>Ga0256406_1001615_pt1 | contig 35630 bp, 36 predicted proteins | sample RumenRJG_03DNA_FD_185986 | JGI IMG/M metagenome (GOLD analysis project Ga0256406, IMG submission 185986) | Bovine rumen microbial communities from Lethbridge, Alberta, Canada - RJG_03 | ecosystem: Host-associated > Mammals > Digestive system > Stomach > Rumen | place: Canada: Alberta | collected...
GCAGGCCTTATAAGCTGTCTCGATTATTATAATGAGCGTCATGCTTTGAAGTTACTTTGAACCGCCGTATGCCGAACGGCACGTACGGTGGTGTGAGAGGGGAGTTAAATCTCCCCTACTCGATTGCTATGTATAAAAAAAAAACAACCTGCACATTGACACATACCCCTAAAGGGTATATACTCTACCAAGACAATAGGAAAATAAAGGAGGCAGAGTTTTTTGGTACCATCACAATGCAGTCAGTGCAGCAAACCCATGGAACGATCCCAGGAAGAATACAACAAGCTGATGCACCGCCTGAACCGGATCGAAGGACAGATCCGCGGCGTGCGCGGAATGCTTGAAAAGAACGCATACTGCCCGGATATCATCGTGCAGACATCGGCGATCAACGCGGCCGTCAATGCCTTTAACAGAGAGCTTCTGTCGGACCACATACGCACCTGTGTTTCCTGCGGTCTCCGCGAGGGAAATGACGAAGTAATTGATGAGCTGATGACGACGCTTCAGCGGCTAATGAAATAACAAACCCCGCAGGGGTATATACCAGAAATTCCAGAAAAATACAGAATAAACGGAGGTAGCATTATGGCTGAAAATTTACTGCAGGTTGAAAACCTGAATGTGAATGTAGACGATAAGGAGATCCTGCACGGCATCGATCTTGAGATCGGCAGACAGGAGACGCATGTCCTCATGGGACCGAACGGCGCCGGCAAGTCGACGCTCGGCAATACGCTGATGGGCAACCCGCGCTATACGGTGACCAACGGCGGAATTTTATTTAACGGACAGGATATCACGAAGGAGAGTGTAGACAAGAGAGCAAAAGCCGGCATTTTCCTTTCTTTCCAGGCACCGATCGAGGTGCCGGGCATTTCCCTCGGCGACTTCCTCAGAAGCGCGATGGAGCAGAGAACAGGCAAGAGAATGCGTGTCATGGAGTTCCGCAAGGCAGTGCAGGAGAATATGGAACTGCTGAATATGGATATGTCTTATCTTGAGCGTGACCTCAATGTCGGCTTTTCCGGCGGTGAGAAGAAGAAGGCAGAGGTCCTGCAGCTTCTGATGCTCAGACCGGAGCTGGCGATCCTCGATGAGACCGATTCCGGCCTCGATGTTGATGCCGTCCGCACGGTTTCCAAAGGCATCGAGCAGTACCAGAAGACGGTGAAGGGTTCCCTTCTGATCATCACCCACAGCACGAAGATTCTCGAAGCGCTGAATGTCGACCTTGTCCATGTCATGGTACAGGGCGAGCTGGTGGCTACCGGCGATGACTCCATGATCGAAGAGATCAATGAGCAGGGATTTGCAAAGTACGAAGCTTAAGAAAGGAAGGAAATCACATGAAGGAAAAGACCAAAGTGTCCGACATCGACCGGAACATGTATGATTTCCGGTATGATGAGAAAGATGCCTATAAGGTACAGGAAGGTCTGACACCGGCGATCGTCGAGCAGATCTCCAAAGAGAAGAAAGACCCGGAGTGGATGCGTGAGTTCAGACTGCACTGTCTGGACATCTACAACCAGATTCCGATTCCGGACTGGGGCCCGTCGATCGACGGCCTCGATATGGATAATATTGTAACCTATGTCCGCCCGAACACGAAGATGCAGGGCGACTGGAAGGATGTACCGCAGGATATCAAAGATACATTTGAACGTCTCGGCATTCCGCAGGCAGAGCGGAAATCGCTCGCCGGCGTCGGTGCGCAGTACGATTCCGAGCTGGTTTACCACAATGTAAAGGATGAAGTGGCGCAGCAGGGCGTCGTCTATTCCGACATCGAGAGTGCGCTGCACGGCGAGTACGCCGACCTGATCCGTTCGCATTTCATGAAGCTGGTGCCGCCGACAGATCATAAATTCGCGGCGCTGCACGGAGCAGTATGGTCCGGCGGTTCGTTTGTCTACGTGCCGGAAGGCGTGCATCTGACGATTCCGCTGCAGTCCTATTTCCGTTTGAACGCGAAGGGCGCCGGCCAGTTCGAGCATACGCTGATCATCGTCGAGGACAATGCGTATCTGCATTTCATCGAGGGCTGTTCAGCCCCGAAATACAATGTAGCCAACCTGCATGCCGGCTGCGTCGAGCTCTACGTCGGTAAGAATTCGACGCTGCGCTATTCGACGATCGAGAACTGGTCCAAGAACATGTACAACCTCAACACGAAGAGGGCGATCGTCGCAGAGGGCGGCAAGATCGAGTGGGTATCCGGTTCCTTCGGCTCCCACACCTCTTATCTGTACCCGATGAGCGTTCTGCAGGGCAGAGGCGCCCGCTGTGAATTTACGGGCATCACATTTGCCGGCAAGGGACAGGAACTCGATACAGGTGCGAAGGTCGTGCACAATGCACCGGACACCTCTTCCTATATCAATACAAAATCGATCTCCAAGGACGGCGGTGTCAGCGTGTTCCGAAGCGCTGTCGTCGTCAAACCGCAGGCAAAGCGTTCCAAATCAGCGGTTTCCTGTCAGTCTCTGATGGTCGACAACATTTCCCGTTCTGATACGATCCCGGCCATGGATATCCGCACCAATGACGCGGATGTCGGCCATGAAGCCCGGATCGGCAAGATCAGTGACGAGGCGGTCTTCTATCTGATGTCCAGAGGCATCTCCGAAGAGGACGCGCGTGCGATGATTGTCAGCGGATTCGCAGACAACGTATCGAAGGAACTGCCGCTTGAGTACGCGGTTGAGATGAACAACCTCATCAATCTTGAGATGAAGGGTGCAATAGGCTGAGGAGGACAGGCAAATGAATGATATGAGAGTGAACACACTGCCGTCTCCTACCTGGAAATGGCTGAAAATGAATTATGCGGACGTGAAGGATGTGCAGGAAGCACAGGCCTGCAGCCCGCAGGTGGAAATCCCGGAGGGCAGCCCGGCGGTTGTAGGCCGTACGGATGCCGCGGTATACAGGGAATACAGAACCGGCGTCGGCTATGATATGGTGAAACTGGTCGATACGGCCGGCGATCTCGCCTATGAGGTGGCTGCGGAAGCCGGACAGAAGGCGGATAAACCAGTGGTTCTGCGCATGGACTTCGACGCGGACAAGAGTGAGGCGATCCGCGTGGTTCTGCGCGCGGAAGAGGGCAGCGAGCTGACCGTGATCATGGTTTACCGTTCCAAAAAGGAAGCAGCAGGGCAGGCAGCCGTGCAGACCTATCTGGATGTAAAGAAGAATGCAAAGATCAATCTGATCCAGATCGATGTGCTGGGCAAGGGTTTTCGCTTCTTCAATGATATCGGCGGCCGCCTCGAGGATAAGGGCCAGACAGATATGACCAACATCATCCTCGGCGGCAAAGAGATCTATGAAGGCTGCAGCGTTGACCTGGCAGGCCGCGAGAGCAGTCTGGAAGCCGACATCGGCTATTTTATCGGCAATACGGTCAAGCTCGATATGAACTATGAGGCGGTGCACCACGGAAAGAAGTCCGAGTGCCGCATGGATGCCAACGGCGTTCTGCGGGATAAGGCCGAGAAACTTTTCCGCGGCACGATCGACTTCCGCGACGGCTGTGCCGGTTCGGTCGGCAACGAGAAAGAGGATGTCCTGATGTTTGATGACGGCGTCATCAACCGGACAATTCCGCTGATCCTCTGCGTCGAGGAGGATGTCGAGGGCAATCATGGCGCCACGATCGGCAAGCTGGACAATGATCTGCTTTTCTATATGGAATCCAGAGGCATTGACGAGCAGAGCGCTTACAGAGCTATTGCCGATGCCAGACTGAGAAGCCTCTGCCGCAAGATTCCGGATTCGGCAATCCGCTGCAGGACGGAAAATTACTTTGAAAGCGGGACAGAAGAATGCGAGTGATTGACGAAGAAAGAGCCCTCGAACTGCGGAAAGATTTTCCGCTGATCGACGGCAGCAAAGGTATTTATATTGACAATGCGGCGACGACGCAGAAGGCCTCCTGCGTGCTGGATGCGGTCAGGGATTATTACCTGAACGCCAATGCGAATCCGTACCGCGGTGTCTATGATCTGAGCGTGCGGGCGACTGAGGCCCATGAAAGCGCACGCAGGGCGGCAGCCGAATTTATTCATGCAGGACGCCCGGAAGAGATTATTTTCACGAGAAATGCGACCGAGAGCCTGAATCTGGTGGCTTTCAGCCTGAGCGAGCTGCTGCTTGAGCCGGGCGATGAGATATTGATCACGGTATTTGAGCACCACAGCAACATGCTGCCATGGCAGCAGGCAGCAAAGCGCCGCGGCGCCGTGCTCCGCTACATCGAATGCGAGCAGGACGGCACGATCACGGAAGAGAATTTCCGCAGCATGCTGACACCGAAGACGAAGATCGTCTCCATGGCGCAGGTCTCCAATGTCCTCGGCCGTCAATACGATATAAAGATATTTGCGCAGATCGCCCACGAAAACGGCAGCGTGTTCGTGGCGGACGGCGCGCAGAGCGTTCCGCATATTCCGGTGGATGTCCAGGACCTGGACGTGGATTTCCTCGCCTTTTCCGGACACAAGATGTACGGCCCGATGGGCATCGGCGTGCTCTACGGAAAAATGGAATATCTCGAGAAAATGCCGCCTTTCCTTACAGGCGGAGAAATGATAGAATATGTACGTAGGGATGGAGCCACATTTGCCGAGGTGCCGCATAAGTTTGAAGCCGGTACGGTGAATGTCGGCGGTGCGGTCGGCCTCGAAGCTGCGATCCGCTATATCCAGTCGATCGGTCTCGATGCCATCAGTCAGCGTGAAGAGATGCTGGCGTCTTATGCGATGGAGAAGATGACGCAGATCGAGGGTGTGCATATTCTCGGATCGGCGGACCCGAAGGAACACACCGGCATCCTTACATTTACTCTTGACGATGTACATCCGCACGATGTAGCAACCATTCTGGATGCCGACGGCATTGCGGTGCGTGCCGGCCATCACTGTGCGCAGCCGCTGATGGCCTTTATCAAAAAGGCAGACGGCAGACCGGTTATGGCGACCACAAGAGCCAGCTTCTCTTTCTACAACACGAAAGAGGAGATCGATCGTTTTGCCGCTTCACTGGCACAGATCAGGAGGAAGATGGGTTATGGCATTTAATACGTTTTACAATGAGATTCTGACGGATCACAACATGCATCCGGGCAACAAGCACAAGATCGAGGATCCGACCTATGAGCTCGAGGGCGTAAACCCGAGCTGCGGCGATGATATCATTCTTCAGCTGAAGGTCAGCGATGACGATACGATTGAGGATGCGGCTTTCGTCGGCGACGGCTGTGCGATTTCGCAGGCTTCTGCCGATATGATGTGTGATCTGATCAAGGGACAGAAGAAGGAGGAAGCCCTGCGCCTCGGCGATATTTTCCTGCGTATGATCAAGGGAGAAGCGAGCCAGGAGGAGATCGATGAACTCGATGAAGCAGGCTGCCTTGTCGATATTTCTCATATGCCTGCCCGTGTCAAGTGCGCCGTTCTCGGATGGCACACGCTGGATGAGATCTTCAAGAAGAACAGCTGATGCATTTTTAAGTTTCAGGAGGTAAGGAGTATGATGAAACTGGTACTCGTCCGTCATGGCGAGAGCGAATGGAACAAACTCAACCTTTTCACCGGCTGGACCGATGTCGATCTCAGCGAGAAAGGACACGAGGAGGCCAGACAGGCCGGCAGACTGCTCAAGGCAGAAGGCTACGATTTCGATGTCTGCTATACATCTTATCTGAAGCGTGCGATTCACACACTGAATCACATCCTCGATGAGATGGACCGCGCATGGCTTCCGGTTCATAAATCATGGAAGCTGAATGAGCGCCATTACGGTGCGCTGCAGGGCCTGAACAAATCCGAGACAGCCGAGAAGTACGGTGAGGATCAGGTCAAGATCTGGAGACGTTCTTTCGACGTCAAGCCGCCGGCTCTGAAACCGGATGACAAGAGAGCAGCAGCTAACCAGCCGATGTACAGAGATGTGGATCCGGCGCTTCTTCCGCTGCATGAGAGCCTCGAGACAACCATCGAGCGTGTTGTTCCGTATTTCAACGAAGTCATCAAGCCGGATATGCAGGCAGGCAAGCGCGTAATCATTGCCGCACATGGCAATTCACTCCGCGCACTTGTCAAATATTTCGACAATATCGACAAGGATACCATCGTCGGTGTCAATATTCCGACCGGTGTACCGCTTGTTTACGAGTTTGACGATGAGTTCAACGTGATCCGCCATTATTATCTCGGCGATCAGGAAGAACTGAAGAAGAAGATGGAAGCAGTTGCCAATCAGGGCAAGAAGAAATAATAAGATCTCCGGACGGCGTGCCGCCCGGAGATTTTTTTACAATTAACACGGGGAGGAAAAGGTTATGCATATGTTTATGAACGATGAAGATATGAATACTTTTCTTGCGCAGGTCTGCCCGGAAGGCGAACATTACGCCGCAGCCGGCTATGGCACGATCAGGGGAAGCATCGGTGAGATACTCCTTTTCGGTGCACTGAGCAACGCTTATTGTTACATGGGCGTGACCGGGAATTCGCTGGTAGTTGTGGAGACCGGCGCCGGCAATGACTGCATCCATCAGTACGCTGTGATTCCATATTCGCAGATCACGAACCTGAAGCTCGGCTCGGCGCTGAACCTGTATACGATCAATGTAGAGACGGAAAAAGGCGGTCTGAAGATGGTGCTGAACAAGAGCAAGGGAATCAACAAATGTGCCAGGCAAAAAGAGAACGCAAAGATTATCTATGAGACACTGAAAAAATACGCCTGAAAAGAAAAAGGCGGCTGCGAGAGGCAGCCGCCTTATCTCTTATGGCCGGAACCCGGCCGCAAAACCGAATTTACTGCATGATCTCGTCAGCGAGTGCGTCGAGCTGTGCGTCAGACTGTGCATTCATGGCAGATTTCAGCGTTACGTTGTTCTGGCAGAATGTGATGTCCTTGCAGTCAGAGAGCATATCGGTGATGATCTTCTTCGCCTTCGGTGCCCATGTACCATTCTCGATGATGCCGACTTTACGCTTCTGGAAGTTGCGCTCTTTGAGGTTGTTGATGAACGTCTCCATTGGAGGGAAGATACCCATGTTGTAAGTAGTCGTCGCGAGAATGATTCTGCCGTAGCGGAAAGCTTCGCTGATGGCCTTGTGCATGTCGTCTCTTGCCAGATCGTAGATCGGCACTGCCGGGCAGCCCTTCTCCTGGAGCTTCTTCTGAAGCAGGAGAGCAGCCTCTCTGGTGTGGCCGTATACGGAAGTATAGCAGATGACAACGCCCTCATCCTCTACAGCGTAGGAGGACCAGGTGTTGGTCAGGCCGATGTAGTAGCCGAGGTTCTCTTTGAGAACAGGACCATGTGTAGAGCAGATGATCTGGATATCAAGACCGCCTGCCTTGGCAAGCAGAGCCTGTACCTGTTCGCCGTACTTGCCTACGATGCCGATGTAGTATCTGCGCGCCTCATCAGCCCAGTTGTCATCCGGTGTGTCGTTGGCACCGAATTTGCCGAATGCATCGGCAGAGAAAAGAACCTTGTCTGTCTCATCATAGGTGATCATAACCTCCGGCCAGTGCACCATCGGCGCTGCCACGAAATGAAGGATGTGTCTGCCGAGGCTGAGCGTCTCGCCTTCCTTGCTGATGATTCTTCTGTCGGTGTAGTTGTCACCGTAGAAATTCTTCATCATGTTGAAAGCAACGGCACTGGATACGATGGTTGCCTCCGGGTACTTGTCCATAAATACCTTGATATTGGCAGAGTGATCAGGCTCCATGTGCTGGATGATCAGGTAGTCCGGTTTACGGTCTCCGAGTACCTTCTCGATGTTATCCAGCCATTCCTGTGTGAAACGGCGGTCAACCGTATCCATGACTGCAGTCTTCTCATCCACAATTACATAGGAATTGTAAGCCATGCCGTGCGGCACTGCATACTGTGATTCAAAGAGGTCGATCTTGTGGTCATTGACACCAACATACCTGATATCGTTTGTAATTTCCATAATAAACACTCCTAAAATACATAATTACTGCGTTTTAACGTTACTTTATTATATCACGTTTAGCCCGTATTTTGCATCTTTTGCTATGTATTTTGCGAACAATTCCCGTTTTATGTAGGCTTTTTGCAGGCCCGCGCGGCGGTTTGACTTTTGCGGGTGCTGTGTTATGATAAATTCATAATCAAAGGGAGGAATGACGATATGAAAAAATGCAGTTACGCGATTATACTTGCTGTTTCTCTGGCTGCCCTGACGGCGTGCTCAGCGCCTGCCAGCAGTTCTTCTTCGTCTTCATCTGCAAGCAAGACGGAGACAGCTGCGGCGCAGAAGGAGACGCAGCTGCAGACGGATTCTGAGGCGCCTGAAACCGCTGCAGAGACCGTGAGCGAGACCGTGCAGACAGCGGCACAGACCCCGGATTATTCTCTGTATGAAGGGATTCTGGGGCAGTATGCTTCCAATGAGTTTGATGAATATACGGTTTTCGATATGGATCAGGACGGCATTGCCGAGCTGCTGGTGCTGAACGGCACCTGTGAGGCGGATTACCAGTGGTATGTCTATACGATCGAGGATGGTGCAGCCGTACAGGTGGGCACCTTCAGCGGCGGCCATTCGATGCTGTACAGCAATGCATCCGGCGCCGGCATCTATAAGCTTTACGGACAGATGGGCGGTGAGGTCATCAGCCTGCTCACGCTGAGTAACGGCGCTGTCAGTGAAGAAGAGATTTCATCGAAGCAGCTCGGTCAGAACGAGGAGTATGATACGCCGGACGGCACAGAGCTGGATACAGCTTCCGTGACGGATTATTCGCTGCTTGAAAGCCTGCAGTGAGATGAATGATTAATCAGAAAAACTGAATAAATATTTGACAGTGACAGACTCTGTCCCCGCAGGATATGAAAGAGCGGAGACAGAGTTTTTTTTATATTAAATTTTTCTAAAATTGTATTTATGTGTATTATAAACGACATTTCTCCGCGCTTATGTGATAATATATAACGTGGAAAGGTGTGTAATATTTATGAGTGAAAAGGTTACTTTCAGCAGAGAGGAAATAGCGGAAAATGTCCGTGTTCCGGTTATTGTTGAGGTGGAACTGAGACATCTGGTGGAAGAGCGCCTGAAGCAGTGCGGCATCTATTACCGCATTTTTTCCCGCGTGAAGACAGCAGAGTCACTTGAGAGAAAATTTCAGATTAAAGAATACAATGAGAACAAGAAAATACAGGATCTGGTCGGTGTACGTGTCGATCTGTACTTCGAAGACGATCTTCGTATTTGCAAAAATATACTGGAAAATCTGTTCAGTCTTGTCGGATGGTCGGAAACCGAGCAGAAGGATGAGGAATTCAAGCCGATGAAGATCAACGGCGTATTCCGTCTGCCGGAATACCTGAAGGCGCAGATTTCTCCGGAGACCTGGAATATGTGCATCGATGATACTGTGGAGATCCAGCTGAAGACGGTTTTCTTCGAAGGATGGCATGAGATCGAGCACGATATGAAGTACAAGGGCGGCGACCTCTGGTCAGGGCGCGGCAGCGTATCGCGCTACTTCAACAGTATACTGGCTACGCTCGAGCTTTGCGACAAGTCTCTTGTATCGCTGTTTGAGAATCTCGGCCATGACCTTTACAAGGAGGGCAACTGGGCCGGCATGATCAAGGCGCATTACCGTCTCCGCATGAAAGACAAGCCGATTTATCCGGAGATCGAGGAGATTCTGGACCAGGATCATTCGGAGAACAATATCGGCAAGCTCCTGTACAAGACGCAGCGGCAGGTGCTGATCGACGAACTGCTGGCGCAGCCGCGTACGGTCCCGATCAATGCGAATACGATCATTGCGCTCGTAAACCGTGCGGTCATTCACGATGAACGCATGGAGAAGATTTTCCACGACAAGGATGTATTTGATGATGGCAATGAGACGCTGGGTGACGAGTTCACGTTCCATACGATGAGCGTTTTCCAGAAGAAGTATGTCTTTAATGCGAGGGTGAATCTGAGCAGCTACAAATATCCGCTGCATGAGGCGATGATTGAGGCGGCGAGAATTGCCTGCTCCTGGCTGCGCGATAAGTTCGGCGGCATCGAGCCGTCGCTCCCGAAGGAACCGGAGACATTTACGCACAGGCAGCTCGGCTATTCGATTGCCTTTACCTATAAGCCGGAAGAGGAATACTGGAGCCTTGAGAGCACGAATGTGGACTGTGAGGCACCCGGTCAGATCTGGGTGACAGAGGCTTCCTGCTGGCGGGAGAAGGACGGAAGACAGATGCTGGAGGTCCGCAATGCCTATGCGACCGCGTCGGATCAGAACTTCTATATCAACCGTTATTTCAGCTGCCCGATGTTTTATTCGTATATTTCTGACCGCATCGGTATTTTTGATGTGCGGTATCTGACGACATCGCGCAGAATTATCAAAGAGCAGCAGATCTGGAAAATCCGTGACCTGATCCTGTCAGACAGCCGGACGATGCCGGTATGTATTATCATGTCGGATGAAAAGGAGAATGGATGGCTGGATGAGCGCTGGCTCGAGAAATTCAGAGTCTATGATTTTACGAGAATGGCCGGACGGTATGCCCATATCTATACCTGCAGCCGTGAGATAGGTGAGAAGCTGTTTGAGGGCTGGAATATACCGACGGATGAACCTGCCGTTTACCTGTTCAAGGCTTCCTGCGTCGCCGAAGGCGGGGATGTGATCGGCAGTTATGGCAAATATGATGAGAAATATGTAATGGAATGCACGTTTGACCGCCATCAGGTGAATGGCGATCGGGCACGCTACAACATAGTAAAAGGCGGTCAGGCCTTTTACCATAAGTTGCTGCATGAGATCCGATCGGAGATGATCGAGAATATAGATAAAATCTGATTACAGGTTCTTGGTTGAACGATGTGCGACATTCTTGATATCGTTAGGAGTATCCTTATCTTTCAGTGATGATTCGATATGGGTACTCTTTTTTCGTTCTTCATCGCGCTTTTGCTGTTTCTTCTTGATATAATCTGTGATGATCAACCAGAAAATAAAGATTACGCTGCCGATGGCAAAGAAAAACTGTGTTCCGATGCCGTAGAAGAAGTAGGCGGATGCAATTGTCAGGGCGCCAAATACGCATACAAGAATAATAGAAAGAATCATAAACCGATACACCTCATTTTTTAAAAATTGAAGCGGAAATGCATTGAATGCATTCCCGCTTCGTTTTACCTTACTTTGAAGGATTTGTCAATTCCAATCAGCCAGTGTAGCCGAGATCTGCATCCGGGTTGATACCCAGTACGAAGATCATGATGGAAGCTACTACGATAACAAGGATACTCAGAAGGAACATCGGCAGAGCGTTTGTTCTGATGATCTTACCTTCGTTACCGATTGTACCGGTTGTAGCAGTAGCAGCAACTACGTTGTTAACGCAGACCATGTTACCGATAGCACCACCGTTGTTCTGAAGGGCTACGATGATAACAGCCGGCAGACCTGCAGAGATTGCAGCCTGATGCTGGAGACCTGAGAACAGGGTGTTGGATACGGTGTTGGAACCTGACATGAAAGCACCAAGTACACCGATGAACGGAGCGATGATAACGTAAGCTTTCTGGAAGATGTTGGAAAGTGCCTCGCCCATTACATACAGCATGGAGTTCGCGATTGCACCGGTCTCACCAGCAGCAACAGCATCAACGTTCGTGTTACGGAAGATGTAAACCATTGCGCAGCCGAACAGAAGAGCGATGGCAGCGCCGGTAACCATCTTGAATGTATCGTGGAAAGCACCCTTGATGGCTTCACCGTTCATCTTATGCAGTGCAAATGTGATGACTGCAACGATAATGAATGTTACGCCAGGGCTCCAAAGGATTGCCCAGTTCCAGTCGCCGCCCATGATTGCGCCGCTTGTACCGGTACCGACTGTGAATGTCTTCATCTTATCGAAGAACGCAACGCCAGCCTTCTGAGCAACACGGGTAACTACGAGAACGACACCGATGATGAGGTAAGGTGTCCATGCAAGGAACAGGTTCATATCGGAATGCTTCGGCTCCGGAACCTCTGTGGTGCTGATCCAGCTCTTATCCCACTGATCCTTAGGATCAAATGTAAGTGTTTCCTTCGGTACAAGGAATCCCTTGTTGGTTGTGAAGATGACAACGAACAGAGTGATTACAGCTGCAACGAGAGAAGTAAGTTCTGGTCCGATGTTGGAAGCGATGATGAGATAGATAGCATCGAATACAACACCTACGAAGATGATGTAAGGGATCATCGGAACTACATCTGAGAACTTCTTGTTCTTACCGAACTGCTTGCAGAGTAAACCGATACCTACGATGAGGATCAGGAAAGTACAGCAAGCCATGTTGATAGCTGAATACTTGGTAAGTGCAAGTCTCCACGCATCTGTATCCTGGATGCCCTCGATCTGGGAAACAGATTCCTGAACAGTTGCGAATGCCGAGTTGGTAGGTGTACCTACGGCACCGAAACATACAGGAACGGAGTTGAACTCGAGTGCGATGATAGCAGCAGCAAGAGGCGGGAAGCCTACACTGATCAGCAGCGGAGCTGCCAGAGCTGCAGGTGTACCGAAACCAGCGGCACCCTCGATGAATGCACCGAAGATGAAGCCGATGATGATAGCCTGAACACGGATATCAGGGGAAATGTGTGTGAACATTCCGTTGATAGCTGCCATGGCGCCAGATCTTGAAAGTGTGTTCATGATCAGGATAGCACCGAAGATGATTACAAGTACTTCGAAACCAGCCAGGAATCCGAGGATTGTCTGCTGAATCGAGTGGTAGAATGACAGATGCCATACGGCAACGGCGATAATGAGGGAAACTAACCATGATAATGGAAGTGCTCTCTTAGCCGGCCAGTTAAAGGCGATCATCAGTACTACGACTAAGATGATAGGAATAAAAGCTATAAGCGCATACATAACATAACCTCCTATTAATATGTTTTCCTCCTGAGACCCGCGGTCGGGGTATTGTCAGATGCGGCAGATCATGTCATTCTGTCTCATACAGGCAGCGAATTTGGCGAAAGCAAAACCATATTCTGTACCTCTCACGCAGCTCCAAAGGAGAATGCGTTCTATTCCTGAACTATGGATATTTTAGCATACAATGTATGGCAAGGCAAGCTTATTAGTGCAAATTTTATAAATGTATCTATATTTGTACATTATTTTTTGTAAATTGTTTTGCAGTGTCAGACAATAATCAGGGGGACTGTCTTGCATGATTGCCACAGTAAGAACCTTATGATAAAATAAAACGATAGAGTCAAAACGGCAGATCCTGTCTGCCGGAGCGTTTCAGGAGGGTCGGCGGCCATGTACGATTACATCTTATTTGATCTTGACGGAACCCTTACGGACCCCGGCGAGGGGATCACGAAGTCGGTGCAGTATTCCCTGCACCGGATGGGAATTGAGAAAAGGGCAGAGGAACTGACCAGTTTTATCGGGCCGCCTCTTCGAGATGAATACATGCGTTTCTGCCATATGGATGAGGACCAGGCAGAGCGTGCCGTGGCTCTTTACCGGGAGCGTTTTAATGATATCGGTATATTTGAGAACAAGGTGATTCCGGGGATCCCGGCGCTGCTGCGCAGTCTCAGAGAGAGCGGGCGCAGGCTGGCCGTGGCGACTTCCAAGCCGGAGGTGTACACGCTCCGCATTCTGGACAGATATGACCTGCACCGCTATTTTGATCTGGTGGTCGGCAGCTATCTGGACGGCACGAGAGAGAGCAAGCCGGAGGTCGTCGCCGAGACGCTGCGGCAGTTCGGCGTGGATGGCGGCAGCAGAGCGCAGGCCGTGATGATCGGCGACCGCAGCTATGATATGGAAGGTGCGCGTGCCAACGGCATCGACGGCATCGGCGTATATTTCGGCTACGCGCAGGAAGGCGAGCTGGAAGAGGCAGGCGCGGTCCGCGTGGCGCGCACCGTGGAGGAACTCGGAGAGATACTTGGCGTTTATGAATGAAGCGGAGGATCGGATGATCTATGCGGATATTGTGATCGAATCCGGCGTGCGCAATCTGGACCGGGTATTTCAGTACCGCGTGCCGGATGCGCTGGAGGCGAAGGCCTGTGTCGGCGCGCGTGTGAAGGTGCCGCTTGGCGAGGGCGGCCGGATGATGCATGGCTTTATCATCGGCCTTTCCGGTAAGCCGTCGATCGCGGAAGACCGGATCCGGGATCTGGCCTCTATAGAAGATGCGCCGCCGGCCGACCGGCAGCTGATTCAGCTTGCCGTGTGGATGCATGAGCACTGCGACGGCACCCTGTCACAGGCACTTGCCGCCGTGCAGCCGGTCAGAAGGCGGGTCCGTGAGAAGACGAGAACCGTCTACACTGCGCCGGATCAGCAGAAGGCGCGTGCTGTCCTTGAGGAGAGCCGGCATTATAAGAACCGCGCTGCCCGTGTCCGCCTGCTGGAGGCGGTGCTCGGGCGGGGCTTTGTCACGAAGGAAGAACTCAGCGGCAGCCTGCATATTTCCGCGGGTACGCTGAAACCTCTTCTGGAGTCGGGTGTGCTGGCGGCATCGAGTACGCAGATTGTACGCGGCCGGCATACTTATAATATGGTAACAACAGAGCATGCCGTGCTGAATGCGCAGCAGGCGAAGGCGGCGCAGGAGATCAAGGATGCCGTCAGCCGCTGCCGTTCGGACTGGAATACACGCGACGGCGTGCATCTGCTCTACGGAATCACCGGCAGCGGCAAGACCGAGGTTTATATGGAAGTCATGGACTATGTCCTGGCGCAGGGGCGGCAGGTGATAGTGCTGATTCCCGAGATTTCGCTGACGCCGCAGACCGTCGCCCGTTTCCGGCGGCGATACGGCGACAGGATTGCCGTGATGAATTCGCAGCTGTCAGACGGGGAGAAATACGATCAGTTCATGGCAGCCCGCAGCGGGGAGGCCAGTATCATGATCGGACCGCGCTCGGCGCTGTTTGCCCCGTTTTCCGATCCCGGACTGATTATTGTCGATGAGGAACACGACGGTGCCTACCGAAGCGAGACCACACCGAAGTATGATGCACGGGAAGCGGCGATCGAAAGAGCGCGCCTGGCCCATGCGGCGGTGATTCTCGGCTCCGCCACGCCGTCACTTTCTTCCTATAAGAAAGCATCGGAGGGGACCTATTCGCTGCACACGCTGACGTGCCGGGCGAAAGAAGGCAGCGCACTGCCGCAGACGGAGATCGCGGACATGCGCGAGGAACTGAAGGCCGGCAACCGCAGCATTTTCAGCAAGGCACTGCGCGGTGCCATGGAGGAGACCCTGCAGGACGGCGGGCAGATCATGCTTTTCCTCAACCGGCGCGGCTTTGCGGGCTTTGTGTCCTGCCGCAGCTGCGGTGAGGTGATCCGGTGTCCGCACTGCGATGTTTCCCTGACCGCGCACAGCGGCGGCATACTGAAATGCCATTACTGCGGATTTCAGATGAGAATGCCGCAGCGCTGCCCTGTATGCGGTTCCCCTTATATAGGAAAGTTCGGCATCGGCACGCAGCGCGTCGAGAGCATCGTGCGCAGGGAATTTCCGGATGCCTCGGTGATGAGGATGGACCGCGATACGGCATCCCGCAAAAATGCCGTGGCGGACATGGTGACATCCTTTTCCCAGGGCAAAGCGGATATTCTGATCGGCACGCAAATGATCGTCAAGGGACATGACTTTGAGAATGTGACGCTGGTCGGCATTCTGGCGGCGGATTTATCCATGCATACCGGAGATTACATGTCGACGGAACGCACCTTTCAGCTTGTCACGCAGGCGGCCGGACGTGCCGGGCGCGGCAGCAGACCGGGCCGCGTTGTCATTCAGACCTATCAGCCGGAGCATTACTGCATTCAGACGGCGGCGGCGCAGGATTATGAGGCGTTCTACCGTCAGGAGATTCAGTTCCGCAGGCTCATGCATTATCCGCCGGCGGTCAGCATGCTGCAGATCCTGCTCGAAGGGCTGGATGATGCGCAGACGGAAGCGGCAGCCGGTGCGCTGCATGCGCGTCTGCAGAGGGCAGGCTGGAGAGACCCGTATCTGCTCGGGCCGGTCCGCGCGGGCATTGCGAAGGTCCGCGACCGTTACCGCTACGTGCTTTATCTGCGGCATACGGATGAGGCAGTGCTGCTTCGCTGCGAGAGAGATATTCAGCATTATGCGGCGGCAGCCAGACTGGATAGAGATATATATTTTAATTTTGATATGAACCCGATTTCACCGGTTTAATTACAGGAGGCAAAGATTATGGCACTCAGAGAGATAAGAATTGAAGGAGATCCGATCCTTTATAAGAAATGCAGAGAGATCACGGAGGTGACTGACCGTACCCGTGAGCTTGCGCAGGATATGATCGAAACGATGCATGACGCGGACGGCGTCGGCCTTGCCGGCCCGCAGGTCGGCATTCTGCGCAGAATCGTTGTGATCGATGTCGGAGAGGGACCGATTGTGTTCATCAATCCGAAGATCGTGGCCACAGACGGAGAGCAGTTCGGCAGTGAGGGATGCCTTAGCATTCCGGGCAAATACGGCATGGTCCGCAGACCGGAATATGTGAAAGCAGAGGCGCTGGATCTGGATATGAAACCGTTTACGATTGAAGGCCATGGCCTGCTGGCGCGGGCGATGTGCCATGAATTTGACCACCTGGACGGTCATCTTTACACGGAGAAGGTTGAAGGCCGGCTTCATGATTACGATGAAGCAGATTATGAGGAATAAATGATGAAAACAGTTTTTATGGGAACACCGGATATCGCGGACACCGTCCTCAGGCGGATGCTGGATGCCGGGATCGAGGTGGCGGCGGCTGTCACCCAGCCGGACAAGGTGCGGGGACGCGGCCATAAGGTATCGTATTCACCGGTCAAGGAGACCGCACTGGAGCATGGCATAGAAGTGCTGCAGCCGGTCAGAATACGAAGTGACGAAGAGGTTAAGAGGCGCCTTGCGGAGATAGCGCCGGATGTGATCGTCGTGATCGCCTTCGGACAGATTATTCCGCAGGATATTCTGGACATTCCGCCGCTTGGCTGCATCAACATCCATGCATCGCTCCTGCCGAAATACAGGGGCGCGGCGCCGATTCAGTGGGCGATCATCAACGGCGAGACCGTGACCGGCGTCACGACGATGCAGATGAATGCCGGGCTGGATACGGGCGATATGCTTCTCAAAGAAGAGGTCGCCATCGATCCGAAGGATACCGGCGGCACGCTGACGGATAAGCTCGGAAAGGCGGGTGCTTCGCTTATTCTGAAGACGCTGGAGGGCCTGGAAGCGGGCACGATCGTGCCGCAGAAACAGGACGATGCGCAGGCCGGCATGTATGCGAAGATGCTGACCAAGGAGATGGGGCGGATTGATTTTACCAGACCGGCGGCGGAGATAGACCGGCTGATCCGCGGACTCAATCCGTGGCCGAGCGCTTACACGAAACTGAACGGCCGGACGCTGAAAATATGGGATGCCGATCCGGTGGAGACACCGGCCGGCGGCGCGGTACCCGGCGAGGTGACCAAGGTTGACAGGAATTCTTTTACCGTCCAGACGGGAAGCGGCGCGCTCGTTGTCCGGGAAGTGCAGATGGAAGGCAAAAAGCGCATGGAAGCCGGGGCTTTTCTGCGCGGCAGCCGTCTGACACCGGGTACGGTGCTGGGTGAATAAATTGGAAAATACAAGAGAGATCGTTTACGAGATGCTTCTGTACGTGTGCAGGGATGGCATGCCGTCCCATGTCGTGCTGCAGAAGAGTCTTGCAAAATACGCCTATCTTGACAAGCGGGATCGGGCGCTGATCAGCCGCCTGTTCCGGGGCGTTCTGGAGACGAAGATACAGCTTGACTATGTGATCGGCCTCTATTCCAAGGTGAAGTTTGGCAGGATCAAAAAGCCGCTGCGGGTGATTCTGGAGATGGGTACCTACCAGATACTGATGATGGAACACATTCCGGACTCCGCGGCGTGCAATGAGTCCGTGAAGCTGGCAAAGCGCCATGGCTTCGGCTCGCTGTCAGGCTTTGTGAACGGGGTGCTGCGCAGCATCGCGCGGGAGAAGGACAGGATTCCGTACCCGGATCCCAGGCTCGAGCCGGTCAGCAGTCTTTCGGTCCGCTATTCTCTTCCGGAATGGCTTACGGAGCTCTGGATGCGGACCTACGGCGATAAGGCAGCCGCTTCCTTCGGGGAATTTTTCCTGCGGGAGCAGCCGGTGACGCTGCGGATCCGGCACACCGACCGGCGCGAAGAGCTGATCCGCCGGCTGCTGGACGGCGGCGTGACCGTCGAGCCGGGCAGAATATTTTCAGATGCGATCCGTGTATCAGGATACGACAGACTGGAAGACATTCCGTCCTTTGCATCCGGCGAATTCGCCGTGCAGGATGAGAGCAGCATGCTGACGGTGGCTGCCGCCGGACTGGCGGGTGATGAACAGATCATAGATGTCTGCGCGGCGCCGGGCGGCAAATGCCTGCAGGCGGCCGACCGCCTTGAAACAGGCATGGTTATCGCCCGCGACAGGACAGAAGAGAAGATCGCGCTGATTCAGGAAAATATCGCCAGAATGGGTGTGCAGCACGTGCGCACTCAAGTGTGCGATGCGCTGACGCTGCAGGAGCAGGATATCGGCCGCGCAGATATAGTGATTGCCGACCTCCCGTGCTCGGGACTCGGCGTGATCGGCCGCAAGCCGGATATCCGGTACGAGATGACGCCGGAGAAGATCGAGGCGCTGGTGCAGCTGCAGAAAGATATTCTGAAAACAGTTTCTTCCTATGTAAAACCGGGCGGCCTTCTGATTTACAGTACCTGTACGGTATCACCGGCAGAAAATCAGGATATGGTGCGATGGATCACAAAGAACCTGCCTTTTGAGACAGATTCCCTTGACCCATGGATTCCTGCGGCGCTTCGCAATAAGGATACGGCGCAGGGCATGCGGCAGATACTGCCCGGGGAATTCGGCACAGACGGATTTTTCGCGGCCAGACTGAAGAGAGTGGAATGAAGATGGAGAATGCGGCAGAAGAGAAGATAGATATCAGGAGCATGACGCTGGATGAACTGACGGATTTTTCGGTCAATACGCTTGGATGGCAGAAATACCGTGCCGGGCAGCTTTACCGGTGGATGCATGTCAGACTGGCCGGCTCGTTTGACGAGATGACAGAACTGTCCAAAAGCATGCGGGCGCAGCTGGCGCAGACCTGCCGGCTTGTCTCCCACAAAATGGTGCGCCGGTATGTCTCGAAGATCGACGGCACGGCGAAATATCTGTTCGGACTGGATGACGGCAATGTCATAGAGAGCGTTCTGATGCGCTACCGATACGGGCTGTCCGTCTGCATTTCCTCGCAGGTTGGCTGCCGGATGGGGTGCCGTTTCTGCGCGTCGACGATCGGCGGACTGGTGCGCAATCTGACAGCGTCGGAGATGCTCGATGAAATCTATCAGATTCAGAAGGACGTCGGCCAGCGGGTTTCCAACGTGGTTGTGATGGGCACGGGCGAACCGTTTGACAATTTTGACAACGTCATCCGGATGATCCGAATCCTGAGCGGACCGGACGGCCTCAACATCAGCCAGCGCAGCATCACGGTATCGACATGCGGCATTGTGCCGGGCATCCGGGATTTTGCCGATCTCGGGCTGCAGGTAACACTGGCGATTTCGCTGCACGCTTCCAACGATGCGGACAGGCGGCGCCTGATGCCGGTGGCTCGCCGGTACAGCCTGACAGAGCTGCTGGATGCCTGCCATTATTATCAGGAAAAAACGGGGAAAAGGCTTTCATTTGAATACAGTCTCGTCAGCGGCGCCAATGACAGTGAGGCGTCAGCGCGTGAACTGGCCGGGCTCCTGAAAGGATTTGACTGTCATGTCAATCTGATTCCGGTGAACCCGGTGGAGGAGACAGGCATGCGGCAGCCGCAGGCACAGACGGTCAGCCGGTTCAAATCAGTGCTTGAAAAAAACGGCATTAATGTTACTATTAGGAGAGAAATGGGCAGAGATATCAGTGCTGCCTGTGGACAGCTCAGGAAGAAGTACATGAGCAGTCAGTTATCTGTCGGGGAGGATTAGTTATGCGGGCATTTGCGAAAACAGATATCGGGCGGGTTCGTTCCATGAACCAGGACGCCTATTATTACTCAGTTGATCCCGTTGGCAATCTGCCGAATCTGTTTATCGTAGCAGACGGCATGGGCGGTCACAAAGCAGGCGATTATGCGTCACGCACATCAATCAGCAGTTTTGTGAAGTTTGCCAGGAATGCGAAGGAGACCACACCGATCCGGATTATCGATCAGGGTATCATGGCGGTCAATCAGGCCATTTATTCCAAATCCCTTGAAGACAGCAGATATGAAGGTATGGGTACGACGATAGTCGTTGCCTATATAGTGGGCAATCAGCTTTTCGCGGCGAATGTCGGTGACAGCAGACTGTATCTGATCGGCGAAGAGGCGAGTCAGGTTACAGAGGATCATTCCTATGTCGCCGAGATGGTCAGAGCCGGAGAGATGACGAAGGAACAGGCGCGCAATCATCCGAGGAAGAATATCATAACGCGGGCAATCGGCGTTTCTGAAGATGTCAATGCGGATTATTTTGAGGTCGATCTGCAGCCGGGAGACAAGATTCTTCTGTGCAGCGACGGATTGACGAATATGCTGACGGACGAGGAGATCTACCGGGTGATCACGCAGACACCGGTGGAAGAGGCACCGTCTGTTCTGATTGATGAAGCAAACAGCAACGGCGGCTATGACAATGTAACCGCGCTTGTAATAGAACCTTGTATTAAGGAGGATGACGAATGTTAATACCAGGCAGTATGCTGCAGAACAGATACGAGATTATTGAACGCATCGGTTCGGGCGGTATGGCGGATGTCTACAAGGCGAAGGACAAGAGACTCAATCGTTTTGTGGCCATCAAAGTCCTGAAACATGAATTCAGCTCGGATGATGATTTTGTGCGCAAATTCCGGGCAGAGGCACAGTCCGCGGCGGGACTGTCCCATCCGAATATTGTCGGTGTATATGACGTAGGTGACGAAAACGGCATCTACTTTATCATAATGGAACTGATTGAGGGCATCACCCTCAAGAATTATATCGAGATGAAGGGAAAGCTCAGCATCCGCGAGGCACTGAATATTTCCGTGCAGATTGCCAGCGGACTGAGCGCCGCACACGAGAAGAGGATCATTCATCGTGATATCAAGCCGCAGAATATCATTATTTCCCGTGACGGCAAGGTCAAGATCTCGGATTTCGGCATTGCCAAGATGGCGGATTCCAAGACCGTCACCACGACGGCAGCCGGAACGGTGCACTATATTTCACCGGAGCAGGCGCGCGGCGGCTACAGTGACGAGCGAAGCGATATCTATTCACTCGGTATCACCATGTATGAGATGGTGACCGGCCGCGTACCGTTTGATGGCGAGACGAACGTGGCGATTGCCCTTCTGCACATTCAGGGCGAGATGACACCGCCGTCGGAGATCAATCCGGAGGTGCCGAAGAGCCTGGAGAAGATTATTCTCAAATGTACGCAGAAGAAGCCTGAGCGGCGGTATTCTTCGGCGAAGGAGCTGATTGCGGATCTGCGGCAGGTACTGACGCACCCGGACGGCGCCTATGTGACGCTCGGCAGCGCCGTGCCGGAAGGCGATACCGTTGTGATCGGCGATGCGCTTTCTTCGATCAAGAACAAAGCTGCCGATAGTGCAGCTGCGGCGAATGACAGCGGCAGCAGCCGCAAGGCGGCGATGGAGGAGACACTTCCTTCTATGGATGAGGAGGAGGAAGAAGAACAGACACGTGTTGTCCCGAAAAAACGTGACAATTATGTGCAGGACACAGAGAACGAACGCTACGTGGATGAGTATGACGGCGATGATGATGAGTCTTCGTCCGGCAAAGGCGCGAAGATCGCGATTATTGTCGGTGTGATCATCCTGGCGGCTGTCATTGCCTTTTTCGCTCTGCGGTCATCCAATCTGCTGGGCGGTCTGAACAATGCGGAGACAGAGACAGAAGACATCGAGACAGTTGCGGTGCCGGATCTGACCGGTATGACGGTCGAAGAGGCCAAGTCCGCGCTTTCCGATGCGAAGCTCGGCATCAAGGCTGTGGAGCAGACACCGGATAACGATGACGGCAGCTATACCGAGGGAGAGATCTATGATCAGGACCCGGAGGCCAATACACAGACACAGATTCACACGACCGTAACGGTCTATGTATATACGCCGGAGACGTTCGAACTGCCGGATGTCAGTGACATGGATTATGAGAAGGCACAGACGCAGCTGGAGTCCAGAGGCCTGACAGTGCAGATTGAATACAAGAAGGACAGCAGCGTGGAAGAGGATCATGTCATTGAGACAAGTCCTTCCGCCGGTTCCAAGGTAAGCAAGGGCGATACGGTAACGCTGTATGTCAGCGAAGGCGAGGAGACAGAATCCGAGGAAACCGAGGTGACGGTACCGGATGTCTGCGGTGAGGATCTGGACGACGCGATTGTGGAACTGCAGAACGCAGGCCTTTACTACGGCGGCAGTTCAGAAGAATACAGTACAAGCTACAGCGAAGGACAGGTCATGGCGCAGAGCGTAACAGCCGGCACCAAAGTTGACAAGGGTACGAGTGTGACGCTGACAGTCAGCAAGGGCGAAGAGTCGACGACCTACTCGGCGACCGTTTCCGTCGTCAGTCCGTTTAACCAGACATACGTCGACAGCAGCGGCAATGTACAGACGGTAACGGAAGGCGAAGTACGTATTGTGGTTGTGCAGAGCGGCATGAGTACCAGGACCGTCTATGACCAGCAGACCGACAGCAGCTCGCTGCCGGCTACGATTGACGTGCAGAGTACGCAGTCCGGATCGGCCACTGTCAATATGTATCTGAACGGAACGCTGTACGACACGTCCACAATCAATTTCCAATAAAATATGACAGGCAAGATTATCAAGGGTGTCGGGGGATTTTACTATGTACATGTCCCCCGGCACGGTATTTATGAGTGCAAAGCCAGAGGGCTGTTCCGCCGGCTCGGGATCAAACCGCTAGTCGGCGACAATGTGGAGATGAAGGTCCTTCCCGAAGAGGAGATGACCGGCAGCATCGAGAAGATTCTGCCGAGGAAGAGCCAGCTTGTGCGGCCGGCTTCGGCCAATGTAGACCAGGCGATGATCGTGTTTGCGGCGGCAGACCCGGAGCCGAATTTCGGTCTGCTGGACCGTTTTATGATCATGATGCAGAAGCAGCATGTCGACCTGATTCTCTGTTTCAACAAGATCGAACTGGTCGGCCCGGAGACGCTCAGGTCCTACGAGGAACGCTACCGCGGCAGCGGCTGCAGGATGGCTGCGATCAGTGTAAAAAACGGTACGGGAATAGAAGAGCTGCGTGCCATGCTGCAGGGGAAGACCACGGTGGTGGCCGGCCCGTCCGGTGTCGGCAAGTCGTCGCTGACCAATACGCTGTATCCGCAGGCCGGCATGGTGACCGGCGCGATCAGCGATAAGATCCGGCGCGGCCGCAACACGACGCGGCATACACAGCTGTTTGCCATCGGCGACGATACCTACTGGATGGATACGCCGGGGTTCAGTTCCCTGTATGTGGATAAGATGGACCCGGAAGAGCTGAAGGATTATTATCCGGAATTTGAACCTTATTTCGGCCAGTGCCGTTTTAACGGCTGCAATCATATCAGTGAACCCGACTGTGCGGTGAAGCGTGCCGTGGAGGCGGGGGAGATCAGCCGGGACCGCTACGAGGGATACCGGCATCTGTTTGAAGAATTAAACAGCGAGAGGAGATACTGATGAGAAAGATATTGCTTGCACCTTCTATCCTTTCTGCGGATTTTTCATGTCTGGGCAGCCAGGTAAGAGAGACTGTCGAGGCTGGCGCACAGGTTGTCCATATCGATGTGATGGATGGCCATTTTGTGCCGAATATCACATTCGGCGCACCGGTGATGAAATGCATCCGCGGATGCACGGACGCCATTTTTGACGTGCATCTGATGATCGAGAATCCGGATGATTATATTGAAGATTTTGTAAAGGCAGGAGCGGATATCATCACCGTGCATGCGGAAGCGTGTACGCACCTGAACAGAACAATTCAGCACATCCGAAGCTGCGGCGTCAGGGCGGCAGCGGCGCTCAACCCGGCGACATCGCTGACGGCGCTCGACTGGATTCTGCCGGATCTGGATATGGTGCTGCTGATGACGGTCAACCCTGGCTTCGGCGGCCAGAAATACATTCCGTCTTCCACAGAGAAGATACGCAGACTGCGTGCGATGATGACGCAGGCAGGACTCGATACCGATATCGAGGTCGATGGCGGCATCGGAACCGATAATCTGGCGGAGGTACTGGAAGCGGGTGCCAATGTGATCGTAGCCGGTTCCCGTATTTTCAGGGGCGATATCGCCGGCAATACCAGAGACTTCCTGCAGATCATGAAGACATTTGAGGAAACACACAGATGAAGATACTGATTATCACGGGAGGGCGGATTGACCACGATTCTGCCCTCCGTTTGCTGAAAGAAGAGACATTTGACCACATCATCGTGGTGGACGGATCCCTGGCATTCTGGGACGAAGTGGTGATGAAAGAGATGCCGGAGGCAGAATTTGATCAGCTGGTGGGAGATTTCGACACTATTTCACCGGAAATTCTGGATAAATACATCAATCGTGCCGATATCACCGTGCACCGCTTCAATCCGGTCAAGGATAACACCGATACGGACATTGCCGTGCGCCTGGCTTTGCAGCTTGGCGAAGGCGGCCCCCTCACGGTGTATCTGATCGGTGCTTTCGGTACGCGCGTCGACCATACGCTCTCGACGCTGCAGCTGCTGGTGCGCCTGAAAAATGCCGGCGCGGAGGGCATCATTATCGGCGCGAAAAACAGAGTGCGCCTTCTGCGCGATGAGACGGCAGTGCTTCAGAAGAAGAAACAGTACGGCCGCTATGTTTCCCTGATTCCGGTATCGGAGAAACTCACGGGACTGCATATGACCGGATTCAAATACGAAGTTGACGGAGCCGAGGAGACGCTGGGCGACAGCCTCTGCGTCAGCAACGAGATCACTGCCGAACGCGGTGAGATTACGATCGGCAAAGGCACCGCCTTTCTGATTGAGAGCGCGGACTGAATGAAAATGGAGAAGAGAAATGAGTTACGCTGATCAGGTATTTGTCAAAATGTGTCAGGATATTCTGGATAACGGCTGCAGCACGGAAGGCGAGAAAGTCCGCCCTGTATGGGAGGACGGCACGCCGGCCTACACGATCAAGAAATTCGGTGTTGTAAACCGCTATGATCTGTCTAAGGAGTTCCCGGCGATCACGCTGCGCCGCACGGCGATCAAGAGCGCGACCGACGAGATGCTCTGGATCTGGCAGAAAAAGTCCAACAATATACATGAACTGAACAGCCACATCTGGGACGAATGGGCCGACGAGACGGGATCGATCGGCAAGGCATACGGCTATCAGATGGGCGTCAAACATATTTATGCGGAGGGCATGATGGATCAGGTCGACCGCGTGATCTATGACCTTAAGAACAATCCGTTCAGCCGGCGTATCATGACCAATATGTATGTCCATGCGGATCTGCATGAGATGCACCTGTATCCGTGCGCCTACAGCATGACGTTCAATGTCACGCGGAAGAAGGGCAGCGACAGACTTGTGCTCAATGCGATTCTCAACCAGCGATCGCAGGATATTCTGGCCGCCAACAACTGGAATGTCGTGCAGTATGCGGTTCTCATGCACATGCTGGCACAGGTCTGCGATATGGAAGTCGGCGAGCTGGTTCACGTGATTGCCGACGCGCATATTTACGACCGGCACATCCCGATCATCCGGGAACTGATTTCCCGGCCGCAGTATCCGGCGCCGACCGTCCGTCTGAACCCGGATATTCACGATTTTTATGAATTTACGACGAAAGACATTACTGTCGAGAATTATCAGACCGGCCCGCAGGTCAGAAATATTCCGATCGCGGTCTGAAGGAGATGAGATCAATGAATCTGATAGCAGCGGTGGATCGCAACTGGGCGATCGGCTGCAAAAATGAATTGCTGAACAGTATCCCGGAGGACATGAAGTTCTTCCGGAAAAAGACAACCGGCAATATCGTGGTGATGGGGCGCCGGACGCTTGAGAGCTTTCCGAACGCCAGGCCGCTCCCGAAGCGCACCAATATTGTCATCACCCATAACCCGGATTATGAAGTCAGAGGCGCGGAGGTTGTGCATAGCGTCGAAGAAGCCATGGCGCTTCTGAAGCAGTATAAAAGTGACAGCATTTTCGTCATCGGCGGCGAGAGCATTTACCGGCAGATGCTGCCGTACTGCGATACGGCGTACATCACGAAGATGGATTACGCCTACGCGGCGGACGCCTGGTTCCCGAACCTCGACGAGGCCCCGGACTGGGAGATGGTAAACGAGGGTGAGGAACGGACCTATTTTGATATTCCGTACACCTTTACCGTCTATAAGAGAAAATAAAAACCAGAAAACGCATTGTACAGGGAGATGCCTGCGCAATGCGTTTTCTGCTTGTAAAATGATCTCCGGCGGATTCAGCGGAGATCTTCTCCGTTGGTGCGGATCACTTTCTGATACCAGTAAAAAGAATCTTTCGGCGACCGGGCCAGTGTCCCGGTGCCGTCATCGTATTTGTCGACAAAAACGAAACCGTACCGCTTGGCCATCTCTCCTGTAGAAGCGCTGACCACATCGATCCAGCCCCACGGCGTATAGCCCATGAGGTCGACGCCGTCCCGCACGGCTTCCTTCATGGCGGCGATGTGGCTTCGCATGTAGTCGATGCGGTATCCGTCGTGCACGCTGCCGTCCGGCTCCTTTTTGTCATAGGCGCCGAGCCCGTTTTCCACCACCATGATCGGGATCCGGTAGCGGCCGTAAATTTCATTGAGCGAATAGTGCAGCCCGTCCGGATCGATCTGCCAGCCCCAGTCGCTCGCCTGCAGATACGGGTTCTTCTCGCCGCCAATGCCGTTGCCGCCGGCCATCTCCTTGTGCTCGTTGGCGGAAACGCAGCTGCTCATGTAATAGCTGAAGGTGTAAAAATCGACGGTGCCTTCTCTGAGAATGCGGTCATCCTCCGGCTCTTTCCGGATGCGGATATTATTTTCCTCAAAATACCGCTCAGCATAATATGGATAGCTCCCCCGCACCTGGATATCGGAACAGAACCAGTTGGTCATCTGGTTTCTGCGCTGGCACGCCAGCACATCGACAGGCCGGCAGGTCAGCGGATACATGGCCGAGAAGAGATTCATATCGCCGATTTTCAGCTCCGGGTAGTGCTCGTGCGCGTAGCGGACGGTCAGCGCGCTGGCTATGAACTGATGGTGCAGCGCCTGAAAACGTGTCTGCGGGTCGGCCGGCGCATCGGGAACCGGACCGGTATAGCCCCGGATGATGCCGAGCGACATGACGGTGCCCATCGGCATGGTGCCGCTGTTGATTTCATTAAAGGTGAGCCAGTAACGGACGCTCCCGTGAAAGCGGTCGAGCACGGCCCGGCTGTACCGCACAAAACAGTCAATTGTCTCGCGCCCCGCCCAGCCGTTGTACCGGCGGACGAGCGTGTAGGGAAGCTCGTAGTGCGACAGCGTGACGAGCGGCTCGATGCCATAGCGGTGAAGCTCGGCGAAAACATTTTCATAGAAGAGCAGGCCTTCTTCGTTCGGCTCTTCCTCAAGACCGGTCGGGAAAATCCGCGTCCAGTTGATGGAAAGGCGGAACACGCGAAATCCCATCTGCGCCGCAAGGGCGATATCCTCTTTATAATGATGGTAAAAATCAGCGGCCTCATGGCTTGGATAGAGCACATCCGGCCTGATCTCCTCCGTCACCCATTTCGGGGACGAGGCGGAACCTACGGTGCAGTGATCCGGTACGGAATCGCCCTTGCCGCCTTCATCCCAGGCACCTTCATACTGATTGGCGGCCGTCGCGCCGCCCCATAGAAAATCCTTTCTGAAATTCTGCATGATAACCTCCTTCAAGGCTGGCCTGTTCAGATCAGGGCCGCAGCCGCATTGAGATCCGGCAGCACGGCATAGGCCAATGCCGCGGTTTCCGGCGTCGGCTTCTTCATATCCGGCACGCAGATCACGCGGATACCGGCGTTGTGCGCTGCCTGCACACCGGCTTCGCTGTCTTCAAGGACAAGGCAGTTTTCTTTGGCTTCGCCGCTTTTTGCCTGCGCGGCGAGGAAAACGTCCGGCGCCGGCTTGCTGTTTTCAAAATCCTCACTGCAGACCATATCGTCAAAATAGTCCAGAACGCCGTTTTTCTCGAGAAATTTCTCCGCCCGGCTGCGCCAGCTTGACGTCGCGAGCAGGATGCGGATCTGCCGGCTGCGCAGGTATGCCAGCAGCTCGCGCGCGCCCTTCTTCAGCGGAATGCCCGTAATCAGGTTCTGCGCATCATTGGCCTCCTGGAGGGAGAGCACGTCCTGCACGGTCAGCGGCATGTGATAGCGCCCGATCAGCAAAGCGGCGTTGGAATCCGCCGTGTGGCCGCTCAGATGCGCAATGAAGAAGTCTCTGGTGACAGGACTGCCGTACGGGGCAGTCAGCTTCTGATAAAAGGCAAGTGTATAGACTTCACTGTTGATCAGCAGGCCGTCGAGGTCGAAAATGACGGCGCGGACGGCCGGCCTGATGACTTTATCTTCCATAATCCATCTCCCATCTTTGCATTAATCTGCAGTATAGCAAAACGGGCCGCCGCAGGCAACCGTAAAATGCATCCCGGTCCGTGAACTCTGTGATAACTGTCCGCCTTATTTTTACGCACTGAGAAGATTTATCAAGAGAGCGTAAGCGTTTGACTGTCAATAGTTAGCTGTGTTAAACCCTAGCCGGAGGATAAAGCTATGTTTCTTGATATGAAAAAAAACATACGGAAGGCGCCTCTTATTATTCGGAAGAGGAAATGAAGGATTATCTGAAACAGGCGGGCTTTCAGTCGGCTGCCGTGCAGCGGGAGCCGGGAAGACGCTGGATCAGTTTTATGGCACAGGCCTGAAAACGATGAAAGGGCAGGAGGCGATATTATGCGGACATATGCCATGCAGTCTTTTGTGATGGGACTGGCTGCGGCAGCTTTAAGTCCGGGTTATGGTTCCATGAAGAGAAGTCATATTATTTCCCTATTGATTTTGAAAATTTAAAAGACTATACTTTTATTTGATTAAAAAATAATCCGAATGATATAGAGGAAATGGAGGATTTTGTTATGGAGAAAGCAAATCTGGACTGGAAAAACCTGAGCTTTGGTTATATTACTACAGACAAGCGTTATGTTGCCAACTTCAAGGACGGCAAGTGGGGAGAGGGATCTCTGACCGACGACCCGAATATCACACTGAATGAGTGTGCCGGTATTCTGCAGTATTGTCAGGAGGTTTTCGAAGGACTGAAAGCCTATGAGCAGGAAGACGGCAGCATTGTCACTTTCCGGCCGGATCTCAACGCTTCCAGAATGATGGATTCCGCTAAGCGTATGGAGATGCCGTCTTTCCCGGCTGAGAGATTCATCGAGGCTGTGGAAGAGGTTGTCAGAGCCAATGCCAAATGGGTACCGCCTTACGGCACAGGCGCTACGCTCTACCTCAGACCATATATGTTCGCAACCAATCCGGTTATCGGTGTAAAGCCGGCCACTGAATATCAGTTCAGACTTTTCGGCACACCGGTAGGTCCGTATTTCAAGAACGGCGTAAAGCCGATCACAATCTGTGTCAGCGATTTCGACCGTGCCGCGCCGCGCGGAACCGGTTTCATCAAGGCAGGTCTCAACTATGCGATGAGTCTGCATGCCAATGTCACAGCACATGCCAATGGATATGACGAGAACATGTTCCTTGATCCGGCGACCCGTACTTATGTAGAGGAGACCGGCGGTGCGAACTTCATCTTCATCACCAAGGATGGCGAGCTCGTCACACCGAAGTCCAATTCGATCCTTCCTTCTGTAACAAGAAGATCTCTTCTGGTTGTTGCGAAGGACTATCTTGGCATGAAGGTTACCGAGCGTCCGGTTAAGTTCAGCGAACTCAAGGATTTCGCAGAGTGCGGTATCTGCGGTACAGCAGCCGTAATCTGCCCGGTCGGCAAGGTTGTCTCCCACGACGAGACAGTATGCTTCCCGAGCGGCATGGAGAAGATGGGCCCGGTTACCCAGAAGCTCTACGATCTTCTTACCGGTATTCAGTACGGTACCGTGGATGCACCGGAAGGCTGGATTCACAAGATCATGTAATTTATCTTTAGCAGACACAACAGAAAAGCCGCAGCCATGCATGACTGCGGCTTTTTGAAAATACAGAAACAGAAAGGCGCTTAATTATGAAAAAAATACCTTTTGTTACCAAAGAGCAGTTGGATGAAATTACGAAGACCTATCCGACTCCTTTCCATATCTATGATGAAAAGGGAATCCGCGATAATCTGCACAGAGTGAAGGAAGCCTTTTCCTGGAATAAAGGCTACCGCGAATATTTTGCCGTCAAGGCGACACCGAATCCTTATATCCTTCAGATCATGAAGGAGGAAGGCTGCGGCCTCGACTGCGCGACCGAGACAGAGCTGATGATGGCGAAGGCCTGCGGCTTTACTTTTCCGAAAATTTTCTTCTCCTCCAATGATACGCCGGCGAGGGCGTTTGCCTATGCAAAGAAGGTCGGTGCGATCATTAATTTTGATGACATCACGCATATTAAATATTTTGAGGACAATGTCGGAGAATTTCCGGATACGGTCTGCTGCCGTTTCAACGCCGGCGGCGTCTTCAAGATCAGCAACTTTATCATGGATACGCCGGAGGAGGCAAAATACGGCTTCACCCGTGAGCAGCTGACGGAGGGATTCCGCTATCTGGTTTCAAAGGGCGTGAAGCACTTCGGCCTGCATGCCTTCCTGGCCAGCAATACGCAGACCAATGATTATTATCCGGCGCTGGCGAAGATCCTGTTCAAGGTGGCGGTGGAACTGCACGAGGAGACCGGCGCGAAGATTGATTTCATCAACCTCTCCGGCGGTGTCGGCATCCCGTATGAGCTGGACGGTGAGCCGAACGACATCGCCGTGATCGGCGAGGGCGTGCACAAGGTTTACGATGAGATTTTCGGACCGGCCGGTATGACAGATGTGGCGATTTTTACGGAGATGGGACGTTATATGACAGGTCCTTACGGCCATCTGGTGACGACGGCGATCCACGAGAAGCATATTTACAAGGACTATATCGGACTGGATGCCTGTGCGGCTGATCTGATGCGTCCGATGATGTACGGTGCCTATCATCATATTACAGTTGCGGGCAAGGAGAATGCGCCTTGCGACCACAAGTATGATGTGACCGGCGGCCTCTGTGAGAACAGCGATAAATTCGCGGTGGACAGAATGCTGCCGAAGATCGATATCGGAGATTATGTAATTCTTCACGATACAGGTGCACATGGCTACTCAATGGGGTATAATTATAATGGAATGCTGAAACACGCAGAGCTTCTTCTGAAGGAAGATGGCAGCGTGCAGCTGATCCGCCGTGCGGAGACGCCGGCTGATTACCTGGCAACCTTTGATTTTACGCACATTTTTGATGATGTGGTGAAGGAGTGGTAATATGAAGAACATTCATGATGTCCGCCTGTGCAGATCGACGACTGACAAGATCATCGCCGGTGTATGCGGCGGCATTGCGCAGTCCCTGGGCATTGACTCGACCATTGTCCGTATTATCTGGGTGATTATCACACTGATTTCATTCGGTGTCGGTCTTGTGCTCTACATTGCAGCCGGCATCCTGATGCCGCGTGATACCGATATCTGATAACCGGACAGTATCTGAAAAGGGGACGTACGGAAGGTGTTTTCCTTCTGTACGTCCCCTTTTATGATCTGCATTAGCCCGTGCCGTCAGCGCCGGTAGAAATCTCTGATGCGGTCGATCCGGGAGGTCATGCCAAGCAGCAGGGCGTCGGCGATCACGAGCGCCGCCATGGATTTGACGACGACGACAGCGCGCGGCGGAATGACCGGATCGTGGCGGCCCTTGATGGTGAGCTGCGCCGCCTTGCCGTCTCTGGTGACCGTATCCTGCGGGCGGCTGATCGAGGCAACCGGCTTGAAAGCAGCGCGGAAAACGATCGGCGAGCCGTCGCTGATACCGCCCAGAATGCCGCCGGCGTGGTTGGTACGCTTCGTGATGCCGCCTCTGCCGTCCGGCATAAAGGCGTCATTGTCCTCGGAACCTCTCATGACAGCAGCGTGGAAACCTTCGCCGATTTCAAATCCCTTGACAGCTCCAATAGAAGAGATGGCCTGGGCGAGAGATGCGCTGAGTTTCCCGAAAACCGGGTCGCCGAGACCGGCTGGAACGCCGTCGATACGGCATTCAATGATGCCGCCGGCAGAGTCCTGCATGCTGCGCATCTGCTCAATATAAGCCATCGCCCTGGCAGCGGCTTCTTTATTTGGCATGAAGAGCGGGTTGCGCATGATCTCCGCCTCGTCATAGCCGTCCGGGTCGTCATCAATGCTGACGGGACCGATCGACTTCGTATAAGCCGTGATGCGAATGCCGCATTCATCGAGCATCTTCAGGGCAACCGCACCGCCGGCCACACGCCCTGCGGTCTCGCGGCCGGAAGAACGGCCGCCGCCGCGGTAGTCGCGGAAACCGTATTTTGCATCGAAAGTATAATCGGAGTGGCCCGGCCGATAGCAGCCGGCGATGTTAGCGTAGTCGCCGGAATGCTGGTCTGTGTTGCGGATCAGCATGGAGATCGGCGTGCCGGTCGTGCGTCCCTCGAAGACGCCGGAGAGTATCTCGACGGTATCGCTTTCCTGCCGCGCCGTTGCAGCCCTTGAAGTGCCGGGCCTGCGGAGATTCAGATAGTACTGAATATCCGTCTCAGTCAGCGCAATGCCGGCGGGGCAGCCGTCGACGACGGCCCCGATTGCCTTGCCGTGCGATTCCCCCCAGGTAGTGATTCTGAAAATATTTCCGAAACTGGATCCAGCCATGATCATTGTCCTTTCATTTTAAGAGTATGCAATCAGTATAAATTATCTGCCTGCCGGGCGCAAGAGCGGCGGCAGCGGCGGATCTGTATAAATCTGCGCTTGCAGATGGTTTGGAATATGATATAATTACAATGTTGATTTTTAACGTATAGAAAGACCGGAGGAGATTATGTATCAGATTGTCGCCCGTGATGGCAGAGCGCGCAGCGCCCATATGGAGACGGTGCATGGCACTATCGAGACACCTGTTTTCATGAACGTCGGCACTGTCGGCGCGATCAAGGGAGCCGTGTCCACACAGGACCTTCGTGAGATCGGCACACAGGTAGAACTTTCCAATACATATCATCTGCATGTCCGGACCGGCGACGAGACGATCAAGCAGCTCGGCGGACTTCATAAGTTCATGAACTGGGACCGCCCGATTCTGACGGATTCCGGCGGCTTTCAGATCTTTTCCCTGAAGGGCCTGCGCAAGATCCGTGAGGAAGGCGTTACCTTCCAGTCCCATATCGACGGTCACCGCATTTTCATGGGACCGGAGGAGAGCATCCAGATTCAGTCCAATCTTGGGTCGACGATCGCGATGGCTCTCGATGAATGTGCACCGTACCCGTCAAGCCGCGAATATATGATCAATTCCGTCAACCGGACGACGCGCTGGCTGTATCGATGCAAGAAGAAGATCGATGAGCTGAATGCCCTGGAGGATACGGTGAATCCGCACCAGATGCTCTTCGGCATCAATCAGGGCGGTACCTACGAGGATATCCGGATCGAGCATGCGAAGCAGATTTCCGAGCTGGATCTCGACGGCTACGCGGTCGGCGGTCTGGCAGTCGGTGAATCGCACGAGCAGATGTATCATATTCTCGACGAAGTGGTGCCGTATCTGCCGCAGGACAAGCCGATTTATCTGATGGGTGTCGGCACACCGGAGAATATCATCGAGGGTGTGGACCGCGGCGTGGACTTTTTCGACTGCGTCTATCCGTCGCGCAACGGCAGGCACGGCCATGTCTATACGCATTTCGGCAAGCTGAATCTGTTCAATGCCCGTTTTAAGCTGGACGACCGGCCGATAGAGGAAGGCTGCGGCTGTCCGGTATGCCAGCATTATACCAGAGCCTATGTGAGCCATCTGCTGCGGGCGAAAGAGATGCTGGGCATGCGTTTCTGCGTGCTGCACAACCTGTATTTCTACAATCATTTAATGGAGGAGATCAGGGCAGCGATCCGGGAACACCGGTACGCGGAATTCAAGAGAGCTACGCTCGACGGCTTCAAAGCCGGAGACGAAGATAAATGATTATTATATTTTAGGAGGAAGTTACATGAACATTATGCCTTTAACACTGGATTCCAGCAGTACAACATCGGCTGTTGTCATGCTGATTGTCTACATTGGAATCTTTGCGGCACTTTTCTATTTCCTCTCTGTCCGTCCGTCCAGAAAGCGTCAGAGAGAGACCGATGCGATGCTCGCCAGCCTGGAGGTCGGAGACAGCGTTCTTACGACCAGCGGCTTTTACGGTGTAGTCATTGATATTTCCGATGAGGTTGTTGTTGTCGAGTTCGGTTCCGACAAGCACTGCCGTATTCCGATGCAGAAGGAAGCTATCGTCAGTGTTGAGAAAGAAGGATCGGCAGACGGCGAGTAATGTGAATGCGGACACGGTCTTCGTTTTCGGACGGAGACCGTTATTTTTATGTTGTGCCATGCAATGAGGAGGGGATGCCAGAGTGCAGATAACCATACAGAATCTTACATTTGCCTACGAAGGCAGCTATGAAAATATTTTTGAAAATGTCAGCCTGACCATTGACACCAGCTGGAAGCTGGGCCTGATCGGGCGCAACGGGCGCGGCAAGACGACGCTGCTGCGCCTTCTGCAGCAGAAGATGGAGTACAGCGGGACGATCAGCTGTCCGGTGGACCTGGAATATTTTCCTTATCCGGTCAGCGACCCTTACGAAAATGCGCTTGATGCGGCGCAGGAGATCTGCCCGGATTTCGCTTACTGGCAGCTTGTGCGGGAGCTGAATCTGCTGGAGGTGCCGGAGGATGTGCTCTATCAGCCGTTTTATACGCTCTCCAACGGGGAGCGGACCAAGCTGATGCTGGCCGCGCTTTTCCTGAATGAAAATGATTTTCTGCTGATCGATGAGCCGACCAACCATCTGGACCTGCGGGGAAGAGAACTGGTCAGCCGGTATCTGGCCGGCAAAAAAGGCTTTATCCTTGTTTCCCATGACCGGAGCTTTCTGGACGGCTGCATCGACCATGTGATGGCGATCAACCGCACGGACATCGAGATCCAGCAGGGAAATTTTTCCACCTGGTATGAGAATCAGCAAAGACAGATGCAGTTTGAACTCGCGGAGAACAGAAAGCTGGAAGGGGAAATCGGCCGGCTGAAGAAGAGCGCGGCCGAGCGTGCAGCCTGGTCGTC
>Ga0256406_1001616_pt1 | contig 35610 bp, 31 predicted proteins | sample RumenRJG_03DNA_FD_185986 | JGI IMG/M metagenome (GOLD analysis project Ga0256406, IMG submission 185986) | Bovine rumen microbial communities from Lethbridge, Alberta, Canada - RJG_03 | ecosystem: Host-associated > Mammals > Digestive system > Stomach > Rumen | place: Canada: Alberta | collected...
TGCCCGCGGTGCGCGCTTCGCCGCACGGAGTCTTGCAGACCTTGCAGATACCGAAATGGTAGCTGCTGCTTTTTCATGCGAGAAAGGAGAGTTTATGAGTAGGGAACCGTTTGAAGGATTCTCCCGCGGCCATGGGCGAATGCTATTGCTCGCAGCTTTTCAAGCTGGAGCAGGCATTGGCAGAGCTGCCGCCGGAGGAACGGTATGAAAAGCGGCTAGAACAGGAGAAACCTGTTTTAGACGCGCTGTTGTCATGGGCAAATGAGATGCAGGCGAAGACCGCGCCGAAATCCGCGCTGGGAAAGGCGATCCATTCCCTGCGGGAGCAGTGGCCGTACCTGACGAGGTATCTGGAGGATGGGCGTCTGGAGCTGAGCAACAACCGTGCCGAGCGCAGCATCAAGCCCTTTGTGATGGGCAGGAAAAACTGGCTGTTTGCCAATACGCCGGGCGGCGCACAGGCCAGCAGCGTGATCTACAGCTTGATTGAAACGGCGAAGGCGAACGGCTTAGATCCGTACCGATACTTGCTGTGGATCCTGCAGACTGCGCCGCAGCTGAGCGAAACTAACAAAGCATGGGCTGAAAGCCTGCTTCCCGCAAATGCCCCGGAAGAATGCTATATACCGCAAAAATAATTGACCGCCATCCCAGTGAGCAACAGTCTCCTTGAGATGGCGGCCTTTTATACGCGGGGAGGTTTGACGCTTACGGAAAGGGAGAGATCATGGAGGATAGCGAGGACTTTTAAGTCCTCGCTATTACAACGATGGTCAGCTCATTTGTGGCAGAATGGTATGGCCGAAGCGCGGAGCGGCATCATGAATGAAGGGTGATGTCGCTCGAAATTATACGCAATGAAATAAGCGCGGTTCAGCAGGAATTGCTATTGAAGTTGGAAATAAAATCAATCGCCATGCTAGAATATGCACCAAAACAAGATTCCGAGGCCTGCTGAAAACAGGATCATCAGAATTGGCGATGGAGCTGTTTTTCTGATTTTTTTACAAATCAGATGCGTTGCTCCGAGCATGGCAAATACTGCGATAGAGCGCAAATCGGGCGCAAATCCGGCCTGTAAATCTGTGAGGCCAAACAGCGTAGACAGCGCCATGCTGAGCGCGGTCGCAAGGATCATCGCTACAACGCACGGACGAACTCCCGATAGAAAGGCGTTGACGGGTGCATATTTTATCAGATTCTTTAGTGCGGATGCAATTAAGAGAATAATCAAAAATGACGGCAACACCACGCCCAGCGTTGCAGCAAATGAACCGAGGATTCCGCCCTGTGTTGAGCCGATAAAGGTTGCCATATTCACGGCAAGGGGTCCCGGTGTGGATTCAGATACGGCAATAAAATTCAGAAACTCGTTCTCTGTCAGCCAGCCGTTGGAAAGCACCGTTTCGCGTACCAGCGAAACCATTCCATAGCCGCCGCCGAAAGACAAGGCACCGATCATCAAAAAGTTCAGAAAGAGACGCAGGTATATCATGACGTTTTCCCATGTCCTTTCCGGATTTTTCGCAGAAAGAAAACAACAAGCCCGACCGCGCCGCAGATCAGGATGTAAAACACAGAGGAAAACGAAACTGCTGTGATCGAGCAGCAGAGCATGGAAGCCATGACCAACGTGAGAAGCGTCAAGTTTAGTGTGTTTTTGTCAATACTTTTAAGCATTTTCAGCCCTGCGGTAAGGATCAGATAGATCACACATACCTGAATCCCGCGGAATGCGCAGGAAACCCAGCGCAAACTGAGAAACTGATCAAAGAACAGCGAGATACCATAAATTACAAAGAAAGATGGAATGCAGACAGCAAGTGTGGACATGGCTGCACCCGCAAATCCTGCAATTTTGTAACCAATGTAAGTTGCACTGTTGATGGCGACTGGTCCTGGCGTGGATTCGGCTACCGCAACCATGTCCAGAAACTCGCTTTTTTCAAGCCATTTTTTCTTTTCAACGAACTCATTTTCAAGCAGCGCAATCATAGCGTATCCGCCGCCAAAGGTGAACGCACCGATTTTTAAGAATGTGATAAATAAAGAGCAAATTAGTTTCATGCCTGTATATCCTGCCTTCTGCGAATAATACCTACAAGTAAAACACCCAATAGAATCAGGCAGCCAGACAACACCTGCGGCACGCAGACACCTGGCATCAGATAGAGACTGTCAGTACGAAGTCCCTCTACAAAGCAGCGTATCACGCCATAGCCGATCATGTAAAACGGAAGCAGGTATCCCTTTTTTCTGAAATGCGGATAGGAGATCAGCATGGCAATCAGCAGCAGTGTATTCAGTGCAGATTCGTAGAAGAACGTCGCCTGGTGCCACTGCCCGAGTTCCTCTATGTAAACACCATACGGAAAGAATTGGAGATCTGGATTTGTGATCAGATTTCCGTAAGCCTCCTGATTCACAAAATTCCCCCAACGCCCGATGGCTTGTCCAAGAACAAGGCTGGGAATCAGCGTATCTGCAAGCGACCAGAAGGAAAGCTTTTTGACCTTGCAGTAAATCAGTACAACAGCAACACCGCCGAGGATGCCTCCATAAATGGCAAGCCCGCCCTTATTGATTTGAAAAACGGAGAGAAGGTTATCCTTGTACTGCTCCCACTCAAAAAGCACATAGTATGCTCTGGCACAGAGAATACACACGGGAATCAGCTAAAGCACGAGATTATATAAGTGATCCGGTTCAACTCCGGTTTTCTTGCACCGGCGAAGTGCCAGCATAAATCCGAGGATCATGCCGAATGTGATGATGATACCGTACCATGCGATGTTCAGCCCTTCTATGCCAAACAGGTTTTCAACAGCATAATGATTCATAGATTTTTTGAAAGCCTCCCTGCTATTCGACGCGGAGCATCCGATAGCCGATTCCGATGTGCGTTTGTATGTATTGCTGCCCGTCTTTTCCGCGTTCCAGCTTTTTGCGTAGGGTCGCCATGAACACCCGCAGAGAAGCAATATCGTTTTCCCAGCTGCTGCCCCAAATCTGCTGTGTGATGTAGGTGTGGGTCAGAACCTTGCCCACATTTTTGGAGAGCAGACACAACAGCTTGTATTCGATGGGCGTCAAGTGCAGTTCTGCACCGCCAAGATATGCGCAGCCTGCCGCATAGTCGATTTTCAGCGCACCGTTCGTAAAAATCGGAGAATCCGGCGCTGCGTCTGTTTTCATCAGCGACAGTCTCCGCTGCGTCACTCGCAGCCGCGCCAGCAGTTCATCCACGGAAAAGGGCTTGGTGAGATAATCGTCCGCCCCGGCATCCAGCGCCACGATTTTATCAGAATCCTCTGTTCTGGCGCTGATCACAATGATCGGCATATTTGACCACGAACGGATTTTCCGGATGATCTCCACGCCGTCCATATCCGGGAGTCCCAAATCAAGCAACACAATGTCCGGGTTGTGGGACAGCGCCTCCATCACGGCGCTTGCGCCGTTTTGCGCAGAAAGATACCTGTATTCATGGGTTTTCAGCGTTGTTGTGATCAGATTGCGCACCGGCGTATCATCTTCTACAACGAGGACGAGCGGCTTATTCATTTAGGTTCACCTCACTGAGCGGTACTGTAAAGGAAAAAATGCAGCCATGCGGCGAATTATCTTTCAATGTCATTTCGCCGTTATGTGCATGGAGAATGGCTTGACAGAGCGTAAGTCCAAGTCCGAGACTTCGGCGGCTGTCGCCAATCGGATTGCCCCCGGTAAAGAACATTTCAAACACATGTTCCTTCAGTTCATCTGGAATACCGGGACCGTTATCGCTGACGCATATTTCAGCCATATTTTCTCGCGGGATTGCCGTGATCCGGATGTTCGAGCCAGCCGGAGTATATTTGACTGCGTTGTTCACCAGATTGATAAGCACCTGCACGATGAGTCCTGCGTCCACCCGCACCAGCAGCGGCACGTCTCCGCAATCCACTGCGATGTGATGTTCTGCGGACCTTCGGTCAATATGTCGGAGCGCTTCCGACACAATATCGTCTACGATCTGATCGGAAAGGCGCAGCTTGACGCTGCCGTCCGCGATTTTCGTAATGGAAAGCAAGTTCTCAACCAGTCCGGTCAGCCATTGCGCATCGTCATAAATGTCCGTAAAAATCTGTTTCCGCGTTTGTTCATCCAGCACGTTATAGCTGTGCAGCAGCGTATCCGCGTTGCCTGAAATGGAGGTCAGCGGGGTCCTAAGGTCATGGGAAATTGAACGCAGAAGGTTTGCACGAAGCTGTTCGTTCTTTGCAAGGACGGCGGCTTTTTCCTTTTCTTCGGCGTTGCGTAGGCTTTCCAGCGCCAGAGCGCACTCGCCGAGAATGGAAAACAGCACGCTGGATGTAAATGCGTCAGGCTGCGTTTGCTTCTCCATCGGAATCCCGACAACACCGTAAATCTGCTGCCCGGTACGAATGGCAAGATACAGCCGTTTTGCTTTTGGAAAGTTTTGCGTCGTTGCTCCGGCACGTTTCCGGTTCTGCCAGACCCAGCGAATCACATCCTGCTCCCGGTCTGTGTCTGGGACGCTGTATGGTCTGCTTCCGTCAGCCGGGTAAATGATCCCTTGGGACAGTACGCCGCTCTGCACTGGATAAATCAGAATGTCCCGCTGCATGAGCTTCTGTATCTGCGTCGCGGTCATCTGATAGACCTCATCCGGTGTTTCCGCCTTTTGAAGCTGCCTGTTCATATCAAAAAGGAGTTTTGTCCGATAGGCATCCCGCGCGGATAGCTGCGCATGGGCTTTGAGCTTTGCGGCAAGCGTACCGGTCAAAAGCGCCGCTGCAAACATGACGGCAAAGGTTATTGGGTATTTACTGCCGTAGGCTGCCAAAGACAGCCGGGGTTCCGTCAGAAAATAATTGAACAGGATGACACTCAAAAAAGCGGACAGCACACCGCAGGTATATCCGCTGGTAAAAGCGGAAGTCAGAAGCACCCCCAGCAGGTAAACCATGATGATATTGGCATTTGCAAAGCCGAGCCGCAGAAAGACCAATCCGATGACCGTCGCAGCTGCCAGAATCCCGATGGTCAGAAGCAGTTCCCATGCGGTCGGAAACGCCGGACGGATGGTAAGCAGCCGTTTCTTGCGGTAGCTCTTATAGGCTTCCACATCCGGAATGATATGAATGTCCACCTCTGGTGCAAGCGCAATGAGCCGTTCTGTCAGCGTCGGTTCACTCCAAAAATGCCGCCGCTGCACGCCGCTTCGCCCAATCACGATTTTGGTCACATCGGAGAGCCGCGCATATTCCGCGATCTGTGTGGCTACGTCTTCTCCATGCGTTGTGATGATCTCTGCGCCGAACTGCTGCGCAAGGCGCATATTTGCCTGCAAGCGAACGGTATCTTCTGCGTTCATGTCAGCGTATCCGGGTGTCTGCACGTAGAGTGCGGTAAGGCTGCCACTAAATGCCTGTGCCATTTTCCCTGCCATTCGTACAATGCGTTCATTGGATGGAGACGAGGACAGGCACACAAGAATATGCTCTTTTGGCAGTTCGCTTCCTTTGTTCTGCACATTTTCACCACCCCTCTTAAACGATATTATAGCATCAAAATTGAAGGTTTCTACTGCATCCAATCGGATTCGTTGTCCGGAAATGAAATTTGCTCTGAATCATAGATCACGATTTCTACATGGGCATGACTGCTGCGAAACCGGGAAAGCGTTTCCTCAAGTTCGTCAGGAGAAATATCTCCGTTCAGACGCAAGCATGGCTTCTGCTGCTGTACGGTCTCTTCCTCGATTCGTTTCTGATTTTCCGCCAGAAATTGATCCAGACGTTTCATCAGAAACCAGCCAAACAGAAATACCATGGCTGTTCCAACGATCAAAACAACATCTTCCACATACGCTCACCGTCCGTTCATATCCGGAAACACTTTTGCAGCGCCTTATATTCACCCAGCGCTAGAATTGTTATTTCCCCGGACAGCACTGTATCCGGCGTAATTGATACGTCGGTTTTTCCCGAATGCTTGATGCCAAGAATGTTGATTCCAAACTTTCTGCGGATATCCAGTTCGCCAATGCTTTTCCCGGCCCAGCCTTCCGGCACTTCCACCTCAAAAATGGCGTGCTGCTCGTCGATCTCTATGTAGTCGAAAATATGGTCGGCAGTGTATCTGATCGCTGCCCATTTTGCCACCTGTTTTTCCGGGTAGACTACATGGTCTGCACCGTTGCGAAGCAGAAACTTTGCCTGCACATCACGCTCGGCACGCGATACCACGCACTTTGCACCCAGTTCCTTCAGCAGCGAGGTGGTTTCCAGCGAGTTCTGAAAATTACCGCTGATGGTCACGATGCAGACGTCAAAATTTCCGATGCCAAGAGAGCGAAGAAACTCTGCGTTTGTACTGTCGCCAATTTGTGCGTTGGTGACATATGGAAGCACATCATTGATCCGTTCCTCGTTTTTATCGACCGCCATGACCTGATGTCCCAGCTGAGAAAGCTGTACTGCGATATGCCGTCCGAAGCGGCCTGTGCCAATCAATAGAATGTTTTTCATGTGAAAAGGTTCCTTATCCAATCGTTATTTTTTCCTGCGGCAGCCTTGCATTCCCCACTTTTTTGCTGGAAAGTGCCGCATAAATGAGGGTAAGACCGCCGACTCTGCCCAGATACATGAGCAAGATCAGCACCATTTGCGATGGAATGCGCAGCTGCGGTGTAATACCAAGTGTCAATCCCACCGTCCCGACCGCCGATGCCGTTTCATACAGGCAGGCAGACAGCGGAAGACTCTCGTATGCGCTGATAAAGACCGCACCGCCAAAGAACAGCACCAGATACATCGTCAGAATGGTCGCGGCGGTCTTGACGGAGCTGCAATCGACTCTGCGTCCGAAAAATTGGGCACTATCGCGCTGGCGGAAGGTCGCAGTGGCATTGGCAATCAAGACCGCCAGCGTCGTTGTTTTCATGCCGCCTGCTGTAGAACCCGGAGAACCGCCGATGAGCATCAAAAGGATCATCACGCCCTGCGACGCACCGGACATCGCGGATAGATTTACCGTGTTGAAGCCCGCTGTCCTCGGCGTGACGGACTGAAAAAAGGATGCCAGCAGCCGGTTTCCGGCGGAGAGCGCAGAAAAGTCTGAAAAGAAGAAAAACACAGCAGGCAGAAAAATCAAAAGACCTGTCGTGACAAGGATCACCTTGCTCTGCATTCGGTAGCGATGAAACCGCCACTTGTTTTCGCAGATATCGTCCCATGTCAGAAAGCCAATGCCGCCAACCACGATCAGCAGCATAATCGTGACATTGATTACCGGACTGCCCGCATAGCCGGTAAGAGATGGATAGCGGTTGCTTTCTGTCCCAAGAATGTCAAACCCGGCGTTGCAAAAAGCAGATATGGAATGAAACACCGCCATCCAGACGCCGCGCCATCCATAGTCCCGGCAGAACACCGGCAGCATGGCAAGTGCGCCCAGCAGTTCAATCAGAAACGTTCCTCGTAGGATGAAGCGTGTCAGACGGACGATTCCACCGACCTTTGGTGCTGAAATTGCATCCTGCATGGTGCTGCGCTGCATCAGAGAGATTCTTCGCCCGGACAACAGCGCAAACGATGCTGCTACAGTTACGACACCAAGACCACCAATTTGGATCAGCGCCAGAATAACCGCCTGCCCAAAGGTTGACCAGTAGCTGCCTGTATCCTGCACCACAAGCCCTGTCACGCAGACGGCAGAGGTTGCGGTAAACAGCGTTTCATTGAATGGAGTTACATTCCCTCCAGTCGTGGAGATCGGCAGCATCAGCAGCAGCGCTCCGATCAGAATGACCCCGGCAAAACCTAATATGATAATTTGAAAAGACGAAAGACGGCGCTTTCGACGAATAATCTCTTCCGACATAAAGGCAGCTCCTTATTTCTGTAATAGTTAATTATACAGCCGGAGATTTTAAGAGCGGATAAGGGACATTTGTGACGTATTAAGATTGAATAAAGATGAGGAGATTGCTTGTGCAGATTGGGAAAGGCGAAAGTCTTGTCCAATTTTTTGTATCCGGCTTTGCCAACTCGCCCAAGTCAGGCCGTAGTAGTGGTGAAAAGCGGACAGGACGGTTTATCGCAAACGCTTTATTTGCAGAAGTGGCCAAAAAGCGTTTTTGAGATTGTAGTAAGGGCAGAGAGAAAGAAAAACACTCTGGTCGAATCTTACTAATGGTAACGCCAATGTTACCGTTGGTATGTCGCAATCCCATCGCTGCCGCGATACCGTAAAAGCAGAAAGAGTTGCGGCGACAAACGGCTGGCGGCGGCAGTTCGTTCACAAAATGTTTACAAATACACAACCTGCTTTTTGCTGAAAAAATGTCCGTTGTAAAGTGAAAGGAGGTTTGGAGCAGCAGAGAGCAAGATTCTATCGAGGTGCCAGATTTCGCATTTCGCTCATTCTGTCCCATCGGAATCTTGTTGGCAGTAGCCTTCCCCAAACCCTGTTATACGCAGCCTGACGGCTGCGGCAACCTCGCCCAGCGACAGAGCTTTGCAAGCTCTATCGCCGCGCAAGGTTTTGAAAATCACCTGAGCTGAAACCGGCTCCCGCAGCCAACACAGAAGAAATTTTTCTCACCGCTATACTCAACAAACGGCAGATTTTTGTCCGCTGTAAAGTGAAAGGGCAAAGCATTGGGACAAAACCGGAGGCTGATTCACTTAGGGTGTATCTGAAAACAGCGCTTAGATGTGCAAAATGCTGAAAGCGACGCAGATCGCGGCGACCATAACAAAAGCAAGGAAGGAGTCATCCCGCTTGTCATAGCGTGTCTCGGCACGGCGAAATTCCTTGAGGCGATTGAAGAAACGCTCTATTACATTCCGCCGTTTATACGTCTCTTTATCAAACAGCCACGGCTGCTTTGTGTTTACTTTCGGCGGGATCGTATAGCGGGCGGACTGTTCATGCAGATAGGTTCGGATTTCTTTTGTGCCATAGGCTTTATCGGCAAGAATATCACAGTCCTTCAGACTCGGAAGCAACTTCAGCAGAGGAACTGCCTCCGTGCAATCGTCAACATTTCCGGCAGACAGCAAAAAAGCCACAGGCCGCAGGTCTTTTCCAACGATGGCATGAATTTTCGTGTTCAGACCTCCGCGTGTTTTGCCGATGCTGCTTGATGTCTGAGTTTTGCTCGCTTTCTTATTCCACGACCTGCCTGCACAGATGCTTTGATCGACGTTGAATCCATGCTCAGCTCCGTGCCAGTGCCCGGGGCCGCGCAGAGCTCGAAGATCTTTTTCAGGGTCCCATCATCCCGCCAACGGCAGAAGCAGCTGTACACAGTCTGATGCGGACCGAATCTTGCAGGAAGATCGCTCCAGCGCGCGCCGCTGCGCGCAAGCCACAGGATGCCATTGAGATGCGCGCGAATATCCTTCTGCGGACGGCCGGTATGTGAGATCGGGATAAGCGGCTGGACCAGCTCCCATTCCTTATCGGTAAGTTCATAACGACGGGCTTTCATGCTTGTCACTTCTTTCGGCCTTTGTCTTACCACCCATTTGTGTCTTTTTCTTGTACGCTTCGCTATTTTTGACTTTTCAGATACACCCTAGTAAGGTGGAGAGGTTTTCAGAAATTTTTTCTCCGGCAGTACCAAGTTTTCGAGAAAAAATGTCCGTTGTAAATTGAGGGGCTTCCAAATCGGAAAGGCCTTCCCGCGCCGGAGCCGGTAACAGTTTGACCCCGGCGGCACGGTGTTCCTTGACAAGTGAATAGCTTTTTCAGGCAACAAGCTCTCTGTGATAGCCGAGCCGAAGGACGCGCCAAGACCTCCCGTGTGGGAGCGAGCAACGCCAGCTTCGGGAAAGCCGGGTCGTTCCCGGTGGGCGATGACAGCAGAGGGCAGCTACTCCCCATCCGGGATCGTCCGAGCGTGATAACAACTGTCGCAGACCATCCGATGAAAGGCCGCATCAGTAAATTGCGGGCATAAAGCGAGTGCCGAGAACGTCAGGCAGTCTGAAAAAGCAGAAGTTATAAAGCAAAGGGCTTTCCGTTTTGGAAAACCCTTGTGAGTTTGAACCGGTAATAGGGTGCAAAAATGCCCTAAAAAAGATGATAAGTGAAAGGAGCTGAAGCCCATGCCCTGCAAAAAGTACAACACGCCGCACCGCAGCCGTGTTGTCAAGACCCGCATGACCGAGGAAGAATACGCCGACTTTGCCGCCCGCCTTGCGCCCTACGGCATCAGTCAGTCCGAGTTTATCCGCAGAGCCATTCAGGGCGCAAGCATCCGTCCCGTTGTCACGGTTTCCTCGGTCAACGACGAGCTGCTTGCCGCACTTGGGAAGCTGACCGCCGAATACGGCAGGATCGGCAGCAACCTCAATCAGATTGCCCGTGCTATCAATGACTGGCACAATCCCTATCCCCAGCTTGCAGCAGAGGTGCGGGTGGCGCGGGACGGCGCTGACGCTTTGAAGTTTGAGGCTCTGGAAAAGGTAGGTGAAGCCGTTGGCAACGTTCAAACATATCAGCTCTAAAAACGCCAACTACGGCGACGCTGAAAAATACATTGAAGCTCCAGACAAGTCCAGCGGCAAGCGGCATCAGGGCATCCGCATTTCCTATGACCTTGTGGGCTTTATCCCCGTGGAAGAACTGCTGAAACAGGAAACGGCGTGACCGAAGCCACGCCGTTCCTGAGAAAATACGATATTACTTTCTTATGCCCCCGACCATTCCCGGAAGGACTTCTCTTGCTCTGCGGCAACCATCCGCCTCCCGATCCGACCGCCTGCCTGTAGGGATGAGTGCTTCGTCTGCCTTCGGCAGACGTGCGGTGATTTCATTGATATAAAAAACAAAAAGCGCCTTGCCGACTTTCGTCGACAGAGCGCTTTTTGCATGTTTAGGAGAATAATATTAGTCGTCATTTACCTTTACGTCTTCAACGCCGGTTACGTCCTTGAACTTGGACTCATCGAGCTGGGACGGATCCTGACCGATGTAAGCGAGGATACCGCCGTCGATGTATACAACCTGGCCGTTGATGAAGTCAGATGCCGGAGAAGCAAGGAAAACTGCGAGGCCCTGAAGGTCCTTCGTAGTGCCCCATCTCTGTGCCGGTGTCTTCGAACGGATGAAGCGATCGAACGGATGCATGGAGCCATCAGGCTGCTTCTCGCGAAGCGGAGCGGTCTGCGGTGTCGCAATGTAGCCTGGTCCGATGGCGTTGCACTGGATGTTGTACTGGCCGTACTCGGAGCAGATGTTTCTGGTGAGCATCTTGAGGCCGCCCTTTGCTGCTGCGTAAGCAGATACGGTTTCACGGCCGAGCTCGGACATCATGGAGCAGGCGTTGATGATCTTGCCATAGCCCTTTTTGATCATGCCGGGAAGAACTGCCTTCGAGCATACGAACGGGCCTGTAAGGTCAACGCTGATGACCTGATCCCACTGTGCCTTGGTCATCTCGACCATCGGGATTCTCTTGATGATGCCGGCGTTGTTGACAAGGATATCTACACCGCCGAATTTTTCTTCTACGTCCTTTACAAGAGCGTTAACCTGATCTTCGTTTGTTACGTCGCATACAACACCGTAAGCATCGATTCCGGCTTCCTTGTAGGCTGCGAGGCCTCTGTCTACGAGGTCCTGGTTGATATCATTAAATACGATCTTCTTTGCGCCTGCCTCATGAAAGGCCTTTGCATATGCGAGGCCGAGGCCGTAGGATGCGCCGGTTACCCAACATACCTTGCCATCGAGTCTGAACTCGTCAAGAATTCCTGCCATGTTTACACTCCTTCTTTCATGCTGCCGGATCTTAAGATGCGGCGCATGACCACAATATTATTTTGAACATCATCAATAATATATGATTTATCATGGGTCTTCAAGTAAAATGTAAGCACTTACAGAAAGATTGTGAAAAGTGTTGTAAACCGGTTAACTCATACCAAGCATTTTGCACAAATTGGCTTCGCGGACGAGTCTGACCGTAGCGTCGTGAGGGGCGTCCTCAGAAGCCAGGGTCAGGCTCTGTCTTGCGAAAAACATTTTGCACAAAAAGCGCTGCAGGTCTTGTGAAGAAAATGGCAATTTGTTATACTAGGTGACGTTGCATTTGCTTATAGTAGACATAACAATACATTATAATATAGAGAGGAAGAGAGTATGAACTTTAAAAAAGTGAATGACGGACTTCTTGATTTTCTGAATCATAGCCCGAATGCTTTTTTTGCGGTAAAGAATATGAAGCACATTCTTTGCGATGCAGGCTTTCAGGAGCTGCATGAGGGTGAGAGTTGGAAGCTTGAAGAAAACGCCGATTATTTCGTCACAAGAAATGATTCCGCACTGATCGCGTTTCGGATTCCGAAGAAGAATTTCAAAGGCTTTCAGATGATGGCAAGCCACTGTGATTCTCCGGTTTTCAAAATCAAGGCAAACGCTGAAATTACGATCGATGATCAGTATGTAAAGCTGAACGTTGAGAAGTATGGCGGCATGCTCTGCGCGCCTTGGCTCGACCGGCCGCTTTCAGTAGCTGGCCGTGTCATGGTGGTGACAAAGAATGGTGTAGAGACGCGGCTTGTAAACATTGAGCGGGACCTCCTCATCATCCCGAATCTTGCGATTCACATGAATCGGGAAGTGAACGATGGGTACAAGTTTAACGCGCAGGTGGACATGCTGCCGCTTTTCTCTGAAAAATCCGATGAGAAGAACGCGTTCCTCAAGTTGATTGCGAAGGAAGCCGGCTGCGATGCGGACGACATCCTCGATACGGATCTTTTTTTATACAACCGCATGCAGGGAACCTATGTGGGTGAGAATCAGGAGTTTATCTGCTCCGGCCGTCTCGATGACCTGCAGTGTGCATATTCCTCTATACAGGCGCTGGTGCAGGCGAAGCCGAAGGACTCTGTGGCCGTTGCCTGTGTCTTTGATAATGAAGAGGTGGGCTCCGGCACGAAGCAGGGTGCGGCCAGCACTTTCCTTAAGGACACGCTTCATCGAATCAATGCCTCCTTCGGGCACACAGAGGAGGAGTATCTCAAGAGCCTCACATCGAGCTTCCTCGTATCGGCGGATAACGCCCATTCCGTTCATCCGAATCATCCGGACAAGGCGGACCCGACGAACCGGCCATATATGAACAAGGGTATTGTCATCAAGTATTCTGCGAATCAGAAGTATACGACCGACGCGGTATCCGGTGCACTGTTCCGCACCATCTGTAAAAAGGCGGAGGTACCCTATCAGACCTTTACAAATCGTTCCGATATGCTCGGCGGTTCTACCCTCGGCAACATCTCACAGGCGCAGGTAGCGCTCAATACCGTCGATATCGGTCTTCCGCAGCTTGCGATGCATTCACCGTATGAGACGGCAGGCACGAAAGACACGGCATACCTGATCGAAGCCGCAAAGGTTCTGTTCTCATCCTCCATTGAGAGCATCGGCGACGGAAATTATAAAATCAGCTTCTAAATTTGTGACACCGGGGACGGTTCTCTCTGTCACAAAAACTGACGGGGAGAACCGTCCCCGGTGTCACAATAAATGAAAATTATAAACGTAAGGGAGTATGTAGTAATGAGTAACAATGAAAGCAAAATTAAATGGCAGACGTTGTCCTTCATGGTCTTTTCGACCGTGTGGGGCTTCGGCAATGTGCTGAACGGCTTCGTATACTTTAATGGTATACAGGTTATCTTCAGCTGGATTCTGATGTTCGCACTGTACTTCGTACCGTATGCACTGATGGTCGGCGAGCTTGGTTCCGCCTTTAAAAACGAGGGCGGCGGCGTCAGCTCCTGGATCGCTAAGACCACAAACAAGAAGCTTGCGTATTATGCAGGCTGGACCTACTGGGCAGTGCATGTCACATACATCGCATCGAAATCTTCCGGCGGCCTCAAGGCTCTGTCCTGGGCGATCTTCCGGAACGCGGAGACCTATGATACACTGCCGACGCATCTCGTACAGGCCATCACACTGGCGGTATTCCTTCTTTTCTGCTGGGTTGCTTCCCAGGGCATCAAGCCGCTTGAAAAGATGACCACGATTGCAGGAAGCAGTATGTTTGTGATGTCCATCCTTTACATCATCATGATGTTTGCAGCCCCGGCGATCAATCCGAATGCAAGCTTCGTGCATATGGACTTCACGATGAAGAACCTGATCCCGAACTTCAATGTCAACTACTTTACATCACTGTCGATCCTTGTATTTGCAGTCGGTGGCTGTGAGAAAATCTCTCCGTATGTCAATAAGGTAGAGAACGCAAGCAAGGGCTTCCCGCGTGCAATGATCACTCTCGCTATTATGGTTGTGGCCTGCGCAATCCTCGGCACTATTGCCATGGGTATGATGTTTGATCCTACTGTGATCAATGCCTCCGACGAGAGCTTCAGTTCCTATGTTTCAAACGGTTCCTACTGGGCGTTCCAAAAGCTTGGACAGTACTACGGTCTTGGCGATTTACTTCTCGTGATATATGCCCTCTGCAACGCGATTGGCCAGCTTTCGGTATTAGTTCTCTCCATCGATGCCCCGATTCGTATGCTGCTCGATGATGAAAACGCAAGAGAGTTCATCCCGTCGAAGCTTCTCAAAAAGAACGATAAAGGCTCCTATATCAATGGTATCAAGATGGTTGCTGTGCTTTCCGGTGCCATCATCTTAGTACAGTCGGTTGTTCCTGGTGCCGCTGTCGTACTGAAGCAGCTTACGAAGCTTAACTCTGTATGTATGCCGATGCGTTACCTCTGGGTATTTACCTCCTACATCGCGCTCAAAAAGGCATATGATAAGTTTAATCCGGAGTATAAATTCGTTAAGAGTCACACCGCAGGTATGGTAATCGGCGCATGGTGCTTCCTCGTAACAGCACTCTGCTGCCTGCTCGGTGTCTATGATAAGGATCCCTTCACCATGTGCTTAAATATCATCACTCCATGCGTCCTCACAGCGCTTGGACTCATCCTTCCGATACTAAAGAAGAGAGAGGACGCAGCCAAGGCCTAAGTGCCAATGCCTCCATCCTGCATCACATCCACTGAAAAAAGCCCTCGACCTCAGCGTTGCGAACGCTGGGTTCGAGGGTTTTCTCTTTTTATGTAATACCGCCCAGTGACAACCTTAATGACACCCTTGCATTTCTCTTTCAAAATGCGTATAATCTACTCGTTCGTTTTTCGGGGCCATAGCTCAGTTGGGAGAGCGCAGCGTTCGCAACGCTGAGGTCGAGGGTTCGATCCCCTTTGACTCCATCATACTGAAAGTCCCAGGATTTAAGCCTTTCCTGGGGCTTTTATTTTGCAAAAAATCAAGTGCTATTTCCATTAATTTAGTAAAGAAAGAGATTCTGGGCTTTTCCAGATACACTGATGATCTTGTATTCTGTATCATTTAACTGGAATAGGTTGGCAATGAGTTTATCTAACGAGTTATAGAGGTATAATAGTTCAGCAGGATTGGTCTCCGACATAAGTTTATTGACGTATGCGGAAATCACAGCCTGCTTTTTTACGTCTGCAGCAGGAATCGGAATCTGCTCGATATGGGTGCGAAGGACTTTTACAGACTGAAATTTTTTTGCAAACAAAAATTGTGCAATCCGTGAGTTCAGGATGGCCAGCACGTACTTCATTTGGACACCAGGCAGCTTTGGAATCACGATATTACAGCTGTTGAGCGTCAGCGTTTGAAGGTCATCATAAGCAAATACCAGCTGATTTGATATGAACCGGTATAGAAGCTTTTCAGGCGCACGATAATACTTTACAAGTGCCACCTGCTGAAATTTATCAGGACTAAAATGGATAAAATTCTTATGCGGAACCTTTTTATATTTATAGATATCAGTTCCCTTTAGGACAGGCTCATAACCGGGAAGGAGTGTATCTGTAATATGTTTTTTGTTATTTCCCGTTACAAGGCCTAACGCAAAGTCAGCATGATTCCTTAGGTAAAAGCAATCGCGCAGATGATCAAGCTTTTGAATAATAAAATATTCTTCATCCTGCATGTTAAAGCTAAATCGTTCAGCAGTGATTTCTCTGGATGTTTTAATGGTAAAGAAATTTGCAGCAACCGGTTTGGTACCTGTAATATCAAGCACTTTTGACGGGAACGAATTCGGCGTGGTTCTGGAATCGTCTATCACAACCCTCATCCCTATCGTATTCAGCGGCCTGCCGGTATGCTTTACCTGCAAAATGATAGAGGGGCATTGTACCCGGTCAAAGACATCCCCGAGATAATTGATATATGGTATCGAATTTTTCTGCAGAATCAGCCGTCTGACGGTTTCGTGCGATTTCACATGTAGCACTGCTTCAGGCAAAACAAACGCAAGTGTGCCTTGTTTGTTCAATTTTCTTAGTGACTGTTCGATAAAAAGATCATAGGATTCGACAGACTTACCCTTTGCGGCCTTAAATGCGCTACGAAGCTTCTTCTTTTCTTCATCTGTGTATTCAGCGCCCCAGGGTGGGTTGCCTAAAATGACATCATAGGTACATGCTGTCGTACCATACGATGTCGGGCAATCAGAAAGGGTTGCCTTAACATACCTATTGCCAACGAATGTCAGGTAATCCTGCACGATAAAGTGACTACGGAGCGTATCGACATCACAGCTTGGAAATTTCAGTGCCATATTGATGCGGGTAAGCTGTACGCTGATTTCATCCAGGTCCATACCGAAGATCCCGTCAATCGAGGTACACGGCAGCTGTAGTAAAAAATTTCCGGTGCCGCAACAAGGATCGAGAATCCTTGCGTGGGAAGTAATTGCCTCGTTTCCCTGAAGGCTCTCAATCAAAGTTTTTACAACTCTTGTCGGCGTATAGTATGCGCCTGTTGCCTTTCGTGTAGTCAGATTCCTGCAGGATAGATAGAGGAGGCCGAGAATATCCTCGGATGCTTCATATGTATAAGCGTGACCAAATAGTGGAGATATCGAAAACTCCTTTACTGCATCAAAATCACATCCATCAAGTAAATCCGCGATGAGGGAATCATATCGAGCAACAGAAAAACGGTTCTCCAGAAAAGCGTGCAGAAGATAAGTTTGGCTGCTTGCGTTACATTGATTGTGCTGGTTCAGAAGCTCCAAAGCGCATTCGGCGAGCAACCCGCGCAGATGATCATCCGACAGACCGATTTTATCGGACGAAAGCTCATTTAAGATTGTTTCGACAGTACGTACATTTGGAGAATCCGGCGAAACATAGTCACGATATAGAAAAGCGCCAGACACATATTTTTTATTACGCCGGCTTTTCAGTGCAGTATTTTCTCCGGATTGAAGTGAAGCCTTCAGTTCTTCGCAATATGTCCGCGAAAAGAAAGGCTTTCCATCATAATCAGATGTAGGTATCAGTTTATGAAGGCGCACCCAGTTCTTCCCTGTAGCTTCAGAAATTGACAGATATTGACATAATTCTTTTAATGATAAATCATCCATCTGATCACCTCATGAAAAACATATATGCAGATGGACATAAAAGTCAATATGCAGGCAGGATGCAGACCTCTTTATGCAGCGAGAAATTTTCTTCTGTCAGAGACAACGCTTTTTCGGGACGGTGCTTTTCTCCCGGATATAGATTTTCTTCTCGAACGGTTTCGAATAGCACGGCGGGCAGCAGGAGAGTAAGCTGCGGCTTCGGCCTCCCAAAGAAGACGATCAAGCAACTGCTGCAGAAGCTCGACTACAGGAAACAGTACGGTCATCGTAACGAAACCGATGACTGCGAGCTTCGGATCGCGGAATAAGGATACAATAGCCCCCAGGAAAAAGGCGAGGCGGATGAAGGTATCGATGCAGTTGATATGGCGATGGATATAGCGATTGATATGACGATTCATGCTTTCCTCCCGGGCGTTCTGCCCTTTCATCTTTTCGTATGGTGGTAGCATAGCAGGTGGGAAGTACAAAAAAATGCACATTCCAAGTGGAATGTGCAAAAATTCGTCATAATTTTTATTTTTTTAAACACTTGGATAGCATATCAGCAATCATCTTATATGCCTCCGTCAACTTCTCGAGCGACACCGCGGCGTTTGCCGGGGAGGTCGAAGGAAGCCGGACGGCACTGATGCCGGTTGCCGGGAAATGATATTTCTCATAGTAGCGATATGCTGTCGCGCCGGTGCAGAACACGGCATGTATCTTCGTCTCCCGGAGAAGCCATGGAATATCGGTCGGCACGGGATTTTGAATGCTTGCATCACTGGCGCCGCGGATGTCACATTCGGAGAGCGAATCCCAGAGTGCGATATGATGCCGGTGCATCATCTCCGCCTTTTCTTCAACCGTCGATGGCAGGGATTCTTCCAAAACAGCCGCCATCACTTTCCAGAAGCGGTTCTGTGGATGCCCGTAATAGAAGCGCTGCTCCCGCGATTTCGGCGAAGGAATGGAGCCGAGAATCAGCACTTCGGAATCTGCGTCATACAGCGGACCGAAGGCCTCATGCGTCACGTGCGTTCGTTCGGACATTTTATTTTCGCTCATCCGCCACCTCAACATCCTTTATACGAGCATTTACTTTTCAGAATCTGAAAATCGTATATACCATTTATTTGCACATGTATCGAATCTATGAATCGGGCTATCCCTCATGGCACCATGGCTTTACGGAATAGCCATAGTGCCCCGGGAGTAATCATTGAGAAAAGTAGGTTATTCCTCTACGATCCGGAGTCCCTTCCGATAGAACGGGCGGATGCCTTCGATGGCCTTTTCAGCGATCGGGGAATGTGCACTGAGAAGAGCGAGGCTTCTGCCCTTCAAAACAGGTTTGGCGATCGCCATGGCGCCGGAAAATGTCTCGTCCATCGAACCGATGTGGCGGATGATGACAACATAATCTGTATGTCCGTTCCGGACCATGTCACGGATATAGGCCTCGGCAACATCCCGGTTTCTTCTGAAATAACCGGTCAGTGCATTGAGAAGGTCAGCCGTCGTCTGATCCTGACGAACATCCTTAAACAGGACATCTTCATCGGTACCGGTCGGAACAGCATCCATCCCGAGCGCTTCACCATGCATCTTCGCATGAATATCCTTGATTATCTGCCGCGCAATGATCATATCATCCGTCTTCGGGTTCAGCACGAAACCGGAGATCTGCGCATCGCCAATCGCATACTGCGCGACTTCGTCGAAATTCCAGGTTACCGTCTCGACTCTCTTACCGGCGTAAAATGCACGGAGCTTGTCCCGATCTGAAAATAGCATATAAAAATGCTGCTTCTCCTTGTCTGTCACGACGCCGAGACAAAGCTTCCGGTTATTCGGATTGTCCCCGATCACCTTGACCGGGACATAAAACTTCGCACGGTGCATGAGCTCGTCCTGCATGATTGCCGCCGCCTCCAGGTCACCATTCGTCGATGCCTTCAGACGATGAATCGCATTCATCAGTTTCTCATTATCTCTTGCTACATAATCAGCCATAAAAGCCTCCATATTGATATTTGGGTTCCGCCAATGCAGACACCCTGAAAATCCTCATAACTCCGTTTATTTAACGCCCACGGAAGAGAAAATCCCGCAGTTTCCTTACTATAACATAACTTGCAATCCACTGCAATCGGGCATACAATAAGCCTTGCGGGCTTTTCGGGAGTTATAAAGCCACGCAAATATATAGTCGTCTGACGACGTGCGGTATCTGATGTAGGCATTGGAAGAGGGACGGCTGAAGGAGGCAGAAATGAGCAAGATTGATGAAGTACGTAAGGCCATGTTTCAGGCCATGAAGGATAAGGACACAGCGACGAAGGAGGCAACCTCGGAGCTTCTTACCGCGCTGAAGAACGCACAGATCGACAAGCGGGACGGCGACCTCACGGAGGACGAGGAAAACAGTATCGTGAAGAAGGAAATCCGGATTCTCCAGGAGACCATCGAGTCGGCGCCGGCTGATAGAACCGATATCATTGAGCCAACGAAGAAGCGGATCGAGATCATTTCGAAGTTCGCACCGGCCGATATGTCCGAGGCGCAGATCCGGGAGACGATTGCGAAGGTGCTTTCGGAGCTCGGTATTGAGAAGGCAACCCCGAAGGATAAAGGCAACATCATGAAGCACCTCATGCCGCTCGTAAAGGGCAAGGCCGACGGCAAGCTCGTGAACAAGCTCGTGACCGAAGCGATGAACTGATCTGATACCTGCTGTTCATGGCTTGACAAATGAAAAGCCGGACACGTATAATGTCTCTAATTGAATGTACGAAGCCGTGAGGAAATGCTTCCGGCATCGTGATTCAGAGGAGAGACGGCTGATGGAAGAGTCGGCGTCACTAGTAAGAGAGGAGATACGATCATGAAGCATATTATGACATTAGAGACGAGAGATATGGCGAAGTCTTATGAGAATGGCGGCTGTGGCGAGTGCCAGACATCCTGTCAGTCAGCCTGCAAGACAAGCTGTGGTATCGCAAACCAGAAGTGCGAGAATAAGAACAACCAGTAATTTAGAGTAAAAGAACGTCGGGACGCGAATTGCTCGCGCCCCGATTTTTTTGGGTTAATGAGGAGAAGGAACCAGATGATTCATCAGTATAAAATGAACGGCTATAATATCGTGCTCGATGTGTACAGCGCGAGCATCCATGTGACGGATGATCTTGCGTACGACGCGATTCACCTTATAGACACGGGGCTTTCGGAGGAGGAAGCGCGTGCGGAGCTCAAGAAGGCGCATCCGGAGGCATCAGCACAGGATCTTGAGGATACTTTCTCCGATATCGACGAGCTGATCGCGAAGAAAAAGCTTTTCACGACGGATGTCTATGAGAAGGCGGCAGGCTATCTTAAGAAGCAGTCGACGGTCGTGAAGGCACTCTGTCTTCTCGTCGCGCACACCTGTAACCTGAACTGCTCGTATTGCTTTGCGTCGCAGGGAAAGTTTCACGGCGGTGAAGGACTTATGACTTTTGAAACCGCGAAACGGGCGATCGATTATCTTGTCGAGAATTCCGGCAGCAGGCATAACCTCGAGGTCGATTTCTTCGGCGGAGAGCCGCTCGTGAACTTCGATGTCTGTAAAAAGACCGTCGAATACGCACGCTCGATCGAGAAACAGCATAACAAAAATTTCCGGTTCACGCTGACGACAAACGGCATTAACCTGACGGACGAGGTCATCGAGTGGGCGAACAAGGAATGCTATAATGTCGTCCTTTCTCTCGACGGCCGGAAGGAGGTCAATGACCGCTTCCGCGTGGATCGTGGCGGGCACGGCTCCTATGATAAGATTGTGCCGAATTTCCAGAAGTTTGTGTCGAAGCGCGGTGACAAGAGCTATTACATGCGCGGTACCTTCTCGCATTTCAACACGGATTTCACAAACGATATCTTCCATATGGCAGATGACCTCGGCTTCTCGGAGCTCTCCATGGAGCCGGTGGTGACCGACCCGTCGAGCCCCAGCGCCCTCACGGAAGACGATCTCCCGACACTCTATGAGCAGTATGAAATCCTTGCAAAGGATATGATCCGCCGTGAGAAGGACGGTAAGCCGATCACGTTCTATCATTATATGATTGACCTTCAGCACGGCCCGTGTGTTTACAAGCGTGTGTCCGGCTGCGGCTCCGGTACGGAATATATGGCTGTAACCGCATGGGGCGATCTCTATCCTTGTCATCAGTTCGTAAATGATCCTAAGTATCGTCTCGGTGATATCTGGAAGGGTGTCGAACGAACGGACCTTCGTGACGAGTTTAAGGAGTGCAATGTCTACTCCCGCCCGGAGTGCCTCAAGTGCTGGGCCCGGATGTACTGTGCCGGCGGCTGCGCGGCGAACGCTTACCATGCGACCGGCGACATCCACGGCGTCTATGAGTACGGCTGCAAGCTTTTCCGGAAGCGGATGGAATGCGCTCTTATGCTGAAAATTGCCGAAGCCGAAATGCAGCAGAACGGCGAAGGCGTGGCGATGCCACATGCCAATGCTGCCGCGGTACGCTGCTGATTATTGGTTGGCATGGCAAAAAGAACATTTGTCTGATTGCTATGCCTGTTTAGGAACAATTCTATGCTGTATGAAGATTTATCCGGTTATTTGAATCAAAATATCTATCCGATGCACATGCCGGGGAATAAACGGCGTCTCTCGCCGTATCCCGGCTGTCCGGTGCACCTTGATTTTACCGAGGTGCCGGGCACGGATGACCTCCATCACGCGAAGGGCATCCTTCGGGACTCCATGGAACGGGCGGCACAGCTTTTTGGTGCCGACCGTACTTTTTATATTGTCAATGGCTCCACCTGCGGAAATCTCGTGAGTGTATTCTCGACCGTTCCGGAAAACGGCGAAATGATCGTCGCGCGGAATTGTCACCGGTCCGTGTTTCATGCACTTGAGCTTCGGAATATCACTGCCCACTGGCTCTGGCCGGAGACGATTTCAGGTTCAGATTTCCATAGTGCAGATGCGTCGACATCTCGGAGTGAAGAGATGGCAGGACATTCGGGAGACTCCTGCAAAGATAAATCAGTTTCCGTTGGTAATTTGAGGACGACTTCGGATGAAAAACTGTTCCCAACAGTAAAAGCTGGAAATAACGTTTCTTCATTGATCCTTGGAAGTATCTCACCAGAGGGCGTCTGCAAAACACTTGAGAAATACCCGAACAGTAGCGCGGTGCTGATCACCAGTCCGACGTATGAAGGCATCATCTCTGATATCCGCTCAATCTCCGAAATCTGCCACACTCACGGCGTGCCGCTCATCGTCGATGAAGCCCACGGCGCTCACCTGGGACTCTTCCGCCCGGATGTTTTCCCGGACAGCGCACTGCATCTTGGCGCTGATCTCGTTGTCCAGAGTCCGCACAAGACACTTTTCTCTCTGACACAAACTTCGTTTCTCCATATAGGCTATGGCTGCTGCACGGATAATTCTCGTTCCTTACGTGCTGAAGAGAGTAACTTTAAAAATATACATAATAAATCTGCATACAGTGATCGTATTGAGACGCTAGAAGGTGAGAAATGGCCGGTTTGTCATAACAAGCTGATCGATGTCCATGCGGTCGAGCATTGGATCGATGTCTTCGAAACCTCCTCGCCGTCTTACCCGCTAATGCTTTCTTTAGCCGGCTGTGCCGACATGCTTTCGAAAAACGGACAGGAAATCTTTGACCGATGGGCGGAGACGATCCACCGATTCGATAAAACCATGGAAAAGCTTGAGCACCTTCGGGTTCTGGGACATGGGAAAGAAACCACAATAAATCATTCATTCTTTGCCTATGATCCTTCCAAAATTCCAATTTTAACGGATGGCACCGGACTTACGGGCAGCGACCTCGCGGAAATCCTCCGGCAGAAATATCACTTCGAGCTCGAGATGACCTGCGGGACGTTAGCATTGGCCATGACCGGACCCGGAGACGATCCTTTGATGGTGGGAAAATTCGGAGAAGCGCTGCTCTGCATCGACAGAAGCTTAAACGATATAAATACTTCATGTGTTATCGATAATGATGAAGACCAGAAGCATAGAGATTATTCAGAAACAACATGCGCGATGACAATTCATGATGCTATGCAAAAACATGAAAAGCTGACAGTGGAGATGTCCGAGGCATGCGGAAAAATTTCCGCGGAATATGTGTTCTGCTACCCGCCGGGGATCCCGCTTCTGATCCCGGGCGAAATGATCACAGAGGGTATGATCAGAAGGATACAGGAGCTTCAGGAGGCGGGAACGGAAATTCGTTTTTCGGGTTCCCCGGATCGAAGCGACTGCGTTCAAATCATTAAAAGTATTTGCGAAAATGGTTTATCTTGACATAGAGGCAAAAAGTTCTAAAATCAAATTAAAGTTCGTAAAAGTTCTAAAAAGTTCGCAAAGTTCGTAAAAGTTCTAAAAAAGGAGAACGACGCTATGTCCAAGAATCCGTTTAACCCTGCCTTCGGAAAGGTACCGCCGATTTTCATCGATCGTGAACAGTATGTTCAGGATATCGTGGAAGGCCTTGGCAATTTCAACAGCCCCATGCAGACGACACTGATCAGTGGGGTTCGTGGCGTCGGGAAAACTGTGCTGCTAGCGGATATTTGCCGTGGACTAGAAAAGGATGACCGATGGATCGTCGCGGATGTACCTTCTAATGGAAATATCATGGAAACGCTGGTCCAGTCCGTGCGGGAGAAGGCGTCTTCAGAAGTTAAAAAGGCAATTGATTCGATTGAAGGTATTTCCATTTCGCTAATGGGAGTCGGGATAGGTTATACAGCCGAAAAGTCAAAGGTGAACTATCAGCTTCTTCTTGAAAAAATTTTAAATAAGCTGAAGGAAAAGAATATCTCTTTACTTGTTGCCATCGATGAAGTGGAAGTCAATCAGGAGCTTAGACAGTTTGCTTCTGTATATCAAATCATGGTGCGAAAGGATTATCCGATCGCGCTTCTCATGACAGGACTTCCTAAAAATATCTCTGAGCTTCAAAATGATAAGACACTGACATTTCTTCTGCGAAGTGCAAGGATTGAGCTTCCACCGCTCAGTGAAATTACCGTGCAGTACAGCTATAAGGAGGCATTCACTAAAGGCAGGAAAAGTGTCGACCTCTCGGTTCTTAAACGTCTGACGCAACTGACGCGCGGATACTCCTATGCTTTCCAGCTGCTCGGCTATCTCATATGGGAAAAAGACGCACAGGAAATCACAGATGAAGTGGTCGATAGCTGTCTTGATAAGTATAAGGAGCTTCTTTACAGGAACGCCTATTCGAAAATTTATGAGGAGCTTTCTCGAATAGACAGAAGCTTTATACTGGCGATGGCACAGTGCGAAACAGATATCGTTCCTATGAAGTTTATATCTGATATTTTGAAGAAAAAGCCGAACTATATCTCCACATATAAGCGAAGACTTTTGGACAGCGGCGTGATCCGTGCAGAAAGCTATGGAAATGTGGAGTTTTCACTTCCGCTGTTCAAGGAGTATCTTCAGGAATTTCATCTTGATATTGAATAAATGGTGTCACATTTAGGAGGGAAGAGCAGAATGAATATTATAGAAACGATCAGCCATGAGCTGAACATAAAGACCTGGCAGACGGAGGCAGTCATCAAGCTGATCGACGAGGGCTGCACGATTCCGTTTATCGCGAGGTACCGGAAGGAAGCGACCGGCGCCCTCAATGATGAGGTGCTTCGTACGTTCTCGGAGCGGCTCACCTATCTTCGGAATCTCGAGGACCGGAAGAAGACGATCCTTGATTCGATTGAGGCGCAGGGGCAGCTCACGGACGAGCTCCGGAAGGAGATTGACGCAGCCGATACCGCAGTGAAGCTTGAGGACATCTACCGCCCGTACAAGCCGAAGCGGCGGACGCGTGCGATGATCGCGAAGGAGCGCGGGCTGGAGGCATTGGCCAGATATCTGCAGGATCCGAAGGCAAGTGCCGATCCGATGGTGGAGGCCGCAAAATATGTCGATGCTTCGAAGGAGGTGCCGGACGAGAAGGCCGCCATCCAGGGCGCGGAGGACATCCTCTCCGAGGAGATTTCGGACAATGCTGACCTAAGACAGTGGATCCGGCGGGCTACGTGGAACGACGGTGTGCTGGAGTCGACCGCGAAGACAAAGAAGCAGGCGGAGGAAAAGACCGTCTATGAGCATTACTATGATTTTTCGGAGACCGTGCATACGATCCCGGGGCACCGGACGCTCGCAATCAATCGAGGCGAGAAGGAGAAGGTACTGTCTGTGAAGCTCACGGCACCGGAGGAGGACATCATCCGGCATATTGAGGAGGCGACGCATGCGGTGAAGAACAAGCTGACCGCGCCTTATCTTAAGGAGGTGGCGGCAGATGCCTATAAGCGGCTCATTGCGCCGTCCATCGAGACAGATATCCGGAATGAGCTCACAGAGCGGGCTGAAGACGGCGCCATCAAGGTGTTTGGCTCAAATCTTAGTCAGCTTCTCATGCAGCCGCCGATCGCCGGGAAGACTGTACTTGGCTGGGATCCGGCATTTCGGACCGGGTGTAAGCTGTCGGTGGTTGATCCGACAGGAAAGGTGCTCGATACGGCCGTCATCTACCCGACGGCGCCGCAGAACAAGGTACGGGAATCCATGCAGGTCGTAGATGCACTTATCAAGAAATATCACGTTGATATCATCTCACTTGGAAATGGCACGGCGTCGCGGGAGTCCGAGCAGATTATCGCGGATTATCTCCGTTCGACGCACTCGCCGGTTAAGTATGTGATCGTCAATGAAGCCGGTGCGTCGGTTTATTCGGCATCGGCGCTTGCGACAGAGGAGTTCCCGAGGTTTGATGTGGGACAGCGGAGCGCGACCTCGATGGCGCGTCGTCTCCAGGATCCGCTGTCGGAGCTTGTGAAGATTGATCCGAAGTCAGTCGGTGTGGGGCAGTATCAGCATGACATGAACCAGACGAAGCTCTCGGAGCAGCTGAACAATGTGGTTGAGGACTGTGTGAACAAGGTCGGTGTGGATGCGAATACGGCATCGGCATCGCTTCTTCAGTACATTTCCGGCATCACGAAGACAACCGCGAAGAATATTGTGACCTATCGTGAGGAGAATGGCGCGTTTACAGATCGTAAGCAGCTTTTGAAGGTGCCGAAGCTCGGCCCGAAGGCGTATGAGCAGTGCGCGGGCTTCATGCGAATCCGCGGCGGGAAGGAAGCACTCGATGCGACGAGTGTTCATCCGGAGAGCTATGAAGCGGCGAAGGAAGCATTGGCACTGTTAGGCTTCACGGAGGAGGATGTGCGGAGCGGAAGGACGAAGGACCTTCGGTGTGTCATGAAGGAAAAGCACATGACCGTGAAGGGACTGTCGGAGGCCTCCAAAATCGGCGAGTACACGATGGCCGACATCCTGAAGGAACTCGAGAAGCCGGGGCGTGATCCGCGCGAGGATATCCCGGCACCGGTGCTTCGGAGCGACGTGCTGTCACTTGAAGATTTGAAGGAGGGCATGGTGCTGAAGGGTACCGTCCGAAATGTCATCGATTTCGGCGCATTTGTAGACATTGGCGTGCACCAGGACGGACTCGTGCACATCTCACAGCTTGCTGACCACTTCGTGAAGCATCCGCTCGATGTCGTGAAGGTCGGGGACATCGTGAATGTGAAGGTGCTCTCGGTCGATACTGCACGGAAGAAGATCAGCCTCTCGATGAAGGGCGTGCCACAGGAGTGAAAAGCAGTATGAAATATTTCATTGATCTTCATATACATTTGGACGGGTCGATTCCGTTTGAAACATTCAAAAGATTTTTGCACGTTCCGGGTTTCCGAATGGATGACGGAGGTTCGACTCTTGCAGCGTTTCTGCCGGGAGAAACCGGAGGCACAGCAGATAGTCTGGAGGGAAAACCTGCGAATCATCTTGAAGGAGTTCGGGAAAAATCATCAAATATGCTTGAGAAGCTTCGAGAAAAATCTGATGAGGAGCTTCGTGCACTTCTTTCAGTGCCGGAGAATTGCCCGGATCTTAATGCTTATCTCGCGCGATTTGACCTGCCACTTCGGTTCCTGCAGACGAGAGAAGTACTTCGGGCTGTCACGTATGATCTGTTGAAGGAGCAAAAAAAGCAAGGGGTTGTGTATACGGAGCTTCGGTTTGCGCCGCAGTCACTGACGAAGAAGGGGCTCACGCAGACAGAGGTTGTCGAAGCGGTCATTGATGGGATGAATCAGTTCATGAACGAGCAGAAGGGATCCTATGTTCCTTCTGATGCTGCCAATGCTTACACTGTGCCAGAGCTCCACGCCGGGCTTATCCTCTGCGCGATGCGGGGAACGGACAATGAGGAAGCTAATCTTGAGACGGTCAGGGTGGCATCGCACTTCCTCGGCCGCGGTGTTGTAGGACTCGACCTCGCAGGCGCGGAGGCGCTGTTCCCGACGAGGAATTTCGAACGGGTGTTTGATCTCGCGCAGGTGAATCAGATTCCGATTACGATTCATGCAGGTGAGGCAGCAGGCCCGGAGAGCATCCGCGAGGCACTGCGTCTTGGTGCCTGCCGGATCGGGCATGGTATCCGTGCCATCGAGGACATGGACCTAGTGAACGAGCTCGCGGCGAAGCATATCCCGCTTGAATGCTGCCCGACCTCGAACCTTGATACCGGAATTTACAGCGATATGGAGCATTACCCGATCAGGACGCTGCTTTCCGCCGGTATCCCGGTCACCGTCAACACCGATAATATGACCGTTTCAAACACCACGATGCCCCGCGAGTTCCGCCGTCTCGAAGAGTCTCTCGGTCTTTCCTCACAGGAGGAACGGGTGATGGTTCTTAATGCTGTCGACGCGGCGTTCTGCGACGATCAGGAAAAACAGCGGCTGCGGGCATTGCTTTTAAATTGACCTTCCTCTTAGATTCCTGTATACTTCCAAAGGTTAAGAGGAAAATATCATGATATTAAACGTTGCAAATTTAAATAAAACCTATGTCGGGAAGCCAATTCTCAAGGACGTCACGTTCCATCTCGAGGATAAGGAAAAGGCCGCAATTGTAGGCATTAACGGGTCGGGCAAGACGACACTCATCAAGTGTATCCTCGGTGAGGAGGAGCCGGATGACGGCATCGTCGCGATCTCGAAGGACAAAAAGATCGGCTATCTCGCGCAGCAGCACGCGGACATCGAGTCGGGCGTGAAGGATTTTGATACGCTGTCCGGCGGTCAGAAGACGCGGAAGCGAATCGAGGAGATCCTTCTCACGAAGCCGGATCTCCTGATCCTTGATGAGCCGACAAACCATCTTGACATCGAGTCGATCCAATGGCTTGAGAAGGTGCTCAAGCATTATGACGGAGCAGTGCTCCTCGTGTCGCATGACCGGTATTTCCTTGATCATGTCGTGACGAAGATCATCGACCTCGATAATGGCAAGGCCCGCATGTACACCGGAAATTATTCCGAGTACGCGGTGAAGAAAAAGCAGATCCGGGATGCGGAGCTGAAGGCATACTTAAATCAGCAGGAAACGATCGCGCATCAGGAGGCGGTCATCACGAAGCTAAAACAGTTTAACCGCGAGAAGTCGATCAAGCGTGCGGAGTCCCGGGAAAAGCAGCTGGCTAAAATCGAGCGTCTCGAGAAGCCGGAGGAGATTGATAACGAGATGCGGCTTGCGCTGACGCCGTCGGTGACGTCCGGAAACGACGTGCTGTCCGTGAAGGATCTCAGTAAGTCCTTTGACGATAAGCTCCTTTTCTCCAATGTCTCCTTCGAGGTGAAGCGCGGAGAGCATATCGCGGTGATCGGGGCCAATGGAACCGGCAAAACCACCTTGCTAAAAATCCTGAACGAAATGGAGCCGGCCGATACAGGTTCTTTCCGCCTCGGCACAAATGTCGAAATCGGCTACTATGATCAGGAGCATGCCGTGCTTCACATGGAGAAAACGATTTTTGATGAGATTCAGGATGATTATCCGAATCTGAATGATACAAAGGTGCGTAACGTGCTGGCTGCGTTCCTTTTCCGTGGGGATGATGTGTATAAGCGGATCGGTGATCTATCCGGTGGCGAGCAGGGCCGCGTGTCGCTGGCAAAGCTGATGCTGTCGAACGCAAATTTCTTGATTCTCGATGAGCCGACAAACCACCTTGATATCCAGGGACGCGAGGTACTCGAGGACGCCATCAACAACTACGAAGGCACGGTGCTTTATGTGTCGCACGACCGATATTTCATCAACAAGACCGCGACTCGCATCCTCGAGCTTTTCTCAAACCGCTTCGATAACTACATTGGAAATTACGACTACTACCTCGAGAAGAAGGAGGATGTCCGGAAGGCCGGCGGTACCGGTGAAGATCAGAACCTTACCTCTGAAAAGCCAAGAACTTCCGCCGTTCCTAACCCTGAATTAAAGGATGACCAGAAGACCGACTGGGAGCTTCAGAAGGAGTATAAGAAAAATCTTCAGAAGCTGACGCGCGATCTCAGCGCGACCGAGCAGGAAATCGCGAAGCTTGAGAAGCGGAATCTCGAGCTCGATGACGAGTACATGAATCCGGACATCGCAGCCGACGTCGGGAAGCTCATGGAGCTTCACAAGGAGCATGAGGCGAATGATGCGCGGCTTTCAGATCTCTATGAAAACTGGGAAACCGTCTCCGAGCAGCTCGAAGCACTGAAGGCAACCCAAGAATAAGAAAGAGCATAGAATTTCGAAAAAAGATCGAAATTCTATGCTCTTTTTACTTAGGTCAATTTTTGGGGTATATATTTCGGAGAAAGCTTTGAAATTCTATGCCGAAAATTACTTTAAGCTGTCCGAAGTACCTGGAAGTAACCTGCCTTCTTGAGGGCCGGGCGGAGTGCCATGTAGATAACGACGGAGACGATCACGGATACAACGGCGTTGATGGTTGTTGCGACGAAGTTGATCGTGAGACTAAGCTCTGCAGCCGGCTTCCCAAGCACGAGAAGCTTATACCAATAGCCGATGATCGGATCTGCGAAGATGTTGAAGACAAGACCTGCGATCGCACCAAGCGTAGCAAAGCGGAACACATGCGTTGAATCGTTTGACTGCGAAATATGTCCGAGCTTATGCGCGACGAAGCCGGTGATGATACCAATCATGAATTTGCAGAACAGCGTCTTCGGCACAAGCGGAGCATAAACCGGATCGAGCAGATCGCCAATGCTCATACCGATGGCGCCTGCAATACCACCTAAAGGCCCGCCGATCACCAGCGCACCGAGCACGACGACAGCATTTCCGAGATGAATCGACGTCACATCGCCGCCAACCGGGATCTTAATCTGTAAAAATGTAAATACAACATAGGACAGAGCCGCAAAAAGGGCTGTCAGCGCAAGCTTATATGTTTTTGATTCTTTCATGATGTTTCCCCTCCTTTGTTTCCTTCGGGTAATGCCTGCAACAGGAAGCTTATATGTGGCGCCGGACTATTGTATTTCCTGTTCGACTCTTCGAAGTTATGCCCCGGATTATAGCAGGCACCTGATGGTACCGGAATATTCAGATTTTGAAAAATTTATATAACCAGATTAATCGAGGCAGAGCAAAGTTGACACCGGGGACGGTTCTCTCTGTCAGCTTCAGATATAGATTAAACTTATAACTAAATCAAAAATTCAAGTATTATACATATCACAAATCCTCTGCTATCATCGAACCATCAGCTGAGATATATAAAGAAATGAAACCAATAAGACAAATGTGATGCGAGCACTTTAGTGTAAGCATTACTCCATAAAACGGGTGAAGCAGCCGGAAAAATAAGTACATCCGGCGACAAGATACAGAGGAGGACACGATCATGGCAAAGACACATTATGAGGATAGAAAGCTTTCTTTTGATACACTGGCAATTCATGTAGGGCAGGAGAAGCCTGATCCGGCGACCGGAGCAGAAGCGGCTCTACGAGAAATATTATCCACAGGGCGGCGGCTCGATCTTTACCTTTGACATCGATGGTGACGAGCGGAAAGCTAAGGATTTCATCGATCAGCTCGAGCTCTTCTCCCTTCTTGCCAATGTTGCCGACGTGAAATCCCTCGCGATTCACCCTGCTTCGACGACGCACTCCGAGTGCAACCAGCAGGAGCTTCTCGACCAGGGCATCCGCCCGAACACCGTCCGGTTGTCCATCGGCATTGAAAACGCTGCTGACATCATCGAAGACCTCGACCAGGCGTTCAAAGCAGTGTATAACGAATAACAAGATAGTGGCTTCTCGCAACGCGAGGGTGGAAATCCACCCTCGCGTTTTTCAACCGCATGTTCATTTTTTTGTAGGTGCATTCCTGTTATAATGTCTGTATCAGTAAAACGATGTAGGCATTGAGGAGGAGCAGGGCGATGTCACTTCAGTTTATTTGCGGGACAGCAGGCAGCGGGAAAACAGAATATGTGCATAGATATTTTCTTACAAATGCACCGAAGGATTTTAAGAAGAACTGGTTTCTGATCGTGCCGGAGCAGGAGAACCTTTCGACACAGCAGAAGATCGTGTCGCATCCGGCGAACCAGGGAAAGGGCATCCTGAATATTGATGTGCTTTCCTTTGACCGGCTTGCGTATCGCGTCTTCGAAGAGCTTAGTCTTCCGAAAATGACGATCATGGACGATATGGGTAAGGTCATGGTTCTTCGTGCCGTCGCAGAGAAGGTGAAGAAAAACCTCATTCTCTATAAGCGTCAGCTCTCGAGCCCGGGTTTTCTCGACATTCTGAAGTCGCAGATTTCCGAATTCTATCAGTACAGCATCATGCCGGAGCATCTTGACCTCGCAGCCGAGGCGGCGGACTCTGACTATACCCGCGCGAAGTTTCATGATATGGCGATTCTCTATGAGGCCTTCCGCGAATATATGGTCGAGCATGGCTACCATACAAAGGAGGAGGTCCTCGACGCATTGGAACAGCATCTCCCGGATTCACACCTTCTCGACGGCGCTGTCGTTGCATTCGATGGCTTTACCGGCTTTACTCCGGTGCAGCTCCGGATCCTCCGTGAGATTCTCCCGAAGGCTGATCGAATAATGATTACACTTGACATTTCTTCGGATGAGCAGCCGATGCTCCATCAACATGCGGGTGTTGAAAATCTGTTCTATCTATCGCACCAGACCGTGGAACAGTTGACAAAGCTTGCGAAGGAGCAGAAGGTGGAGCTTCTGCCGGATGTCGACTTAAACACCTACGATTCCATCACAGGCGAGAGACGAAATGAAAGAGTGGCATCGCTGCCTCGGTTCCGGGAAGCCCCGGCGATGGAGGTCATCGAGAAGCATATCTACCGGTATCATGTAATTCCGGAGGAGGACAGAACCTCGACCGGCGGTGCAATCGAAATCCATGAAGCACGTGATCTCCGGCAGGAGGTATCATTCATTGCGAGTGAGATCGAGAGAGCCGTTCGCGAGGATCAGCTCCGGTATCGAGACATTGGCATCATCCTGACCAATCCGGAGAACTACCGGGACATCATTTATAAGATTTTTTCCGATGCGCAGATTCCCTATTTCTTCGATAATCCGGTAAGACTCATGGACTCGCCCTATGCGGAGGTGATGCGTGCGGCACTTGAGGCTGTGGATAGAGGCTTTACCTTTGACAGCGTGATCCGTTACCTTCGCGCGTTGCCAAGAACTGAAGAGGAAGCCGGCGAGATCGACCTTCTCGACAACTACCTTCGAAAGACCGGCATACGTGGCTATAAGCGCTTCAGCACGCCTTGGGCGGCGCTTCCTTCTACAGAACCGGGTAAAAAAGACACAGACGAGAAGCAGGTCGATCCAAAACTTCAGCAGCTGGAAGTAATCCGGCAGAAATATATCGCGCCCCTACTACAGCTTTACGATGACACGAAGGAGCGGAGCTGCCCGGTGCAAACACGGGTTGCGGGACTTCGTGCGCTTCTTGCAACACTCGATGCCCGCGCGGCAGTCGAGAAGCTCTCGGAAGATATCCGTGCGCACGGCGATCAGAACCGTGCAGAGATTCTTGCCCGCGGACTCGACACGATCGATGATGTCCTAGACAAATGCGAAGAGCTCCTCGGAGATAGTGCGGTTTCCCGTACCGAATTCCGGGATATCCTAGATGCCGGCCTCTCCGAGGAGTCCGTCCGTGTCATCCCGGCCACGCTCGATCAGGTCGAGATCGGCGACCTCACGCGGTCCCGTTTCGACAGCCCGAAGCGCTTCTTTATCGCCGGGCTTACCGCAGATCAGGTGCCGAAGGCCGAGGCCGATGACAAACTTCTCACAGACCGTGACAGGGCGCTTTTCACAGAGAAGCTGTCACTCGAAGTGGCGCCGGACCGAACAGAGAACGCACTGGAACAGCGTTTCTATATCTATATGGCACTTCTCAACGCATCCGGCAAGCTTTACTTAAGTTTCCCGGTGAAGGGCCGCGATGGCAAAGGGCTGAAGCCGTCTGGCGTCCTTAAGGACATCGAAAACATGTTCGCGGATCTTAAAGTGACGCGCTTTCATACCGGCGACGCGGAAATCTATACCGAGAGGGAGCTTCTCCGCTATACAGCTGAGGGACTTTCAGACATCCATGAAGGGCGCAGCAGGCAGAGTCTTGACCTTGAAAATTTCGGAAAAGCCATTGCACTCCTTCTCAAAAATCCAGAGACAAAAAAGGAAACGGAGAGCCTCCTTCGTGCCGCAAGGGAACATTATACAGAGACGAAGCTTTCGAAGGCCACTGCCAGAAAGCTGTACGGCGAAGTGCTGTCCGGAAGTATCACCAGGATGGAAACTTTCGGGTTGTGCCCATACCGCTATTTTCTACAGTACGGACTCGGACTTCAGGAGCGGGAGACCTACGAGGTGCAGGCGTATGATATCGGAAATCTGTACCACGCGGCGCTCGAGCATATCTTTCGTACCGTATCCGAGGACAAGGCTTCCATCAGCGACTATCCGGAGGAGAAGCTCGGACAGTTGATCGACGGTGCGGTCGAAGAGGTTTCTGACAATTACCAGCATGGCATGATGTCCGAATCCGGGCGGAATCTGTATCTCATGCACCGACTTCGCAGAATCACCGGCGTGACAGCGCAGGTGCTTGCGGAACAGTTGCGGCGAGGGGATTTCCATGTGGCAGAGCTCGAGAAGGAATTCACGATGGTGCGGGATGGCATCCGGCTTAACGGAAGAATCGACCGCGTGGATCTTCTAGAGGAGAAGGATAAGGTTTATGTTCGTATTATCGACTATAAGACCGGAAGCTCTACAGTTTATGATGCAGGAAAGATCTATGACGGTGTACAGCTCCAGCTGGCAATTTATCTCGAGTCCGTGATGCGGGATATGGCAAACAAACATCATGGAAAAGAGATCGTGCCGGCAGCGATGTTTTACTATCACATCGATGACCCGGTGCTACTGTTTGACGAAACGAAAACGGAAACAGAATATGGACGGGACAGACTCGTGGCGCTGAAGCCAAGCGGACTCATGAACAGCGATGGCAATATCCTTAAGCTGATGGATCATGATTTTCTGAAGTCTTCTGACATCCTACCGGTTTCCGTCGGAAAAAACGGCTTCAAATGCAAAAAAGGCGCAGATGTCGCATCGACCGAACAGTTCCGGATGCTGACAAACTACGCAGACAAGAAAATCCGTGACTTCGGCGACCGCATCCGCGAAGGTGACATCACCGTATCACCAATCGAAACCGGCGACCACACTCTCGCCTGCACCTATTGCCCGTACCACAGCATCTGCTCCTTCGACGGCACCCTGGACGGCTACCACTACCGCCCCTCAACAGACCTAAATCAAGCCGATATCTTTCAGAAGATGCAAGAAGACACTGGAAATGACCAATCAGGTCATGAAGATAAATGAAAAATAGGGCGGGTGCCTGCAATCCGGGCCGAAGGCCATCGGAGGGGCACCCGTACGAACATAAAGCCGAAGGTCTTCGCTAGCCAGACACGACGGACAGGGTAAAAATCAGGGGCTCACCCTGGCCCCTGATTTTTAGGCCCGCTGGCGGAAAATTTCTTCAGAAATTTTCCAGAATCGGGCCGGCCCAGTTCGGCGTGGCTGGATAGCGATTAGACCTTCGAGCGTGAG
>Ga0256406_1001617_pt1 | contig 35609 bp, 22 predicted proteins | sample RumenRJG_03DNA_FD_185986 | JGI IMG/M metagenome (GOLD analysis project Ga0256406, IMG submission 185986) | Bovine rumen microbial communities from Lethbridge, Alberta, Canada - RJG_03 | ecosystem: Host-associated > Mammals > Digestive system > Stomach > Rumen | place: Canada: Alberta | collected...
GCATGAACCCCTAAGGTCGGCATAGGTATCCAAGAGTTTGTCAACGAGACTGTATTTGACAAGAATCATCAAGAGTCCGGCAAAACGTTTAAACAGACCCCAAGTGGATCGGAGACGGCCAGAGTGCGCCATACGGAAGCATTCTGCCATCGGCAGGGATATGATCTCTGTTTTTCCGTAAGTCCGCAAAGCGGTGTTCTGTACACGTTTTGCCGGACTCTTTCTTTTTTTGCGGAAATTTTAAAAAGTTTTCCCAGACAGCTTGCAATTTGCCTCTCTCAGATTGGGATAAGTGAGAGGAGGAATTCAAAATGCAGGACACAAGCTTTGACAGGACACAGTTCCCATACGATGCGATGGGAGATTACAGTGTATTTCTTACCAAACCAAAGGAAGAGGAGGAGCCGCCATGCGAGGACCCGGATAGGGCTGAGACGAAGTTAATTCAAGGCTGAGACAAGGCAAAAGAAAGATTCTGCTGCGTTTTATATGCGCAGGAAGAAGGAGTAATCCAGATACCGAACAGGTTCCGGACTCCCGTTAAAAAAAACGGGTGAGTCCGGAGCCTATTCGTGCTGCTCTCACTATCAAATTCCGCAGAAACGCTATGTTCCTGACCACCCGTAAAGCCGAAAGGCAGAAAGGTGGTCAATATGACATTACAGGAATTATTAGTGAGCATCCCGGAAGCAGCAAGGGTAGAGAGAGTTCCATCAGTCGCACAGCTTGCAAAAGAGGCAAGACCGTTTGTGATGGATACGCTGGATGCAGATACCAGCGTGACGGTGTACAACAATGGTTTTGTTCTTTATCAGCGGGGACAGTGGGTAACTGTATTTCCGCTGCATGACTGCAAGGATTATTCGTACAAGAATTCTAATGAGCAGAGCCATATTCCGTATTCGGAGTTTCGGGATCAGCCCTGGCAGGTGCGGGTACTCATGGAAGGTTATGACCGGATGGATCATAACTGTGACCGGCGCAGAGAGGGCAGGGCGGTATCGATTGACATTGACAGCAATCAGAAAGGCTGGATTGAATTATCGGATATGGGGCTCGGAGATGCGCTCCGTATGATCATCGAACAGGAAGAGAAGGCTGCAGAACGAGAAATACTGCACAGGAATCTTTCGCTGCTTACCGAGAAACAGCAGAAAGTCCTGTTCCTGTGTGTCGTGGAAGGGAAGACACGTATGGAAGTTGCTGCAGAAATGGGGATAACCCATCAGGCAGTGACAGATTGTCTAAAGAAGTCCCTGCGCAGACTGCGTAAGCTGTATGGAGTAGACGAGAGCGGCATTTGCAATTTCTGCAGATAAATGTAACTGACCGGATACCTTATTTAATATAGAGAAATGGAAGACCGTCGATGGTGCAGGTTGTGTACTGTCGGCGGTCTTTTTGCGTTCTGAAGGTTTTTCAAAAAATTTCATTCTGGTGCTTGCAATCGCGGCCTTTCCGATTGGGGTAAGTGGAGGGGCAGTTGCCCGGAAAGGAGGCGTTTCATATGAAGACTTAGTAAATGCAGGCTATGAGCCTGCGTATTCGGATTATCCCAAAAACAAATGTTTTTAAGAAAGGACAGAATGAACACATGAAACAGAAAAGATGGTTTAAAAAGGCTGTTTCCGGGATGTTGGCGGTAGTTACGCTCATGAGTACGGTTATATCTCCGTTCCCGGCAATGGCGGCAGAGATTTCTCCGGAAGAGAAGCTTGCGGAGTATGTATCCTCACTTCCGCAGATGGATGCGGTAGCTGATCAGCTGGATTCCGGTGAGAGGGTGACAGCAGATACCTATGAAGTGGAGACAGGAACAGAGGTTGACCTGAAAGTGGATTTTACGAACATCAGTTATGATGGCGAAAAGGTAAAGGTCAGCTTTTATGAAGCGAAAAATGAGGAAGGAAAGGTTTTTTCCACATCGCATGCGGACACTTATAAGGCAATTTATTATGCGGAACCGGTCAGCGGAAATCCGGCTTATAAGTTCAATAGAACCGTGAGCGTGAAGGAGCCTGCCCAGACACAGAGTCAGACGGAAACGTCTGCAGGCGACTCCGGAGGCAATCAGTCCTCTGACACGGAGGAGAGTGAGAATGCCGATGCAGACTCGGAGCCGCAGATGATGAAGGCTTCCGAAGCAGACATATCCGGAACTGAAGCTGGCTCTGAAACAGCAAAATCCTCTGTCATCTATGAGTTTTCGGAAGAGGCTTATGCACTTGAGATGGAAGCTGCGGCTGAAACAGCACAGAGTACGGAAGAAGCAGCGCAGGAAGTGATGGAAGAATCGGAGCAGTTAGAGGAGACCAATCTGGAAACAGAAGAAACTTCTACGGACGAAGAGACCGATATTCCGGCTGAAGCGCTTAGTGAATCGGAACTGGATGCTGCGCTGGAAGCAGTAGAGGATCAGGAGACCTATGACTGGGAATCCGGGCTGACGCTTTCCGGTGTGCTGATCTGGGCAACAGAAGAGGAAGGGATAGACCTTGCTGCAATGGATGACGGCAGTACGGTGAGTTTTACCATGCCGAGACTGAAGGCTGCAAAGGCAGCAGCTGCGACACAGACCGTAGATATCACAAAAGGGACAACCTACTATTATTCAGATTATGGCCTTGGATCTTATCTGACGCATCCTTATACGGTTTCTTTTGGAGACGTGAAAGCAACAGCATACTGTGTACAGCCGTCCAGAGGAGCTCCCGGTGACGGAAGATTTACGATTACAAAGTTAAAGGACAGTAAGGCGCTTGCGAAGGTCTGCTATTACGGAACCAAAGCAAGCGGAGATGAAGGATTCTTTGCTGAGAAGCATCCTGATTTCTCAACCGGCAAACGATTTGTCATCACCCATATTGCAGCGGCATATGCAAATGGCAGCTCTGACGCTTTCTCCGGAACCAATGATACTGGAAAGAAACTGGCCATGGAGCTATATGAATACTGCCAGTCTATGCCGGAGATCCCAGATGTAGATATGGAGTTTACGGATGATGATGTGACTGCTTATAAGGACGGCGATGGTCAGAGAACCAAGGAGATTACTTTTAAGGCAGATGAACTGCAGAGCATTACGATGAAACTGCCGGACGGCGTGAAATTTCATAATGTTACGACCGGGAAGACAAGCAAGGCCGGGGCAGAAGTGGAAGTGACCGGCGGTACGAAGTTTTATCTTTCCGCACCGCTGACACAGACAAGCGATGTGGCCGGCAGCTGGTCAGCTAAGATGAAGGGAAGTGTAACAAAGGATTATTCCGCGTATAAGATCACGACCGGGAGCGACACACAGGATCTTGCTCTAGTATTTGGAGAGGCAGTTGGGGATGAAAAATATGTGGAATTCAAAGTGACCTGGCTTTCCCTTGCCAATATCAATATCACAAAGACAGATGAAGTGAGCGGGAAGAACCTTGCAGGCGCTGTTTTCGGTGTGTATTCGGATAAGGCCTGCACCAACCTGATCACAAAAATGCCTGCGACCGATAAAAACGGAGCATCTACGGTAGAGATCATTGTAACGCAGGATACGGTATATCTGAAAGAGATCACTGCACCGAAGGGCTATGTGTACAGTGTGACCGCTCATAACGTGAAGGTAGTAGCCGGAAAGGATTCCAGCCTGAAAGTCACGAACAAAGAGATCATGGGAAGCATTACCGTCTATAAGGAAGGTGAAGTGCTGACAGGAGCAAAGGTAACGGACAGTGGCGTGACCTTCCAGTATGAGAAGAAGCGTCTGGCTGGAGCAACTTATCAGGTAACTGCGGGAGCAGACATTATTGCTGCAGACGGTACTCTGGTTTACCAGAAGGGTGCAGTCGTAGCGGCAAAGCTGACAACCAATAAGGATGGAGAAGTCACCCTTGGCAATCTGCATCTTGGCAGCTATGTCATCACAGAGACCGGCGCACCGAAGAACTATATCAATCAGGGCGAATCAAAAAAGATCACCCTTTCCGAGAGTGATCCAACACAGGAGATCGTTCTGGGAAATGCTACCTTTACCAATGACCGCCAGAAGGTATCTGTCGTGATCAGCAAATTGGATGATACTACGAAGAATCCGCTGCCGGGCGGCATCTATGGTCTGTATGCGGCAGAGGCGATCAAAAATGCAAATGGCGATGCAATCGTTGCAAAGGATACCCTAATCCAGAAAACGACAACGGGTGCAGACGGAAAAGCAACCTTTACTGCAGACCTTCCGCTGAATGTCAGCTACTATGTGAAGGAGCTGCAGGCGCCGAAGAAATATGTCCGCAATGAGAAGGATGTGTTTACCTTTAAGGCGGATTACATGAATGAAAAGGAGACGGTGATCAAGTTCACCTATACCTTTGAGAATGAGCGTGTCAATGCCAGGATCGACCTGACCAAAGTGGATGCGGAAACCGGGGCGATCGCCCAGGGTGATGCGACACTGGAAGGCGCAATATACGGTCTCTATGCCAGAGAGGATATCGTTCATCCGGACGGAAAGACTGGTGTGCTTTATAAGAAGGATTCCCAGATTGCTACGCTGACCACGGATAAGAATGGAAAAGCATTCATCGAGAATCTCTACCTTGGCAAATACTATATCAAGGAACTGGTTCCTTCAGAAGGATATTTGCTGGACAGCAAAGAATACGATCTTGACTGCGCTGACGAAGGCGACCTGGTAAAGACGGTGAAAAAAGCTGCTACATCAAAGGAACAGGTGATCAAACAGCCGTTCCAGGTCATCAAAGCAGCCAATAACGGGAAGACTGATGCAGATCTTTTGAGTGGTGTGGGCTTTACCGCATATCTGGTCAGCTCTCTGAAAGTCAATGCGGACGGTACCTATGATTTTGCAAAGGCAGAGCCAATCGTGATCACCGAGGACGGCAAGACGGAAATGTTCACTGACGGACGCGGACACGCCCAGTCGATTCCGATCCCGTATGGCACATATATTGTCCGTGAGACTACGACACCGCATAACTTTACGCCTGTGGACGATTTCATTGTGACAATCACGGAGAATCATCCGACAACACCGCAAGTATGGCGTGTGCTTCTGGACGATGAATTTGAAGCAAAGCTGAAGATCGTAAAGAAGGACGATGAGACAAAGAGATCCATCCTTCTGGCTAATACGGAGTTCAGAGTCTATGACATGGACAATGAGAAGTATGTGGAGCAGGTAACGACTTATCCGAAAACGAAAGTGCATAAGTCCTATTTCACGGATGCCAATGGATATCTGATCCTTCCGAATAACCTTTCTGTCGGTCATTACCGGGTCGAGGAAGTGAATGCCCCGGAGGGCTATACCCTGAATACATCCGGTATCGAAGTACTGGTGGATTCCAATACAGCTTATCAGATGGACAGTGTTTCCGGTGATGCCATCATTACTGTGGAGGTCGAGAACCATCCGGTAAAGGGCAGGCTTGTCATTACGAAAAAGGGCGAAGTCCTTAAAGGTTATGACAAGGATTTCTCTTATGAGGAGACAACACTGGCAGGAGCAGAATTTGCCGTCTATGCTGCAGAGGATATCTATACACCGGATCATCAGAAGGATGCCGATGGGAACCGGATTGTGATCTATGCGAAAGATTCGCAGGTTGCATCTGCCGTAACCAATGACCAGGGTGAAGCGGTTGTATCGGATCTGCCGCTTGGAACCTACTATGTGAAAGAAACAAAAGCGCCATATGGCTTTGTGCTGAACACACAGCCGCAGGCGGTCGCATTTGCCTATCAGGATCAGGATACCCCTGTAATCGAGCATTCCGTTACGTTCGCGAATGACCGCCAGAGAGTGAGCATTTCCGTGGAAAAACAGGATGCAGAGAATGGGAACAAGGTATCCGGAGCAACCTTCGGGCTGTATTCGAAGGATGAGATCATGGCAGGAGATCAGGTGCTTGTGAAAGCCGATACGCTTCTGGAGGAAGCAGTTTCCGGTGATAACGGCATTGCAGCATTTACGCTGAATCTGCCGCTTGGAACCTACTATGTGAAGGAGACAAAGGCACCTGCAGGTTTCGTATCCTCTGATGAAGTGATTGACTATGACGCTTCTTATCAGGGACAGGATATCCCGGTTGTGACGCTGAGCGCAGTGAAAAAGAATGAGCCTACGACATTTGAATTCACGAAGTCGGATATTACGACTGGTGTGGAACTGGACGGAGCAACCCTGACTGTCATGGACAGAAAGGGAAATGTAATTGATACCTGGACTTCCGTGAAGGGAGAACCTCATGTAGTCAAATACCTGACTGCAGGCGAGAGCTATGTCCTGCGTGAAGAATTTGCGCCGTATGGCTATCTGAAGACAACAGATGTGAGCTTCACAGTAGAGGATACCGCAGAGATCCAGAAAGTGGAGATGAAGGACGAAGTACCGACTGCACTTCTGATCATCAATAAAAAGGGTGAGTTCCTGGATAAAGTCTCCCTGTTGGACAATGCGAAAGGCACCGTGGAGCATCTCTTTGAGTATATCACCGGAAATCTGACTGAGGTAACTTTTGAGGTTTACGCTGCGGAGGATATCCATGCAGCAGATGGCGTGAGCGATGATTATTACAAAAAGGATGATCTGATCGCTGAGATTACGACGGATGAGAACGGAATAGCAAAGCTGGGAGATCTTCCGGTTGGCAAATACTATGTGAAGGAAGTCGTCACTGCCTACGGCTATGTGCTGGATGAAGAACCTCGCTATGTAGATCTGTCCTATCGTGACCAGGATACGCCTGTGGTCGTTTATGACGAGAACTGGCAGAACAATCGCCAGAAAGTAGCTGTAAATGTGCTGAAGGTAGAGAAGGAGACAAACGAACCGCTGCAGGGCGGTATCTTCGGACTGTTCGCGGCAGAGGATATCAAGTCTGCTTCCGGAAAGACACTGATTGAGAAAGATACCATTATCGAGCTGAAGACGACGGATGCGCAGGGAAAGATTTCCTTTATCGCTGACCTTCCGGTGGATGGGAAATACTATGTGCAGGAGCAGTATGCCCCGGCGGGCTATGTGACCACCAATGAGAAGAAAGACTTCACTTTCTCCTATGGCGGTGAAACGGAAGAGTCGGTTGTATATGATTTCACCTTTGAAAACGAGCCTACCACAGTGGAATTTTCCAAGACGGATATTACGACAGGGAAGGAAATCCCGGGTGCGCATCTGGAAGTTCGTGACGAAGACGGCAACCTGATTGATGCATGGGTGTCCGAAGAAAAAACGCATATCATTCAGAAACTGGAAGTTGGAAAGGAATATTCCATGACGGAGACCCTTCCGGCGGACGGATATGTGACAGCAGAGACGATTATATTCAAAGTGGAGAATACATCAGAACTGCAGCATATCGAGATGAAGGATGATGTGACGAAGGTTGAGATCAGCAAGACCGACATAACAACCGGAAAGGAACTGCCCGGTGCGAAGCTGACCATTCTGGATAAGGATGGGAATGTCTTGGAAAGCTGGATATCCGAGGATAAACCACACTATATCGAGAGACTCCCAATCGGAGATTATACGCTGCGTGAGGAGACAGCACCGGACGGTTATCTGAAAGCGGAGGATGTGAAGTTCTCTGTGAAGGATACCGGAGAGATCCAGAAAGTGGAGATGAAGGACGCTCCTGATACTCCACAGGAGACACCAGGAACTCCGACCAGTGTAGATACTCCGAAGACAGGCGATGACAGCAGACCGCTTCTCTGGGCAGGTCTTGCAGCACTGGCTCTTCTGGCACTGATCGGCAGCATCCTTGTCATGAAGAAGAGTAAATATAACAGATAACAAACGGCAGACGAAACTGCCCCCTCTATCCCCGGTCAGAAATGGCCGGGGATTTTTTGCGCGATAAGGCCGGAGAGTGGGCGCCATGCTCGCATGAGCGCACATTCGACGGCCAACGTACACCGAAGAGGCTCTGCCTCTAGGTGTGCGCATCGCGTAGATCGGATGGGCAGGTTTTTCCGCCCATTCGAAAAAAATTTAAGACAGGTGCTTGCAATCAGGGGGCTCCCGGTTGGGGTAAGTGGAGGGGAGTAAAAACCGCTCCATTGTACCTTGAAAAACAAGCACTTGTGCTTCATACCCTGCTTCCTGGAATGATACCGGCAGTAAATGTGCATTCTGCGTGTGGCTGTCGGAAATACGTTGCGGAAGAACCGGGACAGGAACGGATCCGGGAGGGCAGGCAAACGTAAGGCTAATACGAAATATCAAACAGCAGATACCATGCGGCGGAACCAGACAATTTATGGATACGGCTCCGCCGTATGAATGTGCTGTTTGGCACGAATAAAGAAAGAGAGGGGGCATGACGACATGATACAACTGGCAGCGGGTATTGTGCTCGGCGTGAGCGTGTGTGCTGTAGCTGCGATGGTGGCTGGGTGCATGTATTTGGAGCATAAATATCCGGAACTGAGAGACCGCCTGCGTTATGAGGCGGAAGGAGGAGGTGAGTAGGTAGATGTTAAAAGCATTGGCAATGCTGATCGGAGGATTTGTAGCACTGATCACACTTTCTCTGTATTGCTGTCTGATTGCTGCAAGCAGGGAAGATGACTGGATGCAGGAGCATCCTCCGGACAGGAAAAGAACAGATGATGGCTTTGCGTAAAGAACAGGTGGGGAGATATGGCAGATGAAATCAGAACAATCTTTCCATTCCATTACGGCGGCGAGGCTGACAGCTATACGTTCTACCGGGTTCCGAAGATCCTGTTTACTGCAAAGATATTTGACCGTCTGTCTACGGATGCAAAGTTGCTCTACGGGCTTTTATTAGACCGGATGCAGCTGTCACTCAAAAACGGATGGGTCGATGAAGAGGGCAAAGTCTTTATTTACTATACCGTGGAGAGCATTATGGAAGCCCTGACCTGCGGGAATAAAAAGGCGGGTCAGCTTCTGGCGGAACTGGACGAAAAGAAAGGGATCGGGCTGATCTCAAGGGTCCGGCAGGGCCTTGGCAAACCGGATCGTATCTATGTGCATAAATGCATTGTTCCGAAGATGTCCATCGGACACGTCCAGAAGTGTCGAAACGACATGTCTGGAGATGTCAAAATCACATGTCTGGAGATGTCGAAAGGACACACTAATAATACTGATAGTAATAAGACTGAGATAAATGAGACTGATCTTATCTCTTCAGCGGAGCCGGGATGGGATGAGAGTGCGATGGAAGAGCGTCAGGCATACAGAGATTATTTCCTGCAGAGCTGCTCCTTTGAAGAACTCAAGGCAAGGAATCTTTATTCCAGAGGAGAGCTGGATGAGCTTCTGGAGCTTCTGGTAGATGTTTGCTGCAGTACAAAGCAGACTATCCGCATTTCCGGCGATGACAAGCCGATGCAGGTGGTCAAGAGCCGGTTTATGAAGCTTGACAGTGAGCATATCCAGTATGTACTGGACTGTTTTCATAATAACACGACGAAAGTAAGAAATATCAAGCAGTACCTGCTGGCGTCATTGTATAACGCGCCAATGACGATAGACAGCTATTATACAGCGTTAGTCCACCACGATATGTATGGTGTGGATGAATAATCAGATCGGGAAAGAAGGTGGTGAAAGTGGATGATCTGATCAAAGTAAATTTTGCGGAGGAATATCCGACGGTATCTGCAAGGGATCTGCATACCGGGCTTGGGATCGGGACACAGTTCCGCACCTGGTTTCCCCGTATGTGTGCCTATGGATTCATAGAACATCAGGATTATGAAAGGCTGTACCAAAAATGTTCGACCGCAGGCGGGATGCAGATGATGGTGGATTACCAGATCAGCATTGATATGGCAAAGCATATCTGCATGATACAGAGAAACGAGAAGGGGATGCTGTACCGAAAATACTTTCTGGAACTGGAGCGGGCATGGAATACGCCGGAGAAAGTGATGGCAAGGGCTCTGCAGCTGGCCAATGCACAGGTTAAGGAACTGTCCTGGCAGTGCAGCCGTCTGGATGGGCAGATACAGGAACAGAACCGGCAGATTGCTTCACTTAGACCGAAAGCGGTTTATCTGGATATGATCCTGCATTCTTCATCTCTGGTGCTGACAACACAGATCGCCAAGGACTATGGCATGAGCGCAATCCGGCTGAACCGATTGCTCCATGAATGGGGCATCCAGTTCAAGCGGCGTGACCAGTGGATCTTATATGCGCCGTATCAGGGACATGGGTATACATGCAGCACGTCAATCGAGATTCGCCGCAGTGACGGACGGCTGGAGGTAAAGTACCAGACGGAATGGACACAGAAAGGCAGAGTATTCCTCTATCAGCTTCTGAAATCAAAGGGATATCTGCCGGTTGTAGAACAGCAAATAGGGATTGCGGAGACTGCCGGGGCGGATTTACTTCCGGCAGTTTCTGTATCTGAGCAACATGGGGAGGAGGTGAAGAAAGCCCATGCAGGAGGAAGTTAATGAGAAGACAATCGCCCTTTGCATCAGAGGCGGAAAGATCACAGCGGATATTCTGAAATCTGCTCTCATGAAGCTGATGCGGGATATGGAGAAATCCAGACAGAAGTCCGCGCAGAAGTCGCAGGCGAAAGCAGAGGAAAAGACCGATGTCATCAGGCATGGCAAGCAGAGCCTGGACAGCATGATGAAGGACGGGAGCCAGCTTACCAACATCGAGATCACGGATCAGAATATCCGTTCTTTTGAGAAGGTCGCAAGAAAGTACAGCATTGATTACAGCCTGAAGAAAGACAAGTCCACCCAACCGCCCCGTTATCTGGTTTTCTTCCGTGCGAAGGATACCGATGTGATGACAGCGGCCTTTAAGGAATACACAGGCGCAACGCTTCAGAAAGGGAAGAAACCCTCAATCCGCAAGCGTCTCCAGAAGGCGATTGAACGTGCAGCAAAGCACAGAGAACGGGAGAAAACGAAACAGAAAGACAGGGGGCAGACACTATGAGCAAAGAAAGATCCGGTGTGCCTCCTGTTTTGCGTAAGGCCAGGGATGCGCTGAAAAGTAAGATCGGGACCGTCGATCTGTCCCGGCTGTTTGCAAGAAGCATACCTTATATCATCACCTTTTATCTGGTGGAAAAAGAAGCGTGGCTCTACCGGAACTGTATCGGCGGTTCCGCTTTTGATAAGGTGGTCGCTGTTCTGATGAATTTCGGACTTCCCTTTAAAAAGCCGATGCCCAGCTTTCACCCCTATGATCTGCTAGCCGGACTTGCCGGGGCGCTGATCCTATGGGCGGTCGTAACCTATCGGAAGAAAAATGCAAAAAAGTACAGACAGGGTGAGGAATACGGCTCTGCACGCTGGGGGAACGAAAAAGACATCAGGCCTTTCATTGATCCGGTGTTTGAAAATAATATCCTGCTTACGCAGACGGAACGGCTGACCATGAACAGCAGGCCGAGCAAGCCGCAGTACGCACGAAATAAAAATGTGATCGTGATCGGCGGCTCCGGCTCCGGCAAAACAAGGTTCTATGTCAAACCTAATCTCATGCAGATGCCGGAGAAGGTTTCCTATGTAGTCACTGATCCGAAGGGTACCATCGTGGTTGAATGCGGAAAGATGTTAAAGCGGGCCGGATATAAGCTGAAAGTGCTGAATACGATCAACTTCAGAAAGTCGATGCACTATAATCCGTTCAAGTATATCCGCAGTGAGAAAGATATCTTAAAGTTGGCGAATACGATCATCGCAAACACCAAGGGAGAAGGGGAAAAATCATCGGAAGATTTTTGGACGAAAGCGGAGCGCCTGCTCTACTGTGCCCTGATCGGCTACATTTTCTATGAGGCTCCGGAGGAGGAACAGAACTTTGCGACGCTTCTGGAATTCCTGAATGCATCAGAGGCCAGAGAGGATGATGAAGAGTTCAAAAATGCAGTTGATCTGCTCTTTGAGGAACTGGAAAAAGAGAAGCCGGAACACTTTGCTGTACGGCAATACAAGAAATATAAGCTTGCTGCTGGCAAGACCGCGAAGTCGATCCTGATTTCCTGCGGCGCAAGACTGGCTCCGTTTGATATCCAGGAGCTTCGGGACATCATGGCTTATGACGAGATGGAGCTTGACCAGTTAGGTGAACGGCGTACAGCCATGTTCGTCATTATAAGCGACACCGATGACACCTTCAATTTCATTGTCGCAATCATGTACACCCAGCTTTTCAACCTGTTATGTGATAAAGCCGATGATGAGCATAACGGCAGGCTCCCGTACCATGTACGGCTGCTCCTGGACGAGTTCGCCAATATCGGCCAGATTCCGAAGTTTGATAAGCTGATCGCTACGATCCGAAGCAGAGAGATCTCCGCTTCGATTATTTTACAGTCGCAGTCACAGTTAAAGACTATCTATAAGGATGCTGCCGAGACTATCATCGGCAACTGCGACACCATGTTGTTTCTTGGCGGCAAGGAGGGAAGCACCTTAAAGGAGATCTCCGAGACGCTTGGAAAAGAGACCATAGACCTCTATAACACATCGGACACCAGAGGGCAGGGACGTTCCTACGGGATGAACTACCAGAAGACCGGAAAAGATTTGATGAGCCGGGATGAACTGGCAGTCATGGACGGGAACAAATGCATCCTGCAGCTTCGCGGTGTCCGTCCGTTTTTCTCAGATAAGTTCGACATTACCAGACACAAGAGGTACCGGGAACTCTCGGATTATGACAAGAAGAATACCTTTGATGTGGAAAGCTATCTGAAATGCGAACTGAAGATGGGGCGTCAGGCCACATTCGATCTGTATGAGACAGACGGTGATGTGCCAGAGGACGGAAAGGAGGCAAAGGAGACATGAGAAGATATTCCCTGCCGCCGATCCGGGCGGCTCCCCCAATAGAAAAACCCCACCATCAATCACACAATTCAGCGAACAACCAAAAATAAAAAGAAAGGAAAAGAGCCAGCATTTGCAGCACCGGAATCGCAACCGGTGCTGTTTCTATTTTGTAGTTCCGTGGTGGGCGGAATGTATAGAAGCAAATGACTATGGCTTTGGGAAACAGTCTATATGGGTTTTTTCAGCAGTAGTATTTCAATCCTCCAGACCCTCGTAACCGCCATCGGCGCAGGCCTTGGTGTATGGGGTGTTATTAATCTTCTGGAAGGATATGGCAATGATAATCCGGGCGCTAAGAGCCAGGGCATCAAGCAGCTCATGGCGGGCGGCGGTGTGATCCTGATCGGGACCCAACTGGTGCCGCAGCTTGCGAATCTGTTCGGTTAAGAAGTGGGAAAGGAGATAACGATCCATGCTCGATTCAGTATTTCAGGCAATCGAAGACTGGATACGTACTCTATTGACGAACATGGTGGATTCCAACCTGACGACGATGTTTGCAGACGTAAATGATAAAACGGGACAGATCGCTTCGCAGGTTGGACAGACGCCGCAGGGATGGAACAGCGGTATTTTCAGTATGATACAGAACTTATCGAATACGGTGATCCTGCCGATTGCGGGCATGATCATCACGTTCGTCCTGTGTTATGAACTGATCTCCATGCTGACCGAAAAGAACAATATGCACGACATTGATACATGGATGTTCTTCAAATATTTTTTCAAAATGATGATCGCTGTGTATCTGGTCAGCCACACTTTCACGATAACGATGGCTGTCTTCGACCTGGGGCAGTCGGTGGTAAACAGTGCTGCCGGTGTCATAACAGGGGAGACAGCCATTGATATCACATCCATGATCACGGAGATGGATACCGTGATGGAGACGATGGAGATCGGGGAGCTGGTGGTACTGGCACTCGAAACCCTGCTCGTCAGTTTTTGTATGAAGATCATGTCCATCGTGATTACGATTATCTGCTATGGAAGAATGATCGAGATCTATCTATACACTTCGGTTGCACCGATCCCCTTCGCCACGATGACCAACAGAGAGTGGGGACAGATCGGAACCAACTATTTCAGAGGGCTGTTTGCTCTTGCATTCCAGGCATTTTTGATGATGGTCTGTGTGGGTATCTACGGAGTGCTGATCGCAACGATTCAGATCTCTGACAATATGCACGCCGCACTGTTCGGAGCAGCCGGATATACCGTGCTTCTCTGTTACACGCTGATGAAAACATCAAGCCTGAGCAAGCAAATTTTCAATGCCCACTAAAAGGGGAAATATCAGAAGAAAGGATACATCCGAAGGCGGTGATCCCCGCAAAAAACGTCTTTGGGTGAAGGAAAACTATGGCCTATGTGAGTGTACCGAAAGACCTCACGAAAGTGAAGAATAAAGTCGCTTTCAATCTGACAAAACGCCAGATCATCTGCTTTGGTATAGCGGCTGTCATTGGTCTGCCGTTCTATTTCCTCACCAGAGGAGCAATCGGCAACAGCAATGCAGCTACCGGGATGGTGCTTCTGATGCTGCCTGCATTCCTCTTCGCCATGTATGAGAAGGACGGGATGCCGCTGGAAAAAGTGCTGATGAATATCATTACGGTACGGTTTTTAAAACCGGATATCAGGTGTTATGAGACAGAGAATCTCTATGAGATGAAAGTGGCTCCAAAGAAAACAAAGAAACCGAAAGCGTCCGCCGCTAAGAAGGGAGGGCAGAAACGTGTACGGAAATAACGACTATGAATATGATGATTATCAATATGACGATTATCTTGATGAAGAGCGTCCGCGCCGCAGGCGTCCTCTGACCCGCCGTGAAAAGCGGCTGCGCAGGAAGGAACGGAAGATCCGCCTCAAGCAGCAGAAGCACCAGGCAAAGATCGACGCCAAACTCGCAAAGAAACAGGCGAAGATCGATGTGAAGCTTGCAAAGCGGCAGGAGAAGATTGACCGGAAAGAAGAAAAGCGCCGCAGGAAGCTGGAAAAGAAATATGGAAGGCATGGTGTGATTCCGCCTGATCAGGTTTCCAGCAGGAACGCTCCGGCCGCATCTTACGAAGGAAGACATCTGCGTGAGGACAGGAAACTGGGGAAGAAAGCTGCAGCAGAGACACCGGTAAAAGCGGATGCCAGAGGAAAGAACGCAAAGGCTTCCTACGATAAGAAGACAGCAAAGAATGCGAAAGCATCAAAGGACAAGCGTATTTCTGCGCAGAAGTCCATCCCTTATCGTGAGATGGGAAGGGACGGTATCTGCAGGGTGCAGGATAAGCTGTATTCCAAGACAATCCGTTTTTATGATATCAACTATCAGCTGGCACAGAACGAGGACAAGAACGCCATCTTTGAGAACTGGTGTGATTTCCTGAACTATTTTGACAGCACGATCTATTTCCAGCTTTCGTTCATCAATCATAAGACCAATATGGCAGAGTATGAGAAGATCGTGCGAATTGCCCCGCAGGATGATGATTTTGATGACGTCCGCATGGAATATGCGCAGATGCTGAAGAATCAGCTTGCAAAGGGAAACAACGGTCTGATGAAGACCAAGTATATCACCTTTGCGGTGGAAGCGGACAGCGTGCGTGAGGCAAGGCCGAAGCTGGAGCGGATCGAAGCGGATATCCTGAACAACTTTAAGGTTCTGGGTGTCAGCGCATATCCGCTGACCGGCGTGGAGCGTCTGCAGATCATGTATGAGACATTCAATCCGGAACAGGAGGTTCCCTTCTCTTTCCAGTATGACCAGCTGATCGAAAGCGGCCTTTCAACTAAGGATTTTATCGCGCCGACCAGCTTCACCTTCCGCAACGGAAAGTATTTCATGATGGGCGATACCTTTGGAGCTGCAAGCTATCTGCAGATCCTGGCACCGGAGCTGACTGACAAGATGCTTGCGGAATTCCTGGATATGGATAAGAACCTGATCGTCAATCTCCATATCCAGTCCATCGACCAGATGAAGGCCATCAAACTTGTAAAAAGCAAAGTGACCGATATCAACCGGATGAAGATTGAGGAGCAGAAAAAAGCTGTCCGGTCCGGGTACGATATGGACATCATTCCGTCCGACCTTATGACCTATGGAAATGAGGCAAAACGCCTGCTGGAAGATCTGCAGTCAAGAAACGAGAGAATGTTCCTTGTTACAGCGGTCTTCCTGAATACGGCGAAAAACAAACAGGAACTGGATAATGTAGTCTTTCAGACGGCAGGTATCGCGCAGAAATACAACTGTGTGCTCCGCCGTCTGGATTTTATGCAGGAGCAGGGGCTGATGAGCAGTCTGCCGCTGGGATTGAATCAGATCCCGATCAAGCGGGCGCTGACCACGACTTCCACGGCGATCTTCGTGCCTTTTACGACACAGGAGCTGTTCATGGAGGGCGAGTCGCTCTATTACGGGCTGAATGCGCTCAGCAATAACATGATCATGGTGGACCGAAAGAAGCTTAAAAACCCGAATGGACTGATCCTTGGTACACCCGGCTCCGGTAAATCCTTCTCGGCAAAAAGGGAGATCACCAATGCTTTCTTTGTCACAAGAGACGATATCATTATCTGCGATCCGGAGGGTGAGTATTATCCTCTGGTCAATGCGCTGGGAGGGCAGGTCATTCATATCGCGCCTACCAGTCATGACTATATCAACCCGATGGACATCAACCTCGACTATTCGGACGACGATAATCCATTGGGATTCAAGTCCGATTTCGTCCTCTCGCTGTGCGAGCTGATCATGGGAAGCAGGAACGGAATCGAAGCGGAGGAAAAATCCGTCATCGACCGATGCCTCCCGATTGTCTATCAGAAGTATTTTGAAAACCCGGTGCCGGAGAACATGCCGGTGCTTGGAGATCTGTATACTACGCTCCGTGCGCAGAAAGAGCCACAGGCGCAGCGTATCGCAACGGCGCTTGAGATCTATGTCAATGGCTCTCTGAAAGTATTTAACCATCAGACCAATGTGCAGCTGGACAACCGGATCATATGCTTTGACATTAAAGATCTGGGTAAACAGCTGAAAAAGCTGGGGATGTTGATCGTGCAGGATCAGGTGTGGAACCGGGTTACACTAAACCGGTTCGCCCACAAATCTACCCGTTACTATGTGGATGAGTTCCATCTTCTGCTGAAGGAGGAGCAGACGGCAGCCTATTCCGTGGAGATCTGGAAGCGCTTCAGAAAATGGGGCGGTATTCCGACCGGAATCACGCAGAATATTAAAGATCTGCTGGCTTCTCGTGAGATAGAGAATATCTTCGAGAACAGTGACTTTATATATATGCTCAATCAGGCCTCCGGCGACAGGCAGATCCTGGCGAAACAACTCAATATTTCTCCGTATCAACTCTCCTATGTGACCAACAGCGGTGAGGGCGAAGGACTTCTGTTCTATGGAAATATCATTATCCCATTCAAGGACCGATTTGATAAGTCCTTGAAACTCTATGCCCTGATGACAACGAAGCCCGAGGAGGTCGAAAAGCGCAAGGCGGCTGAAGAAGCGGCATCTGAAAAAGATGTGGCAGAAGCGGACACGGCGCGGCAGACGGCCTGGCAGGAACAGAAGCTGCCGGAGGATTACTGGCTGGATGAAGATGACGATCTGGAGGAAGCACTTGGTTCGGAGCTTGACCGCATGATAAAACCGGGCGGAACTCTTTCGGCGCGGGACCGGAAGCTGGATCAGAAGTTGAACGACATATTTGACGGGGAGGATGGTAAATGAGGCGCTGGATGACCGGAGTCGTGTTTATTTTCTCCATTGTACTTCTGACCATCAGTATCTATTTTCTGATGGGAATGTTTCAGGATTACCGGGCAGAAAAAGGTATGAACGACAGGCTGAAAGAGATCTATGAGGATGCAAGGCAGCCGGAGACAGATGCTCCTGTCACGCCTGCTTCCGACGAAGATGATTCTGCAGGCGAAGCGGATGCAGATCCTGTGATCGATGAAGGGCTTCTTGCACTTCATGCGGAGAATCTGGATTGTATCTACTGGATTACGATCCCGGATACGGTCATTGATTATCCGGTCATGTATCGTCCACAGGATAAGGATTATTATCTGCACCGGAACTTTTACGGAGAGTATCAGGCAAGCGGAACCTTGTATCTGGAAGAGGAATGTGACCCGGAGAGAGGAGACAACCTGATCATATACGGGCACCATATGAACAGCGGCAGTATGTTCGCTGTTCTGGATAAGTACAAGTCCAGGGACTTCTATGAGGAACATCCGCTGATCACGCTCCAGACCCTGCATGGGGAAGAACATTACCGGATCATGGCCGCTTTTGCTACACCGGTCTATACCGGGCATGACTTCACTTATTATGCATTTACAACAACTGATGATCCAACTGAATACGAAGCGTATGTAGAGGCGTGCCTGTCACGCTCCTTCTATGATACGGGATTGGCCGCTGTCTATGGACAGCGGCTTTTAACTTTATCGACCTGTGAATATTCACAGAAAAATGGCCGGATGGTCGTGGTGGCTGTCCGGGAAGATTGATAAGGCGCAAAGCCGGAAAGGAAAACGATATGAAGCGAATGATGAATGGAAACAAGAAAGATGAGAAGAAGATGGCGAAAGGAGCGGAGATGATTTCGCAGGCATTTGAAAATCTCTTCGGCAGGGGTACTCCGGTAGCCCTTGTTATGGACTGCAAAGAAGATGAAGAAAAGGATGAAAAAAACGCTCTTCTGGAAGCTTTGGAGGAATATCTGGCACAGAACGGAGGTGATTACAGCTGTGATGATCCTGAAGAATGCTGCGGCCCGGGTGATTCTGACTGTAAGGATATTCCCGTTCCGGAGGGAGATGGCGAGGAGATCTTTGATGAGATGCTCTCGGACCTGATCTCGTTTGCAGATATGGTAGAGCGCCTGGAGATGATCCTGATGGCTGTATCTTACGGGAGGATGTGTCCGCTTCGTGCCATGAGAACCGCTGAGGATATGGTGGATACCGTTTCCGAGGTTTTGGTCAAATGGGCGACTTATAAGGAACCCACAGCATAAGGAACGTTCCGAGACAGGAGGCAGATCAGTATGTCCGAAAAAGAGTTTAAGGCAAAGGAACGGACGGTTCAGAAGATGAGCCGTGATGGTCTGCTGGAGGAAAGCCTGACTTCCGGTACCAGTAAGCGCGTCAGTCAGCGAGTGCGCCAGGATGGTTCCATGAAAGAGGGGGATATTTCTTCGGATGCCGGTATCTTCCGGCATTCCGGAGATGCTCCCGGCAATAAACGGAAACTGTACGCAGAGAAATCGGATAGCGATGAGACTTCGGTTTCTTCCGATTCTCAAAGGCGCAGGCAGAGACAGAGACCGGACAGGAGTATCTCGGAGCGGGCTTATGAAGAGATTGAAGATTCGCCGGAAGGAGGGATATCAGATGCAGAGCGGTCTTCAGAAAAGGCAGGAAGCGGCAGGAAAACACAGCAGAGAAAACGGGCAGACCATTTCCGTAAGGAAGCAGAAAACGAAGGGGCAGGAAGCCCAAAGAAAAAGTCAGCGCCCGCAGAAGATACCGGGGAAGAAGGAACTGAAGAAGAGGAAAATCTGACTTCAGAGCATTCGTCCAGGATGAACAGTGTACGGGGACATTCCGCTGCACTGTCGGAGACTTCTGCGAAAACAGCTGCTGATTTTCACCATGAGCGTAATAAAAACCAGGTTCAGAGGTATGCCGCAGATGAGCGCAGGAAAAGTCGCTTGTCCGAAGTCTCAAAAGCGGAAACCGTTGAGCTTTCGGATGCCAAGGAAGAGATTATCGGAAAACAGAAACGGGAACGTCTCATTTCTGAACAGAGAAATCAGAAGAATACAGCGGATGCGGTCAGGAAAAAGGCCGGACGGCTGTCCTTTGACGATGAAGACCCGGAAGGGGCGATGGTTCGTGGGAACGGTGTCGGCTTCGGCAGAAAGATCGCTGGCGGAGCAGCCGGTGCGGCAGCGCTTGCGGCTCATGCCAAAATCCATGAAGCAGAGGATGAAAATGCCGGTGTTGAGGCGGCTCATGAAGGAGAACGGTTAACAGAGGAATCTGTGCGGAAAGCTGCCTCTGTCAATCTGCGCCAGAGCAAGTCCAAAAGCAGTGTAAGCAGAAGAAAGTCTGAGACAGCAGGTCTGCATAAACTGAATTTCGGTACAGAACCCGTGAAAGCGGCAAACGCGGCAAAACTGGAGGCGGAGAAGAAGACAACGATCCGTAAGTTTTTTCAGAAGCAGCGTTACCGGCGTATGTATGCTGCCGCTAAGAAGGAAGAGAAAACCGTACAGCAGGCATTTAAAACTTCCCAGAATCTTGTCACGAAAGCGGCTGTAGTGGTGAAAGAGGCATTCCGGAGGAACAGTCAGATTTTCATTGGGCTGGGGATCCTCGGCCTGTTATTTCTCCTGATTGCGGCTTCGGTCACAAGCTGCACAGCGGTGATCCATGGAACCGGAAGCAGTGTGGTATCTACCACATATGCATCCACCGATGATGAAATCTATAAGGTGGAAAACGCTTATGAAGAGCTTGAGAAGGCGCTGAATGATCAAATCAACGGAATCGGGAATCGATATCCGGAGTATAACAATTTCCGCTATCAGATCGATGAGATTTCGCACAACCCCTATCAGCTGATTTCCTATTTCACTGCAAAGTATGGTGAATTTACATATGCGCAGGTGAAGGATGAGCTGGAAGAGATTTTCCGGGAGCAATATGGAATCTCGACTTCCGGAGAAAGCGGCGTAACCCTGACGGAAACCAAAAAGGTGCGTGTCGGGGAGTCGTTGGGGCAGGTCGTGACAAGCGGTTACTGTAACTGCTCAATCTGCTGCGGGCAGTGGGCAGGCGGTCCTACGGCTAGCGGCGCATATCCTACGCCGCAGCATACCATAGCCGTGGATGCAAACAACCCATTTGTTCCGATGGGAACCCATGTCGTAATGAATGGCGTGGAATATGTCGTAGAGGATACCGGCGCTTTTGCGAGGTACGGTGTCCAATTCGATGTTTATTACGGAGACCACTCTACGGCACAGGCGCACGGTCATCAGACCTGGGACGCCTATCTGGCGGACAGCAATGGGAGCCGTGAGATTGAAGTCACTACGACAGAGACAGTTAACCGGATGAGCGTAACGCTGACCAATCATGACCTGGACAGCGTGCTGAGAAACCGCATGACCGGTGATGAAGAGAAGCGTTATGAAATCTATAACAAGACCTTCGGAAACCGGGATTACCTGTTTGATCTGGACAAGATTCCAAGCTATACGGTTGGCGGCGGTTACAGCATCCCTCCGGAAGCATTGTCTGATGAGCGGTTTGCCAGGATGTATAACGAGGCAACAAGGTATCTTGGAGTTCCATATGTCTGGGGCGGTTATTCTCCAAGCGGATTTGACTGTTCCGGATTTGTCAGTTGGGTGATCAATCACTGCGGAAATGGCTGGAACTACGGGAGACTGACCGCAGAAGGGATCAGGCAGGTATGCGCTTATGTAGCACCTGGCGATGCCAGACCGGGAGATATCATTTTCTTTGAAAAAACCTATAACACATCGGGCGCAAGCCATGTGGGCATATATCTGGGTGATGGGAAAATGATCCACTGCGGAAAGCCCGTACAGATCACTTCTATCGGCAGTCAGTATTGGACAGATCATTTCCTTCAGTACGGCCGCTTGCCATAAGCAGACGATGTATAAAAACACTATGACATCCAGAGAAAAGACAAGGAGGCAAAGATGTGAACAGAAAATTGAAACGCCTGATCGAAGAGGAAGAGCGGACCGTCGCGAAGATCGAGGAGCTGCAGGGGCACCTGAAGGATATCCGGATTGCCCGTAAGCAGGAAGAAGATACCGAGATCGTCCGCAGTATCCGCACCATGAAGCTGGGGGCGAGAGAATTATTTGAGCTTCTCAGCGGAATTCAGGACGGAAGCGTATCAATCGAAGCGCTTCCTCTGGCAGAGGATGAGGCAGAGGAACCGGAGCTTCCGGTACCTCAGGATACGAAAACAATCAATCAAAAGGAAAATGGCGCGGATGATGCGCCGGAAAGTGAGGATATGATCCATGAGTAAAAGAATAAAGACCCTGCTGGTGACTGCCATTGCTGTAATGTGTGTGATGATGGCCAGTGTGACGCCTGCGTTTGCCTTTGTTGACCCTACCTGGGAAGAGAATGCAGGAGAAGAGACCACGGCGGAGGAAGTCGTTATCGAGGAGACTCCGGTGGAAGATGCGGAGCCGGACGCAGAACCGAATGAGGAGACAGAGCAGGCATTTTCCACGCCGGGAAACGGTGATCTGGGAGATGAGATCACCTCCGGCATGAAGGATTTCTATACCATTCATACCAAGAATAATAACACCTTCTATCTGGTGGTCGATCATGCCGGCAATACGGATAACGTGTATATGCTGTCTCTGATCGATGAAAATGATCTCTCGGAATTTCTTGAGGAGACACTGCAGGAAACAGAGCCGGAAACACAGCAGCCGGTAGTCGTTGTACCGGAAACCACGCCGGAGCCGGAAACAGAGCAGGCTGCAGCACCGGAACCGGAGCAGAAGCAGGAGAAGAATTCCAGTATGGTAACGCTGATCATTCTGGCAGTGATCTGTGTCGGTGCAGCTGCTTATTATTTCAAGGTTTATAAACCGAAGAAGGAAGCAGATGAGTATGAATCCGAAGGCATGGAAACCAATGACGGGCTGGATACAGAGAACGAAGATCAGGAATAAGGTTTATGGAACAGGGCATCCGGGTGATCCGGGTGCCCTTTCCGGAAAGGAGATTTGAAATATGGCAACAGGAAAAATGGGATTTGAACAGTTCATGGACACAGCGGGTGACAGGATCAAAGATTATCTGCCGGAAGCATATCAGGATGCGGATGTTATCTTGTCAGAAACCAGGAAACTGAATGCTTCCTATATGTCCATGCAGGTAAAGAAGCCGGATCAGGCTGTTGTGGCCAGTGTGAATCTGAATGCATTTTATGAGGATTACCGTCACGGCGTTGATATGGAAGCAATCTTAAAAGAGATGGCAAAGCAGGCACAGATGCAGCCGTCGATTGATGTTTCATGGCTTGGGGATTATCAGCAGGTAAAGGATAAGCTGTTTATCCGTGTCTGCGAAGCAGAAGAAAATCGGGATTTTCTAAAACAGGTTCCACACAGAGAAACCGATGGACTGGCGGTTACCTATCACATCCGGATGCAGGCAGATCTGCCTGGCGCGGCATCTGTTACAGTGACAAATGACATGCTGAAACGGTTGGGAGTATCGCAAGCACGGTTGGATGCAGATGCTGTTGAGAACGCGCAGAGGATCCTGCCTCCGGTCGTCATGGATCTGAATGCCATGATGCAGAAGATGATGAAAGACGAATACGGAGACTCCATTGACGCCGATATGATGAACATGATGGTGGGAGAGCCGCAACCGCAGGCCGGTCCAGGACTCACAGTCTTAACGAACAGCCAGAATACCTTGGGTGCGGCGGCAATGTTCTATCCGGGGCTTTTGCAGAATACGGCAGAAAAGATGCAGACAGACATCTTCGTCCTTCCGTCTTCGGTGCATGAGGTACTGCTGATGCAGGATGATGGCAATACGGACTACCGCGATCTGGAAATGATGGTGCAGGGGATCAATGAAGCAGAGGTTGCTCCGAGTGACCGCCTGTCAGACCACGTCTATCATTATGACGCGAAGGATCAGGTGCTGGAGCGTGCCGAAACCTTCCAGCGCAGAATGCAGGAAAAAGAAGCGATGAAAGAAGCCGCAAAGGCTGATCTGGCATCTCCTTCCCGCAGAGACAATGCCGGAAGGGATGACCTAAAAGCTGAAAGGAATGAGCGGCAGACAGGAAGAAAGTCTGTGCTTGCCCGATTGAACCAGAAAAAGGAAGAAGTCAATGCGCAGCCGAGGAAACATGCTGTGCAAAAGAGCAAAGACCATGGCCTGGAGTGATACAGGCAGAAAGGAGCTTTAAATGAATCAGGACAGAAAAAATCAGTTTCACAGAATGAAAAGTTATAAGGAGTATGTATCCGTGATGAAGAAGCAGAAGGCACAGGGCAGCGATAAAAAGGCTGCCCCGTCAGAGAGGAGGCAGATGAATGTATTTGGTGATCAGTGAGAAACCGAGCGTGGCACAGTCTATCGCCAAAGTGCTTGGCGCTTATAAGAAAGAAGACGGGTATCTGAGCGGCAGGGATTGTATTGTAAGCTGGTGCCTGGGGCATCTGGCTGAATATGCCATGCCGGAAGCCTATGATGATAAATACCAGAAATGGCGCTTTGATGACCTTCCGATCATTCCGGAGACATGGAAGCTGGAGGTGGCCAGGGATAAGAAAAAGCAGTTTTCGGTATTGAAAAACCTTCTGACGGGGAAATTTTTTGTTCCGATCGATTATGTCGTGAATGCCTGCGATGCAGGACGAGAGGGAGAACTGATTTTCAAAAGAGTTTATGACCTCTCCGGGAGCCGTCTCCCCGTAAAGCGTTTGTGGATCTCTTCCATGGAGGATGACGCAATCCGGGAAGGATTTGCAAATCTGAAAAGCGGTGAGGAATATAAGAACCTTGCTGATGCTTCCGTGTGCAGGGCGCAGGCAGACTGGCTGATCGGCATGAACGCAAGCAGGGCTTACACAAAGACCTATGATTATCGTCTGACGGTCGGAAGGGTGCAGACACCGACGCTTGCCATGCTGGTACAGCGAGGAGAGGAAATCAATCATTTTCAGAAAAAACAGTTCTTTATCGCCCATGTGATGAAAGATGGACTTGACGCTGTTAGTGAACATCTGGAAAACAGGGACGCGGCAGAACAGATTGCAGCGGCCTGTAATGGCAAAGATGCAGAGGTCACGGATATAAAGCGTGAGACAAAATCGGTTGCGCCCCCGAAGCTCTATGACCTTACGACCCTGCAGAGAGAGGCAAACCGTCTGTTTGGTTATACCGCAAAGCAGACGCTGGAATATGCGCAGTCTCTCTATGAGAAAAAGCTCCTGACCTATCCCCGAACAGACAGCCAGTATTTGACGGATGATATGGCTGATACTGCGAAGGCTATGATCACGATGATAGAAAAGCTCCTGCCCTTTGTTCCGGAAGCGGATTGTAAGACGGATGTGGGCAGGTTGCTGAACAGCAAAAAGGTATCTGACCATCACGCGATTATCCCGACTGCGGAAATCGCAAAGCTGGATGAAGACAGTCTGTCAACTGCAGAGCGCAATATTCTTTATTTGGCTGCGAACCGGCTCCTGTGTGCTGCGGCACCGAAGCACAGATATATTGCGGTGAAAGCAGAACTTAACTGTTCTGGCTATCTGTTTACCGCATCCGGGAGGACAGTATCAGAGCAAGGCTGGAAACTGTACGAGGGGGCTTTGAAAAAGTATCTCCGGGCAGATGATGATAAGGAAGAGGCAGAGGATGCTCATACTTTACCGGATCTGGAGAAAGGTCAGGTAATCCGGCGCGTTGGGAGTAAGGTGACAGAGCACTTCACACAGCCGCCAAAGCCTTATACGGAGGACAGCCTGCTTGCTGCTATGGAGCGCGCAGGAAGTTCGGAGATGGAAGAGGATGTAGAGCGTAAGGGGCTTGGTACCCCTGCGACGAGAGCCAGTATCATCGAGAAGCTCATTGCATCGAAGTATGCAGTTCGGAAGAAGAAACAGATCCTGGCGACAGAGGCCGGATCAAAAATGATCACCCTGATGCCGGAGTACTTGAAATCAGTCCAGATGACTGCAGACTGGGAGAATCGTCTCCTGGCAATGGAACGGGGGCAGACTACGGAAGAGGCTTTTATGGCGGATATCTATTCGCTGATTGAGAGGATGCTTTCTGACTGCCGGGCGCTTCCGCAGGATGAACGGCAGAAATTTTCGGGCGACAAGGGAAACCGTGGAGTCGGGAAATGCCCTGTGTGCGGCGGTCCTGTCTATGAAGGGAAGAGTAATTTTTTCTGCAGCAATCGGGAGTGTTCCTTTACGCTCTGGAAAGAGAACCGTTATCTTTCTTCCATGAAGAAAACCGTGGATAAGAAAATGGCATCGGAGCTGCTTGAAAAAGGACGCACGCACGCCAAAGATTTCTATTCCGCAAAGACCGGAAAGAACTTTGAGGCGGATTTGCTCCTGATCGTATCAGACGATGGAAAGACTTCCTTTCAGATGGAGTTTCCCAACAGGTTATCCGGAAAGAAAAAAGAATAATTACGATTACGGCGGTATCATCTGAATTAGGTGGTGCCGCCTGAACTTTATGAAGGAGGCAATCTATGTCACGTTATAATGACATCCGTGCATTGGCAGACATCCATGCACAGGAGATCAGCAGATCCCCGCGTGACTGGACAGGATATCTGGATACAGCAGCGCAGCTGTACCGTTATGATTTCTCTGACAGTATGCTGATCCATGCACAGAGACCGGAGGCGACAGCCTGCGCGGAACTGGAGATATGGAACAGCAAGATGGGGCGCTGGGTAAACAGAGGGGCAAAGGGCATTGCCCTGATCGATGATACCGGGCCGAGGAAAAGGCTGCGCTATGTTTTCGACATCAGCGACACACACCTTGTCCCGGGCGGACGTACTCCCTGGCTGTGGGAGATTGGAGCAGAAAATGAAGGTAAGATGGTGGATCATCTGACGGATACCTATGATCTGGATCTGGAAGAGACCGCCACACTTTCCGAGGCACTTCGGGCAATCGCGAGACAGTATACGGAGGATAATCTGGAAGAAGCGATAGAAGGGATGTCGTATGAAATACATGACACCTTTCTGGAAGGGTTGGGGGAGGATGCCGTCAGGGTATCCTTCCGGACGCTTCTTGAGAACAGCGCATATTACATTATGGCAAAGCGCTGTGGTCTGGAGCCGATGGATACGATGGAAGCCGATGATTTTACCGGAATTACAGACTATAATCATATTTCCGTTCTTTCATTCCTTGGAAATGCGGCACATGAGATCGCAGAGCCGATTTTGAGGGATATCGGGCGGGAGATGGCTTCAATCCTGCGTGAAAATCAGAGAGAAAATGCACAACAGGGTCTTGAAAATCATAAAACCAGAGGTTATAATGAATTTAACGCTTTAAAGTATGAAAGCGTAAATGAACAGGAAAAAGGAGAAGATGAACATGGCACAGAGTATGGCGATAACATATCAAAGGAAGGGCGATTATCTGTTTCCGAATCTGATGATCGAGGACAGCCCGGCCAGCTACGGGAAATACGGGATGCTCAGGAAGAACTTTCTGAAGGAGAACCGCAGGAACTGGTATCAGAGCATGATGCTGTCGGGGAGACTGGAGAGATATCTGCAGGAGATCGATCAGAGGGCGACCGAACAGATGGAGCTGAGCGTGTCGCAGATGGCGCAGAAAGAGGGCGTGACAGAGAAGCTGAAAGCGGAAGATCCGATGACCTGGGTGGCAAGGATGAACAACATCCGGAACCGGGCAGAGGAGATCGTGCTGGCGGAATTGATCTACAGCTGATAGAAGAGACAACGGAACAGGATTTGACTGAAGCAGAGGTAGAGACAGCCTCTGCTTTGTCTTTGCCTGATTTTCCGACAGCTGCCACACAGAGGAGAATGATTGAAGAGCAGGCGGCGGCATTGTATGCCGGAGAAATCCCCATTTCATCTGATGTAGTGGATGAGATCCTGCGGACAGGCAGTAACAGGGAGCGAAGCCAGCTTCGGATCATCTATAACTATATGATCGACCAGACGCCGGAAGAGTATACGGACTTTGTACGCCGGGAATATGGGAAGGGCGGCAAGGGCTTTACCATTGACGGGCAGGATTATTCTGTCTGGTTTGATGATTTGGGAATGCAGATCGCCCTCGGACATACGGTAGATGACCGCATCCTGGATAAAGCCTTTCTGTCATGGGAGGATGTGAACGGACGCATTCAGCAGCTGTTAAATCAGGGGGAATATGCGCCGCAGGTTGTTCTGGATGCAGCCAGAGGAAATGCCCTTACAGAACATGCCCAGGCGCTTGCCTATATGGAAGGAGATATGGCGGAGGGTGTGGCGGAACTTGTCTTTGAGAATACAGAATTGTTTGCCGGGGTATATCCGGAGAAGACAGAACGAATCGCAGAATATCTGTCTCATCCGGAGAATGTGAATGAACTGGTGGAACGTCTGGCCGGCCTTGCAGATGCGTATGCCGAAGACCGTTCTGTAATGCGTTTTCAGTATTACAATCCAGACCGGATGCTGGCTCAGTTTCAGAAATTTGCAAAAGAAGCGATTCCTTTTGACGCAAGAGAAGGGTTTTTCTGGAAGGAACATCCGATCTTTATTACGCAGGATGAAGTGGATGCCTACCTTGCAAGAGGCGGCAGTTATTCTGACGGCAGGCTTGCCACCTATTCGTTCTTTTTGAATCATGAAGACAATAAAGAACGGGCTGACTTTCTGAAAAATCAATATGGGATCGGCGGTCAGAGCCATGCCCTGTCCGGAGCGGATGATTCCCATTCCGAACATGACGGGAAGGGACTGCGCCTGGAGCGCGGGAAATATGGAAGCCCGGAGGCAAAGGTGGAACTGACATGGACAAAGGTGGCGCAGAGAGTCGATTATCTGATCAAAAGCGATAAATACCTGACGGCGGAAGATTTTGCGCGGATGCCTGCCTATGAACGGTCTCAAATGGCAAACCGGGTGATCAGCTTTTACAGCAGATTGCCGCAGGAAATCGAGCGACCTTTTACGGAAGATTTCTTCAATGAGGAGGCCAGAAGAGAATTACCGCTTCTGTTAGAAGACCCGGACACGACGGCTGAGCTTCTGGAGAAGATGGATGCTGTGCTTGCAGAGCTGCCTCTGGATTCAGAGGACTATGACAGGCGGCTTTCTATCCTTACGGAGCTTCATGGGTATGCGGATGGTTCTTTTACAATCTTTCCGCAGCCGGCAGAGGTTGGTATTGATCAGATTGATGCACCAACACGGCAGCTTAATATCTTTGATTTTATGGATGCAGCGACACAGGCGGAAGAAATCGAGCAGACCCAATCAGAAGAGGAAGTGGGGAAGGACTATTTGCCGCTCAATGCGACCGTCCATATTGAAGGGCGTGAATACCGAATTGACAGCGTGGATTATGAGAGGGATACGGTCAGCCTGCAGGATATGACCATGCTTCAGCAGGCACGTTATCCGATCTTCCGGGAGGAATCTATAGAATTTGTCCGTTCCTATTATGAAGAAGAGGAATTGGATGAAGCACAGATTACCGCAGATATTTCGGAGGAGCTTCGTTCACAGGAGCAGGACGGCCATGAAGAACCGGAACATTCGGAATTCGAGAACACGGAGAGCAATATAGAAATTATTGACGAGGAGGAAGATGCGGAGAGGGCTGAAATCGAAGAGAATGTGCTTGAAGCACTGGAGAAGTCCGGAACCGCCTATGAGGATTATTCTCCGGAGCAGATGGATGTGATCTATGATGCGGCACAAAAGGGCTATGACCTGGAACCGCTGTGCAATCCGGCATTTTTCCCGGAGCAGATGCAGTTGATCTCAGACATAGAAGGGCGAATGGAAGCACATACCAGAGCGTCCTTCCACGATGTGTTTGAGTTTATCACGCAGAATGAGTTGAGCATCGGAGCAATCAATGACCTTCGGGCAGCAAATCACCTCCCGCTGGAAGAGGAGGATGTATCCAGAGGAGCAGAAACTCCGGATGAAACAATCCCTAAGATGCGTGAGATTGTAATTGACCTGACGCCACGGGACAGAGAACCGGAACGGACTCAGGAACCGATCAATTTCCATATCACAGATGATGATCTGGGCGCAGGCGGTCCGAAGGCAAAGTTCCGTGCCAATATGGATGCCATCTATATTCTGAAAGCATTGGAAAATGAGGGCAGGCTGGCAACGGCTGAAGAACAGGAAATATTGTCGAAGTTTGTCGGCTGGGGTGGTATCTCTCAGGCCTTTGACGCAGAGAGCCGTGAATGGTCTGGTGAGTATGCGGAGGTGAAAGCAGCGCTGACACCGGAAGAATACCGGGAGGCGAGAGCAAGTACACTGAATGCGTTTTATACTTCTCCGACTGTGATCAAAGCGATGTATGAGGCGCTTGGCAACATGGGATTGTCCTCCGGCAATGTCCTGGAGCCGAGCTGCGGCGTCGGTAATTTCATGGGGCTTGTCCCGGAAAGCATGAATGACCTTCGGATGTATGGAGTGGAACTGGATTCGATTTCCGGAAGGATTGCCAGACAACTGTATCAGAAAAATGAGATTGCTGTTCAGGGCTTTGAGACCACAGAGCTTCCGGACAGCTTTTTTGACTGCGTGATCGGAAATGTGCCATTCGGACAATATAAGGTGAATGACCGCCGCTATGACCGTTACAATTTCCTGATTCATGATTACTTTATCGCAAGGTCGCTGGATCTGACCAGACCGGGCGGCGTGGTAGCGGTAGTTACATCGGCAGGTACAATGGATAAGCAGAATGATTCCGTGCGTCAGTATCTTGCAAACCGGGCAGACCTGATCGGAGCAATCCGCCTTCCCAATAATGCTTTTATGCGTAACGCCAACACCGGCGTGGTGGCGGATATCCTGTTCTTTCAGAAGCGGGATCGGGCAGCACTCACGCAGCCGGACTGGGTAAGGCTTGGCACAACACCGGAAGGATACAGTGTGAATGAGTATTTCGTGCAGCATCCGGAAATGGTGCTGGGCGAATTTACGACAGAAAGCACACAATATGGGAAACAGGAAGTGACGGTGAAACCCATAGAAGGGGCCGATCTTGCAGACCAGCTCCATGAAGCAATCAGTCACCTGCAGGCGACGATTGAGGAGGTAGAGCTGACGGATTCGGAACTGGATGAAGAGGTCGATACCTCAATTCCGGCAGACCCGTCTGTCAAGAACTTCAGCTTTGCTAATGTGGATGGAAAGGTCTACTATCGTGAAAATTCCCGGATGCATCTTATGGAGCTTCCGGCAGTCACGACGGAACGTGTGCTGGGTATGATTGAGATCCGGAATACCGTGCAAAGGCTTCTGGATATCCAGATGAATAACGGCAGCGATGCCGAGATTGCATTGGTACAGAGAGAATTAACAGAAAAATATGATAATTTTACGGCGCAGTACGGGATTATCAGCAGCAATGTCAATAAGAGGGCATTTCAGCAGGATTCCAGTTACTGCCTTTTATCTTCTCTGGAGGTTTTGGATGAAGAGGGAAATCTGGAGAGAAAAGCGGATATCTTCAATAAACGCACGATCCGGAAGGCAGAGCCGGTCACTTCGGTGGATACGGCCAGTGAAGCCCTGGCGCTCTCTATTGGAGAGAAAGCCGGAGTTGACCTTCCCTATATGGCACAGCTGACCGGGAAGAGCGAAGAAGAGATCATAGACGAACTGCAGGGTGTGATTTTTAAAAATCCTCTGACAGACGGTTATGAAACCTCAGACGCTTATCTCTCAGGAAATGTCCGGGAGAAACTAAACGTAGCAAGACAGTTTGCAGAGAATAATCCGGAATATGCTATCAATGTGGAATATCTGGAGAAGGTGCAACCTAAGGAACTGGATGCATCCGAGATCGAAGTGCGGCTCGGCGCGACCTGGGTGAAGCCGGAATATATACAGCAATTCATGGGAGAACTGTTTCAGACTCCATGGTATATGCTTGGCAGGGACATTCAGGTACGGTATGCCGAGATCAACGGACAATGGAACATTTCAGGGAAAACAAGGGATTCCTACGGGAATGCGCTTGTGACTTCCACTTATGGAACCGGAAGGGCAAATGCTTATCGCCTGCTGGAAGACGCATTGAACCTGAAAGACACCAAAATCTATGACACGATCAAGGACGCTGACGGGGAACATCGGGTTTTGAATAAGAAGGAAACGATGCTGGCGCAGCAAAAACAGGAGATGATCCGGGAAGCCTTTAAGGAATGGATTTTCCGTGATATGGACAGAAGGGAGGATCTATGTAAGACCTATAATGAATTATTCAACAGTGTGCGTCCCCGTGAGTACGACGGGAGCCATATCCGTTTTGTGGGTATGACGCCGGAGATTCAACTGATGCAGCATCAGAAAAACGCCATTGCTCATGTCCTGTATGGGGATAATACCCTTCTTGCTCACTGTGTTGGTGCAGGCAAGACCTTTCAGATGGTCGCAGCCGGTATGGAGAGCAAACGCTTGGGACTGGCGCAGAAATGTTTATATGTAGTGCCAAACCACCTGACAGAGCAGTGGGGAAGTGATTTCCTGCGTCTCTATCCCGGGGCGAACATTCTTGTTGCGACCAAGAAAGACTTTGAGCCTGCCAACCGTAAGAAGTTCTGCTCCCGGATTGCGACAGGTGATTATGATGCAATCATCATTGGCCACAGTCAGTTTGAAAAGATTCCGCTGTCAAAGGAGCGGCAGATCGCATCTATCGAGCGTCAGATTGACGATCTTGAGATGGCGATTGAAGAGGCAAAATCGGAAGAGGGCTCCCGTTATACTGTCAAGCAGATGGAAAAAACGCGGAAGACTCTGATGACAAAGCTGTCAAAGCTGAATGACCAGAGCCGCAAGGATGATGTGGTCACCTTTGAGCAGTTGGGTGTAGACAGGCTGTTTGTAGACGAGTCGCACAATTATAAAAATTTGTTCCTCTATACCAAAATGAGGAACGTGGCGGGGATCGCTCAGACGGATGCACAGAAATCTTCGGATATGTTTATGAAATGCCAGTATATGGATGAACTGACCGGAGGGAAAGGCGTCACCTTTGCAACGGGTACGCCGGTATCCAACAGCATGGTGGAGCTTTACACGATCATGCGCTACTTACAATACGACACCTTGCAGAAACTGGGCCTGGGGCACTTTGATTCCTGGGCTGCTTCCTTCGGAGAGACGGTGACAGCGATTGAGCTTTCGCCGGAGGGGACGGGCTACCGTGCGAAAACGCGGTTCGCCCGTTTTTTTAACCTTCCGGAACTGATTTCCCTGTTCAAGGAGGCGGCAGATGTGCAGACGGCCGATATGCTGAACCTGCCTGTGCCGGAGGCCGAATATGTGAATGAAGTGCTGGAGCCGAGTGAAGAACAGCAGGATCTGGTCGCTTCTTTTGCAGAGCGAGCAGAGATCGTCAGGAACGGAGGGTTAGACCCGAAGATCGACAACATGCTCAAGATCACCAACGACGGGCGTAAATGCGCGCTGGATCAGCGGCTGATCAACGATATGCTTCCGGATGCGCCGGAGAGTAAGGTCAATTTATGCGTGGAAAATGCTTTTAAGGTGTGGCAGGATTCCACTCCGGATAAGGGGACGCAGCTGATCTTCTGCGATCTGTCCACACCAAAGGCAGACGGTACATTCAATGTATATGATGACCTGAAGTCAAAGCTGATGGCAAAAGGAGTGCCGCCGGAGGAGATCGTATTCATCCACGAGGCAAATACCGAAACAAAGAAAGCGGAGCTGTTTGCGAAGGTGAGGGCCGGACAGGTGAGGATCCTGATTGGTTCCACGCCGAAGCTTGGAGCCGGAACAAATGTGCAAGACAGGCTGATTGCCCTCCATCATCTGGATTGCCCTTGGAAACCGTCCGACCTGGAACAGCAGGAGGGCCGTATCCTGCGGCAGGGAAACCGCAATGAAAAGGTCAAGATCTTCCGCTATGTGACAGAAGGAACCTTCGATGCATACATGTGGCAGATTTTGGAGAATAAGCAGAAATTCATTTCCCAGATCATGACTTCAAAATCACCTGTCCGTGCGTGCGAAGATGTAGATGATACGGCGCTTTCCTATGCGGAGATCAAGGCACTTGCAACTGGAAATCCCTATATCAAAGAAAAGATGGATCTGGATATCCAGGTCAGTAAGCTGAAGCTGATGAAGGCAAATCATACCAGCGCGAAATACCGCCTTGAGACGGATATTGCAAGGACTTATCCCGTGCAGATCACGGCAACGAAAGAGCGGATTGCCGGACTCAAAGCCGACCTTGCTGCAGCGAAGCCCATCGTGGAAGCGGATAAAGAGCATTTTCAGATGATCATTGGGGGAAAGGAATTTACTGACCGGAAAGAGGCGGGAACCGCTCTGATTGCTGCATGTGCTGGACTGAAGGCTGTGAATACCAGCGGACAGGTAGGCGACTATCAGGGATTTTCTCTGACGGCCAGTTTTGACAGCTTCCATCAGACTTATCAGCTGACGATCAAACGTCAGTGCAGTTATACCGTGGAGGTGGGGAAGGATGCGCTTGGCAACATACAGCGTATCACAAATGCCCTTTCCGGAATCGAAAAGAAGCTGACGGAATCGGAGCAGAAGCTTGAAAACCTGCAAAAGCAGCTTGCAACGGCGCAGGAGGAGGTGAAAAAGCCGTTCGCACAGGAAGCGGAGCTTGCGGAAAAGACGGCCCGTCTTGCGGAACTGAATTCGCTGCTGAATATGGATGAACGAGATACTTCTGATGCGCTTGGTGTGGATGAAGAGACAGATGTGGATGCGGCAGAGCGGACATATCAGGCCACATCCTATGCAGGCAAGGTCTCTGATATGAAAAGCAGGGAGGCTGCGCAGGATATTGCTTCTGATGCGCCTGCCCATGCAGTCCGATATGCGGACAGGGCTGCAACAGATGCCGGAAGCAGAGGCTCCGTTCTGGATAAGCTTCATGAAAAACAGGAGCAAGTTGCGGAGAACAGTAAGAAGAATGCTCCGGCAAAGAAACACGAACAATCATTATAAAGAGCTATGCAGCCCCGTCAAATGGCGGGGCTGCAGCCATGTAAAGGAGGAAATAGATATATGGCTACAAATCGGGATGAACGGATGAAAGAGATCACCGACCGCCTGCAGGCCGGTCTGGAGGAACTTTTCAACTCCGAAAAATACGCAGAATATCTGCGTGTCATGTCGCAGTTTCATCACTATAGTTTTAACAACACCCTGCTGATCGCCATGCAAAAGCCGGACGCGACACTGGTGGCCGGGTATCGCGCCTGGGAGAAGAAATTTAACCGTCATGTCATGAAAGGCGAAAAGGGGATTCAGATCATTGCACCTGCGCCGATCAGGGAAAAGCAGGAACAGGAAAAAATCGATCCTGATACCGGGGCGGTCGTACTTAATGCAGATGGCCGGCCGGAAACGGAAGAAGTGACGGTCACGATACCGCGTTTTAAAGTTTCCACGGTATTTGACCTTGCGCAGACAGATGGCGATCCGCTGCCGGAGCTGGGCGTGGAGGAACTGACAGCAAGTGTGGAAAACTACAATATTTTCATGGAAGCGATCCGGGCGGTTGCCCCAGTGCCAGTCCGCTTTGATGAGATTGCCAGCGGCGCAAAGGGATATTACAGCAGTGTGGATAAAGAGATCGTAATCCAGTCTGGCATGAGTGAGATGCAGACTATGAAAACAGCAGTCCATGAGACTGCCCATGCGATCTTACATGATAAAGATTTTATGCAGGAACAGGGCATTCAGAAAGACCAGATGACCAGAGAGGTCGAGGCTTTATACCCATGTTTTTGTAATGTTGATCTTTTAAATTATTTTCCATAAATCCTCACTTTCTTGTAAAAAAGATGAGCATTATCAGATACGCTATTATCAGGTTTTCCCCTCGAATGGGAAGCCGGAA
>Ga0256406_1001618_pt1 | contig 35598 bp, 28 predicted proteins | sample RumenRJG_03DNA_FD_185986 | JGI IMG/M metagenome (GOLD analysis project Ga0256406, IMG submission 185986) | Bovine rumen microbial communities from Lethbridge, Alberta, Canada - RJG_03 | ecosystem: Host-associated > Mammals > Digestive system > Stomach > Rumen | place: Canada: Alberta | collected...
CCCGGGGACGGAGAGGCAGCCCTCATCGGACTCCACCGTCTCCTCGGAGTGCGAGGTGACCACGGGGTTGACCAGCACCATCGGGTTGATGTGCTGGCGATCTTGATCGTCGGGGATGTCGATGACGATGATGCGGCGGTTGTCGCCGACCTGCGGGCCGGCCAGGCCGATCCCCTCGTCATCGTACATGGTGTCGAGCATGTCCGATGCGAGCTTGGAGAGCTCGTCGTCGAAGACGGTGACCTCGCGCGTGGGCTCCCTCAGGCGCTCGTCGGGAAATATGACAACTTGTTTTACAGACATAGGTACTCCATTGTTGCAAGGATTTTAGCATTTACGGCACGCCATCAGGCCCGCGGGCGCGGGGCGGCGGCGTGTAAAATGCCCTGCATGGAAAACCATTCTGACGAAGACGAGGGGAGCCTCCAGCTCAAGGAAGGCGATCCCTGCCCGCAATGCGGCATGCCGCTGGTGCTCAGGCACTCGCCGCGCGGCGACTTCCTGGGCTGCTCGGACTACCCCGCGTGCACCTTCATGCAGGCGGTGGCGCGCCAGCACTCGGTCAGCGTCGTGCAGCTGCTGCCCACGCGCTGCCCCAAGTGCGGCGCGCAGGTGGCGCTCAAGCGCGGGCGCTTCGGGCTGTTCGTAGGCTGCACGAACTACCCCGAGTGCGACTACATCTACACCGGGGCCGAGAAGTCCGAGATCAAGTGCCCGGTCTGCGGCGAGGGCGTGCTGGCCAGCCGGATCTCCAAGTCCGGCACCCAGTTCTACGCCTGCACGCGCTACCCCTCGTGCACCTTCAGCGTGCCGGGCAGGCCCGTGCGGAAGACCTGCCCTGAATGCTCCTTCCCCGTCATGTACGAGAAGCGCACCAAGCGCGGGGTCAAGCTCATGTGCGGCAACCCGCTGTGCCCTTCAAGGCGGCACCGCGTGCTCAGGCGCCGCACCGTAACTGACGGGTAGCGAAGGCCCCAGGTGCTAGAATCTGCCCATCGATTCCACAAAGACCAATTGCCGCAAACAGGAGGGCAATGCCATGTCCGATCATTTCGTAGCCATCATCATGGGATCCGACTCGGATCTCCCGCTGCTTGAGAACACCATGAGGATCCTAAAGGGGCTGGGCATACGCTACGAGGCGCGCGTTGCCTCGGCGCACCGCACCCCCGACGAGGTCGCCTCCTACGTCGCAGACGCCGAGAAGCGCGGCTGCCAGGTGTTCATCGGCGCAGCCGGGCTTGCCGCCCACCTCGCCGGCGCCATCGCCGCGCGCACCACCCGCCCGGTGATCGGGATCCCCTGCGACGGCGGCCCGTTAAACGGCGTCGACGCCCTCTACTCCACCGTGCAGATGCCAGGCGGCATCCCGGTTGCCACCGTCGCCATCGGCAAGGCCGGCGCCAAGAACGCCGCCTACCTCGCAGCCCAGATCATGGCCCTGTCCGATCCGGAGCTCGATGCGCGCGTCAAGGCCGACCGCGCCGCCGCCGCAGAAGGCGTCAAGGCCAAGGATCAGGCGCTTCAGGGCAAGCTGGCCTACATCTGATGGTGGAGTTCGCCTCGGATCTTGAAAAGGCCGCCGCCTGCATCAAGGCAGGCGGCGTCGCCATCTGCCCAGCGGAGGGCGTCTACGGCATAAGCTGCCTCGCCGGCGACGACAAGGCTGTGCGGCGGGTCATAGCCATGAAGGAGCGCGACAGCTCCAAGGGCCTCATCACCGTGGCCGCGGACGAGGGGCAGCTCAAGGGGCTCTGGGACGCTGGGGCCATTCCCGCCAAGGCGCGCGCCCTCATGGACCGGCTCTGGCCCGGGCCGTTCACCTTTGTGGTGCCCTGCGACAGGGAGTTTGCAGGCTCCGCTCTCACCGGCGGCCGGGGCACCATCGCGGTGAGGCTCACCGCCTTTGAGACGCTCTCAAGGCTCTGCGCCCTCTGCGGATCGGCGCTCATCACCACCAGCGCCAACCTCTCGGGCATGGAGGCGGTCTCGGACTTCAGCCTCATAAGCCCCATCATCCTAAAGCGCGCCGACATCGCGCTCGACCTGCCCTGCCAGGGGCTGGGCGGGGCCTCGTCGATCTACGACGCCATTGCAGGCAGGCTCATAAGGCGCGGTCCGCAGTGGCCGGAGGATCTATGACATCACGCTACGCAGTGCTGGGCAACCCGGTTGCCCACTCGCTCTCCCCGGACATCCACGCCTTCTTCGCAAAAGGCCTTCACGACGACATCGAGTACGGGAGGATCCTCGTCCCCGAGGGCGGCTTTGAGAGGACTGCCAGGGAGTTCTTCAAGCAGGGCAGCGGCTGCAACATCACCGTCCCATGCAAGGGGGACGCCTTCAGGTTCGCCGACTCCCTAAGCGACTTTGCTAGGACTGCGCAGGCGGTCAACACGCTAAAGCGCATGGACGACGGCAGCATCTACGGCGACAACACCGACGGGCGCGGCTTTGCAGCCGATCTCAAGGAGAAGGGGATCGCAGTCAAGGGCGCGAGGATCCTGATCTTAGGCGCAGGCGGCGCTGCGCGCGGGATCCTCAAGCCGCTCATCGACGAGGATCCATCCTCCATAACCGTGGCAAACCGCACCGCCGCCAAGGCCCGGGCGCTTGAGGAGCTCTTCGGGGAGCCGGTCCGCGGCGAAGGGCTCTCCGAGGTCAGGGGCGGATACGACATCGTGATCAACGCCACTTCGGCAAGCCTTTCAGGCTCGGTGCCCGAGGTCAGCCGCGACGTCCTTGCAGGCAGTGCCTGCGCCTGCGACCTCATGTACCGCCCCGGCGGACACACTGTGTTCACGGACTTTGCCGTGAAGTGCGGCTGTCCCAGGGCCTTTGACGGGCTGGGGATGCTCGTGATGCAGGCGGCGCTGAGCTATGAGCTCTGGCGCGGGCGCATGCCCGACTATCAGGCGGCCTTCAGGCGCTTTGGCGGCGATGCCTGAGCTTTTGCGCATCGAGGGCGCCATCCCGGATTTCAGGGACGGCGGCATCGAGAGGCGCGCCCTTGAGGATCTCGCAGGCGGCCAGGACGGCGGGATGCTCTTAAGGTTCTCGCCTGAGCGCGCCGAGCTCATGCTCCCAGGATGCCGCAAGCCCTTCTTCCTTGACTTCAAGTCGCGCGAGCTCATCTGGCGCGCCCTTCACAGCGGGCGCCACAGCGAGGCGGTCTGCCGCGCCGTGATGGGCGGCATGGAAAGCCCTGCGGTGTTCGACGCCACCGCAGGGCTGGGCCGCGACTCCTTCGTGCTCCAGTGCGCCGGGGCGCGCGTCACGATGTTCGAGCGCAACCCAGTGGTGTGGGCGTTGCTCTTCGACGCGCTGCGCCGCGCCAATGGCGACCAGGCCTTCATGGCAAGCCTGCCAAACGGCCTGCCCGCACTGGCGCCCTTGGGCGAGCTTGCCTCCCGCCCCGAGCTTGGACGCGCCGACAGCGTCTACTACGATCCGATGTTCCCAAAGCGCCGCAAGAACGCCCTGGTGCGCATCGAGATGAGAGTGCTGCAGGCCCTGGCAGGCGAGGATCGCGATTCAGACGATGTGCTGCCAAAGCTGCTTTGCAGGGCTGCGAGGCGGGTGGTGGTGAAGCGCCCCGCAGGTGCCAGGAGCGTCTTTGCTGGCGGGGCCGCGCCTTCAGGCAGCGCCGACGGCGGGGCCTGCCGCTACGACATCTACGCGGTCACTTGAGCGTCTGGTCAAAGCCCGCGCGCTTGAACGAGGCAAGAACCTTGGGATCGTCCCTGAAGAAGGCGTAGAGATCCGCTGATCCCGAGTCGCGCTTGGCGCGGTTCAAGAGCAAGAGGTAGTAGTCTATCTCAGGGTAGTTGGCGCGCGGGACCTGCCAGTACGAGCCCTTGGGCGCCCCGTCAGGGCCCAGCACCAGGGGCCTGGTGAGGAAGCCTGCCTGCACGTTCCCGCCTTCGACCATCGCCAGCACCTGGAACTCCTGCTCGGTGCGGTAGATCCGCCCCTTGAGGTATTCGGTTGGGAAGTCGGAGCGGCTGACGATGCGCGAGGCGGCAAAGCCCGCGGGCGTGAGCTCGGCCTTGGGGAGGGCCAGCGACTTCAGGCGCTTTTGCGAGACCGCGAGCGCCCGGCCGTCTAGGAGCGTCGGATCGGCAGACCACAGGATGAGCGGCGCCCTGGCGATGGCCTTCATGGTCGACCGTTCGCCCAAGCCCGAGCGGATCAGCACCACCGGGAGCTTCTCGTCGGAGCTCACCACGATGTCGCAGGCGGCCTCGCCGTTGGTGATCCTTGCCTCCAGATCTTCTGAAGTGCCGTAGACGGTCTTGAACTCCCGCTCCGACTTGAGCGGCTCGATGGCGCTGTAGGCCTGGGTGGCCGCGCATACCGTGGGGGTGGCCACGGCCATGGCCGGAGCCATGGCGATGGCTGCGGCCGTCAGAATTTCATATGCCTTTCGCATTCGAGGATCCTGTCCGTAATCTCGGCGCCTGAAACCGAGCGGCGAAGCCGGTCCGCGAAGCCGCCTGTGCCCAGCATCAGGCAGAGCTGGCCGAGCATGGTGATGTAGGACTGGCCGTCGTCGGGCGCCGCCAGCATGAAAACCAGGTCGCATTTTCGGCCATCGGGAGCGCCGAAATCAAGCGGCTTTGAGAGCGTTGCCACGGCGATCGCGGGACGCTTGACGAAGCTGCCGCTGGCGTGCGGGATCGCGATGCCCTCGGCGATGCCTGCAGGCGTTCCGGCCATCTTGAGGGCGACTGCGCGGCGGAAGGATGAGGGATCGGAGACTGAGCGCACCAGGGCGAGCCTGCCTACGAGCACGTCAATGACCTCGTCGACGCTCGAGGCAGAAAGGCGGCAGATCACCGCCTCGCGGCACAGGGCGTAACGCAGCGGATGGCGCAGCGCCTTGAGCGCGCGCGGCAGTCCCAGGTGGGTGCGCTCAAGGCCCGCGATGATGTTCTCGATGACGCGGCCGTTCAAGCGGTAGTGCGAGGCGTAGGCGAAGGCGCATCCGGCCATCGCAAGCACCGCGATGAGAACCTGGGCGCGGAAGGCGTAGAGCGCGACCTCCGCCCCGATGGGGCGGTAGTAGCGGCTTGAAAGGGCGGCGGCCAGCGCGCTCACCAGCGCGGCTGAGGCAAAGCCCGCCAGGCGGCAGGCGCCCACCACCGAGAAGCACAGCGAGGGCGAGCGCAGCGCCAGCTTGAACTCGCCATAGTCCGTGCAGTCGGCCGCCATGGTCCAGACGGAGCAGAGCATCCAGCCTGATCCGAAGCAGCCAAGCGAAAGCGCCAGGCTCACGCCTGCCGTCAGGGTGTCGCTGGCGATGTCCAGGAGCATCGCGGCGCAGAAGCCGCAGGCGGCCATCGCCGAGCCGATCATGAACACGCTCTTGCGCGTGAAGATCTCGCAGGCGCGCGCGTACATGAGGCCTGAGATCGCCCGGGAGGCCGTCTGGGGCAGCACGAAGAGCGCGAGCAGCCAGGCCGCGGAGTTGAAATAGAGCACGTAGAGGCACAGCGAGAGGAACATCAGCACCGTGGCGAACTGGCGCAGGAAGGCGGCGGCTGCCGCCACGAGCAGCTGGTCGTTGGAGGCGATGAGCCTTATGGCCTGGCGGGGCGACTTCACCATCTGAGGGCTTCCCGAGGGACGGGTTTCAGGCGGCTCGCGGAAGATCAGCATGAAGAGCGCGGCGACCGCCGCTCCGGATGTGAAGACGTATTCGACGTCGCCATTCCCATTGTCGAAGTAGAGCAGGCAGGCGAACACGGAGCACAGCGCCGTGGAGAGCGCTAAGCCTATGCCCTGGGGCAGCGAGAGCAGGCTCTCGCGCAGGTGGGCGCGGGAGGCAAACTCGGAGATCCCTCCCATGAAGCCGCCGTTTCCCGAGCAGAAGCAGATGATGAAGCAGTAGAAGGCCGGGGCGCAGCAGGCGGGGGTGTCCACGCGCGAGGGCAGCGTGAACATCAGCACCAGCGAGGCTGCCGCCCCGAAGATCAGGCAGGCGCGGAGCAGCGTGCGCCTTCTGGCCAGGTGGTCGCGGATGAAGCCTGCGGCCACCTCGCCCGCCCCCGCGGCGAGGGCGCCTGAGATCCCGAGCCACGATGGCAGCGCCGTGCCCGATTCGAGCACCCACAGCAGGTAGACGAAGAAGAACGCGGTGCCGTAGCACAGCGCGAATCCGCGCGCCGCGCAGGCAAGGCACAGCGCAGCCTGCGGCCTGCCCGCGCCCTCAGCCACCCCGATGCCCCTCGGCGCCCAAGGCCGTCACTCGACGGTGACCGACTTGGCTAGGTTGCGCGGCTGGTCGACGTCGGTGCCGTTGATGACGGCGCAGTGGTAGGCCAGCTGCTGCAAGGGCAGCGTGAAGAGGATCGGCTGGAGGATCGGATCGGCGGAGGGGAGCCTCAGGATCTCGGTCTGGCCGTCCTCCCTGAAGGCGCTGCCCTCCTGCGAGAAGACGTAGAGCCTGCCGCCGCGGGCGCGCACCTCCTCGATGTTCGACTCGAGCTTGCTCAAAAGCGCGTTGTCAGGCGCCACCACCACGACCGGCATCGCCTCGTCGATGAGCGCGATGGGCCCGTGCTTGAGCTCGCCTGCGGCATAGCCCTCGGCGTGGATGTAGCTTATCTCCTTGAGCTTGAGCGCGCCCTCCAGGGCGATGGGGTACATGATCCCGCGGCCCAGGAACAGGCAGTTGTGCTTGCCGGCAAACTCGCCTGCCAGCGCCTTTATGCGATCGTCGGCGCCCAATACGGCGCGCGCGGCATCAGGCAGCGACTTGATGGCATCCACGATGGAGCGGCCCTGATCAGGGGTCAGCGCGCCGTTCGCGCGCCCCAGGTAAAGCGTGAGCAGCAATAGCGAGAGCAGCTGGGTGGTGAAGGCCTTGGTCGAGGCCACGCCGATCTCGGCGCCTGCCCTCGTGAGCATCGAGAGGTCGCTCTCGCGCACCAGCGACGAGGATCCGGCGTTGCAGATGCACAGCGTAGCCGCATAGCCCTGGGTCTTGGCAAGGCGCAGGCAGGCGAGCGTGTCGGCGGTCTCGCCTGACTGCGAGATCGTGATGAAGAGCGTGCCGGGCCTGACCACGGCGCGGCGGTAGCGGTACTCGGAGGCTATCTCTACCGAGGTCGAGATCCCCGCGAGATCCTCAAGCCAGTACTTGCCGACCAGCCCTGCGTGGTAGGAGGTGCCGCAGGCGACTATCTTGATGGAGCTTATGGCGGAGAGCTTCCCAGGCTCGAGGCCCGCGATGGAGCCTAAGTCCGCAGTGTCGGATGCGAGGCGGCCCATGGCGGTGTTTTCAAGCGCCTCGGGCTGCTCGAAGATCTCCTTTTGCATGAAGTGGCGGTACTTGCCCTTGGAGATGGACTCGGCGTCGAGGTCGGACTCGGCGACCTCGTGCTTGCGCTCCTTGAGGTCGAGGCCGCAGATCTTCACTGAATCGGTCTTCAAGATGGCGATCTCGCCCTCGTCGAGGTAGATGAAGCGGCGGGTCACTGGGAGCAGCGCCAGCACGTCGGAGGCCACGAAGTTCTCGCCGATGCCAAGCCCGATGACCAGCGGCGAGCCGCAGCGGGCGGCGTAGAGCGTGCCGGGATCCTCGCTGTCGATGAGCGCGAGGGCGTAGGAGCCCTTGACGCCGCGCAGCGCCTCGGCGAAGGCCTCGGGCATGCTCTTGCCCTGCTTCACGTGCAGGAAGTGGATCTGCGCCAGCAGCACCTCGGTGTCGGTCTGGGACTTGAAGGCGTAGCCCTCGGAGACGAGCTTCTCCTTCATCTCCATGTAGTTCTCGATGATCCCGTTGTGGGCCATCGCGAGCGTGCCGACGATGTGGGGGTGGGCGTTGGTCGCCGAGGGCACGCCGTGGGTGGCCCACCTGGTGTGGGCGATGCCGGTCCTGCCGGGGCAGCCCTCCTCGTGGACCATTTGCGCGAGCCTGCGGACCTTCTCGGTGGTCTTGATGCAGCGCAGCGCCTTGTTCGAGATGGTGCAGATCCCGCAGCTGTCATAGCCGCGGTACTCAAGCCTGGAGAGGCCCTCGAGCAGGATCGGGGCCACATCGCGCTGGGCCACAGCGCCTACTATTCCGCACATGATCTATACCTCGCAAGTCTTTGAACTTGAAAGTGAAAAGCCTTATTTCCGAGGCTCCTTCCTGGGGCGCTCGTATTTCTCGACAACCGTCTGCCCCGCGCGCGTGAACACCAGCGCCCCCTCGGGGGCCTTGATGCGGCGCGTGTAGGTGGTGCCGGCGCCGATGGTCACGCCAGCAGGGACGGAGACCGGGGCGACGAGCTGGGTGTCAGAGCCGATGAAGACGTCGTCGCCGACCACGGTCTGGTGCTTGTTCGCGCCGTCGTAGTTGCAGGTGATGGTGCCGGCGCCGACGTTGATCCCCTCGCCGAACTGCGCGTCTCCGATGTAGGAGAGGTGGCCTGCCTTGGTGCCCTGGCCGATGTGGGACTTCTTGACCTCGACGAAGTCGCCGATGTGCACTCCGTCCTCGAGCACGTTGCCCGGGCGCAGCCTGGCGAACGGGCCGATGGTCGCGCCGCGCTTGATGGTGGAGCCATCCATCACGGTGTAGGGGGAGATGACGCTGCCGTCGCCTATGGAGCAGTCCTTGATGACGCAGCCTGCGCCTATCACGACGTTGTCGCCAAGCTCCACGGTTCCCTCGAAGATGCAGTTGACGTCGATTGAGCAGTCGCGCCCGCACTTGAGGCTGCCGCGCACGTCGGTGCGGGAGGGATCGGCGAGCGTGACGCCAGCGTCCATGAGCTCGCGCGCGTTCAGGCGCCTGAGTACGGCCTCGGCCTGGGCGAGCTGGGCGTTCGAGTTGACGCCCGCGAGCGTCTCAAAGTCGCGCGCCCGGGTCAGGCAGACCCTGGCTCCCTGCGAGAGCAGGATCGAGGGGACGTCGGTGAGGTAGTACTCGCCCTGGGCGTTCGACGCCTTGACCTCGGGCAGCGCCTTGCGCAGGGCGCTTGCCCTGGCGCAGACGATCCCGGTGTTGACCTCGGCGATGCGGCGCTGCTCCTCGGTCGCGTCCTTCTCCTCGACGATGCAGGAGAAGCCGCCCTCTGGCGAGCGCACGATCCTGCCGTAGCCGGAGGGATTGGGCGCCGTCGCAGTGAGGATCCCGATGTCGCATCCCTCGCACTCCTTGACGAAGGCCCTGAGGTCCTCGGCCTGCACGAGCGGGGTGTCGCCGTAGAGCACCAGCACGAGGCTGCCTTCGCCCACCTTGTCCATGGCGCAGGCGACCGCGTTGGCGGTGCCCAGCTGCTCCTTCTGGATCACGCAGTCGGTGACGGAGAGGATCTCCTCAGGCAGGGTCTTCAGGTACTCCCCGACCTTGCCGGCGCCAAAGCCCGCGACCACGTGGATGGCGCGCGGGGCTAGCGCGGCTGCGGCCTTGAGCACGCGGCCCAGCATCGGGATCCCGGAGAGGGGGTGCAGCACCTTGGGCAGGGCGGACTTCATGCGGGTGCCCTTGCCGGCTGCCAGAACTACGATTTCAATGTCCATTCAAAACCTCTTTTTGATCATGCGGGGCGGCTTGCGCCCTGCCGGCCCTGCCAAAGCGCCCAAGATGCGCAAGCAGCATGATCACGGCCCCCGCGATGATGAAGGGAATGCTCAGGTACTGGCCCACCGTGAGCGCCGAGCCCGTGGAGTAGTCGGCCTGCTCGACCTTGACGTACTCGATGAGGAACCTCGAGAGGAACACCAGCAGGATGAACAGCCCGAAGAGCATGCCGCTGCCTCGGCGCTTCCAGAAGGCGTAGAGCGCCGAGAGCAGGAGGAAGATCGCAAGGTAGCACGCGGCCTCGTAGAGCTGCGCGGGGTGGCGGGGGAAGTCCTCGCCGAGCGCTGTGAAGATCACGCCGTAGTCCCCGCCGGTGGGGATCCCGACTATCTCGGAGTTCATGAAGTTGCCAAGGCGGATGAGGCAGCACACGAGCGCGGTGGGGATCACCATCATGTCGCCAAGCTCCATGAAGCTGTAATGGCAGCGCTTGCAGAACCAAGCCATGACCAGGATGACGCCGAGCGCACCGCCGTGGCTGGCAAGCCCGCCCTTCCAGATCTTGAGGATCTCGACTGGGTGGGAGAGGAAGTAGTCGGGCTCGTAGATCAGGCAGTGGCCGAGCCTGGCGCCCACGATGGTGCCCAGGAACATGCACACGAGCATGCGGTCGAGATCCTCGGTGTTCCACTTGCGCCTGCGGAACATCAGCTGCATGAGGAAGTAGCCGATGACGAACCCGCCTGAGAAGAGCAGCCCGTACCACCTGATCTCAAGGGGGCCTAGGGTGAAGGCGATCGGGTCTACAGTTGAAACAAACAGCATGGCTAATGGGTTTTGCTAAAATTCGTGACGGTATTTTAGCCTGAAAAGAGCAGGGGGTCATGAATGGGCGCGGTTGAGCAGTTTTTCGGCGCGGCCGGCTGGACGCTGGCGGCGCTTGGCCTTGCCTCATGCTTGATCCCGCATTGCTTCAAGCGCGGGGTCGTCGTGATGCTCGCAGGGGATCTCTGCCTCTTCCTGGGCATCGTCATGCCGAGGTCATTCATGGGCATGGCCTTCTTCCAAGGCTCCTTCGGCCTTGGCAGGACCGGCTACCATGCCTGCGGCATCGCGGTGTCCGCGATCCTCTTCGCGCTCTTCATGGGGCCGCATGTTGTGAAGATCTGGAAGGGGCGGCGCCTCGCCGCCCCGGCAGGCGCGGGCGGCGCAGGAAATGCGGATGCCGCCGCGCCCGCAGGGGAGGGACGGGCTGATCCTGCGCTCTTTTCAAAGGTGAGGCAGGCTGCCGCGGCAAAGGAGCCTGCAGACCAGTCCCTCGACGAGGCCAGGCGCGAGCTTGCCGAGCCCCCGCGCGATGGCCTTTCGCCTGATCAAGGCAAGCCCGGGGCAGGATTGCACCCAGGCTCGGAGGATTTTGGCGCGGAGCCTTCAGGGCGCGATCCCATGGAGGATCTGTTCTCCGGGCTTGGCAAGGGCGACCGGCCCCTATGATCGCCATAGGGCTCATAAGCGAGCTTGCAGCGCTTTCAGGAAGACTCCCAGCCCCCTTCAGGGAGCGCGCGGCGCGATTCCCATCTCCAAAGCGCCAGGCCTCGTTCCTCGCAGGCCGCGTGCTGCTGCAGATGATGCTGCAGGAAAAGGGGATCGCGGAGAAGCTGCCCCACATCGCCTCTGCCGCGCACGGCAAGCCCTACTTTGACCGCGCAGGCGGCCCCTTCTTCAACATAAGCCACAGCGGCGGGATCATCGCCGTGTCGCTGTGCCAAAGCAGCACCGGGATCGACCTTGAGCAGGTGAGACCCCGCCACAACCTCCAGGGCCTTGAGGATCGCGAGCTCAACGAAGGGGAGATGGCGTTTGTGAAGGAGGATCCTTCGCTGGAGCTTGAGCGCTTCACCGCGCTGTGGACGCTCAGAGAGTGCCTCGTGAAGGTCACCGGGATCGGGCTTGCGGGGCTGCCGGGCATAGCCCCAAGCCCGAGGGAGGGCACGGTTGCCGCCGCACTCTGCCCCGCGGGCACTGCACTGTGCTCGCTCTACCCCGCGCTTCCCCATGCCAGAACGCCTATGTGGCTCACCGTCTTTTGCCATGGGCATGCGCCCACAAGGGCGCTCTGGGCCTCCGCGGGGGGCTTTTCACCCATGGAAGGCCCCAAGCGGATCATCGCGTTCTCGGTCAATCCCTAGTAGACGACCTTGACCGCGGCGCTGCCTGCGATGTCGCGGATCCCGTCGATTAGTCGGTCGGTGGGCAGGAAGACCCTGCTGCCGCTGCCTATCGAGGCCATGCTCCCGCCCACCATCAGGTCGAGCCTGCAGCCGTGCGGCTCCTTCTCAGGCTCCTCGGACTGCGCGGCGCGCTTGCGCAGCTCACCTGCGTCCACGCAGTCCTCCTCGAGCAGCGCGCAGACCTTGTCGGAGTTCTCCGAGAGATCCTTCTCCGTGAACTTGAGCCTGAGCGCGCGCGCCTGACGGCAGCGCAGCTCCTCGAGCGAGTTCAAGTCCTGCACGCGCAGCTTGGGCATGCCGTCCCCGTCCATGAAGAGCAATCCGTCGACCACGAGGATCAAGGGCGAGGGCTGATCCTCGCCCTCCTGCTTCACCCCGCGGCCGCGGCGGGCCTTGGAGTCCTTCTCGCGCTCCTCGAGGATCTCCTGGTAGCGCAGCGCCTTCTGCCCGAAGAAGGCCGCCTCGAAGGTGCCGGTGCTGTCGTCGAGCGTGACGATGTAGAACTTCGAGCCGTCGTTCTTCTTTGAAAGGCGCATGTTGGACGAGGCGACCACGCCTGCGATCTTCACGGCGCGCGGGTGCTTGGCGTCGCCCGGCTGCATGTTGGAGATGGTGAGCCCGCGGGTGTAGCGCGCCGCCTCGGCCTTGTAGGCGTCCATCGGGTGGCCCGAGAGGTAGAGCCCCAGGAGCTTCTTCTCGTTGTAAAGGCGGGTCTTGTCGCTCCAGGGGCGGGCCTTGACGTAGGTGGGTGTCACCATCGAGGACACCGACGCGAAGAGGTCGAACTGCCCGGATTCGGCGTTCTCCTGCTTCTGCTCGGCGTAGCGCATCGCCGTGGGGATGCTCGCCATCATCTGGGCGCGCGAAGGCCCCAGGTGCTCGCGGTCAGGCCCGATGCTGTCCAATGCCCCGGCCTTGACTAGGGCCTCGAGCATGCCGCGCGAGAGGAACTCGGTGCCCACGCGCGCGACCAGGTCGAATAAGCTCGTGTACGGGCCGTTCTTCTCGCGCTCCTCCTGGATGCGCCGCACCAGCCTCTCGCCTATGCCCTTGATCGCCGAGAAGCCGTAGACGATGTTTCCCTGAAGGTCCACGCCGAAGGCGTAGGCCCCGAGGTTGACGTCTGGCGGGTTGACCTTGACCCCCAGGCGGTTGGCCTCGGAGATGTAGGAGATGAGCTTCTCGGTCTTCAGGCAGTCGGAGGTCATCATCGCGGCGAGGAACTCGGCGGGGTAGTGGACCTTGAGCCAGAGCGTCCACCAGGCGACCAGCGCGTAGGCCGCCGAGTGGGACTTGTTGAAGCCATACTCGGCGAACTGCTGGACCTGCTCGAAGATCTTCATGCAGATCCCGACGTCCTTGCCCTTCTTGGCCGCTCCCCGGCGGAACACGTCTTTCTGCGCGTCCATCTCGGCCTTGATCTTCTTGCCCATGGCGCGGCGGAGGATGTCTGCGCCTCCCAGCGAGTAGCCTGCGAGCACCTGGGCTATCTGCATGACCTGCTCCTGGTAGACGATCACGCCGTAGGTCGAGTCGAGGATCGGCTTTAAGTCGAGATCCTGGAAGTCAGGCTGCGGGTAGGAGACCTTCTCGCGCCCGTGCTTGCGCTCGACGAAGTGGTCGACCATGCCGCTCTTGAGCGGGCCCGGGCGGTAGAGGGCCACGAGGGCGATGAGGTCGTCGATGCGGTCAGGCTGCATCTTGCCGATGAGCTGGCGCATGCCCGTGGATTCGAGCTGAAACACCGCGGTGGTCTCGCACTGCTGGAGCATGTGGTAGGACTCGGGATCCTCGTAGGGGATGGCCGCGATGTTCAACGGCGGCTTGCCCTCGCGCTTGCGCCGCGCGTCGATCATGGCCTTGGCCTCGTCGATGATGGTGAGCGTGGTCAGGCCCAGGAAGTCGAACTTGACCAGCCCCGCGTGCTCGACGTCCTTCTTGTCGTACTGGGTTATGGGGTTGCCGTCGGAGTCGAGCATCTCGGGGGCGAACTCGGCGATGCGCGTGGGCGAGATCACCACGCCCGCGGCGTGCTTGCCGATGCTGCGGATTACGCCCTCGAGGCGGCGGGACATCTCGATGAGCTCGACGGTCTCCTTGTCGTCGGAGGCCTTGGCCGAGTTGTAGAGGTTCAGGAAGTCCGGCGAGAGCGGGGTGCAGGGGTTGCCCTTCTTGTCGATGCCCAGCGCGTCGTTGAAGGTGACGCCGGGCTTTTCCGGGATCATCGCGGTGATGCGGCGCACCGCTCCAAGCGGGGTGCCCAGGGCGCGGCCGGCGCCCTGGATGGCCGCCTTGGGGGCGAGGGTGCCGAAGGCCGCGATCTGCGAGACCGACTCGCGCCCGTAGTGGTCGACGACGTGCTTTAAGGTCAGAGCGCGCTTCTTCTGGCAGAAATCGACGTCGAAGTCGGGCATCGAGACACGTTCTGGGTTTAGGAACCTTTCAAAGAGCAGGTCGAAGCGCAGCGGGTCGAAGTCGGTGATGCGCAGCGCGTAGGCCACGAGCGAACCGCCGCCCGAGCCGCGGCCCGGGCCCACGGGCACGCCGTGGTCCTTGGACCACTGGATGAACTCCATGACGATGAGGAAGTACCCGGGGAAATCCATTTTGATGATGACGTTGAGCTCGGTCTCAAGCCTCTCCTCGTAGCGCGGCCGCTGGCGCTCGCGCTCGTCCTGGTCGGGGTAGAGGAACTCCAGGCGCTTCTCAAGGCCGTCGTGCGCAGCCTTGCGCAGGTATTCGGCAGGGCTGAGCTTGCCGGTGTCGAAGTGGGGGAGCCTGGGCACGTCGAGCTCTATCTCGGTGTTGCAGCGCGCGGCGATGGCGCGGGTGTTTGCAAGGGCCTCGGGGAGGTCCGAGAAGAGCTCGCGCATCTCGGCGGCGCTCCTCAGGTACTGCTGCTCGGAGTACTCGCGCTCGACCGAGACATCGCCTGCCTGCACGCCCTTTTGGATGCACACGCGGATCTGGTGGACGCGGAAGTCGCTGATGCCGTCAGGCGGGATGTCGTTGGGGCCTAGGAGGAAGCGGGTGTCGTTGGTCGCAACCGGTGGAATGCCGTATTTTAAGCACAAGTCGAGCGCCACCGACTCGAACTCGGCCTCGCCGCGGCGGCCGGTCCTCGTGATCTCAAAGCAAAAGCGCCCGGGGTAGTGCTTCATGTAGAAGTCCATGCGCTCTGAAAGCTGCTTGCGCTCGCCGGCCTCGGCGAGCCTTGCGATGTCGCCGCGGAAGCCGTCGAGCAGGATGATCCCCTCTGAGTACTCGGCCAGATCGTCCACCGTGGCGGCGACGTCGGCGATGTCGGGGCTTGCGGTGTCAAGCCAGGCGCGCGAGAGGATGTCGTAGAGGTTCTGCTTGCCTGCGCGGTCCATCGCCAGCAGCGTGACCCAGAAGGTCTTCTCCTTCTCGCCGGGGACGGGCCTCTCGCGCACCTTGAGGTCCGCGCCCATGATGGGCTTGATGCCGGCTGCCTTGCAGGCGTTGTAGAAGCGCACGAAGCCTGCCATGTTGCACCAGTCGGTGACCGCGATGGCCGGAAAGCGCATCTTGGAGGCGCGCTTGACGATGGGGCCGACGTTCTCAAGGCCGTCGTTTATCGAGTAGCAGGAGTGGACGTGCAGCGGGATGTAGTCGAGATCAAGTTCCTGGTTGCTAGGCATTTGCTTATGACCTCCATCGAAAGGCGGGCGGGGCTTATAACCTCCTGATCTTACCAGCGCCGTGGCGGGCCTTGATCGCCATCCCGCGGCAATCCCCTGCCCAAAAGGCGGCAGGGGACGGAGGGGCCTCAGGCCTAGGCGATGAAGACGAGCAGCGCGGCTCCCAGGAGCAGGCGGTAGATGACGAAGACCGCCATGCCGGATCTTGCGATGAACTTCATGAAGAAGTGGATGACCGCAAGCGCTGCGGCAAAGGAGATCGCAGCGCCCAGGAGCATGTCGCTCCACGACGCCCCGGAGAGTTCTGGGTGGGCAAGGAGCTTGTGGCCTTCGAGCACGCCCGAGGCCAGGATCACCGGCACGGAGAGCAGGAAGGAGAAGCGCGCTGCCGCCTGCGGCCTCATCCCGAGGAAGAGACCTGCGGTGAGCGTGATGCCCGAGCGCGAGGTGCCGGGCACCAGGGCGAGCGCCTGGGCAAGGCCGATGATGACGGCGCGCGTCCAGGTGAGGGGCTTGAGCGAGTCGGAGCGGCCGCCTGCATCCCTGGGATCGGTTCTGAGCACGCGGCGGTTTAGGAGCGAGGCCAGGCCCAGAAGCAGGCCGTAGAGGATGGTCGCCCAGGCTATGACCTTGATGCTGCGCGCCATGGTGCTGATGTCGGATTCAAAGAGCATGCCTGCAAGAGCCGCCGGGATGGTGGCGATCACCATGCAGAAGCCTATCTTTGCGGGGATGCCCATGCCGCGGCCAAGGGCGGCCGCAATCACGCCCACGGCTATCTTGATGAGGTCGCGGAAGTAGTAGATGCACACGGCCGCGAGCGTGCCCACGTGCACGGAGACGTCAAAACCCAGGCCCTGATCAGGCCATCCCAGGACCTGGGAGGGGAGTATGAGGTGGGCGCTTGATGAGATGGGGAGGAACTCGGTGAGGCCCTGGATGAGGGCGAGCGCGATGATGTGGGTGAGGGTCATTTGCAGTCCTTGTTTTGGGTCCCCAAACGCAAATGCCCGGGGAAGTCCCCGGGCATTGTATTACGGCTTATGTCAGTTACGCGTCACTTCATCTTCTTGTAGGCGTTGATGAGGCCGTTGGTCGAGCTGTCGTGAGAGGTGATCTCCTTGTCCGAGGTGAGCTCGGGGATGATCTTGAGTGCAAGCTTCTTGCCCAGTTCCACGCCGAACTGGTCGAAGGTGTAGATGTTCCAGATGGAGCCCTGCACGAAGATCTTGTGCTCGTACATCGCGATCAGCATGCCGAGGATGCGCGGGGTGATCTCCTTGACCAGGATCGAGTTGGTCGGGCGGTTGCCGCGGAAGACCTTGAACGGGACGACGTCTTTGTACTCCTTCTCAGGAACGCCCTTGGCCTCGAACTCGGCGATGACGTCCTTCTTGCCCCTGCCGAAGGCCAGGGCCTCGGTCTGCGCGAAGAAGTTGGAGATGAGCTTGACGTGGTGGTCGCCGATCGGATTGTGGCTGATGGCCGGGGCGATGAAGTCGCAGGGGATGATCTTGGTGCCCTGGTGGATCAGCTGGTAGAAGGCGTGCTGGCCGTTGGTGCCAGGCTCGCCCCAGATGATCGGGCCGGTCTGGTAGTCGGTGATCTTCTTGCCGTCGCGGTCCACGGACTTGCCGTTGGACTCCATGTTGCCCTGCTGGAAGTAGGCCGGGAAGCGGGCCATGTACTGGTCGTACGGGAGGATGGCCTCGGTCTCGTAGCCGTAGAAGTTGTTGTACCAGATGCCGATGAGGGCGAGGATCACGGAGATGTTCTTCTCAAACGGGGTGGTGCGGAAGTACTGGTCGTACTCGTAGCCGCCCTTCAGGAACTCCTCGAAGTTGTCGTAGCCGCAGGCCAGGGCGATCGAAAGTCCGATCGCCGACCAGGAAGAGTAGCGGCCGCCGACCCAGTCCCAGAACTCGAACATGTTCTTGGGATCTATGCCGAACTCCTTGACGCCTTCGGTGTTGGTCGAGAGCGCGACGAAGTGCTTGGCTACGAACTTCTCGTCCTTGGCCTTCTTGAGGAACCAGTCGCGCGCGGTGTGGGCGTTGGTCATGGTCTCAAGGGTGGTGAAGGTCTTGGAGGCGATGAGGAAGAGGGTGGTCTCGGGGTTGAGGGGCTTCAGGGTCTCGGCGATGTGGGTGCCGTCGATGTTGGAGACGAAGTGGGCGTGCAGGCGGGTGTGGTACGGGGTCAGGGCCAGCGTGATCATCGCTGGGCCGAGGTCGGAGCCGCCGATGCCGATGTTGACGATGTCTGTGATCTCCTTGCCGGTGTAGCCCTTCCACTTGCCGGAGATGACCTCGTCGCAGAAGGCCTTCATCTTGGCCTGGACGGCCTTGACCTCGGGCATCACGTCCTTGCCGTCGACCAGAACCGGCTTGCCGGAGAAGTTGCGCAGCGCGGTGTGCAGCACGGCGCGGCCCTCGGTGCGGTTGATCTTCTCGCCGGAGAACATCGCCTCGATGTTGTCCTTGAGCTTGGTTTCCTCGGCAAGCTCGAGCAGCAGCGAGAGGGTCTCCTCGCTGATGATGTTCTTGGAGAAGTCGACCAGGATGTCGCCGTTGCCGGCGGTCAGGTGGAACTTGGAGAAGCGATCCTTGTCTTCCTTGAAAAGCTCTTTAAGGGTGCGGTCCTGGGTGTGCTCGTAGTGCTTGGCGAGCTTCTTCCATGCCTTGGTCGTGGTGGGGTCGATATTGTGGAACATGAAGTTGTCTCCGCTTTCCTTTATTTATTTGTATTGTGGCGCGCCAAAGGGCCGCGCCGTGCGCATGAGAACGCGCCAGGCCGCGTCCGCAAAGGGTTCCGGCCCGGACTTTCAACAATAATACACTCTTTTTGTTAACTGACAGTCCAGCTCCCTTGAGGGCCTCAGAGCACGCTGTCGGCACCGGATCTGCGGCGCGTGAGGTCGGGCTCGAAGCTCGGGGCGACGCTGCTGGCGACGCGGTTGACCGCCTTGATGAGCGGCTTCTGGGCGTTCTTCTTGAGGGAGCACAGCGCGACGCGGAAGTCGGCCCACGGCAGTTCCCTTAGGATGAAGACGTCGTTCTTGAATGGCGAGATGTCGTAGACGAGCTTGGGCACCACCGAAAGCCCGAAGCCCAGGCCGGTGAGGCTCACGATGGCCTCGTGGCCTGCGACCTCCGAGTAGATCTTGGGGGTGACGTCCTGGGCCGAGAACCACTTGTCGACCTCGTAGCGCAGCTGCCCGCGCTCGGGCATGATGAACGGCACCTCCTCAAGATCGTAGCCTGAGAGGTCGGAGCCGCCGATGCAGTCAAAGCGCGGCTTCTTGGGGGCGAGCAGGATGAGCGGGAAGGTCACGAGGTCGACAAACGAGATGTCCTCGTCCACTTCGTTGGGCAGGGCGCTTATCGCAAGGTCAGGCCCGCCCTTGGCGCGCAGTCTCCCGATGGACTCGGCTGGATCGCCGGTCTCTATCTTCACCTCGAGGCCGGGAGCCTTCAGGTGGAGCTCGTTCAACAGCCTTGGGATGAACATGTAGCAGGCGGTCACCGAGCAGAAGAGTTTCACCGTGCCCGACACGGCTGCGGCGTTGCTGCGCAGCGACGCCTCGAGGCCTGCGTAGTCGCTCAGGGCCTTGCGGGCGAAGGCCTCGAACTTGCGCCCGGCCTCGGTGATGAACACTCCTTTCTTGTCGCGGATGCAGAGCTTGGCGCCAAGCTCCTTCTCGAGCTTGTTGAGAGTGCGGCTCAAGGTGGAGGGGCTTACGTGGCAGAGCGTTGCGGTTCGCGTGAGATTTGACGTCTCGCACAATCTCAAGAATGCAGTGGCGTCTTTTAAATCAAGCATTTGATAATCTCCTGGTCCGCGAAGTCTTTGAAATCATGTAATTGCAAAATTTGCAATGCTTGATAAATTATATTCCACTTTCTAAAAATTCTGTTATGATGAAACCACCTTTTTTAGGGTGGAAGACAAAAAACACTTGTTGTGGAACCGGAAGGAAATATGTCCCAGAATTACTTCAATACTCTGAATCTCCGCCAGAAACTGGCCCAGTTAGGCTGCTGCGAGCTCATGGACCGCAGCGAGTTTGCAGACGGCTGCAACTTCCTCAAGGGAAAGAAGGTCGTGATCGTCGGCTGCGGCGCCCAGGGCCTCAACCAGGGCCTGAACCTCCGCGACTCCGGCCTCGATGTCAGCTACGCCCTCCGCCAGGCGGCCATCGACGAGAAGCGCGCCTCCTACAAGCGCGCCACCGAGAACGGCTTCAAGGTCGGCACCTACGACCAGGTGATCCCGACTGCCGATCTGGTGATCAACCTGACTCCGGACAAGCAGCACGAGAACGTCGTCAACGCCGTGCAGCCCCTGATGAAGAGCGGCGCCGCGCTGGGCTACTCCCACGGCTTCAACATAGTCGAGCTGGGCATGCAGGTGCGCAAGGACATCACCGTCGTGATGGTCGCCCCGAAGGCCCCGGGCACCGAGGTCCGCGAGGAGTACCGCCGCGGCTTCGGCACCCCGATGCTGCTGGCCGTCCACCCTGAGAACGATCCCAAGGGCGAGGGCTGGGCGATCGCCAAGGCCTGGGCTTCAGGGCTGGGCGGCGACCGCGCCGGCTGCCTGCGCTCCTCCTTCGTCGCCGAGGTTAAGTCCGACCTGATGGGCGAGCAGACCATCCTCTGCGGCGTCCTCCAGACCGCCACCATCCTGATGTACGACCGCATGGTCGAGCTGGGTATGGACAAGGCCTATGCCTGCAAGCTCCTGCAGTACGGCTGGGAGACCACCTGCGAGGCATTGAAGCAGGGCGGCATCACCAACATGATGGACAGGATGTCCAACCCCGCCAAGATCAAGGCCTTCTACCTGGCCGAAGAGCTCAAGAAGATCCTCAAGGACCTCTACCTCAAGCACATGGACGACATCGAGAGCGGCGAGTTCTCGCGCATCATGATGGAAGACTGGGCCAACGGCGACGTCAAGCTCCACACCTGGAGGGACAACTACGCCAAGACCCCGTTCGAGCACGCCGAGCCTTGCCAGACCAAGATCTCCGAGCAGGAGTACTTCGACCGCAACACCCTGATGATCGCCTTTGCCAAGGCCGGCATCGAGCTGGCGTTCGAGACCATGACCCACTCCGGCATCTACCCTGAGTCCGCCTACTACGAGTCGCTCCACGAGCTGCCGCTGATCGCCAACCTGATCGCCCGCCGCCGCCTCTACGAGATGAACGTCGTGATCTCCGACACCGCCGAGTACGGCAACTACCTGTTCGCCAACGCCGCCATCCCGATGCTCAAGGACTTCATGAGCAAGCAGGGCCTGGACGTCGAGGGCGAGGGCCTCAAGGGCGACGCCTCCGTCGACAACATCGAGCTCATCAAGGTCAACGACGCGATCCGCAACCACCCGATCGAGGTCGTGGGCCGCAAGCTCCGCGCCTACATGTCCGACATGAAGGAGATCTCCGTCGGCAACAACTGATGGGATCCATCCTTTAAATTAAGGAATGAAGCGAAAAAGGCGCTCCGGGGAACCCCGGGGCGCCTTTTTGCTGCCTGCAATGGCTCCTGGCTACTCGTCGCGGAAGGGCGGGCGCCACTTTATCTGCGAGAGCGCGCATCTGGACCCCCGCGGGAGGCGCGAGGACTGGATCATCGAGTCAAGCTGCGAGAAGGCATCGTCGATCCCCGCCTGGTAGTAGGCCTGCGAGTCCTTGACGTGCTCGCCCAGGCGGTGCCATTCGATGTCCTCGGGAGGCAGCTCGTCCAAAAAGCGCGATGGGGTGTTGAACTTGATGTCCGACATGAGATCCTGCGCGCGGATGCGGCGGTTGCGGCACAGCAGCAGCGTGAGCTCGAGCTTGGCGCGGGTCACGCCCACATAGAAAAGCCTGCGCTCCTCCTCGATCCCCCCCGGGATCCCGATGGAGTTGCGGTGGGGCAGGATCCCCTCCTCGCAGCCCACGAGGTAGACGTATGGGAACTCTAACCCCTTGGCCGCGTGCAGCGTCATCATCTGCACCGCGTCGGCGTCCTGCCCCGAGTCGTTGCGGTTTAGCATCTCGCGAAGCCCCAGCTTGTCCACGGCCTCGAGGAAGGTGAGCTTCTCGCGCCCGCCCTTGCCGGTGATGAGATCGGTGATCCATTCCATGAGCGTGCGGGCGTTGCGCACCTTCATCTCCCCCGCAGCCTGGCTTGCCGCGGCGGCCTTCAAGTGCCGCTCGTAGCCCAAGGTGTCGATGAGCGAGGAGGCCAGGCTGGCATCGCGCTTGCGGAAGAGCTGGTTGCGCAGGTTCGTCACCAGGATCACGAACTGCCCCACCGCCTGCATCTGCGCAGGGCCGATCCTGCTTGCAAGCTCGCCTGCGAGCATGCTGTCGTACATGGGCTTGCCGTTCAGGCGCGCCAGGGTTGCGATCTCTGCGATGGTCTCAGAGCCGATGCCGCGGCGCGGGACGTTGATGACGCGCAGCAGCGCCGCGTCGTCGCGCGGGTTGCACAGCACGCGGCACCAGCCCATGAGATCCTTGATCTCCTGCTGCTCGAAGAAGCTCGTCCCCCCTGTGATCACGCAGGGGATGTGATTCTCGCGGAAGGCCTTCTCGATGGCGCGCGACTGGAAGTTGCTGCGGTAGAGCACGGCGTAGTCGCGCCAGGGCGCGCGGCTCAGGTAGCGGTGGCTGAAGATGAGCTCGGCGATGCGCTCGCTCTGATCCTCCTCGGTCTTGACCTCGTGGATCTGAATCTTGCGGCCGTCACCCATCGAGGAGCGCAGCGTCTTTGCAAAAACGTGCGGGTTGTGGGCGATGATGGTGTTGGCGCAGTGGAGGATGCGCGCGGTGGAGCGGTAGTTCTGCTCGAGCTTGATGACCTTGAGGTCCGGATAGTCGTCGGCGAGCGCGCGGATGTTCTCGGGCCTGGCTCCGCGCCAGGAGTAGATGGACTGGTCGTCGTCGCCGACCACGGTGAAGCGGTTGTGCGCCCCGGTTAAGAGCTTTAAGAGCTGGTACTGGGTCTCGTTGGTGTCTTGGTACTCGTCCACGAGCATGTATTGGAAAGCTGCCTGCCAGCGCGCGCGGAAGGACTCGTCGTCACGCAGGCGGCGCGCCGTGAGGTAGATGAGGTCTTCAAAGTCGATGGCGTTGCAGGCCCTCAGGTAGCTGTCATAGAAGCGGTAGGCCATGCGCGTCCAGTTGCCCTCGATCCTCATCTCGCCAGGGGCCACGAGCGCCGACTTCCAAAGCGAGATAGCCTGCGCCGCCTTCTCGGCAAGCAGGCGGTCGGAGCTGTCCTGCAGAAGCTGGGGGAACTTCTCGCGGATGATGTCGCGCAGGATCTTCTGCTGGTCGTACTCGTCAAAGAGCGAGAAGTTGCGGCCTAGATCGAAGGCGGCGTGCTCCTTCCTTATGATTGAGAGCCCCAGCGAGTGGAAGGTCGAGATGGTGATGCGCGAGGCGATCTCCGAGCCTAGGTCGGCTGCGGCGCGCTCGCGCATCTCGGCAGCGGCCTTGTTGGTGAAGGTCACGGCGCATACGGACTCGGGCGGCAGAGAGTGCAGCCTGATGAGCGCGGAGATCTTGGAGGTGATGACGCGGGTCTTGCCCGAGCCGGCCCCTGCAAGCACGAGGCAGGGACCGTCAGTGTAGTCAACCGCCTCCTGCTGGGCGGGGTTGAGCTTCACGGATTGGCCGTCGGGCGCGAGGAGTACATCGAGAACGAGAGCGGCCTGCCGTTGGGGTCGATGGTCCTGCACGAGTAATCGCCTTTCTCGCTCAGCGTCACGCTGATGTTCTGCACGGCCTGGGATTCGGCGCACTCGCCGCAGTCCTGGCTGCACAGCGCGATGATCGGGATGCGGCAGAGCTTGCACAGCCGCCCCAGGCGCGCGAGGGCCTGCAGGCACTCGCCTGGCTGGCAGGATGTGAGGTCGGCTACCGTGACGAAGGGATCCTCGCCCTGCACGCGGCAGGCGATGATCCCCTGCTCGATGTCCGAGGCGGGATCGCCCGAGCGGACCTCGAGGAGCCTTGCGCTCATCCAAAGCGTGTCCTGGCCCTGGACGGCGCCTTCGGGGTCGGCGGGGCGCCTTACCAGCGCCGACATGTAGTCCCACTGGCTCAAGGTGCCGGCGTAGACGAGGTTCGACTGGCGGTCGGAGATGATGTCCGCGACGAGCATCCTCGCGGTGTGGGGCCTGGCGCTTATGGTGTAGAGCGCGTTGCTCACGCGCAGGCGCGAGAGGTCCTCCGAGGAGGCGATGAGCTCGTGGCCCTCCTGCTTTTGCGGCAGCGGCACGAGGTTGTAGGAGAGCAGCTGGTCGAGCGACTTCAGGCGGCGTTCGAGCTCGGCGCGGTTCTTGACCAGGGCTTCGTTGGCATCCTTGTAAGGGAAGGCGATGTCCACGCGCTTGTAGGGGATCTGCAGGCGGTAGAGCCCCATGGCCAGATCGCGCGCCGCCTCCTGCCCGGACTTGTCGTTGTCGAGGCAGATGTAGAAGGTGCGGTCGCAGGAGGGGCCGCCTTGGCGGAGAATTTCCAAGAGCGCGTGGACGTTGCCGTAGCCCCCAAGGGAGATCGCGGTGAAGCCCAGCGTCTCGAGGCTCAGCGCGTCGAACTCGCCTTCGGTTACGAAGATGTCGCCGCTGCCCTCGAGCGCCTGGCGGTTGAAGATCTCGAACGCGCCCTGCTTGCGGTAGCGGTCGGCGTCGCGCGGCGAGGTGTTGCGCACGGTGTAGGAGCTGTCGGAGCTGGGGATGATCACGGCGCGCCAGAGCACCTGGGCGCCGAGCTGGTCGGTGCCTGCGATGTAGTGGTCGTCATATCCCAGGTTGAAGCGGGAGACCACCTCGTCGGAGATCCCGCGCAGCCTGAAGTAGTCGGTCTTGCCGGCGTCGGCGGCACATTTCTTTATGTAGTCGCCAAAGCTGTATGCAGGCTTGGGCTCCTCGCGCGGCCTTCCGAAGATCCCCTGGGGCTGGAAGCTCCTGGGGGTGTTGGCCGCGTTCTGGTAGGGGGAGTACGAGCGCGCAGGCTGGGCGGGCTTGGCCTTGAAGCTCAGTCCGCCGCCTGGCAAGTTGAGCGTGCTCTGGACCGAGACCCCGTCTGAGGGCGAATAGGAGTTGGGGGCCGAGAACGGGGGCTGGCGCACCGCCTGCATCTGGGGCTGGGCATACATCTGCGGGTCGGCGCCTTGGCGGAAGTCCGAGGACTCGATCTCGAACACCGGCCCGTCGTCGAAGCTCTGCGAGGTCAGCGCGGCGCTGTCCTGGTGTGAGTTGCCCTGAAGATGGCGCACGTAGTCCATGAGCTGGTAGGGCACCTCGCCTATGAATATCTCATGGGCCTTCTTGAACTGCGATGGGTAGTCGGGCAGGTGGTTGTCGATGCCTATGAGCTCGAAGATGTCGTAGGATGCGCCGCACTCGAAGCACCTGACCGTGTAGTCGGCAGGGTTGTAACTCATCGTGGGCATGCGCTCCTGGTGCGAGGGGTTCAGGCAGATGAACTTCGAGGCGGCGTTGATGCCGCGGCGCTTCAGGTAGTCCGGCATCTTGCTCTTGAGGAAGTCCCTGGTGCGTGCGTAGTCCTGTTCAAACATAATCCCGCCTGTTAAATCAGAATTTGGCTTCAGTCAGCGACGATGCGCTCGATGATCCATGATGCCATCAGCAAGCCTGCCGCCGCGGTGACCGGCATCGAGGCGCCGAAGGCCGGCAGATCGCCTGAAACGTAGGATTCCTTGTTGGAGTAGACCGGCTTCTCGCAGCTGTACACGCAGGGGATGCGCATCTTGATGCCGCCCTTGGGGTAGCCGTACTCGCGCCTCAGGATGCTCCTGAGCCTGGAGATGAGCGAGTTTCCCTTGGCAAATGCGAGGTCCGCGATCCCAAGCTTCGTCGGATCACGCCTGCCGCCGGCGCCGCCGGCGACGATGAAGGTCGCGCCGCGCTTGAAGAGGAAATCGTCCACATAGGCCTTGCTGTCGATGTCGTCGATGGCCTCGGCTACGTACTTGGGGCAGTTCTCGAGCAGGGAGCTTATGTTGCCAGGGGTCAGGCGCACCTTCATGCTGTCGACCTTCAGCGCGGGGTTGATGTCGAGGAAGCGCCTTGAGAGCACGTCGGCCTTATAGAGCCCCTCGGTGGAGGCCATCGTGTGCAGCTGGCGGTTTGAGTTGGTCGTCTCGATGGTGTCGGAGTCGATGAGGGTGAGCTGCCCGACTGCGCTGCGGCAGAGCGATTCGGCAAGCCAGGAGCCGATGCCGCCTATGCCTATCACAAGCACATGCGCCGCCTGGAGCTTCTGGAAGCCCTCTTCGCCGTAAACGGCCCTTATGCCCCGGAAGGATTTTCGGACGTCGAAAGTCATAGTGGAAACTCTGCCAAACCAATGTCACATCAATGTTCAGAACTTTTTAGATCATTTTAAGGGTTTTGAATTGCAAGATGGAAATTTGTTGATATAATGTGCGACCAGAAACTGAGACAGATTCCAGATGATCCCGTAGCTCAGCTGGATAGAGTATCGGTCTCCGAAGCCGGTGGTCATGAGTTCGAATCTCATCGGGATCACCAGCATCTCAAAATTTGCGAAAGTGGCGGAATTGGTAGACGCGCTAGCTTCAGGTGCTAGTACCGCAAGGCGTAAGGGTTCGAGTCCCTTCTTTCGCACCATTCTCTCCTAAGAAAATCCCCTTTATAACATAAAGTTAATTCCATACCAAATTGGTGGACACATTCTTTTACCCCCCCAAAAAATTTACACCAATTTTCCCAAGTCTTCCCATATCCGCAAGGCGGACCAATAGCAGCTCTCGCGACGAGTTTCAGGCAAAGCCCCCATCTTTGTCGCCAATTGGCCTTTTCCCATCGTTTACGCGCAAAGAAGAGATCCGCGCCAATCTGCACTCACAGGCTTGAGCATATTCAAGTTGTGCGTCAAGGCACGCGCGGCTGGATGCAGATGCTCTAATCTATTCAGTATAAACAGGTAGTTAATTTAAAACTTTTCTTCATAAGGAATTTTCGGAACAGCCTTGTCACAGGCGGAGCAGGAGAGGCATATGAAGATGAAGACGGCCATCGTGGCAGTTGCCGCGGCAGTTCTCGCCGCAATCCCAGGGATGGCGTGCGCTGACAACATCCTTGGCACCTACAAGGCTGACACCGGGCTTGCCGCGCAGGTCGGGCAAGGTGGAGTGTCCATCAGTGGCACCATCGAGGGAGGCCAGGACACCTGCGAGTTCGTGTCGCACAAGTGCAGCTTCAAGGACAACATCCTCTTCTGCGCCATGGACGACGATCCCAGCCTGGTGCTGCCGCTGAGGTTTGCGAGCAACACGGAGTTTGCCATCGCCGTTCAGGATGCGTTGCCGGTCAACTCCATGGCCTGCGGTGTCCGTGCCTGGCTTTCCGGCAAGTACAGGAAGGTTTCGGCGCCGGCGCAGCAGCCCTAGGGCCAGGCTCAAGGGCAGCAGGAGGGCGGGGATCAGGGCTCCAATGCCACCAGGTCGGCGCAGGCCCTCGCCAAGATAGACGCGCAGTTCAATCAGAATGAAGACAACCTGAAGACAGCCTTCAGGTTTCCTAAAGACAGATCCGGCCTGGCGCCGCCAGGTGCCTTGCCATTCCCAATTGATTGAAAAATCAATAATGGTTGCGGGAGTGCGGGCCGGCTTTCTCATTCACCGCAGCTTCATGCTGCAGTCAACAAAACATCCAAGAGCCGGAAAAGACAGGCAGATTATGATTCATAATACGGGAACTGCCGTTTGCTGACTCTTGCCTTGAGTCACAGGCGGTATCGGGCGTCAAGGAGTGGAATAACGGTGCAAGTTACGGAGAATCCCATGAAACTATCTTTAATGGCGGCCGCATTGGCTGCAGGTTTGACTGTGGCATCATGGCAAGCTGGAGCCGTGACCTTGAACATCGGCACGGACGGCGAGTTCGAGCCTTTTGAGTTCGAGGACGGGAACCACAACCTCATCGGCTTGGACATGGATCTGATAAGGGCCATGGCCGAAAAAGGCGGCTACGAGGTCAACATCAAGAAGGTCAGCAGAGCTGACATGTATAAGATGGTCAAGGAGGGCACCCTTGACGCCGGCATCTCCGCCATCAGCATCACCCCTGAGCGCAAGGAGCAATACCTCTTCTCCTACCCGTACTACCTTTCGGGCCTGGGCGTGCTGGTCGGCCCCAGTGCGGTCAATTCGGTGAAGACCGAGCAAGATCTCGTTGGCAAGGTCTTTTGCGCGCAATCGGACACCACAGGCGAGGAATATGCCAAAAACGAGATGAAGGCATCGAAGGTCCTGTCGTACGTTCACAACGAGAAGTCGCTCAACGAACTGGCCCAAGGTAAGTGCGACGCCATGGTCCAGGACTTCCCAATCCTCTTTTATCACATGAGGACCAAGGCTCCTGCAAACCAAAAGCTCCTGAGGAAGCACCTGTCCAATGACAGCTATGGGATCCTGATCAACAAGGACAAGCCCGAGGTGCAGAAGATCATCAATGACAGCCTGCGCACGGTGAGGACCGACGGCACCTTCTACAGGATCTACCTCAAATGGTTCGGCCGCAGGAACAAGTCCTGAACCAAGGCCTCCTTGCCGGGGAGCGCAAGGATGCTTGACTGCTAGTTGAAAGACAGAGCCCGCCGCAAGGCGGGCTCTGGCGTCAATTGAGCTTATGCGGCATATCTGCCGCCTCAATGCCGCTTCAGGCATGAAAATCCCGCCGCGGGGGGGCGGCGGGATGGGCAGGTGGGGTTCCTTAAATCTGGAACCTGTCCACGAATTTCTCGAGCTTCATCAGGTTGTCATTCGTCTCCTTGACATCGGTGTTGACGCTCTCGGTCAGGCTGGCCAGTTCGTTGGTGCCGTTGTTGATCCCTTGGATGTTCGAGGAGATCTCGGAGGTCGCAGTGGTTTGCTCCTCAGCGGCGGTGGCGATCTGGGTGATCTGCGAGTTGACGTTGCTGACGTTGCCGATGATGTCCTTGAGCAGGCTCTCCACTTCCGAGGAAACGCCGGCAAGGCTGTCCATGCTTTCTACCGAGCTGAGCATCGCGGTGTTGGCCGATTCGGCATCAGTCTGGATCTTCGCAACCATCTTGGTGATCTCCTGAGTGGACTTGGAGGTCCTTGATGCCAGGGCGCGCACTTCGTCTGCGACGACTGCGAAGCCCTTGCCGGCTTCGCCAGCGCGCGCGGCCTCGATCGCCGCGTTCAAGGCCAGGAGGTTGGTCTGGCTGGCTATGTCGTCGATGGTCTGCACGATGGAGCTGACGTTCTGAACCTGGTTGACCAGTTCCTGAACCTGGCTGGCGTCCTCCTTGGACTTCTCAACCTGGCTGCGGATGCCGCTGATGGCCTCACGCACCTTGTCCACGCCGTTCTGGGTCACCTTGTTTGCAGTGTCGGCGGTGGCGGCGGCGTTCTCGCAGTTCTTTGCAATGTCCTGGGTGGTGGACACCATCTCGTCGGATGCCGCAGCGACGGTGGATGAGCGGTTCTGGTTGTCGCTGGCTCCCTTGCCCATTTCATCGCAGGATCTGGTGATGTTGTCCATGTTGGCCTGAATCTGCGAGCAACTGTCCTTCACATCGCCTATGGCGGCTCTGAGTCCATGGCGCATTTCGTTGAGGGCGCGCAGCATGTCGCCGAACTCATCCTTGCGGTCAGCGTTGATGCGCGCCGTCAGATCGCCTGATGCCAGCTTCCTCGAGAAGGACATCGAGGCGTGCAGCACCTGGGTCATGCTGCTGGACAGGTAGAGGGCGATCCAAGTTGCCACGATGAGGGCGATCACGAACACGATGGCGACAGTTACCATCGGCTTGTTGCTGGTCAGGGTTTCAACATTGGCTGCAACCGAGGACAGCTTGCCCTTGACCAGCTTGTCTATCTCATCGTCGGCCGCGCCGATTGCCGGGAAGACCACGTTGGAATAGGAAAGGGCCGAGCCTTGGAAGTCGCCATCCTCCAGCATTGGCAGCATGTCGTTGACGTAGGAGTCCACGACATGCTGGATCTTCGCATTGATGGCCTGGCTGCCAGGGCTGTTATTGAAGGTCCTGGAGATGATTTCCTCGTCTTTCTTGATCTCCTCCAAGATGGCGTTCATCTTCTGGGCTTCTTCCGGGGTGTACACCGAGATGTCGGCGCTGAAGCGGTATGAGATGCTCCTGAACTTGGCAAGATCGTCCTTGGCCTTTTCCTCGACCTTGTACTCGGTCATCAAGGTGTAGTTGGCGTTCTCGGCGATTTTCTTGCTGCCGAGGAGCACGTAGATGGCAGAGCCTGCGATCACGAACGTGAAGAGGATGACGATGGTGAAGGCAAGCAGCATCTTCCCTTTGACTTTCAAGCTAAAGCCTCCGGAAGACTTTGCACCTTGGACGGAACCATTTACTGACATTGTTTGCAACTCCAAAGATAAGTATGACATACAAGACAAAGAGAGCTTTTAATTGTTTTTTTATTTAGAATCAGAATCTTCGGCTTGTGGCGGAATTTTATATTCCGGCTCTCTTATCCAAAAGATGGAACATCTGCATTTGTGACGGAGGCGGGAATAAATCCAGCACGACGGATTTGCGCTGGCTTTTTTGAGTAATTTCCGAGGCGATGGAGGAGCAAACAGGGGAAAGGAAGCGGGCCTTGAAAAAAAGGCCCGCACGAGTGCGGGCCAGAGGCTCAACAAACTTTTAAATCAGAGGCCGAGCGCGTTCTTGATGGTGAAGAACATGTCGGACTGATCGGTGAGGCCCATGAAGTTGACCGAGGCGGGCCCGTAGGCGGCAACCCTGAGCTGCGCGCCGGTGTGCTCGGAGTCATTGGGATCCTCGGAGTTGCCATAGGAGACGCCCATCACAGTGCCGTCCTTGGTCTCGACGAGCTGGGTGAAGCCCGGAGCCTTGGAGTCAGGGTAGATGATCTGGGTCGAGTGGGCGTGGTCGGCAGTCAGGATGACCAAGGTGTTGCCGTCCTTCCTGGCGAAGTCGAGGGCGACCTGGACGGCCTCGTCGAGATCCACGGTCTCGCCGAACTGTCCGCAAGGATTGTCCTTGTGGGCCTGCTTGTCGATGCAAGCGCCTTCAACCTGGAGCAGGAAGCCGTTCTTGTTGGTCTTGAGCAGGTCGATGGCCTTCTTGGTCATGGCGGCGAGCTTGGGCTGCTTGTCGGTGCGGTCGGGGTTGGCCTTGCACTGGACGGCGGGCTGCTCGAGGTTGCCGTGGAGGGTGGCCTGCGGGCCGGTGAGGTTGGTGGCGAAATTGCCGTCGGCGAAGAGGCCGAGCAGCGGCTTCTTCTGGTTGGCGGCGGAGACCTTCTCGAGGTCCTGGGCGGAGGTGACGATGTTGTAGCCAAGCTCCTTGGCCTGATCGAGCAGGGTCTTGCCATCGTACTTGCCGCCGACGGCCTTCTCCTGGAAGGTCTTCATGCCGCCGCCCAGGGTGACATCGGGGCGCAGGGCGATGAGCTGCTCGGTGATGGAGCCCAGGCCGCCCTTGGCCAGCTCCTCGCCCGGGCACTTCTCAGCGGTGGCCGAAGGGCCGTAGCACTTCCTGTGGCTCACGTGGGCCAGCAGGGCGGCCGGGGTGGCGTCCTGGATCTCGGCGGTGGAGACGTTGCCGGTGGCCAGGCCCTTCTTCTTTGCCAGCTCGATGAGGTTCACCTGCGGCTTGCCGTTGACATCGACGCCGATTGCGCCGTTGTAGCTCTTAACGCCAATGGCCCACTCGGTGGCGGAAGCTGCCGAATCGGTCACGTAGGTCGGCTTGTGGGTCTTCTTGTCGAGGGAGTAGTGGGTGTACTGGCCGGCGATCGGCAGCGCGTCGATGCCGGGGAAGGCGCCGCCGGCGCCGTAGGCATAGTTGCGGGCGGCGGTGATTTCGGAATCGCCCATGCCGTCGCCGATGAGCAGGATCACGTTCTTGGCGCGCTCTTTGGAAGCGAGCTTGAACTGGCCCTCGTACATCTTTGCCATGTCGCCATGGATCCTGCGCGCCCCGCCGTAGGTGGAGAGATCGCCGGTGGCAGCGCGGTTGTAGATTTCAGACTCTGCGGAAATTGCGGACTGGGAGATGCCCAGGCTCGCGACAATAGCAGCTATGGCGGTAACAGCAAATTTGTGCATTTTTTAACTCCGAAAGATGTATTCCAAATTGCAGAAAATATCTTATGGAGAGTCTGTAAAACGACAAATCACAAAGAGTTAAGGAAAGGTAAAGCCCAGGCAGAGAGGCGATGTCGTGCTGCTTGCGTAAAAGGAAGGCCGCCTCGCGTGGCGGGGCGGCCTTCTTCAAGCCCAAAGATGACTTATGCGAAGAATATGCCTGCGACCATGATGATCACGAGCAGCGCAGGGCAGACATAGCGGAGCATGACCACCAGCGGCACCAGGAACTTGAACTTCACCAGGCCGTGGGAGGTGAGCTCGACCCACTTCTGGCGGGTGGTCAGCTTCCAGCCTGCGAAGATCGCGACCAGCAGGCCCGAGATCGGGAGCATGTACTTGGTGGTGACGTCGTCAAAGAGGTCGAACAGGCACATGCCGGAGATCTTGAAGCCGTTCCAGACGCCCATCGAGAGCGAGCAGCAGATGCCCAGCAGGATGATGAGGGCGGTGACGATCCTCGCCGAGCGGTGGCGGGTGAAGCCGAAGGTCTCGGAGACCCAGGCGGTCACGACTTCATGCAGGAAGATGGTCGAGGTGAGGGTCGCGAACATCAAGAGCGCGAAGAACATCACCGGGATGAGCCACATCAGGAACGGGGTGCCGGCCAGGGCCGAGTCGAAGACGCTGGGCAGCGAGATGAAGACCAGCGATGCGCCGGCGGAGGGCTCGACGCCTGCAACCGAGAACACGGCCGGGAAGATGATCACGCCGGCGGCGATGGCGACAATGGTGTCCATGAAGGCGACCTGGCAGGCCGAGCGGCTCAGGTTGGCCTCGCGGTGGAAGTAGGAGGCGTAGGTCACAAGGCCCATGCCCAGGCTCAACGAGTAGAAGCACTGCGAGAGCGCGGCGAGCACGCCCTGGCCGGTGAGCTTGCTGAAGTCAGGCTGGAAGATGAAGTTCAAGCCTTCGGAGGCGCCAGGCATCCTCAGCGCGAAGATCACCAGCACGATGATGATGAGGAACAGAAGCGGCATCAGGATCTTCGAGGAGGCCTCGATGCCCTTCCTCACGCCGCGGACCACGACGAAGTGGGTGATCCCGATGGTGACGAGCAGGCAGATGACCGGCTTCACGGGGTCGGAGACGAACGAGGTGAAGTTGTCGACGAAGGCGTTGGCGTTGCCAGATGCGACCTGCTCTGAGAGCGAGACGAACGAGCCTGTCGTGGCATCGAAGAGGTAGTAGGCGACCCATCCTGCGACCACGTTGTAGTAGGAGAGGATGAGGAAGGAGATGAGGACCGTGAAGGGTCCGAGGAAGCGCCAGTTGGTGTTAGGCGCGAGGATCTTGTAGGCGCTGCCCACGTTGGCCCTGGCGTGGCGGCCGATCATGAACTCGGCTATCATCAGCGGCAGTCCGAAGAGGATGACGCAGCCGATGTAGACGAGGATGAAGGCGCTGCCGCCATACTCGCCTGTGATGGTCGGGAACCTCCAGATGTTGCCAAGGCCCACGGCCGAGCCTGCTGCGGCGAGCACGCCGCCAAGCTTCGTGGCGAAGCCTATCCTGCTTGAATTACTCATGTTTACTCTCCATCCGTACGAGAAGTGTTTCATTTTGGCCCGCGTTTTTCGGGCAATTGACGCAATTATAGTGTGACAGTTGTCATTTTTTGAGGAAAATTTGTGAGTAATGTCACTTGACTGAAAATTGCGTAGTCGATCGGAAACAAGGAGAAAGGTTAGATCAACATTTTGAAAAGGCAAGAAAAAGCCGGAGCCCCATCTCGGGATCCGGCCTTGCCGCCTGTGCGTTGCCTCAGGCCTTCGGACGATCGGGCAGCCCGAGATCCTTCCTGATCATGTCGCACCATTTTGCTACGCGACCGTCGGTGAGCTCGGGCTGGTTGTCCTCGTCGATGGCCAGCCCCACGAAGTGGTCGTGGTCGAGCAGCGGCAGCGGGCTTGTGAAGTCATAGCCCTCGGTGGGCCAGAAGCCGATGAACTTCGCGCCGCGGTACTGGAAGGTCTCGTAGAGCATCCCCATGCCGTCCAGGAAGGTGTCGGGGTAGCCGACCTGATCGCCCGTCCCGAAGAGCGCGACGATCTTGCCGGTGAAGTCCATCTTCTCGAGCTTGGGCATGAAGGCGTCCCAATCCTCCTGGAGCTCGCCTATGCTCCAGGTCGAGGTGCCGATGATGAGCTTCTGGTAATGCTCCATCTTGTCGCCGTCCTTGCTGATGTCGTAGACGTCAACCTTGTCGGCGCCGAGGTTCTTGGCGATCTTCTCTGAAACGCTTCTGGTGACACCAGTGTAGGTGCCGTAAAAAAGACCAATATCGTTCATGGCAGCTAAATCCCAAGGGCCGGATGCATCGCCCGGCCCGATTCTCCCAGGGCGGGCATTGCGCCAGTCCCTGCCCCGGCGTCATGCCGGGGCGTGCTTTGTATCCGGGAACCTATTATAGGAAAGCGCAAGGGGACGCCCGTCCAAATGCTAACCTTTTTCAGGAAGGCAGCGCCAAAGGCGCGGAAACCGGTGATGCGATGCTGCGGAGCTCTGAAAAAGACTCAGGCAAACAGCAAGATAAGTAAATCCTGCCTGAAGGCGCCAAAGGCAGGGCGGAGCGCCTGGCGCTCCATGATGAGAAAAAGGGAACAGCTTCCAAAAAGCATCGCGCACGGCGCGGAAAACTCATCTAAGCTGTCTCAGACAACACTGCTTTGAGGTTCAAATGAGCGATTTTATAGTTGATGAAAGCCGTTTCATCCTGGACGACGACCAGTACGAATCGTCGTTCATCCCCGGGGGCTTCGTCCTCCCAGATGGCATCGTGTTTGGCGAGAAGACCGACGATGCCCCGTCCTGGCAGCGCTACTCAAGCGCCGACCGCCGCTTCGACCTGCTGGTGGTCCTGCCTGAGCTTGCCGAGAAGTGGGCTGCGCAGAAGCTGCTGCCCCAGGAGGCGCTGCTCCCGGTAAGCTTCAATGGCCATGACTACTACGTCTTGATCTCGCCAGCCTCGCTTAGGCTCAAGCGCGCCTCGCAGATCCGCTTCAAGGGCTCCTCGCGCTACGCGATGCAGTTCTTAAGCGCGATGATGCACACCCGCCAGATCGACACCGACACGAGCCTGAGGGACGCCATCTACGTAGAGCTCTATGGAGTGATGCTGCCCTGCTATGGCCTGGTGCCGCCGGTTGCCGACCGCGCGCTCTTCCGCAACGCGTTGCGCGGGCGCAACGATCCTGAGGATCTGAGCATGCCTGATGCCGAGGCGGGTGGAGTCTCGTTCGAGTTTGCGCGCAAGGAGCTTGAGGGCAGGGGCTATGGGAGGCAGCAGGCCAGGCCTTTCTTTGTCAGCGGCGAGACCGCCGATTTCCCGGGCAGGCCCAGCCTGCTCGTGACCGGCCCTTTGTGCCTGAGGCCGCAGTACCAGATCTACGACACGGCCTCCTCGAAGTACCTGCTGGTGCTCGAAAAGCTCTGGGCCGAGGCCTTGATGTCAACCCCGCTGTTGAGCTCGATGCCCCTGGTGCCGATGGTGCTGGGCGGCAGGCAGGTCTACGCGCTCACGCTCTCAAAGCGCGCCGCGCTCGAGCCTTTGGACGACCGCCACTTCGGGCACGCGCTCCACAGCTTCATCGAGCTTGCCCAGGCCGTGAGGCGCACCCGCGCCGCGCTGCCCAAGGCCAGGCTCGATGACGCGCTCTACGTCCAGGAGATCGGCGCGCTGCTGCCGGTGTCCTTCAGCGACGGACAGAAAGGCGGCCGCGAGACCATGTCCGCGGTGCTTTCAGAAGGGCCGTTTGCCCAGGGGCCGCTGCTTGATGATCTAAGGCGTGACGCCGAGCTCATAGCAGGATCCTGCGACTGAGCACGCAAGGCGGGGGAGTGAGCCCCGCCAGTCAATCAGAAGGAAAAGAGAAGGGCGGATTTTCATCCGCCCTTCTTGTTGCCGTAGTTGATCAGTAAATTTTTGAATAAGCCTCCCCATAGTCTGGAGGGGCGTTTTTTAAAAGCCAATCGGAACGCGCAGCGCCTCTAGCTGCGGCACGTAAGCCTGCCACTGGTA
>Ga0256406_1001619_pt1 | contig 35588 bp, 31 predicted proteins | sample RumenRJG_03DNA_FD_185986 | JGI IMG/M metagenome (GOLD analysis project Ga0256406, IMG submission 185986) | Bovine rumen microbial communities from Lethbridge, Alberta, Canada - RJG_03 | ecosystem: Host-associated > Mammals > Digestive system > Stomach > Rumen | place: Canada: Alberta | collected...
GAGCGCAAGGTCATCAAGTTCCGCTTTGGCCTTGAGGACGGGCACCCCCGCACGCTTGAGGAGGTTGGCCGCGAGTTTGGCGTGACGCGCGAGCGCATCCGCCAGATCGAGTCCAAGACGCTGGCCAAGCTGCGCCACCCCAGCCGCTCCGGCAGGCTCAAGGACTACATGGAGGAGTAGGGCTTCTCGCGTTTTCGCTGGTAGAAGTGCCGGTATCTAGAGACGGTCCCGAATCGCCCCAAGCGCCGCACCTTATGGTGCGGCGCTTGTTGTTATCACGCCCTCCGGCGAGGAAATGGCGTCGGGAGGTGGGTTCCCGACGGGGTTCCGTACGAGATTGGCCCTCCGGCGAGGAAATGGCGCCGGAGAAGGGGTTTCGTACGAGACCGCTGCGATAATGCCCCCTCCGGCGAGAATATGACGCCAGGAGGTGGGTTCCCGACGGGATTCCGTACGAGACGCCCCCTCCGGCGCCCTTTTTCTCCAAAAGGCTAAAACCCGTGCTAAAAGGCGAAAACCCGCGTCTCTCTTCCGATGCCGCCCCCTCTCAGGCATCAACGGAGCCGACTCCGCGTACAAAGGTGAACGTATCGGCATCTGAGCGCTCCCTGTCCAGCGCGTATTCACGTTCCGTGAACCCCGCGAGCTGGTCGGCCTTCTCAACGCCACGCTCCGCACACCATCGCGCGAAGGCGCCGCGTGCGGCCTTGGCCTCGGTTGCACGCTGGACGACGCGCCCGTCCGACGCCCGAACCTCGCCAAAGACGCAGGTGATGACGGGCACGTCCGCGCGCCGCGCCCAGGGAACAAGGGCCTTGGCGTACTCCTGCGACGCCACGTTCACAATCGTGCTCGCGCCAGCGCCGAGAAGGGCGCCCAGTATCCGCTCGGCCCAGAACTCGTAGAGGTCGCGGCACCCGCCAACGGCAAGCTTGGCCTGCATCTCCAGGCGGTACGGCACCACACCGTCAAACGGGCGGAGAACGCCATACATTCCGGAGAGAATGCGCAGGTAAGACGAGAGCCACGCCAGCTCCTCCTCGGTCATGACCTGCGGCATCATGTGCTGGTATTGGATGCCCACGTATGTGAGGACGGCGGGGGAGAGCAGTCGAGGTTCTTTCGCCATGTCCTCCTTCATGGTCGAGAGCCGCTCCCAGTTGGGCTTTGCAAGGGAGTCGCTGCAGCGCCAGATGTCGCGCGCGGCGTCGTAGCCAAGGGAACGCAGCTCGCTGGCCAGACGCTGGGCGTCGGCGAGAAACGCGGGGCGCGTCCGGGCGAAGGGCGGGCCTTCGACCAGGTCCATGCGCTTTGCGGGAGAAACCACGAACATCAGGGCCATGCTGCTCCAATCCAAGGCAACCGTCTATCAAGAAGGAGAGATAAGCATACCCTGCTCAAAAGATAACATAGGAATGTGCATCGAACTCGCCTTCGTTACACATATCTTCAAGAAGTTGCATCGAACTGGCCTTCGTTACATTACGTTTTCGGGTGCGCATAAGTATCGTCTCTGCATGTAGTTTACCTGTGGCTAGCTATCCACAATATGTTGTACCAACCCTCATGCCACTACTCGGAGGCCTTCCAAAAACCTCATGTAACGAAGGCCAGTTCGGCGCAATGAAGCAGAAATTTGTGTAACAAAGGCGAGTTCGATGCAGCCAGAAGCACCACCTGAGTGCAATCTTGACTGCGCTCAAGCTTTGAAGGCGAAAAAACGTGAGATTTGTGCTGTCGATGGCGTGTCGGGCATCGCAGAGAGGGGAACGTCAATGTTCAGACCAATGAGGCGCATCAAGCAGCAGCTCTCGCAGGAGGAATGCGAGCAGGTTCTCACCTCCGAGCGGCGCGGCGTCCTCTCCGTTCACGGCGAAGACGGCTATCCCTACGGCGTCCCAATGGACTACCTCTACGAGCAGGGCAAGATCTACTTCCACGGCGCAAAGGTCGGCCACAAGATTGATGCGATCAAGGCCGACAACCGCGTCTCCTTCACGGTCTTTGATCAGGGCGTCCCTGTCGAGGGCAAGGTCGGTCCCAACGTGCGAAGCGTCATCGTGTTCGGACGGATCTCGCTCTTGGAGACAACGCCCGAAACCCTCGAGATTGCCCGGCGCCTTGGCGAGAAATACGACCCCTCCAGCTACGTGGCAGACGAACTCAAGCGCACCGCCGAGAGGATTCAGCTGCTTGAACTTGCGATCGACCACATGAGCGGAAAGCGCGTGAACGAGTCGTAGTTCGACATTAGGCGTGCGAGCGAACAATCAAGAATCGAGGATGAACGTGGTACTGGCAGGAGCCCTCATCAATGGTCTCGAGGCCACACTCGGTGGCGTGCTGGGCCTTCTCTTCAAGGAGCGCGTTTCCGATCGGCTGGGGGACTTCCTTCTCAAGGGGCAGGGGCTCGCCGTGGTGCTCGTCGCCGTGCAGGGGATGATGCGAGGCGGCGACGTCGCCATCGTCACGCTGTCGCTCGCGCTGGGATCTGTCGTTGGCCTGGCAATCGACATCGACGCTCGCATCCGCTCGTTTGGAGACCGTGTGCAACAGCGTCTCAACCAGGCCTTTGCTGGTTCGAAGCGACTCGGGAACTTCTCCGACGGGTTTGTGACTGCCACGATCTTCACCTGCACAGGGGCCATGGCGATCGTGGGGTCGCTCTCGAGCGGCATAGCTCTCGACCACGCGACGCTCATCTCTAAGGGCGTCATCGACCTCGCTGTGTGCCTCCCCATGGCGGCAACCATGGGCATAGGCGTGCCCTTCTGCGGCGTGAGTCTCGTGGTCTACGAGGGCATCCTCTCTCTGCTCGCGAGCCTCGTGGGCACTTTCCTCTCTGACGCCGTGGTCACGGAGGTTGCCGTCACCGGTTCCACGCTCCTTCTCGCCGTGGGGACCAACCTCCTCGGCGTGACCGACATCAAGGTTGCAAACCTCATCCCCGCTGCGTTCGTCCCCATCCTGCTGGTTCCGCTGGCGGTGGCGCTGGGCCTCATGTAGCTGCAGGGTCGCGCAATCGCGGCGGCACGGCCGGTTGCTCGGCTGCTTGTTACCGGCCCGTCTCGCATTCGATAACCCAACAGGGCAAACGCTGCGGCTCCGCGACGAGCCGGTAACAATGGGTTTCTCGGCCTCCGCCTTGTTACCGGCCCGTTCGATGCCTCGGGTAGTTATCTGGGAAAATACTATGGCCGTTCAATGAGCCGGTAACAAAGGGACTTCTCGGTCCCGGCTTGTTACCGGCTCGTGTTGATGCGAGGGTGCTCAACAGGACAAATGCTGAGAGCCCTCAGCGGCCCGGTAACAACGAGTCGCGGCTCAGGTGGCTCGCGGGGTTTCTTGGCATCCCCCAACCAGCGGTTGTGTCTGCCCAGTTGGTGCGTGACAAGCTTTATGGATACCGGTTAACTCTGGCGAAAGGCCCGGTCGCCCGGATCAGAGCGCCGGGGAGAGAAGAGAGGGCGCATGGCGAGAGAGCCAGACCTTACAGAGGTCGCGGTTCTCGACGTGACCGACTCGACCAGGGCCCTACCGCCCGCATGCCTGGACCGTGGCTTTGAGCAGCGCTTTCCCTCCCGGCACCATGTTCGTCTTGGACATCGCCCGCGCGCTTGAGACCCGCAAGATGGAACACGGCACTTGTTTCTGCCCGGAAGGCAACTCGAGCATCATCCCAGGTCCTGTATGAGATACTCCGAGAAGCGTCTGGCAGCCAGCGGGAGCGTGGCCGAGTTTCTCCACCCCAGGGTGATCGTGCGCCGCGGCTCCTCGCGGATGGGGCGTACCTCCACGCCGGACTCAAAGCCAACGAGCATCATCTCGTAGAGGATCGTGACGCCCAGCCCCTGCCGCACCATGGCGAGGATCGTATAGTCGTCGGTGACCTCGTAGCACACGTGCGGCGTGAGGCCCGCCTCGGCGAAAGCGTGCAGCGTGACCGATTCGCGGCCCTCGTCCAGCAGGATGAACGGCTGTGTGGCGAGGTCTGCCAGCGTGAGCTCTTCCTTCTCGGCAAGGGGGTTGTCGGGCGGCACAACGGCCATCATGCGGTCCGGACCAAACGAGTGGGACTCCAGCCCCGCTGCCTCGGCGTCCGCCAGGTTGGTGAACCCCAGGTCGCACTCGCCGGTGCGTACCCACTCCGCGATCGAGGTGTACTCGCTCTGCCGCAGGTTGAAGCGCACGGAGGGGTACAGCCGCCTGAAGTCGAGCATGGGGCGGGGGAGAAGGTTCCTGCTCACGCTGGTGAAGGTTCCGATCGTGATGGTGGCGCTGCCCAGGCCCTGGACTTCGCGCTGCTTCTCGGCAAGCGCCCGCTCGTCTCGCGCAACCGCCTGGAGGTAGGGCATGAACTGCTGGCCGTCCTTGGTGAGCGTGACGCCGTCGCGCCCACGCTCCACGAGCGTGCATCCCAGCTCGCGCTCGAGAGCCTTGACCGTCTGCGACACCGCGCTCTGCGTATAGCCCAGGCGGTTTGCGACCTTGGTGAAGCTTCCCTCCTCGACCACGTCAACAAAGATCGCGTAGCGCGAGTAGTGAGCCTGCGTGTCTGCTTGCTGTGCCATGGCCGTCGCCCCCGCTCCCCGAGCCCGCCAGGATAAAGATAAGTATATCTTCTCAAACCATTAATATCATTCGTTTTACTAATAACAGAATCTGTTGCTTAATGTGCTCAGAACACAAGAGGGTGAACGGTTCGAGCAGGTCTGGCAGGTGGTCCCCATGGAGATGGCAGAGACGAGAAGCGCGTCTTCGACGCGTGCCGCGTTTGACGAGAAGCATCGCGGTCACCGGTGGTCCGGCCTTCTCGTCCGCCACGGCGAGGCGCTTCGCGAAGGCGTTCGTGACGGCGTGCCCATCGCCTTGGGCTACCTGGCCGTCTCGTTCTCTCTGGGCATTGCCGCTCGTAAGGCGGGTCTTGACGCTGTGCAGGCCTTCTTCGCGAGTCTCTTCAACAACGCGTCGGCGGGGGAGTACGCCGGCTTTGCCGTGATCGGCGCGGGCGGGTCGCTCTTGGAGATGGCGGTGGTCATGCTCGTGGCAAACGCCCGCTACCTGCTCATGAGCTGCTCGATGGCGCAGCGCTTCTCGCCCAGGACCCCGCTCATCCACCGCGTGCTGGTGGGCTTCGACCTCACCGACGAGCTCTTTGGAATATCAATTGCGCGCCCCGGCGAGGCAGACCCGTACTACAGCTATGGCGCCATGGTGGTGGCCCTTCCTGGCTGGGCGTTTGGCGGCATGGCCGGGGTGATCGCCGGCAGCGTGCTTCCCGAGCGCATCGTGAGCGCGCTCTCCGTGGCGCTCTTCGGGATGTTCCTTGCGATCATCATCCCGCCGGCGCGCAAGAACCGCCCCATCGCCGGGTTGGTGCTTGCTGGCTTCGCTGCCAGCGCTTTGTTCGCGTGGACTCCGCTTCTCTCGAGCATTTCCGAAGGCTCTCGCACGATCGTCCTCACCGTTGCGCTTTCCGCGCTTGCGGCCGCGCTCTTCCCTGTGGACGAGCAGGACGCTGGCGAGCAGGACGCGGATCCCGTAGCCGGTTGCGCCGCTGCTCCCGAGGGGGATGTCTGTCGTGCGGCCTAGCATCGTTGCCTACCTCGTGGTGATGTCGGCCGTCACCCTGGGGACCAGAATCTTGCCACTCACGCTTATCCGGCGGCCGATCACGAACCGCTTCCTGAGGTCGTTTCTCTACTACGTGCCGTATGTCACGCTGGCCGTGATGACCTTCCCTGCAATCCTCACTGCCACCGACTCGCCGGTCGCCGGGGCCGCGGCGCTCTTCGTGGGTGTGGCGGCGGCGTGGCTTGGCGCGAGTCTCCCAGAGGTGGCCGCTGGCTGCTGCGGTGTGGTCTTCGTGCTGGAGTTGCTGCTGACGTAGATGCGGCCGGACTCGACGCCCTGGGCTCGGCTTCCTCCCAGCGGTGCCGCCCCGCAAAGCGCCGCCCCAGCCCTGCCACCCAAGCCCTAACTTCCAGCCCGCGCACATGTGGCCGTTTTGCTCAGCTCGCCCCTTGAAGCCCGGTGCCTCCCCAATACAGACCATACTGGTGACTTCGTGGCCGAGAAGGCCGCAGACACCGTACGTTCGAAGGGCTGGAAGCACAGTGGGTTTGAGCAGCAAGGCGCAGGAGACGGATGACAAGATCACGCGCGGCCAGTGGCTGGCGCTGGCCGGTCTGGCGGTTTCGGCCTTTATCTTCAACACGTCCGAGTTCATCCCCATTGGCCTTCTCAGCGACATCGGGCAGACCTTCTCGCTCACCGAGGCGCAGACGGGCATCATGATTTCTGTCTACGCGTGGGGCGTCATGGTTCTCTCGCTGCCGCTCATGGTCTTTGCGTCGCGCTTTGACTTTCGCAAGCTGCTGCTGGGACTCATCGTCATCTTTGCCACAGGGCAGTTCCTTTCGGCGATTTCGCCCACCTACCTGCTTCTCATTTGCTCGCGACTGGTTGTTGCTATGGCACACGCGGTGTTCTGGTCCATCGTGATGGTTGTGGCGGCGCGCGTGGTGAGCCCGCGGCACGCTTCCACCGCCATGGGAATCGTTGCCACGGGAAGCTCCATCGCGCAGATTTTTGGCCTGCCGCTGGGCCGCGCCATTGGGCTTGCGCTTGGGTGGCGCATGACCTTTGCCGTGGTGGGGCTGGTGGCAGTTGCCAGCTTTGCGTACCTTGCGGTTGTCTTTCCGCCGATCAGTGCCGGCGAGAAGTTCACGCTGGACAAGCTTCCCGAGCTCTTCCGCAATGGGCCGCTGGTCACGCTGTATGTGGCCATCGTGTTTCTCGCCACGGGGCAGTACGTGGCCTACAGCTACGTCGAGCCGTTCCTCTCGCAGACCGTCGCCCTGAGCGCGGAGGGCGTCACCGGCGCACTGGTGGTCATTGGCGTCGCCGGGCTGCTTGGCAGCTATCTCTTCTCGCGCTTCTACGACGGGCACAAGAAGGCGTTCATCGCCGCGTCGCTGGTGGGGGAGACCCTGGCGCTCCTGGCGCTCCTGCCTGCGGCCCCCTCCCTGGGTGCGACCGTTGCGGTGCTCGTGGTGTGGGGTGCGGCCGAGATGGGCTTCTGCGTTGCGTTCCAATCGATTCTCATCCACATTACCGAGAAGGACCAGGCGTCGGTGGCGATGTCAATCTACTCTGGGCTCTTCAACCTCGGAATTGGCGCGGGGTCGGCCATTGGTGGCGTCACGGTCACGCAGCTTGGCGTGGGTGCCGTTGGCCTTGTGGGCGGCGCGTTTGCGGCCGTGGGGACCGTGGTCACCGTTGGCGTGATGTTTGCGCTCATGCGGCGTGCGGGCCTGCGCGCGTAGGCGATGCGTGCGTGGTGGCACTTGCTGCGCCGTTTGGCGACGTACTTCTCGGCGGAATTACGCACGGCTGAAGGCGAGAACGACAAAAGCCCAGCAATCCACAAACCTTAATCGCAGTCGTGCGTAATTCGGCTACGAGAGGAGCGCCGGCCTAGCAAGGCTCAGCGATGCTCTCTCCACTCGCTCTCCAGGATTGACATCAGGATGTCGTCGCCGTAGCTGCCAGTCGCTGAGTCAATGACGGCGTCCCTCAATGCGCCTTCACGAACGAACCCCGCTTTCTCATACGCACGAATTGCGCGAGGATTGAAGCTGAAGACGTCAAGGGAAAGCTGGTGTAGGCCAATCTCGCTGAAGGCAAACCGCGGTCTGCTCGATTGCCCACGAACCGATTCCGCATCCAAGTGAACCTGGGTAAAATATCGCGATACGGAAATTGGCGGAGCGGAGCTTGGAATCGATTTCGTTGATGACGGATTCGCCGATGATGCGGGACGTGGGGTCAAAAAGCAGAAAGTCACGTCTGGTTTCGTCGTCGATGTTGGCGAGAAAGAACGAGACAACCTCGTCGCAATCGTAGTGCAGAGCGCTACCCGTAAGTCGAGCAACTTCGGAATCGACCTGGTCGAAGAGCCGTGCGTAGTTTTGCGCATCATCGGGTAGGGAAGGACGCAGGAGTTAGCCGTAGTCGTTGCGACAAATCATCTTGTGGCCTCTCGAAGTTACCGAAGTGCAGTCGCGTGGCGCATTGAAAACAAAGACCCGCCAGTTGAGCTTCTGCGAGAGGCCGGCGGGTTTACTGGAGACAAGTGTAAATGACTGGCGGAGAGACCTACCAACAGAAAAGGCCGCACGGGAAAATACCCCGTGCGGCCTGCTCATTATTGGTCGGGTGGACTGGATTCGAACCAGCGACCCCTTGACCCCCAGCGGGACACGCTTGGTAAACTTCTTCGCCAGCTCGGAACACGCTCGCGGATATCGCCACGTAAACGGCGCAATGCCATGTAACCTTCGCCATGACAGGAAGCACCGGACGGCCAAGTTTGGTGCACGTGCACCAAGCGATTTGGTGCACGCTTGGTGCAAGGCGAGGGGACGGATTCTATGCACTACACCAACGCTTTCATACGCGGCAAGAAGGCGCCCTTCCGAGGCGTCTTCAAGTACAAGGACGCGAGCGGAGAGTGGCGGCAGACCGTGCGCACGCTCAAGGCGCAGGGGATTGCCGAGGCAAAGCGTGAGCTCGCGGAGCTGAGGCTCGAGCTCGAGGACGAGCACGAGCGGGAGGTGGAGGTCGCAAAGGCCACCATGACGGTCGACGAGTACCTCGAGACCTACATCTCCAACCTCGAACGCACGCGCTCACTCGAGCGATCCACCATCAACGGCTACCGCTCCTACGCCAAGTACGTCTCAAACGGCCTGGGGAGGGTACGCCTCTCGCAGCTCAACGCGGCCCAAGTGCAGGCATGGGAGGCCAAGCTCCTCAAGGACGGGCTCTCGAGCGTGTCGGTGAGGAAGGCCCACGTACTGCTCAAGAGCGCCTGCGAGCACGCCGTGCAGACAGACCTCATCCCCAAGAACCCTCTCGTGTCCGTGAAGCCTCCCAAGCTCGAGGCGCCGATGCCAAACGCCCTCGACGACCGCAGGCGCCGCGCGCTGCTCACCTACCTTGACGCTGCGGCCGAGACGCCCTTCAACCTCTCCGTCCTCATGGCGCTCTGCACCGGGATGCGCGAGGGCGAGCTCTGCGGACTCAGGTGGGCCGACGTCGACCTCAGGGGCCGCACGCTCTGGGTGAGGAGGTCGGTCGCCCGCGACAACGGCAAGTACTACGTGAAGCAGCCCAAGACCCGCAGCAGCATACGCGACGTCCCCATCCCGCGCGTGCTGGCGGCGAAGCTCAAGGCGAGGCGCGACGCGCAGGAGACCGAGCTCATCGTTACCGGGATAACTCCCTCGGACGAGCGCATGGCCCAGATGTACGTCCTCGGGGGCGTGGACGGCTCGTACATGAAGCCTCACGGCCTCTGGAGGCCCTGGAAGGAGCTCGCGGACTCCATGGGGCTCGTGGGCACGCAGGGCAGGCGCCCCACCTTCCACGACCTGCGACACACCTTCGCGACCTTCGCCATCACCGAGGGCATCGACGTCAAGACCGTGAGCTCGATCCTGGGGCACGCGAACGCGGCCATGACGCTCAACATCTACGCGAGCGCGGACGCAAACGCCAAGCAGGCGGCCGCAGCGACCATCGACGAGGTCATGGAACGCAGGCTCTCGCCACAGGAGATGGGGAGCTTCGCTTGAAGCCCCGTGTAAACGAAGGCTCCCTGTGGTATAAAGGTAGTGGTGGTGCCGAAATAGGCGCTACCTCCAAGCGCCGGGGGCCTATCCCCCGGCATCTTGTTTAATTGGGGAGGTTTGTCTTGCGCGAGCTATCGATTTTCGCGGACGAGAGCGGCGACAAAACGAATCACGACCGCTACTTCCTCCTCACGCTCGTCGTCCATGACCAGGCGGAGCCCATTGCGCGAGCAATCGGGAACTACGAGGGCCACCTCACCCTTCGCGACCTCCCCAACATCCCCTTTCATTCCGAGCCCCTGCTGAACGGGCACGGGGACTACGCGAATCTCGAGCTATCTCAGCGAAAGAATCTCCTGGTCGCCTTCAACGTCCTCGTGCAACGCCTTCCCATCCGCTACAAGACGTTCGTCTACAAGAGGAGCGAGTTCGAGGACGCCTCCAAGCTCGCGGCCAGGATGAAGCGAGACCTGTCCGGCATGCTGTTCGACCACCTCGAGTTCTTCCAGGGATTCGACCACGTCAAGGTCTACTACGACAACGGGCAGGCCATCGTGAAGAGGGCGCTTGACGAGTCGGTGAGCTTCGCCCTGTCGAAGCAGGCTATCGAGAAGAGGCGTACCACCATGACCGAGTACCGCCTCGCCCAGGTCGCCGACTACCTCTGCACAGTCGAGCTCGCCGCCGTCAAGTATGCCGCCAAGGAAGCGGGTGGCACATACGACAAGTTCTTCGGCGGGATCGGCTCGTTCAAGAGGAACTGGCTTAAGCAGGCAAGGCGGAAGCGGCTCGACTAGCGACTAAAAGATGCTCTTACAGCCACTTTCGGAAGTTTCACACGCTCATCGTCGCCGCAGGAGATGGGGAGCTTCGCTCGACGGTACATTCGTGCTACGTATACTAGTAACGGTAGCATAGTTGTTCAACGAGCGGAGTACGATTGAGAAACGAGCTGATGACGATTGCGGAGCAGAACAACGGCATAGTGTCGTCAGGCGAGGCAACTGCCGCAGGGATCGCCAGGCGAGAGCTCTCCGAGGCCGTCGAGAGGGGCGAGCTCATTCGAATCGCTCGAGGCGTCTACGCGCTTCCCGAAGCCTGGGAGGACGAGTTTGTCCTGGCTCAGCACCGTTTCGCTCGGGGATTCTTCTCGCACGAGACGGCCCTCTACTTGCATGGCCTCACCGACCGAGCCCCCGATGCTATGACCATGACGTTTCCCCGGGGATACAACACCAGAAACGCAAGGGATGCGGGCATAGATGCCCGTACGGTCACCACAGGCCTCTACCCAGCCGGCACGGCGGAGGTCGGGACGCCTTATGGGAACGCGGTTGCCGCCTACTGCCCGGAACGCGCCATCTGCGACCTCTTCAGATCAACCTCTTCCCCCGACCTGCAGCTGGCCATCCCCTCGATCCGCGCATACCTGTCAAGCGAGGGGAGGAACACTGTCCGCCTCATGGAGTACGCTCATCTCATGAAGGTGGAGGCAAAGGTCAGACCCTATGTGGAGGCGATGCTTTGAGGACAAACAACGCTATGCAGCTCAAGGCGAAGATCGATAGTTGAGCTGCACAGCCGCCAACGCCACGCACTCGCCCATAAGGCCCGTAATATGTCCGGAGGGTCTGCGATAATGTCACCCGTGACTGATTCGTACGCGGGAGGAAACGCATGGCATCGAGCAAGAAAGCGGCCGAAGAGTTCGTCAAGCGCTGGACGGGCAAGGGCAACGAGGAACAGGACAAGCACCTCTACTGGATCGGGCTCTTCCAAGACGTCCTCGGGCTCACAGACGCGCTCGACCGCCTCAAGTTCGAGCAGCCAGTCCACACCAAGGCGTCGGAGCACCAGGGCTTCATCGACGTGCTCATCCCCACCGCGTCCGCAATCGTGGAGCAGAAGGGCATCGGGCACGACCTCTCCAAGGCCGAGGTGCGCCAGGGACGCCCCGTGACGCCCGCACAGCAGGCGCTCGCCTACACCGAGGGCCTGCCGCTGTCGCAGAAGCCCCGCTACGTCATCGCCTCCAACTTCGCCGAGATGTGGGTCTACGACACCGAGCGCGACCCGCTCTGCAAGGGCGAGCCCCTCGTCATCACGCTTGCCGACCTCCCCAAGAACCTCCCCGCCATCCAGTTCCTCGCGGGCAAGGGCCAGGCGCCCGAGACCATCCAGCGCGCCGTCTCCGTCGAGGCCGGGCGCATCATGGGGCGCATCCACGAGGCCGTGGCCAAGAGCTTCGAGAGTGCCGGTTTCGACCGCAACGACGAGGCGACCCACCATGCCATCAGCGCCTTCTGCTGCCGAGTGATGTTCCTCATGTTCTGCGAGGACGAGGCGGGCCTCATCCCGCAGAACGCCTTCCGAAACTACGTCCAGCACTTCCCGGCGGACTACCTCAGGAACGCCCTGCGCGAGCTCTTCGAGTGGCTCGACACGCCAGACGACCAGCGCGACCCCTTCGCGAGCGACCTCCTCAAGGCCTTCCCCTACATGAACGGAGGCCTCTTCTCCGAGCGCACCGTCATCCCCACGCTCTCCGAGGACCTGCGCACCACCATCATCGTGGAGGGCTGCCAGGAGTTCGACTGGTCTGAGGTCAACCCCACGGTCTTCGGCTCCATCTTCGAGGGGAGCCTTAGCCACGACCAGAGGCGCGCGGGTGGCATGCACTACACCACACCGGAGGCCATCCATAAGGCAATCGACCCGCTCTTCCTCGACGACCTCGAAACCGCATTTGCCGATGCCTGTGCGAAGCCCCTCGCGGGAGGCGCCCGTACCAAGGCACTCGAGGACCTGCACGAGAGGCTCGGCAGCATCTCCATCTTCGACCCAGCCTGCGGCAGCGGCAACTTCCTCACCGAGAGCTACCAGTGCCTGCGTAGGCTCGAGAACCGCGTGCTCATCGAGCTCTCCAAGGACGGCCAGATCTCCTTCGACATCGAGGGTACCGGAGAGGACCAGGTCAAGGTGTCCCTCGCCAACTTCCATGGCATCGAGATTAACGACTTCGCCTGCGCAGTCGCACGCACCGCCCTCTGGATCGCCGAGAAGCAGGCGGACGCCGACACCGCGAGCATCGTCCATCGCGTCTACCAGGCGTTGCCCCTCACCGACTACGGCAACGTTCGCCAAGGAAACGCCTTGCGCATGGACTGGAACGAGGTCGTGCCAGCTGAGAAGTGCTCGTTCATCTGCGGAAATCCACCCTTCATAGGCTACTCAAACCTTAATAGCGAGCAAAAGGAGGACCGTGCCGGCATTTTCGGCAAGGATGGCGGCACGCTCGACTACGTTTCATGCTGGTACAAGAAGAGCGCTGACTATATGCGCGGCCATCACATCCGAGCCGCGCTTGTCTCTACCAATTCAATCTGCCAAGGTCAGCAAGTGGCACCTTTGTGGAAGCCACTATTCGCTGATGGCATTCATATCGACTTTGCCCATCGCACCTTCGTCTGGAACTCCCAAGCAGACGATGTGGCCCACGTGCACGTTATCATTGTGGGCTTTTCACGCGAGAACGTAGAGCCGAAGTTGCTCTTCACGGGTAGTCAGATACGTGAGGCTGCACACATAAACGGATATCTTTCTGCCATGGATGATGTGTATGTTGCCAAGAGAGCTACGCCTATTTCTCCCGTGCCAACTATGAAACGGGGTGGAGGCGTTGGCGATTGGGGGTTGCTCACCCTCTCAGAAGGCGAACGCGATGAGATGGTGAAAGCAGATCCTGAAGCAAATCAATGGATACGACCGTTCTCGATGGGTGCGGAATTCATAAAGGGAGAAGAGCGCTTCTGTCTGTGGATGCCCGACATTAACCCGACACAGCTTAAATATCACCCTCTCATACTTGATCGCGTGAAGGCTGTAAGAGAAAAGAGGCTATCATCCAATAGAAAGAGAACTCTCAAGGCAGCCGAAACGCCTTGGCGGTTTGACGAACCGATTGAGCCATGTGGCACCTTTTTAGCGCTTCCGCAAGTTTCGTCTGGCCGCCGAAAGTACATCCCTATTGGGTTTATAACCACTGGTCTCATCCCTGGAAATAAACTGTTCTTTGTAGACGGCGCCGGTCTTTATGAGTTTGGCGTTCTCATGAGTCGAGTGCATAATGCCTGGATGCGAATGGTCGCCGGTCGTCTAAAAAGTGATTATCAGTATTCGAGCACCATCGTTTACAACACGTTTGCTTGGCCTGATACAACCCCACAGCAGCGTGAGAGAATTGAAACTTGTGCCCAGGCCATACTTGATGCTCGTGATTTCTACGTTGGATCAACTCTTGCCGATCTATACGATCCCGACGATGAGTGGATGTATCCCAAGCTCGTGGAAGCCCACCGAGCACTTGATGCAGCTGTCGAGGCCGCCTATGGCGTGGACTTCAACGGAGACGAAGAGAAGATCGTCGCGCACCTGTTCAAGCTTTACGCGGAGAAGACCAAGGAGGCATAAGCCATGCCGATGCCGAAGTGGCACGAGATAATGCGACCCGTACTCGAGCATCTCTCAACCGTCGATATCGCCTCCTCAAAGGAGCTTGAGGCACACGTCGCCGAGGCCTTCTCGATGACGGGCGAGGAGCGGGCAGAGCGTCTCAAAAGCGGCCAGTTACGCCTCTACAACCGGATGTTCTGGGCCATCACGGACCTCGAGAAGGCCAAATACCTCTCATACGGCGAGCAGAGGGGCACGTATCGCATCACGGATGCAGGAAGGGCCTTCCTTGGAACGCATGACGGTCCGATAATGGCAAAGGACCTCGAGGCGTCCTCTCCGAGCTTCAAGGCTTGGCGCACGGAGTATCGCGCAAAGAAGAAGGGTACTGGCCAGAAGGACGACGTGGAGCCAGTGGCGACCGACAATGAGGAGACGTCTCCCCTCGAGACGATGGACTCCTCCTACCGTGAGATTCGCGACGCCCTCTCCGACGACATTCTCCAAGCGATCATGGGCCAGAGCCCCTACTTCTTCGAGCACCTTGTGGCAAAGCTCCTGGTGGCCATGGGCTACGGAGAATCCATCGAGGGGCGCGCCGAGGTGACGCCTCAGAGTGGCGACGAGGGCATCGACGGTATCGTCAAGGAAGACCGCCTCGGATTCGATAGCGTCTACTACCAGGCTAAGCGCTGGGACCTAGACAGGACGGTCGGCAGGCCCGACATCCAGGCCTTCTCAGGGGCGCTCTCAGGCAAGGGAGCGAGCAAGGGTCTCTTCATCACGACCGCCAAGTTCTCAAAGGGCGCGAGAGACTTCGCCGAGGGGCTTCACGCCCAGCGTATCGTACTCGTCGATGGCAAGGCTCTCGCAAACCTGATGATTGACTATAGTGTTGGCGTGAGCACTGTTCAGACCTACGAGATCAAGTCCATCGACTCTGACTTCTTCTCTGGTGAATAGATCGGTTAGGAAGCTCAGCCCGTTCGTACGGCAAATCAGCCAACGTTGGCACTCTTAGCAAGCTGCCTATTGCTTGTACACGACTAGGCTACCCGCTCTTAGCGAGTAGCCTATTTCGTACGGCTGCGCCGCCGCAATAGGAGACGCCCGCCATGCTCGCCAACGCCGTCCACGCCTCGCCCGAGACCGCCCAGACTGTGTCCGTACGGCTCTGGGCTCGCCCGTCTCGGGCGGCGGACGTCTGCGGGGGATGCCCCGCGCCCCTGGGAGGCAGCACATGGCGGAACTCAAGCGGCTCGAGGCGAGGCTCACCGAGGGCCAGATGGCGAAGCTCGACAACATCGCGAGGGCCACAGGGCTCAACCGCACGGACGTCCTCAGGCTCCTCATAGCTAACGCGTTCGTGGACGCTGAAGGCATGCGAGAGGGATCGACCGTCGTGCTCGACACCGCGACCATGGCGGGGCTCCTGCAGCAGACGAGGGCGGTGGGGAACAACCTGAACCAGGCCACCCATGCCCTCAACAGGATCGCGAAGGCCGTAGACGGGCTCTCGCGAGACCGCACGGCGGCCCTGGACGTCATGGAGGCGCTCGCTGGCGTTAGGTACCTGCTCGAAGGGTTCGAGGCCGTGAACGCGGCCGTGAGGGAGGCAGCAGAGGCCGTCTCGGGCCGCCCGGGGCTCTTCCTCGGAAGGACCGAGGCGGAGGCGACGAACAGGGCTCCCTCGGCGTCGTGACCACTCCCAGATGTGAAGAATGTATGACTCGGCTCCTTAGGGACGCTTAGGGACACTTATCGTCCATCGCCACGAGCGCCGAGCCGTCGTTTTCGCGAACATCCCCGTCAGGCAACGATCACCTTTGACAGGGAGGAGAACGCATGAGGGAACAGACGACGAGGACACCGAGGGAGCCCGAACTCATATCGATCACGGAGGCGGCGAGGATGCTCAACGTCTCGACCAGGACGGTCAACAGGCTCTGCCTGGACGGCAAGCTCAAGGCCGTGAGGGTCGGCTGCCAGTGGCGCATCAACCGCAAGGCGCTGCGCGAGGCGGCGGGGCTCGACTGATGCGCTACCCATACCGAAAGCCGGAGGACGACGAGCGCCCGAGGAACTTCACCATGGTCTGGGCGCCCGTCGTCAGGGCGATGGTACAGTCCGGCGCCACGGGGCGCGAGTGGGCCGTCCTCGTGGCGCTCATGAGGTTTCAGGACAAGGACAGGCTGGGGCTCCTGCACATGGGCGCGCGCCAGATATCGGACCTCACGGGGCTCTCGGAGGACTCGGTGAGGCAGGCCCTGATGAGTCTCACGAGGCGCAGGTACCTCCTGAGGGACGGTCACGAGATGCCGATACTCAGGATAGTCGAGCGTGCCGCGAGGGGCAGGCCGTCCACCTACGACCTTGGGGTGGCGCGCGAGGAGAGCATCGACTCCCTCAAGGTCGCCTCGCCAAAGGAGGCGGAGGAGCTGCAGCGGGCCGGCAAGGTCATACCGTATGACGGAGGCGTCACGCCAAGGGCCAGGAAGAGGCCCCCTTCGCGCGACGTGTGACGATACCGTCACGCAGTCGGGAGGCGACGTGTGACCGGGGCGTCACATGTTCGCCTCTCCACGATTCGTTCCATGACATGGTGTCACCCCTCTGGCGGGGAGCCGTCACGCGATGCTGACGCGAGGGTGACGATTGCCGACCTTTTGCGTGACGATTTGAGCCCATGGCGTGACGCATCCGTCACACATCAAGAATTGAGAATCTATAAAACCCATAGGGGCCGGAGCCGTGCTTTCCTATAATGCGCGGATCGCGGCCGTGTGATGCACGCCTCGCCTCGGCAGCCGCATGCGCCGCACCAGGCTTGCCGACCGCAAACCAAAGGGTTCCAAAGGCCCCGACTTTTATGCAAGCCCACCAAACCAGCTACCGCTTGCCGATTCGCGTTTTGGTGCAAGAGGGGGCCCAAATTTGGTGCACGCTTGGTGCAAAACGGCCCCCTTCTTGGTGCAAGAAAGAAAAAGGTCAGAGGACATAGCCTCTGACCTGCGGTTTCTGGTCGGGTGGACTGGATTCGAACCAGCGACCCCTTGACCCCCAGTCAAGTGCGCTACCAAGCTGCGCCACCACCCGTTTGTGCGAACCACCGTCCGCGCAAGTAAGAACTTTAACACGGAGTCGTCGAGGCTTCAACCACAAATTTCGGAAACAAGGATTTGTTCGGAGACTCTGAAGAATCTGCTAGGTCCAATGAGCATCCCTTTGGGATTGACGAGAAGAACCAACTTAAGGGTTGGCCTTGTTCTACAGAGTTCAACAAGATGAGCACGCGGGACATCCCCCGTATGGAGAAAGAACGGTCGGACGTCACGGCCGCGTAGGCGGTTCCGTGGCACAGACTCAAGTCTGCGCCATCGGGGCCGCATCCCTGGCCACCGCAGGTGTACAGGATGGGCTACTTGCTGTCCCTAGAGGTCGATTAATCAAACAGGTTCTTCATGACCAGCTCGTGTCCGGCCTACGTGCATTTGACACTTCCCTGCTTACGCTGATGAAGGGTGATGAGGTCGTCGAGGCGCGAGAAGAGGGAGCCGATTCGCTCCTGCTCCTCTCGTGAAGGCGGCAACGCGAGAACGGTATCGAAGAAGTCGTCAGGTGCGATGTTGAGCAGTCCGTGGTTCCTCGCGCCCTCGGCGGCGATCATCTGGACGGACTTGTACCAGCGGTCAGTCTCGTAGTATGTGACGAGGTAGCCGGGGTCGGCGCCGTCAAGCCCAAAGCAGATGTACAGGGTCGACACGCAGCCCTTTTCGTATTTCTCGAGCCGCTTCATGGCACCCCAGGGACTATCGCCTGAAGTGCTCTTGTTGTAGGCGAACTCACCCCTGCGAAGGAGGCAGTAGCCGCTCATGTCCTTGCTCGCGACCTGGTTGTTGAAGAAGGTCCGCTGGTCCACGAGACCGTACTGGGCCGAGATCGTCAGGGGCAGATTGGACTCGCCCTCGTTCTTGCGGGTGATTCGGTGCGTGATGTCCCCCAACTTACGCTGTTCCCAAGTTAAAGAGTTGGGAGTTGAAGCGCTCTTCTCACTCCTCGCTGTCGCTAAGTGTTCCTACCGTGAGCGGTTTTCGTGGTCTGACGTCCTAGGTCACTCCCTGATCTCCGCCCACTGCCAGGCGCCTATGAGGTGGCGGAGCTTCGCCTGGCGCTCTCCCGTCACGACGACGGAGACCACGTCGTGGCGTATCGCGTCCACGTCGCCGTGGTCCGCGAGGTAGAGCAGGCACACGCGTCTCATTGTCGCGAACTCGGCGGCGTCCACGTTGAGCTCGGTCATTCTGGCCGAGCCCTCCTCGTAGACGGAGATGACGGCTACGAGCACCGTCTCGTCGCCGTCCTCGGCTACTATCGGCGCGTCCTCGCAGTCGTAGGATTAGCCGTCGGCCGGGCGGACCTTGTATCCCCTGTGGGCGAGGAAGTCCCCCACGATGCCCCCGCACGTGGCGGCGAGCCCCTCCTCGGTCACTGCTGCGGTGCATTCTGTCTTCTCGGTCATGGTGACCTCTCTAGGACGTGGGGGGCATGGAGGTGTCGGTGCAGGAGTGCTGGGGACTCCTGCACCGACCTAGCGCTTTCGACGGGCGCGAGGAAGGGGGTGCCGACGATGTCCCCGGCGCAGCGGATGTCGGAAGGGCACCGTCGCTCAAGGTCGCGCCGCTCCCACAGAAGCGGCGCGACCGGCCGGAAAGACAGCCATTCAAAGGTGAGCGGTGAGAGCGGGCTTATCGTGTAGGCTCGTCGTTCCCCATATTGCCATACGACTCAGTTGCCTCGGCGAGCTCCCTGGCACACCTCCCGAGGAGGCACATGGCTGCATCCGCCGCATCCCTTGGAGTGAGGGAGAGGTCGACGTTCACTAGGATCGCCGAGATGCCCTTCTCCGCGAACGCGACCTCCTCGAGGTCCGCGTTGCCCAAGCGCCGTAGATTCACCTCATGGCATTTCCTCCAGTCCTCCTGCCCGCTTGATGCGGCAGCCATGCTACGACGGACGAGAATGATTGATGGCAATGTGTTGCGGGGATTCTCCGTGCAAATGTCGGGAATGCGGCACCGGGAGTCGGCATCCCGCGAATCGTGGCGTTCGGCGCGCGGGCGCCTTGCGGTGGACTCGCTTTTGATGGCAGTAGGATTGTTCGCCATGGCAGGAGCATCGCGCGCATGCCCCAAGGTTGACACGCGACGATTCCGGAGGGCGTCGGCCGCGCCGGATCTGTAAGGCAAAAAATTAGGCGGAGGCGCTCCGCGCGTCCCCGCCACATAAAACCCTATCGGGTTTTGACATCTAGTTCCATTCTAACCAACCGGGATTGGTGATCAATCGGGTTCGTGGTCTGGACGTCGCCGCGCTAAAGGGGAGCGGCGCGTGGTCGCATTCTGAGTCCTGCGACTGGTATTGAAGGACGGGGGAGTGCTCTTGCGACTTCCCGCTATCGCGCGGCATCAATGCGGGTGACGAGTCCGTTGGCCCACTCGATGGCTTCCCCGAGGTCCTGCAGTACGTCGAGACCTTCCGCCTGGGTGGCGTAGAGCTCGCCCCAGCCCTCTCCGGCAACGACCCTGGGCGGCCATTCCTGCGCCTTCCGGTAGGCGAAGAGCCTCACGCAGACCCGTCTCGTGCGTGCAGGGTCCACGTCTGCGTTCCCAGCGATGAGCTGGAGGTCGACGAGGTCGCGCACGCGGTCGCCGCCGCTCGTGAGCCCGTGGAGCTTCTGGGCAACCTGGTAGCACAGGTCCATGAGGGCCACGTCCCCGACGGCGGGGAACCCGAGCCTCTCGAGGGCGTACGAGGCCTCCTCCTGGCTGGTCACGTCTGCCTGCTCGGCGTCGCCGATCTCGTCGAACCCCACCTCAAGGGGCACCGTGCACCACGGCTTTCCCATGTAGGAGAGCTTCACGTCGAAGGGGCGCATCACGTACTCGCCGGGGATGCCCCGTGGCGCGGCGGGCTCGCGGCGCACGACGCGGCCGGTGAACCCCTCCCATCCGGCGGCGAGCGCATCGGACAGCATCGCCGCGTACTCGTCTGGGTCGCTCGCCGTGGCGGTGTCGAGGTCGGTCGTGTAGCGCGATGCCTCGGACCCGAAGCGCATCCTGACGGCGCTTCCGCCCTTCACGACCCCGTCGGGAAGCATCTGGGCCACTATGGCGTTGGCCACGAGGGTGCGCATGCGCACGTAGCCGTCGGCGGTGCCGCCGGAGGCCCTCCGGATGGCGTCGTCCAGGTGCCTCATGCTGTTCGGGCGCTTAGGCATGGGTGCACATCTCCCCCTCGATATCCGCAAGCTCGGCCGGAGTGACGTAGCCCCTCCGCTCCGCCTCGCGCGCCGCGTCGACGGCGCGGGCGGGCCCCAGGGTCCTCGCCGCCTCGCGGATCGCCCCCGCCGCCTCCTGGCAGGCGATGCCCTCGTACCAGGCGACCCGGTCCGGGTGCCTCCGCCAGACGAGCCTCACGCCGTCCCCAAGATCGCGCCTGGTCCTCCTCGGCGTCGCCACCCAGATTGCGCGTGGGTCCGTGGGGGAGAGCCCGAGGAGCGCCACCACGGACTCCCCGAAGAGGTAGGCGCCCTCGCCCGCAGCCCTCACGGCAAGCGCGTAGGGGGCCTGCTCCTGGTAGGGCCACACGGGCACGCGGTATACGCCGCGCGCCACGCGCTCGAGCCTGCCGCGCGCGGCGTACTGCACGATCTCCGCGTCGCTTACGCCGAGCGCCCTCGCGTCCGCGGACGACACGAGGCCGTAGTCGTCGGCCGCACCGTATATGTCATCTATCTTAGCCATGGCAATAGTATAGCGAAGACACTCTATATTTGACACATCCTCGATCGCATCCTCCATAATGCGATCCTCCAGCGCGTGCGAGCTCGCCGCCGTAGGGAATGGTCCGGGCCGAGCTCTTGGTCTTGGGCGTGGTTAGCGCGAAGGTGCCGTTCGCCCTCGTGAGCGCGCGAGACGCGGATCTTGCGCGACACGCGGTCGACGTCCTGCCACCTGAGGGCGCAGATCTCGCCCTGCCTCATGCCCGCCATGAGCGCGAGGAGCCGGCGGTGGAGAATGGATCGGCGACGCCCCCGAGGGTCTGGTTGAGCTGTCGGACGCTCTGGGCGTCGGGGGAGCATATCGGCGGTGTCAGCCTCTTGGGCGCGTCGGCAAGGTTCGACGGGATTGTCCCCAAGCTTTCGCGCCCTCATGAATGCGGTCTTGAGCAACGCGTGCGTGTGGGAGGCGGTGTTGCCGCCGTAGCCACCCTGCAAGGCGAGAGCGTGCGAACGTCCGCTATTCATGCAGAATCTCAAGCGCCCGGCAGGTGAGTCCGCCGGGCGCTTGTCATACAGACATGCTCAGAGACACTCCCTAGCCGCGCTTCCGCCTGGAACGCAGGGCAAGGGCCCCTGCTACAGCCGCAGCTCCAAGAGCACCCAGCGCCACGGGAGCCATCGGTTGCGTGGCGTCTCCCGTGCTGGGGAGCGAGGACGCCTGGGAGGTCTGCGCCGCACACGGGGAGCCCGTGCCCTCGGAGGCCGGTAGGATGTCGAACTCCCGGGTGGCCGTGCCGGCCAAATGGGTGCTGGTCTGCCCCGTCGTGGCCGTGACGCGGTAGCGACCTGCGGCCACGACCTCGGAGGCATCGACCCTCTGCCATGCCCCGTCCCTCAGCTGCTCGAAGACATAGGAGAGCCTGCCGTCGGAGTCCGTCCTAGCGATGCCGTCGAGAGAGATTCCCGTCCCGTCATAGCGCTTTGTCAGGCTGCCCAGGGAGATGCTTGCCGGCTCGAGGACGGTGCCCGTGAACGAGGCCTCCGCTCCCCAGTAGTACTTGCTCTCCGCAAGGGTGGCCGTGACCGAATAGGGCCCGGGGCCGGTTGCCTCGACCTTCGCCATTGCGTCGGGAGATGCGGTAGATGAACCGTCCGCTATCTTGGCAGCCCCATCTGCCGAGAAGTTCCAGGATGCCCTGTCCCAGCTGGCATCGCTGTCGGTGAGGGCGAGGTCAAACGTATCGCCCGGCGAAAGCGTCCCGTCTGCTTGCTCGAACGAAATCACGTCATCCATCTTGAGGCTGCCGTTGTTGCCGGTGTCCGTCGTGTGGTTGTCGCGGTAGCAATAGGTCTTGTCGCCCTGATGGAGCGCGGCCTTGTTCTCCACCCGGGTACCGGACGTGGCCGGCAGGTACAGGTAGACATAGCCGTTCTCGTCCGGATGGACGTCATTCCCGGAGACATAGGATGCGCTCGTCGTGATGCTGGTGATGGCGGCGTCCACATCGGCCACGGGCAGAGCGACGCGATAGACGGCGTTGCCCTGGCCGTCCACGGCTCCAGTGGCGAGGCTCCGCACCGAACCGCCTGCGATGATGAGGCGGCCGGGCTTTCCCGCACTCCATCCTTCATGTGATTCATCGAGAAGGACCGTGCCGCCCGTGATTTTCACGTACCCATCATCGCCCCAGGAGGCCAGGTGGCTGGTGCCAAAGACGAAGCTCCTGCCGTCATTTACGATCCAGCTCTCGCCTTCGTCCCAGATCGTGCCGCCGCTGATCGTGATGGTGCTGTTGAAGTGCGCGGCATAGCCGCCGCCGGAGCCGATGGCTGCATAAGAGCCGTCTGGCACCAGCTCAAGATTGCCTCCGGTGACGGTGACATCGCCGTTGAGATCGCCATTGTCTCCGCCGGCGCCTATTGCAGGAGCGCCTTCTCCTCCGTGTGCCTTGATGGTGCCTCCGGAGATGGTGATGGTGCCGTCCTGGTCACCACCCGACCCAAGATCCACTGCATTGCCAGCGCCGATGCCTGGTGCCCAATAGCCGCCATAGGCGGTGACATGCGTATTGTCGTCAGAGATGCTAATGCTTTGGGAAACGCCGTCACAGCCAGAGCCAATGCCTGCAGCATAGAAACCACCCGTGGCATTCACCGTGCTGTTGAAAATCTTGATGGTGCCCCTGGAGTCGCCGCCATTGCCCGAGCCGATGCCCGCTCCGCAGCCACCGCCTGTCGCCGTGACCGTGGCATTCTCGATTGCGATGCCGCCGACCTGGTCGCCGCTGGCTCCAGAGCCTACGCCTGCTCCGCCATCGACCCCATCCTTAGAGCCGCCAGTCGCCGTGACCGTGCCGCCGAGAATCTGTATGCTTCCGTCGACCTTGCCGCCGTTGCCGCTGCCATGGGCGGCGCCGGAGCCGATGCCGGCTGCCCCCGGACCGCCAGTCGCAAGGATTGTGCCGCCCAGGACCGTGATGTTGTGGCAGACGCCGTCGTAGCCAGAGCCGATGCCCGCGCCGCCGTTCTCGCCCGTCGCGCCGTGGGCATCAATGCTGCAGCCATACTCGATCGTGATCTGGCCGGAGTCGGAGCGCCCCGAGCCTGCGCCGCCGATGCCGGCGGCACGCTTGCCCTGCGTGGTGCCGTCCACGACGGCTCCAAAGGCGACGATGCTGGCGCCGGAGACGAACCTCACAGCCGCGTCGGAATTCACATAGACGCCTGCGCCCGCATGGCCGCTCGAGGAGCTCTCGGCGCCGTCTGTCAAATGGGTCTGGGTGCCATTGACGCTGTGGATCTCGACTTGCGAATCCCCCTCGATGCTTATGGCAGAGAGGTCGTGACCGCTGTTGTCGATCGTCACGGCATCAAGGTAGAGAACAACCGGCTCGCCCTTGCCGGTATCGACCTGGATCTGGGTGTTCGGTCGGCTGCCGTGGAAGGTGTAGGTGCCGGCCTCCGTGATCTTGAGTATGACCGTACCCGAGAAGGAAATATCACCAAGCTCATAGTAGCCGCCGTCCGAGAGGGCAAGGCCTGTCGAAGAGGACCCCAGCACCGTGGCGACTCCCTCGGGGGAGGACGCCTCTCCGGTTCCCTGGCCAGCGGCATCCGCCGGAGTGGAGGGCTCTTCGGCCGCAGCTGCGCCGTTGTCTTCGGTGCTGCCTTCTGGGCTCTCCGATGCCTCGGGGCTCTCGGGCGCATCCGCGCTTTCCACTGCGGCGGCGCCGTCCTGCTCGCCCGGTTCCTCGGCGGGCGACGCCTGCTCGAGTGCCGGCGCATCCTCCTGCGGGAGCGCCAGGGCCTGCGTCGGCGCGAGACCCAGCACCAGGGCAAGGGACAGGGCGGTAGCCATGGACCATGCCGCCACGCCCCCTGCACGGGCGGCGTTGCGTGGGGGAGACTTGAGTTCCTTCATGATGCGACTCCCTTCCTGGAAGAACTCGGCTGGCAGCCCAAAGCTGCCGGAAACGTGCGCTTTTATCTTGTGAGAAAAGGTACAGGTGGCTTGGGGGAGGGGCATCGTCCCAAAGTATGAGGAGGACCCCAGCGCTCCCAGACTGCCAACGGGCCAGTCCCTGCAGGCCGCCCAAAAGGCTTCATACTTTGGAATGATGCGCAGACAGCTTGTGGACGATACCTTCTCTGAAAAATGCGATACCTGCGCCTTGCTCTAATGGGCGGATGGTGCGCATGCCGAGAAGGGATGTCAGCATGAAGTATCACGACAAGTGGGGGACCACGGCTTCCAGAGGTCCTGCGGGAGGCAGATGGGGGAGAGGCGCCATCGCGGGCGTGCTTGCCTGCGCGCTTGCGCTTGGCGCGGGCACATCGCTCGCCTTGGGCGGAGCCACTGCCGCATTCGCTGAGGACAGCGACCTCATAGTGACCACAGTAGGGTCTTCCTCCACCACGACCGACCTCGCGGATGGCGGGACGTACGACCTTACGAACTACCGCGGGAGCAGCAAGGCCCAGATTCTGAGGATCAAGAACGCAGGCACGTACTACTTCGTGCAGTCGGGGCCCGACGCCATCACGAATGTGCAGATCAAGGTCGATGCCTCCTCCAGCAAGGTGGTCATCTGGCTGGATGGCGTGACCATCGACAACGCGAACCACAACCTTTCCGCCGTGAACATCGAAGGGGACTCCAGTGTGGAGATCCACTCCACGAATGGCTCCCAGAGCACGCTGATTGGCGGTGCGGAGAATAAAGACAGCGGTGACGGAGGTGCCGGCGTCTACGTGAACGACGATGCCTCTGTTATGTTTGCGTCGGATGCCAACATCGTCGCCCGGGGCGGCTGCTTCTGGATGAACGGAGAGGAGCAGAGCCTGAGGGCTGCGGGCATCGGCGGCGCAGTATCCGGCAACTCGGATTCTGGCACCATCACCGCGGCCGGCGGCCCCAATGCCGCCGGCATCGGGTCTGCCAGCGCGGATGGCGGCGGCAGCGGCGGTAACGTCGCAGGCGACATCGACATCATGTCCGGCACCATCACCGCAACCGGCGGCAACGGTGCTGCTGGCATCGGCGCCGGCAAGGATGGCGATCTGGTTGCAGGCATCTACCTGAGCGGCGGAGACGTCACTGCCAATGCCGGCAGCGAGGCGGCTGCGATTGGCACTGGTACCAGCGGCACCATCAAAGAGAACCGGGGCATCTCCATCACGGGCGGCACGGTGACAACCTCTGGCGGCTCGGTGGACATGGGCTTTGGTGCTTCTGGCTCCGCGGACAAGGGAACGTACCTCAAGATTGCTGGCGGCAACGTCTATACCGACTCCGTCAGCAAGGATTCCAACTTCCATATCACCATCGTCGGCGGGCTGGTCCCCACCAATCTTGGGGACGGCATCTACAACGGGTCTGGGCAGAACGTCTATTGGATGGCGCTTCCCGTGCCTGATCCCAGCGCTGCCGTGGACTCCATTGCCTCGAACAGCGAATTCTCGGCTAGAAATGCCCAGCCCGACAAGGACGGCTATGTCTGCGCATATCTCCCGGCGTCCAATGGAAAGAATGCCGACGAGAACAAGGTGACGGTTGTCCAGAATGGCAAGACGTACCAGTACCACGACAAGCACACGGAGTCTGGCGACGTCAACAACCCCGGCTATCTCAAGATGGACAGCCCAGAGGTGTCGATCCATGCTGCAGAAGACCCCATCAGCCCCGGAGGCAGCACGTGGATATACCTGGACGACTCCGATCCGCTGCTTGTCCCAGACGCAACCACCGCCTGGGAGAACCGGGGTTGCGCATGGTACCTCACAGATAGCGTAAATATTGATGGAAACGTCGACCATCAGAACAGCCCCGGCGCCGGAAAGTGGATTTATGTCCATACCGATACCTCGGGAACCTATTCTGTGACTGCCGAGCTTGCCTCCAACACCAAGGGCTACTGGGCTCACACGTACTCCGTCACCTTCACTGGCACAATTCTCACGAAGCCCGACATCCAGATTGCTGACCTGACGAAGCCCTACGACGGCGTCGCCATCACTCCGGACACCGCGAAGTCTCAGGTGACGACCAACTCCAATGGCGAGATTACCGTGGCGCTGCAGCAGCAGGTGGACGGTGGCTGGAAGGACGTGGTGTCCGCACTCGAGATTGGCCACTACCGCGTGACGGCCGCGACAGCCAAGACCGATTCCTTTGGCGCATGGAGCGAGACGCGGGAGTTCGACATCCTGCCGGCAGCCACTGCCACTAGCGTCTCTGCCGTCCGCAACGTCGATGGCTCCATCGTCACGGGCTGGACGCTCACGGCGCAGGTGGGCGGATTCGTGCCTGGCGATGGCCAGGGCACGGTCACGTTCACGAACACGACCAACGGCCTCTCCAACGTGCTCGGCACCGCACAGGTAGATGCAAGTGGGAAGGCAAGCCTCGTCATCTCAAGCGAGGGCGTGACCCCTGGCACCTACGAGGTTACGGCCACCTATGAGGGCACCTCCGCCTATGGCCCGTCCAAGGGCACGTTCAAGGGCTTCTCGGACCTGGGCTCGCGCGCGGTGACGGGGAATGCCTCCCGAGAGGTCGTGTACGAGAAGGGCAAGACCTTCTCGCTCGACATGGCCACAGACAGCCCCGTTGGCGCAACCGACGCGTGGACGTACGAGGTGGCAACCGACTCCTACTCTGGCTTTGCCAAGGCCGACGGCACCTCGGCAGGCGCCACGGTGACGGTCGATGCGAACGGCACGGTCACGGTCAACCACGCCGGCACGGCCACCATAAAGGTGACCCTTGCGGACGGCGCTGCAAACAAGACCTACCAGGATGCCGTGGCGTACGTGACGGTCACCGTGGACAAGGCGTAGCACCCTATACTGCCGACAAGGACGGCAACCCGGTGACGAGCGCCACCTATGGCAGCCTGGATGGGCTGTCGACAGGGCTTCTCTACAGCTACGACGGCGGCAAGAGCTGGACTTCTGCTGCGCCGGACTGGGATTACGGCTTCGCAGGCTCCCTTGCGGCTGGGTCGATCGACACGGCTGCGCAGGCCGGTACGTTCGACGTGCCCGCAACACAGAACTCGGGCTCCTTCAGCGTGAACGGAGCCACTCACGAAGGCTTCTACTCGCGCGACTACGAGGTTGCCTACTCCACTGCGTACCGCCTCAGCGTGACCAAGCGCCATCTGGTCGTGACCTTCAACGATGCGTGGGGCGTATATGGCGGTGCGATTCCCTCGATTGGCTGGAGCTATGACCAGAACGCCCAGCCCGAGGATGGCGGCCTTGCGGCGTTCGATACCAAGGACACCGTGTTCCAGGAGAATCCCGTGCTCGCAATTGACGCCAGCGTGACGGGCTCGGCAGATTTCGCCTCCATTCCGGTGCGCTACGCAGGCAACGGTGATGTCGCGGCATACGAAGGCGCTGTGTCTGCCCAGGGTGGCGTCTCTGCCAACTACGAGGTGGAGTTCGTGAAGGGCAATCTCACCATCTTCCCCGAGAAGCTCTCCGATACTGGCAGGATCGTCATGACAGGCGGAAGCGACTACACCTATGACGGCTCTGCGCACGGGCCCTCAGGGTATGTGGTGAGCGATGCCGGCAACGAGCTTTTGGCAGGCAAGGACTACAAGCTTTCTGCGGATGAGGACACCACCAATGCCGGAACCGTGACCGTTACGTTTGCAGGTATGGGCAACTACAGCGGCACCGTGACGGCGACCTATGTCATCGCTCCGGCCGAGCTTACGGTGAAGACCCCCAGCGCGAGCAAGACCTACGACGGCGCTGCCCTCACCGAGGATGATGGAACCACGCTGGAGGGACTCGTGGCCGGCGAGACCGCGACGGCAAAGGCAACGGGATCTCTGACCGACGCAGGCGTGGCCGACAACACCTATGAGATTGCGTGGGGCACCGCAAAGGAGTCCAACTACAAGGTGCATCAGGAGCTGGGTACCTTGGAAGTCCTGCCGCGCACGCTGACGGTTGGCACGCACTCGGCCAGGAAGCAGTATGACGGAGAGCCGCTCACGGCGGGCGGCTCCATGCAGGGGCTCGTGAAGGGTGAGACCGCCACGCTCAAGACGACTGGGTCGCAGACCGAGGTAGGCTCGAACGAGAACACCTTCGAGATTGCGTGGGGTTCGGCGAAGGCATCCAACTACACGGTGGAGCAATACTTGGGCACGCTCACGGTGGAGCCCAACACGGCCGCAATCACCCTGACTGCCCCTTCCGGCACCAAGCGCTACAACGGCACGCCGTTGGCAGCGATTGACTACAAGGTGTCTGGCCTGCCCAGGGGCTTCGTGGTCAGGGCTGAGGTTGCTGGCTCTCAGACAGATGTTGGCAGCTCCGAGAGCACGAATGCCTCGTATGCCATCATTGATGCCGCCGGAAACGATGTGACCTCGCACTTCCCCAATGTGACCAAGGTAGCGGGCGTCCTCAAGGTGACCGAGCGCGAGGATCTCGCTACGAATCAGGTGCCGTCTAGCACGTCTGATTCCACGGGAGGCGGCACGTCTGACACGTCCGGCACGTCGGACGCACCTGGCACGCCTGGCGAGGCGAGAATGGCCGGCAACACCTCTGCTGGTCAGGCGTCATCCTCTGTTCCCAACACGGGCGATGCTGCCGCTGCGGGCGCTGCAGTGACGGTGCTTGGTGCGGGCGCAGCCGCGCTGGTGGTGGCGTATCTCCTACGTCGCAGGCGTTCGTAGCACGCTGCAGTCCGACTGACTTGGAGCCCGGCGCATGCCCGCCGGGCTCCTTCCTATTCTTTGCCTGAAGCCCCGGGGAATGGGAGCCCCCTGGTGGGCCTCATACTTCGGGATGATGTACAAGCTTTCAGGCTGCGGTACCTTGCCTTGGAAAATGGCGGCAGCCCGTGCGAGACGTCTTTGATCCATGGGGCTTGTCGTGCACGACGAGAAGGGAAGCCCATCATGGAGCGCCAAGACAATACGCGCAAGAGCTTGCCCAATGGTTCCGGGGGCACGAGTGGCCGCTGGATGAGGGGAGCATTTGCGGCCGTCCTTGCCGGCTCGCTTGTCCTGGGCGGCGGCGCAACCGCCGCTCTTGCAGAAGGCGGGGCCAGCATTCCGAGCGGTGGCTCGAGCACGCCATCCACCGGAAGTGCTACCTCGCTCTCCGAGGCACTGCTTGGGGAGCTGCTGCCGGACACGACGACCACGGCCTTCAGCCAGGATCTTACAACGGCCCAGGTGAAGGAAGCGGCTCTTTCTGCCCATGAGAGTACCGCCGCGGCAAAGCTTGCCTCGATGAAGCTGCAAGAGGTGTCGAAGGAACTGTCTGATGGCGCCTCCGTCAACCTCACATCGGATGCCTCGGACGCCTCCGTCCTCAACGTGTACAACATCAAGCATGGGGGGGACCTACACCTTTACGGGAAGCGCCTCCAACGTGCAGATAAAGGTGGACGCCTCGTCCTCCGAGGAGGTCTATCTCTGGCTGAACGACGCCCACATCGACAACAGGCACCTTTCGGATGACCAGAACGACGTTGCGCCCATCGCGGTGACCGACGATTCGCACGTCACGTTCCGAGGGGATCCAGCAAGCGAGAAGAGCTCCTTCATTGGGCCGTATGCCGCGGCAGGCATCGAGGTGCAGGGAAGCGCGCAGGCGACCTTTGCCGACGGCGCATACATCGAGGCCTTTGGAGGTGGCGACGCAAACGGCGCCTCCGCGGGAATCGGTGGCTCGTCCAACGGAAAGAAGGTTTCCGACAGCGAGAGCGACAGCGGAACCCTCGTGTTCAAGGATGGCTGCGATGCCACCGGACGCGGCGACGGCTTCACAGACTCCTATGAGTATTGGGACGAGAAGGCCAGGGAGATGAAGACCTACAACTACGGCCTTGCTGGAGCAGGCATCGGGTCCGCTGCCGATGGTCATGCCCACGCCATCATCATCCTGGGCGGAAAGGTCCAGGGATATGCTCCGGCATGGGCGGCCGGCATCGGCGCGGGAACTCCCTGGAATTCAGGGAATGGCGGCAACGTCGATTCGATACAGATCTCTGGAGGCACGGTCACGGCAGCCGGCGGCGACTATGCCCCGGGCATCGGAGCTCCAGGCGGAACCGAGAACTGGATCGCAGGACAGGTCGGCGACATCACCATCGACGGCGGTGACGTGACTGCCTACGGTGGCCGCTGCGCAGCCGGCATCGGAACTGGCAAGTATGCTGACGTGCGCGGAGACATCACCATAAGCGGAGGGACGGTCCACACGGGCAACATCGGTGCCTACTACTACGACGGCAACTCCAATGACGGCGAACTCGACGGCGAGATCCTGATCGATGGCGGGTACATCTCCGCGGGTACCATCGGCACCGGCAAGGCCACGGGCGACGCCAGGATCGCAATCACCGGCGGCACGGTCCTGGCAACGGGCATCAACCCCCTGAGCGACAAGGATGCGGGCAAGGTCCGCATCTTGGGAGGTTCCGTCAAGGCGAAGGTGGACACGGCGAGGGGCTACTGCGGCAACAGCGAGAATGTGGGCCCCAACGTCTATCGCGTGGAGCTTGTCATCCCGGACGGGGCGAACAAGAAGGCGAAGGTCTACGTGCAGGCCGATGGCATCACGCAGTACTTCACCAATGACATCCAGACGGACGAGAATGGCTACCTCTACTTCTACCTTCCGGTTCAGGACGGAAAAGAGAACACGGCAGACATCACGGTGGACGGCACCACCTACCACTACCGCGACAACTACACCACGAAGTCCGATGGCTCCGGCTGGATGAAGATGGATGCCGGCGTTGTCCAGTTCAAAGGCGGTCCCATCTACCTCACGGCCGATGGGACCGCCTCCGTCGCGCTTGATGACGCAAGCAACCAGTGGAACGGCGCAACGTGGAAGTTCACCGTGGACGGCGCCGCTACGCTTGTAGATGGTTCCAACACGTCGTCCTCTGGGGCATATGCCAACGTCAAGGGCAAGTCTGGCGCCAAGTATGGTGACACCTACACCGTGACCGCGACCATGGAAGGCGAGTCCCTCTCCTACTGGAGTGCCACAGGAACCTCCGGCGAGCTGCCCATCTACAATGCCCCGGACATCAGAGTGTCGGATCTCTCCAAGACCTTCGACGGGGTTCCCATCACCACCAACGACGCTCTCAAGAGCGTGACAACCCCCTCCAACGGGGCAGTCCACGTCCAGCTCCAGGAGTACAGCCAATGGCGGGAGAACTATGGCTGGAATGACGTTGACCAGGCCCTGTTGGCGGGCAACTATTCGAACGACCCCTCGGGCGAGCTCTACCGCGTCGTCGTCACAACCGATGCGACCAGCGCCTATGCGCCTGGAAGCTACGCCAGGGAGTTCCATATCTACAAGAGGCCTACCACAACTAGCATTGCTTCAATCGATGCCGTCGTGTCCAACGGCACGCTTTCTGGCTGGAACATCACAGCGCAGGTCTCTGGCTTCGTCTCCGGTTACACGGGCGGCAGCGTGACCCTGTACGACACGACAAACGGCGCGAACACCGGGCTTGTCTCAGCAGATGTGCCAGATGGCGGCAAGCTGACGCTCTTCGTGGATGCCGACGCCATCGCCGATCCCTCTGCCTGCGTCATAAAGGCAAGCTACGGCGGAGACGCGTACTACTACAGCGGCTCCGAGAAGAGCTTTGCGACCCTTCCCGCCCTGCCCACCATCTCCGTGCCTGACCTCACCAAGACCTACGATGGCGTTGCCATCACCGCAGCTACCGCCAGGCCCCAGATCAGCACCAATGCCGAGAGCGGCGTGACCGTCCGGATCCAGCAGCAGGCGGGCGACGGCTGGCAGGACGTCTCCTCCGCCGAGAATGCTGGCCACTATCGCGCGCTCGCCGAGACCCAGGCATCGGCTGCCTACGTTGCCGGCTCCGCGTCGCAGGAGTTCGACATCCTTGAGGCACCTACGGCCACGTCCGTCTCTGGAGTGAGTGAAACCTCCGGCGGCGTGGTCACGGGCTGGACCGTGACGGCCAAGGTGGCAGGGCTCGTGCCCGGACATGCAGCTGGCGCCGTCACGTTCTATAGCACCGCAAGCGGCACCGACGTGCAGCTTGGCTCGCCCGTCTCGGTCTCTGCTGACGGCACGGCTTCCGCCACGATCTCTGCTGACGGCGTCGAATCCGGCGCCCACACCATCAAGGCCGTCTATAGCGGGGCCGCTAACTATGCTGGCTCCGAGGGCTCGCTTACGGCCAGCCTGAGCCTGCGTGGCATCTCCGGCACCGCCTCGTACGAGAAGGCCGTGGGCAATGCTGCCTTCAAGCTGGACATGGCTACTGGTATGCCGACCCCCACGGACAAGTGGTCCTACCGAGTGGCCGAAGACTCCTATGCTGCCTTCGTCCGCGAGGATGGCAGCAAGGCCGAGTCTACGGTCACCGTGTCCGATGACGGCCAGGTGAGCGTCAAGCACGCGGGCACCGCGCTCATTGAGGTCACCCTCTCCGACACAAGCGGCACGTACGCTGACCAGACCGTCTATGTGACGGTCACGGTGGGCTAGGCCTCCCTCACGGTTGAGCCCTACGCCTACGGGGAGGGTCCCGACGTCCCTCTCACCAGTGCCACCTATGGCGGCCTCGATGGCCTTACCACCGCCTTGAGATACAGCTATGACGGTGGAGCCAACTGGACCACCACGGCTCCTGTTTGGGAGTCCGGCTTCGTGGGCTCGCTTGCCGCTGGCAGCATAAACACGACGGCAGACGTGGGCACGCTCCTGGTCCCTGTCGAGCAGAGCGAGGGCACCTTCTCCATTGGCAACGAGAAGCACACCGGGTTCTTCTCGCGCGACTACGACGTGAGCTACAGTACTTCCAGTGCGATCGCGGTAGGGAAGCGCGCGCTCAACGTGACCTTGGGCAACATCAAGGGCACCTACGGTGCCGTGGCACCGGCCTTCACCTGGACATACGACCAAGACGCACAGCCTGTTGGCGGCGGCCTGGCCTCGTTCGACACGGAGGCGACCGTCTTCCAGGAGGACCCCACGCTCGAGATCGATGCCAGGGTGACCGGCTCGTCCGACTTCCGCTCGCTTTCCGTCAAGCGCGATGCCAATGGTAGCGTGGCAGCCTACGAGGGTGCGGTCTTTGCCACGGGCGGCAGTGCGGCAAACTACGAGGTCACCTTCACCAAGGGCGACCTCACGGTGGAGCCCGAGTCCCTGGCAGACGCTGCGCGCATTATTGCCGGCGCAGACACAACTGCGTTTACCTATAACGGCTCGATCCAGGCACCAGCGGCGCTCTCCGTCACGGATGCTGGCAGCGAACTTACGGAGAATACCGACTATACGGTTTCTCTGCCGACTGGCTCCAAAGACGCCGGTGACTACGCTGTCACGCTCACGGGCATGGGCAACTATACCGGTACGGCCACGGTTGCCTATACCATCGCTCCGGCACCTCTCTCCGTCATTACGAAAGGCGCCAGCAAGGTCTACGACGGCATGGCGCTCACAAAGGCAGACGGAGCCACGCTGCAGGGCCTTGTAGGAGATGAGACCGCAACGGTCATCGGCACCGGCAGCCAGGTTGACGCAGGCTCGTCCAGCAATGGCTATGGGATCGTGTGGGATGGCTCCGCAAACGAAGGCAACTACACGGTTGCCAGCGAGAGCCTGGGCACGCTTACCGTCTCCCGCAGGACCCTCACCATCGAGACTTCGTCTGCCAACAAGGTCTACGACGGCACGCCTCTTACGGCTCCGGGCGCCCTGCATGGCCTTGCGGACGGCGATACGGTGACCTTTGCCACCACCGGTAGCCAGACCGACCCGGGCTCCAGCAAGAACACCTACACCCTCGACTGGGATGGCACTGCCAAGTTCACGAACTACGACGTTTGGGAGAACCTGGGCACCCTCACCGTCACGGAGGCGGCTGATCAGATCGTGGTCACAACCACGGGCGGCACCTTCGAGCACGATGGCAGGCCTCATGGAGCGTCCGTCACGGTCTCGCAGCTGCCGGCTGGCTTAAGGGTCGTCGAGGCAGAGTCCAGCGCGACCGCCACGCATGTCTCTGACGGCGAGGTCAAGGCGACCGCCGACAAGCTCAAGATCGTCAACGAGCTGGGGGAGGACGTCACTGACAAGCTCAGCATCTCGTATGTGGACGGCACGATTTCGATCGTCCCGCGCCGGCTCTTCGTCTCCACCAAGGGTGGAACCAAGCTCTATGACGGAACGCCGCTTGCCGCTATCAAGGGCGCCAAACTTGAGGGCCTGGTCGCAGGTGATACCGCCATGCTCGTTGCCACGGGCTCCCAGACCGATGCCGGCTCCAGCCCCAATACGTACCAGATCCAGTGGGGTACGGCGCAAGCTGACGACTACCAGGTGTCCGAATCGCTCGGCACGCTCACGGTCACTGACTCAGGCAGCAGCAACCCCGCCGTCAAGGACAGCGAATCGGCGAACGCCTCCTCCTCTAGCAGCAGCTCAGTCGCTCGCAGTGCTGCGCAAGTGGGTGGCACTCCTAACACCGGCGACAATACCGCACCCATAGCGGTTGCAGGGGTTGCTGGCGCAGGCGCTGCTCTGATCGCTCTTACACTCTGGCTGCGTCGTAAGAAGAACAAGCGATAAGAGATTGCGCATCCCGGCTCGCATGAGCCTGTAAGAAGCGGGTGCCCGGAAGTTGTTCCGGGCACCCGCTTTGTTGACTGGACTTTCGGGCTTTGTCGAGTGACTGCGTCTTGGCATCCCAAGGTGCTGGCATTTCAGAGGGCGTGGTGCTGAAATCTCACTCCAGATTCGAGTAGCCCCCCTCGTGTCAAAGGGGTGTCGTCGCCAACGATCTTGAACTGGTCGGCAGGGGAGAGCCCGCCGTCCTCGATGTGGGGCGAGCGTACTCGATAGCACCTTCCCCCAGGCCCCTCCTCGACGGTTGGGAAGAATCTGGGCAACGATGGTGCTGGCCACGAGGGTGCGCATGCGTAAATGCTCTCCCCCGAGCGTGAGACAGCAAAACTAGTGAGGCGAGCGCATGCTGAAAAGCAACGTCCTCCGTGACACTTCTCAGGTATATTGCATATATGTCGACCAACATTTCAGGGCGTGGTTATGCGATTAACCACGAGGTTATGCGATTAACTTATCGTCAATAACAGGACGCTGACATAGCATTTTCCACAGACGAGAAGGAGAAATGCTATGTCCGATAAAAGCTTTATACAAAAGGTGCT
>Ga0256406_1001620_pt1 | contig 35579 bp, 21 predicted proteins | sample RumenRJG_03DNA_FD_185986 | JGI IMG/M metagenome (GOLD analysis project Ga0256406, IMG submission 185986) | Bovine rumen microbial communities from Lethbridge, Alberta, Canada - RJG_03 | ecosystem: Host-associated > Mammals > Digestive system > Stomach > Rumen | place: Canada: Alberta | collected...
GACTAAAGCTAATGCTATTACATATGGAGAGCCGTATACGCGGAGACGTGTAAGTACGGTTCGGGGGCAGACTTGTGGAAACCTACCTCCGCAAGGAGGCAAGGCGCCACGGGTCGAGCCTACAGGTAGACTTACGCATGAAGGCACAGGCAGTAAAGATCTGCAAGGTCAATGACAAGCCTGTGAAAAAGCAATGGAAGAAGAACAAAGACCTGCTCGACTTCCTCAACAACATCTAATTATTATGTTGGCATCAGCAAGCGGTGGCCACTCCAGCGGTACTGGCCTTCAAAACTGCTTCGTGTGCTTGATGCCAACATAATAATATAGCCAACATAAAACGGTTTATGTTATGCCCAACATAAGCCGTTGTGGGGTTTCCGGAACTTTATTAATTTTGCGCCATGAAACCTACATGTAGGCGGTCAACTGTTCTGCACGAAATTCGTCCTGCCAAGTGCGCACCTTGATTGTGGCAGTGTCCTTACGAAGCTAACAGCCCGTCTACCTGTGGGCTTCTTTCTATTTGTTCTTGCTACCATACATCCGTTCATAATAGTCGTCGCCAAGTTCTTTTCGGATTTTGTCTTCTCTCTTCTTGGCATCTTCCATTCTTATGGTTCTTGCTATGCTGTCTTCGTGTTCTGTATGCCTCCGAAAGCTTTCTTGCCATTCTTTTGCTTCTTCCTCTTCTTTGTCCAAATCAGACTTGGCTTTATAGAACAGCAGTCCTAGTCCTACGATGACGATAATTGCACCGAGTCCTTTGCCAAATATGGCTTGTCCTCCCTTGAAGATTGCAAGGAAGACTAATACCTAAAACAAGAAATTCAAGAGAATCAAAAAGACGACAAAGGAATATAGAACCTTAATAATAAGCGTGTTATGCAAATGTAACAAATTCCTTTCGTTTCCTTAAAAATCCTTATAATTACCACTTTTTGTTACTCATATTTGCGACATTCAAATTATTTTTGTTATCTTTGCACTCGATTTCTGATCATCTTCATTTGGAATGAGTATGGGTAAAGAAAGGAAATACAGTAAAGAGCCTGTTAAATTGTGCCTGAGAAGCCGTAAAGACGGACATCAGGTCATTTATCTGGAAATCTATATTGAAGGCAAGCGCACTTATGAGCGTTTGCCTGACTTGGTATTGGTTCCCGAATCCGACCAAAAATCGATAAAGAAGAACGATGCAACTCTCAAAAAGGCAGAAGTGATATGCCGTAAGAGAAATCGGCAACTAAAGAAGGAACTGCCCAACAACAAGTATGTCCAGAGCCAAGAAGCGGAAGCGCCACAGCTCACCTTATTTAATTGGATTGACAAGTATCGCGAAATCCAGAAAAGCCGAGGCGTTCGCAATCTCTCTATCATAAAGCGCCTCAGGAAGCTGCTCGAACTTTTCCATGATGACCTTCTCTTGACTGATGTTGATAAACAGTTCTGTCTCGACTTCATCAACTTCCTGAAGAATGAATATAAGACGAAATTCGGTAATCCTATAAGTTCCAAGTCGGGGTTTAACATAGTCAGCGAACTAAGCACCGCAATGAACACGGCTATTCGCGAAGGACAGATACAATTTAATCCAGTCAGCAAACTTACACCGACAGAGAAGTTCCTGCCCAGGGAACAAGTCCGTGAATACCTTACCATTGACGAGCTGAAGATGCTCATTCAGACTCCCTGCAAATGCGAAATCGTCAAGAACGCTTTCCTTTTTGCGTGTAACTGTGGACTACGCCGTAGCGATGTACTCGCCTTGAAATGGTCTGACATAACCATTGATAACGATGTATGGAGAGTCGGCACACGCATGGTAAAGACCGAAAGGCTTGTGTATGTACCTCTGCCACTCCAAGCTCGCAGATGGATGCCGCCAAGACCTACAGAACCTGAGAAACGAGACGAAAAGGTCTTTCAGAAACTCGATGTCTCCAAGATACAAGAATATTTGAAGCCTTGGGCTGAATCGGCTGGCATTACAGGAAAGAACGTCTCCTTCCATGTTTCCCGGCACACATACGCCACGATGCTTCTTACATTAGGTGCTGACCTTTACACCGTAAGCAAGCTGCTGGGACATACTTCCGTCCGTCACACACAGCGATATGCAAAGATCATCAACAAGACGATAGATGATTCCATAGAACTAATAGACCAAAACTTATAACAGACATGGCACGAAAGACATCCGCAAAGAATACCAAGGAGCCCGTGAGACTCCGGGAGAAAGAACTTGCCAATGGCGTGCGCTCTCTCTATCTTGACATCTATGTGAACGGCAAGCGCAGTTATGAGTTTCTGAAACTCTATCTCATTCCAGAGACCAATCCTCAGGCAAAGGTACAGAATGAAAACACCATGCGTGCTGCCAACACCATCAAGCTCAACCGCATTCTTGAAATCACCAACAACAAGGCTGGATTGAAGAATACATCCATTCGGGCCAAGATGCTGTTGAAGGACTGGATGGAGACATTCCGTCAGGCACAGGAGCAGAAAGGGGTCAAAGATCAGAAACTCATTCACAATACCGTTCATGCGCTCACAGCCTACAATATCAATGTTGCCATGAGGGATGTGAATCGGGACTATATCATAGGGCTGACCAACTTCCTCCGTAATGACTACCGTTCTCCACGAGGCAAGAAGCTGAAGGACTATTCTGTCATCAACTACCTCGGATGCCTACGCAATGCTCTCAATATGGCTGTGCGCGAGGATGTCATTGCTGACAACCCCATCATGAAACTGTCTGCGCAGGATAAAGTCAAGGCACCAGAGAGCCAGCGTGAGTTCCTGACCATTGAGGAAGTCCAAAAACTCGAAGCGACAGACAGCCCATATCCACACATCAAACAAGCCTTTCTCTTTGCTTGCTATACAGGACTGCGATGCAGCGATGTCAGATCCATCACCTGGGGCAAGATTGTCAAGGACGGAGAAAAGTACCGACTGCATACTGTCATGTTCAAGACAAAGCGCCCTTTCTACATTCCTTTGTCAAAGAAAGCCATGCAATGGATGCCGGAGAGAGGTGACAAGACCGACTATGACCTGATCTTTGAAAACATTCCTGTCCAGGTCAACACCAAGCTCTACCTTCAGCCGTGGCTTGACAAGGCTGGCATAACCAAGCCTATCACCTTTCACTGCAGCCGACATACCTTTGGCACCATGATGCTCACGCTTGGTGCCGACATCTATACGACAAGCAAGCTGATGGGACATACCAAGGTTGAGGTCACGCAGATTTATGCCAAGATCATCAATAAGAAGAAAGATGATGCCGTGAGTCTCATTGACCAGGCATTCGCCTGACAACATCAAATGATTGTAGCAACCCTAAATTTCACCAATATGGACAACTATATCCAAACTCTCAATGCCAGTTTGGCAAGAATGGAAGAACTGATGAAGTCGCTTTTGGTTACTCCATCTGACTTCGAGACTCTTCTTTCCCTATACCTCTTATATAAAGAGCACCAGCACACCAACACCCTGATCGACTATGCCGAAGGTGTATTGAAGTCTGGCGAGGGTATCGACCGGCTACTTGCCGATGCAACCGAATTGAATCAGTTGGTTACAAGATGCAACCAACTCTATACTGGCAACCAGGAAGCCTTCGACAGCATCGACAATGATGCGCTCTTCGAGGCACACATCAAGCCATTCCGTGACGCAGAAAAGGCAGAGGCAGACATTGCCGCTCCACTCTGGAAGGAATACCAACGTCTGAGCAATCGCCTTGACTATCTCGCTGGTGACTCTGACGAGTTCAAGGAATTGGCACCTGAATGTGATGCCGTCAAGGCAGAGTACGACATTCACCACGCCAAGGTCAATGAACTGCATAGAATATACAACGATGAGGTAAAGCGTTGCTCGGCTTCCCTGTCGTTCACACTTGAAGACTTGTCCGTGCTGTTCTTCTATATGCAGCGCATATCCCAGACCATCATCGACACCATCACTAAACCACAAGGAGAATAGATATGGCAGAATTGAAATCGTTTCCACTTGATTACTATCGCAACTATCTGGATGTCGATGACTGTTCTCCCATCTACAACCATTGTAACGGAAAGCAATTTGAGGCGGCTACCAAGTTAGACCTTTGCGAGTTCCTGAATCTGCGCACACCCCTTGTGCCTGTCAGAATCCTTGATGGCGAGAAGCAGAGGATGTGCTATCTCATAAGCCAGCTCCTGAAGCATCGTGTCCCTGCCATATCCGAGATGAAAAAGCCCTGGCTCAAAGGAATCTTGGCTGCTTGCAAGATCAGCGAGTCCTACTACAAGTCACACTACAACGACGTGGATGAAAGAAGTGGGTCTGAAGCCAACAAGGAGTTCTATAGGACAGTAAAATCCATCTTGGGAAGATAAAGGCATCAAAGCGACCACACGAAAACACACGTTTACCACACAATCGCAATTTGCAAAAACGTTATATTGCTTATTATCAGCAGTATAACGTTTTTGTTTTGCCTTAGAAAAACACACAAAGTCAACTTGTGACCACCTGAAAATATGGCGAAATTTGCAGTCGAAAACCATTCAAACTCAGCGGTTTGAAATCCGCAGTCTGGGATGGTATAGAACAAGAAGTTAAACGCAAATTTTGTTATATGGAGAAAATTAAGAACCCACTCTTGACCACAGCAGAGGCAGCAGCCTATCTTGGTCTGAAGATCAGCTATCTTCACAAGTTGATGATGCGTCATGCGATTCCTTATTACAAGCCAAACAATAAGCTCTGTTACTTTTCACAGGCAGATCTTGACCACTGGCTTACCTGCAACCGCATTGCATCGCAGAAGGAAATCGAGCAGCAGGCTCAGCAGTATCTGTCCACGAAACGCATGGAGAAGAAATGAGCCTGATGCCACATATACTAACCCGGCCACCTCCTATGTCGGGGCGCACATCGCTTGCTTCCATCGTGTCAGAGGCAGCAAGTATCGAAAGAGTTTTACACCAAAGTAACTAACCCCTTTTATAAATAATGTGTATGCACGAAGATACCAAGCATATATCCACCTTCAATGATATACCTGTTCTTCTCGCTCGTATCGACGACAAGTTAGGCATCATTGCAGCGTGGATTCAGAACGGAGCAAGCCGGCAGGATCCTCATGCCATCCTCACCATTGACGAGGCTGTGGCATTCACTGGCTACTCCAAGTCTGCCATTCATTCTGCCACATCCAAGGACACGATTCCCCACTTCAAGCGCGGAAACAAGCTCTTCTTTTTCAAGGATGAACTTGTGGAATGGCTGAAGTCGGACAATCGCCCGAAGAGAGGCAAGAGATTTCTGGTAAATGACAACTCAAAAGAGTCGGTTGTAACCGATAGGAATCAGGAATCCATATCGGTCGCAGCAGAAACTGCAAACGATACCAATTCCGTTGCAGAAGTCACTGATACCACATCAAGTCAGGCTGAAATGGCTACATCTGTACCAGATGAAGCGGTTTCTGCCTGTCAGAGTCCTGAGTTTTTAATCCCTTCTAAGCCTCTATCGGATGCCGAGTTGGAGCAAAACGATTCTAATAATGAGTCCAAGGACACGTCAACAGAAGCTTTAGCTCGGCGAAGCCAACCCACTCCTACATCTGGCACCGATGTGGACAGTTGTATGGACAGAAATGGAGATGTGTTGTTAAGCGTAAGCGAAGAAATGAGCAGTAGTTTTGACTCCCTTGCTGATGAACACATATCTAATGATAGTGCCCGACAGCAGGGAAAGGAAAATACTATTCCTTCTTTCCCTTACTTTAATCTTGAACGACATGAAGCCACTGATGGCATCCCTGCAAAGTCAGTTATTCGGTTCTCTGACAAGATACCCCACAATCACTACTACACCGTTTGCAAGATTGCCGAGGACAGACACGGCAAGCGAGTTGTCAGGAACACCGTCAGCTTTGAGTTCGCCACCTATGACGATGCTCTTCAGGCTGCGCTGGCTATCGACAAATACTTGTCGCCAAACCCTGATAATAGTAACTGATGTGACATCATATAGCAAGCCCAAACTTGTCTCTTAAAACTATGCTACACCTCTTCATTTATACCTGCCTACGGCATCCTGCTCCTGGCATTTCTTCACAGCATTGTGACGCTCTGCGAGAGCCGTTTTGCCGTAACGCACCAAGCTCGCTTGGTTATTGGTTAAACGGGGGTACGGGAGCAAGTTTGTGTTCTGAAATGTTCAGAACTCGATGCAGCCAGTTGGGCTTCCCGTTATATATGTCACCATAATAATCAAGATTAAATGGCAACACAGAAGAATTGTACCCCCGATTTACCCGAAGCTAGACGCGAGGTAAAGCCCAAGGGCGGAAGACCTGCGAAGGCAGAGGATGAGAAGAAGAAACTGGTTTCAGTTTACTTCACAGACAAGGAGCGTGAGAAGATTACAGAGAACGCCAACGGAAGACCTTTGAGCCTTTACATCCATCACCAGACTATCTATGGAAAGGTGGTAGAGCCGATACCGAAGGAACTGGCTGATGCCTTGAAGGACTGTTCCGGCATGTCGAATAATCTGAATCAGCTCACGATGAAGTTCAACGCAGCCTTCAAGGATTCGTCTGACAGGCGTATACAGAAACTCATCCAACTGACACCGCAGTTAGAGTATCAGTCGCAGATGATAGGTCAGGTTCTCATCCATATTGCAAGCCTATGTTCGCAAAGATAACCACGGGAAGTCTGGCGGCTGGACTGATCAACTATATGGATAACGTGAAGGAGAAGGACGCTCGCATCCTGATTGCAAAAGGGCTGTGTGCTGCCAGTCACGAAGCCATCTGCGCATCCTTCGAGATTCAGGCAAGCCGGAACCACACTATCAGTGAGAAGATGCTTCACATCGCCCTGGCTTTCTCTGAGAAAGACAGTCACAGGACAAAGAGTGACGAGTTCATGACGGCCTTTGCCCTTGACTACCTCAAACGCATGGGATGGGATAAGACGCAGCTCATCATCATCCGACATGATGACCACGACTACGACCACATCCACATGGCTCTGAACATCATCGGTGATGACGGAAAACCACTCGACATGAAGTTCTACAAGACTCGTTCGCAGCGCATCTGTTACAAGATGACGAAGGAATACGGACTCTACTTCGCCAAGGGCAAGAAGAACGTCAACCGCTCTGCATTAAAGGGCAAGGACAAGTTGAAGTACCAGGTTGCTGATGCCGCAATGCCTCTGCTCGGAAAGTGCAAGTCATTGATGGAGTTCCGCGAGGCTCTTGCCAAGCAGGGCATCAAAACTACCATCGTTCCGACAAGAGACGGCAAGGGACTCGGTATCGTTTACACCATCACCGATAAGAGATTCTCCATCGGCGGTGCCAAATGCGACCAATCCCTGAAGTTCTCGGCTCTGGAGAGGGTTATGGATGTCAGCGATGACGAGGATGTTCAGATGTTCCGTGGCGGTCAGTACACCCGACCTAATGAGGGCAAACTGACCGAACGCTTGTCTGACGGTCAGAACTTTGAACCTGTCTATGGTGATGATTTCTCAGGTAACATCAAAGAGATGTCATACGAGGAATTTGTGAAAGAGCGTGAGAAGGATTGGGGCGACCCTGCGGATGCTTTTGATATGAACAACACTTCCGCTCCACATGAGGACAGCCATATTGCTTCCAACATCGCAGCGGCCGCCGTTGAACTGGCTACTGGCGGCACTCAGATAGCGCCATCTTCAGGTGGTGGCGGTAGCAACGATGATGACTGGTGGGAGCGTGAACGTCAGAGAGCAAAACAGAATGAATATCAGCCGAGACGAAAAGGACGGCACTAATCATAAAGTAAGTAAATCAAACAGAAAGCAATATGTCGCACACAAAAAACAAGTCCAAGAAGGACTCAATGAATGCGCTTGCAAACATGGGCGCGAATATGTCTGCTATGTTGTCAGGGGCTTTACCCTTGACAGAAACGCAGTCTGATAATGCGGAGGATACTGAGATTGGGGCTGTTGAAATGCCCCTGTCTTCTGCTCCTGCTAATTCGCCAGTTACTAATCCTACTCAAGATGACTCAGTACAAAGTACAGAAAATGCTGAGGTCAATGGGGGTGTTGAAACTACTCCCCCTTCAGAGCGTGAGGGAGGGTCTAAAAAGGACCCACCCACACCTGTTGAAGTGAATATTGACATAGAGAGGACTCAGGGCAATGCGATTTACAGTTCATTGCTCGGAGTCCAAAATACTCTGGATAACTTCCAGCTCGATGTCAAAATGGATTCACTTCGGGAGGTGGTCTATCAGGCAATCAAAGATGCCGTCGAGGAACATCTGACGAACGAAGACAAGGCACAACTGGAGAATGAAGAGAAGCTTCGGGCAGAAGGTAAGCCTGGTACTGTCTTGGAAGCCTATCAAATGGCGACCAATCGTAATACGGATGCCATCAACAAGTTCAATCACAACAGCGATGTCATCAAGAAGCAATACAAGAATATCTCTGACCGTTTGTGTGAACTTCTTGGCCGAATCAATCTCGTTCCTTACGAAAAACCAAAGTTCAAGGATGAGAGCGGACATATATTGCTGAACTCGCTATATCTGTACCCTTGGTATGGCCTCAAGTGCTTCTATTCCAGCAAATATGTACGAGGGTTCTTCAAGACTATTGCATGGTCTATCTGGCTGATTAGCCTCGGACTTCTGTTCTTCGTCACCCGAGACAATGCCATTCTTCAGAAGCAGCAGAACATCAACCGCTATATTCATGCGTACTTCAGTGACAATGTCGAAGTCATGATGGAACTTGAAGGTATCGACCTGATGTTCTCAAATCAGGAAGTTATGCCTATGCCAGTCAAAGAGTTTCGGGAGTATATGAAGGAGTGTAAGAAAGAGGCTAACGCCAGAAACAGCAAACAGAAGTAGCAATGCCTCTATAATGCAAACATAGCCGTCTTGCGGTAAGGCGACTATGTTTGTGATAAGCGGTGTTGAAGCTATTCTACCTTCAACACCTTTTCGTAGTACACTTTGTTATCGTTAGTGATAATAGCAACAACATACACACCTGCAACGATATTACTAATGTTAATACCATTTCCATTGTAGCCATGGGCTTCTAACACCTTTGCGCCATTGGTTGATAACATACGAACGACCTTGATGTTGCTTATCTCACCATTAATATATAAATGGTCACGAAGTGGACGAGGATAGATGGTAAAACCTGTTGTAATAAGTTCGATACCTGTAGTCGTAGCAGCATTGAGAACTTTTGGCGAAGATATTGTACCTTCGTGTTGACCATTCATTGCGATAGTCTCAAGGATTTCCAATTCTTTTCCCGTTGCATTCTCATATGCTTTGAATGACAATGTTTCTGCATTGTCAATGGTGCCGTGAATGGTCATGTAGATGATGCCGTCAATATACTGGCCGATGCCACGACATTCAGAGCCATCAAATGCTGCTACTGTATATGCGCCCTCAACAGCAGGAGAACCATCAACTTGGAGTTTTGCAAGCATCGTCGTATTGTCGGTATATTTGTGTGCGTCGTACGACCACGGAGCGGTAGCAGCTGCACGGCGTGCCATCAAAGAAGGATTGCTTACGGGGAACACTCGTGCCACGGGATAAGTGAGTTGCTTTGCCTGAGTAGTGCTATACATATAACCTTCGCCGGGCTTCATCTGCTCCAGCGTTCCGTGCCAGTTGCCAGAGAGGTAAATTGCAAAAGCATCCTGCGTTTTAATGACATCCCCCTCACTGGGCTGTATAGATGCAAGCACTTCCGCAAGCGGTTTCTCTGCCGTGAGCAGATAGCCTAACCATGTGCTGCCCTGTTGCAGACCTATGGCGTTATTCTCTGGCTTCACAGTAAAGCCCTGCCATGTATGCTGTACGCTCGCATCCATCTGTAGTTTGTAACTACTCTTCGGATTGATGGTTGTCAGCGTTCCTTGCCAACCGTCGGCATCAAGCGTTCCTTCTGTTCCTACAAGTTGTGAAGTTTGGTCTTGTATGGGAGCGAGGAAATTCTGAGCATTTTGCATGTCAGAACCATCGAGAGGTGATGAAATCCAGTTCCAGCCTTGTGCCAAATCAAGTGTCAGGTCAAGATGGTCGTTCAACTGAACACGGTACATCTGTGAGGGGTCAGAATAGCAAGAGCCATTCGAGGCTGCAACATAGTAGATACCGTCTTCCGTCGGTGTAAACTTTTGCTCTGTAGCACCTTCTACAGGAGTTCCGTCTTCATGGAACCATTGATTGCCTTTTGAAGCAGATGATACGAGGGTGTTGATGCCTTCAACTGTAACAAGTGGTGCTTCCAAGCGTTGCAAGACGGTCAGGTTCAGGACAAACACACTGTCGCACATGTAGTCATTGCTCTGGCTGTAACGATAGATTCCCGTCTTGTCATACTCCATTCCATGAAATTCAAAGATGTCACCCTCGCAGATGGTCACCTCTAAAGAGTCAACTGCGGGTTTCTCTAACACATGGTTCAGATAGAGTACGAATGCCTTGCTGAAACTCATTCCTCCTTCATCGGTCGTGCTGATGCGGACTTTATAGATGCTGTCCTCGGCACACTTGAAGGAGTTCTTGATTTGCAACTGGTCATTGGTGATTTGGAAGAGGTCGTTGTGGATGGCACCGTCACCCTCGACCAAGGCGTAGGTGAAGGTCTTTTCCTCCTCTGTGTCCACGGAAGTCAGTTTGCCTACAAAGCCGCCGGCTGCCAAGTCGTCTTGGAAGGTCGAGTCACTCAGCAGGATGTCGGTCGGGGCCTGATTGAAGTTCAGAATCACGTCGGGTTCCTCCTTGGCGGGTTCGCGGTTGCCCGTATTGTCAACGGCAATGGAGTAAAGCTTGTACTGTTTGCCGGCCTCCACGGGGAAGGCAAGCACGGAGTCAACAGCCACGGTGTCTATTTCTTCATAGATGCCGTTGTGGTTGGCCTGATAGAGCAGGAGGTGGCGGATGCCGGAACCGCCATCATCGTCCTTACCTGTGAACTTCAGGTTATAGACATTGGGAAGTGTCGGATGCGTCTCTGCCGTCAACTTGCTCTCTGGGTTGCCTGCATCAATCTTGTTGCACCAACGGTTGGTGGGGATGGTGTCGTTGGTGTCGAATACGATGTTAGCGGCAATGCTGATGGTGTCACCCGTTTTCAGTCCTTCGTAGGGTTTAAGTTGGAAGGTGACTGCGCCTTCGCCCACATGGGTAGAGTCGTTCACTGGCAGCAGTCCACGCTCTGCTTGCATCGGGGCATAGCCTGTTTCTGGGTCAATGGTCGTGAATGTCCAGAAACCTTGCTGCTTGGCTACGTCCAAACCGCCAATCAGGTCAACATAGTAGCCCAAGGAGTCTTTCAGGTCAATACGCTGCTGATAGGCATTTGAAGGCTTGGCTACAGCGAATGACATATTGGAGAAACTATAGCCTCCAATGCCGAATCCCTTCATCCATGCCTTGTTCTGGAAGTCAAACCGCACGTCAACCTTCTGCGCTGCCGCTGTAGCAAACTCCGGGTCATTCTCAAACAGGATGGTGTAGTTCAACACATCGTTGATGCTCACCCATCGCACGGAGTCGTACCCTTCTGGGCCAATGACTTCATTTGGGTCGTAGGAGAGTTGCCCCGATGAAGTGGCATCACCTGCGGGGATGTTCTCTGGGTCATTTGGCTTGGGAGGATCTTGGTCACCTTGATTGCATTTGACCTGTGCATATCCTGCTGTGAGGCTGAGTAGCATAGACAAAAATAATAATATTCTTTTCATATCTTTCAATTTTTGTTCTTTATTTGTTTTGTTTCTTGTTCTTGAGAGCTTCCTGCAGGCCTAAAAAGGCTCTTTTCGTCCCGGCGGGGTTTTCCGTACCTCCTGAAAAGGTCTTTTTCGTCCCGCCAAGGGTTTCCGTACCCCCTGAAAAGGTCTTTTTCGTCTCGTCGGGGCTTTCTGTACCCCCTGAAAGGGTCTTTTTTGTCCCGTCGAGGCTTTCCGTACCCCCTGAAAAGGTCTTTTTCATATCTGCGGGGCTTCCGCGAGCGTCAAACTGCTTGTTTTCTTGTCTGCGGGGCTCCCGCGAACGTCAAACTGCTTGTTTTCTTGTCTGCGGGACTCCCGCGAGCGTCAAACTGTCTGTTTTCTTGTCTGCGGGGTTCCAGCGAGCTTCAAACTGCCTGTTTGATTATATTTTGATTAATAATTGCTTCTTAAAATATTCTCATATATTATTTGTCCTTGAGGTTTTACTTGCAATTCGGGAACTAAAATACCGGTGTTCCCATCCAAAGGCTGCGCAGGTTTAAATTTTGAAAAATCAATATTTTTCAGTGATGTTCTTGCTTCAACTGTTCTAGTCGCAAGATTCTTGTCTGGAAGACCTGCATAATTGCGATAATTGTTACCAAAGAACTTAGGATTGGCAGCAGAATAGTAAGATCCACGTAACCTCGCACCTCCTTCAATTCCGACTCCATACTTACCTGTACCTCCTGCTACACGATAAATAGGAACTTCCATATTTTTCAAAATTGGAACTTTCGCCATTGCTGCACCAGTTTTGGCATTCATTTCTATAAACCAATTCCACATTTTTAGAGGAGTACCTTTGGTTAATAGAGGACCAAATCGGCCAACTAACCATGGAAATAATTTGCCTCCAAGTTTTCCTATTGTTCCTGCTGGGATAAAGTTAAGAAGTCCTAGACCAACTGATTTTGTCAAATCCCAAACTTTTTCGCCAGTAGACATACAATCATTACCATATATGAAATTATTCAATGAATTGCCTATTTCCCAACCAGACCAAAGAGCACCTACCATTGCAATTACTGCAATAATAGGAAGAACTTTACCACTAGGGTCTGTAAACATTATACTATTATTAATTGCGTATTCAAAATCATTAAAACCGTTTATATACATCAAAGGGTCTTTCTGAAGAAAACGTCCCATATATGGATGCATTGACCTTGCTCGATAATAATATGTTTTTGAATCATAGTCAAATTCTCGACCTGTGAACAATATGGCATTGCCAACAGAAGATTGCGTGATCACATTACCCTCTCCATCATAGAAAGTCGGCATGCCAAAACTATCATAACTAACTCGTTCAATAATAGAACCATTTGCATTTGTAAGCGCAATCGTAGAACAAAGATGATTCACATGATAATAATACGCATCATCCCCTCTCTTCATCTGCAAAGCTTCGTCAATTTCATTGCCATACAGATACGACGTGGTGGCATCGTCCGTTACCTCTTCCACCATCTGGTCGCCCACATAATAGAATAAGGTGTTGTTCTTGGCAATGCGGCGACCGAGGGCATCGTACTTATAGGTGCTGAGGGTTTGGTCAACGGCGACGAGCTTGTTGTTGTAGTCGTATGTGAAGGTGTGCTTGTCGTCATTGAGCATGTTGCCGTTGTCATCGTACTGCGGGGTGAAGTTAAGACCGCCCGTGATGCTGGTGTAGGCATTAACATTGTTGGAGGTGTAGTTGGTGGCGATACCATTCTCCAAGACCTTGATTCGGTTGCCGAGGAGGTCGAACTGGTAGGACTTATCGACGGTGGTGCCGCGCTTGAACGAGGTGAGCTGGCTGATGACATCGTAACCATAGCTCTCGGTACGGGCATTGTTGAGCATGTCCTTACGCTCGGTCATGTTGCCGATGGGGTCATAGGTCATTTGCAAGTTCATGATGTCGTGGTCTGCCACGATGGAACTGAGCCAGCCGTTCTCGTTGTAGCCGTAGGTGGTGGTGATGCCATTGGCATAGCCTTGGGTGGTCTTCTGTCCGGCAGCATTATAGTCCATGGTCACCACCTCTTCGCCATTCTGCAGAATAGAGGTGATGAGGTCGCGGGAGTTCAGTTGCTCCACGACCTTCATACCAGAGGGATAAGTGAGCGTGCGCTTGCCAGCAGCAACATCATAACTATACCCTGTCACCTTGCCATTGAGCGTTTCGCTCAACAAACGCCCTGCTCTGTCGTAGGTAAAGTTGACGGTGGCATCCTTGTTGACAGCAGAGAGCATGCGGCTGATGCCGTCGTAGGTATATTTGTCCGTTGTGCCATCAGGATAAGTTTTGGTCAGCAGATTGCCAAGCGGGTTGTAGGCATACTTGAACTCACGGCCTGCACGGTCTTTTGAAGCGATGACACGTCCTAACTCATCGTAGGTGTACTGCAATGAGAGGCCGTTGGCAAACGTGATGGCTGTATTCTGGTTCAGCGCATCGTAAGCGTATGTGGTGGCATTGTTGTTGGCATCAATAGCCTTGGTGAGGTTTCCGTTGGCATCGTATTCAAACTGCGTCTTGGCATTGAGGGCATCAGTGTGGGTCAGCTGCTGGTTGAGCGAACTATAGGTGTAGGTCGTAGCATTACCCTTGGCATCGGTGACGGTGAGCAGGTTGCTGTTGCCGTCATACTCATACTTCGTGGTGGCACCAGAAGGCAGAGCCTCGGTAGTGCGGCGGTTCAGCGCGTCGTAGGTATAGGTCATCGTGCGATCGAGACCGTCGGTGACGGTGAGCTGGTTGCCGTTGCCGTCGTAGGTGTACTTGGCAATCATCCCCATATTATCAGAAAGTTGCTCCACGCGATCCAAACGGTCGTAGAAATATTGGAGCACATTGCCGTTGGGCTGGAAGACGGAGGTAAGGTTACCCTTTGCATCGTAGTCGTATGTCGTGATCTCGCCCTCGGCGTTGGTCTGGGTGAGCAGTTTATTCTTCTCGTTCCAGGTGAAGGTCTGCTGGTTGCCGATGGGGTCGGTGACGCTGAGCACGTTGCCCTTGCCGTCGTATGTGTAGGTATAGGTGCCGCCCTGCGGGTCGGTCTGTGTCAGCACATTGCCAAGGGCATCGTAGGTGTAGGCCCGAATCTGGTTTTTGGCGTTCTTCACACGCACGATGTTGCCCACCTTGTCGTAACTGACGGTTGTTGTGCTGCCGAGGGCATCCGTCTGCGAGGTGATTTGGTTGTTCTTGTCGTAGGCATAGGTTGTGGTGTTGTTGCGCCCGTCGGTCAGCGAGGTGATGTTGCCGCACTGGTCGTAGGCGTAGGTAGTGGTATAGCCTGCGGCATCCATCACCGTCTGCGTGGTGCCGTCGGTGTTGTAGGTGGTGCGCGTCACGTTGCCGTTGGCATCGGTGGTGGTGACAGGCCAGCCCTTATCGTTATAGGTAAAAGTGTTGCTGAAGCCGAGAGGACCATTGAGTGATGTCAGGTTGCCCTTCTGATCGTAGGCAAACTGGTAGTTGTTTCCGTTCTTGTCAGCGAAGGACGTCACTTGGTTGAAGTCTGGGTCGTAGGTATAACGTTCGGTGTTGCCAAGCGCATCAGTAAGCGAGAGCATATTACCTCGGTCGTCGTAGGTATAAGTCGTGGCATTGCCATTGGCATCAATGCGCTTGATGACATTGTCATCCTCGTCGTATTCGAGTTTTGACTGGATACCGCAGCAGAGACCTACCTTCTCAATAACGCGGCCTTTGTCATCCCAGCGATAGTAGGAGTACTGGTTCTGCGGAGCAGTGTAGTCGATGAAGACGGTCTTGTCACCATCGTAGCGGATGCTCTTGTCTGACACTTCGGTTTTCATTCGGGCCACCATGCCCGAAGCGTTATAGAAAATATTGGTCTTATGACCATTAGCATCAGTAATCTCGTCAAGATGATTCTCGCGGTCGTAGTCATAGACGGTGGTGTAGCCCATCGCATCAGTGCGCTTAGTCAAACGCTTCTTGGCATCGTAAGCGTAAGTGATGCTGCCATTGAGGAACGTAGCGGAAGCTCGGGACAATAGTTTGTTGCTGTACTCCAGCGTGATGGTATGTCCTACTGCATCCTGAATCTGGGTCAACAGGGAGTCTGCGCTATACGTCAGTGTCGTGCGGTTTCCGTTGCGGTCGGTCTGAGCCGTGAGCCGTTTATGGTTGGCATCGGCAAACTCGTAGGTCTCGCCGGTTTTCTCGGTGAGGACGTATTTGTTGTCGTGATAAGACAACACACTGAACACGCCGGCGGGGGACTGGAAGTCTTCGCCGAAGCGGGTGAAGGTGTCGGTGCGTCCGTCGCCAGTTTCGATGATGACGTTGTTGAGGCTGTCTATCTCATAGCGCATCTCATAGCCTAGTGAGAATCCGAGGCCATAGCCATAGTTGACATCTTTGGCCGAGCTGTTGTAGTAGAAGCGCAGTTGCATGGGCATGGCCGTGTTCTGCGTCTCGATGTCGGTCTGTCCGAAGAACAGCACGCCGTTATAACTGTTCACAAACAGTCCGTTAGGTCCGGCAATCTTTGGCCGGATGATGTTCTGGGCATACACACTCAGGATGCCGACAGAGCACAAAAGAATTAAAATCAGTTTCTTCATATCTCGTTTTTTTATTTCACAATGTATAAGTTAAGATAGGTATAACCTGCCGTTTGCAGGAAGTAGTAGTTAACCGTTTCCTGCTTGCCAGGAGGAATGACGACAAAGCCACGGTTGTCCTGCTTGACATCAGGACGGATGTGTAAGGCCGTCTGAGGATTGGTCTTGAATCCTTCAATCGTTGTCGAGAGTTGACCGCCTCGTATGGTCAGCAACAACTCACGTATCACGATGTCGGTATTGCCACCATTGACGTATGTCACGCTAACCGGTCCATAGCCAGAGATGCGAGTTTGCTTAGGAGCATCCAGTTTTACACCCAGAGCTACATTCGTTCCAGGAACAACCTTGAAGCCATCGGGCAATGTAGCCTGTGTGCCATCGGGCAATTCTGACACCACATTGTAACTACCCGTTGCTGCATCATTCAGATTGAAGGTAGCCTTCGATGATGTCTGGTCGTAGAACGTGATGCTTTCTGCGGGAATCATCTCACCCTCACGTGCTAAACGGAAATCCATAATGGAGTCGAGCAGAGCACCATGAATCTCTGTAGATATCCAACCATTAGTACCGCCCTCCTTAATACTAAGAGTGGTAGCACCAAATTGAACTTCACGGGCAGAGAGCGTCATGGATGTCTCGGCAAGTTCCTGTTCACCGTCAATCACAAACTCATTGAGGCTACGGCTTACAGCGGCATTATCTTGAGCCAGTATGTAATAGTTGCCTTCCTGAACGTCAGGAATCAGCACTTCTTGCTGCGTTGTTTCAATGTCGCTGGCAGAACGGTCGTAGCGGGCAGTAGATGGCACACGGTCGTAAGCTGCGTACAGTCCTGCCGACGTTCCTTCAGGAGTGTCAAGGTAGAGTCCTACGGTCTTTCCACTAAGTCCACTGTGTAATGGAAGTTTGAATAGACCCGAGGTGCTGACTGTTGCGGAACCACCAAGGCTGAGAGTCTGGAAGGCGACAGTACTGGCAGAACGGGCTTCCGTTTGGTTGTTGTCGTAGTCGCTCTCTGCAATGGCATGAGTTGAATTGGTGCGAACAATGAGGTAGTAGTTACCCTCTGGAATATTGGTGATTCGTCCGGTCACAGTACGGGTAATCTCCGTTGCAGGATCGATGTTCACGTCACCGTTCACCACGCCAATCATGGCATCGTTCTCGTCCCATTTATTGTCCTTCGACATATAGAGCACATCGCGTAGCTTGCCCTTGGCAGCATATTCTCCCTGATTGGCTATGTTGTAGCTAATAGTAATGGCTTCACCTGCCATGATGCGAGAAGGTGCAGACATCTTCGTAACGGTCAAGTCGGCAGGAGTATCGCTGGGGTCTTCTACATAGACTGCCACCTTAGTCTGATTGTTGTCCTTGCTCTTTTCCGTCAAGGCGTCTGTTCCGTCGGCAACAGCAAAGAGGACATAATAGCCTTGGGCAGACATAGGCATCGTGAAATCAGCCTTGATGTCATACGAATCATCCTTAGCCAAAGTTCCCACATGGGTCTTGCTGCCTAACTTAATAGCTTTGTTGACATCAAGCGTATAACCCTCTGACAAGTAGAACACTTCAGTCCATTTGTCTGCATGAGTCTCACTGTCACCGTTATTAGTCACTTTTGCCTTGATGGTTACAGGCTGGCCGCCACGTAGCGTACTCTCGGTAGAGAGGTCAGAGATAACGAGATCTGGCAGGGGTGACTGCTTGGCAGTGAACTGTTGTGAGACAATATTATCGTCTGTCGTACTTTCCTCGGTATTTGAAGTATTTGCCTTTACAATGAGGTATCTTGTTCCTACAACATTGTCAGCAAGTTCGATAGTTGCTTTCATATTCACTGAAGCATTCTTAGCCAACTTGCCAGAACGAACAGAGGCAAGTTGCTTATCATTGCTGCTCAATGTAGCATCCGTTGACAGATAGACCGTGCAAACAGCATCTTCAGCATCCCATGTCCCTACGTTGCTGAGTGTCCAAGACACCTCGGTCTTTTCAGATGTCATCACCGTTGCAGGAACAATAAGGTTGGATGCTGTCAAATTGGGCAGATTGCCATTGACATAGACAGGCGACTTGACTTGATTGTCATCGTATTTCTTTTCAACCAACGACCTGTCGTTGTTGATAATGACAAAGATGTAGTATTGTCCACCCTGCATATCTGACGGAATAGTGATGCTGACATTGGCGGTAACTGATGCCCCCGTTTGTAAACCATTTGTTGTTGGCATTGTGCCTGCTACGGACAAGGCTTTGGCAGAAGAATCAAACGTACTGCTCTTCGAGATGAATATTTCCTGTTTTACATCCTTGTCAATGGCAAGCGAACCTGTATTCTTGATATTGTAGGAGAGCGTAAGGCTTGCCCCAGGTGTTGTAGTCGTTGCCACTGACAAGGCAGAAACAGTTAGGTTTGTACCATTCACCTTCACCGTTGTTGGGTCTTCGGCATAGATAAACTGCTTGGCTACTGAAGCCGACGAGTTGTTTGCCGTGCTGCTTTCTGTTAACGCATTGTCAATATTCGTTTTTACATAGACATACCGTGTGCCATTCAGCGAACTGTTCTTGGGGATAGTGATGTTAGTTCGGAATGTCTTTTCGCCACCAGCAACAACAGAAACGGTATTCGTAGCCGTTCCAAGACTAATAGCATTTGCGCCATTGGTACTGCTACTTGCATAGAAACCGTCCTTGACGGTGGCGTTCTGGATGTCTGCAGTACCGATGTTCTTAAGCTTCCAAGTCACAGCCACTTTGGAGTCCGTCGAAAGAGTCTCCTCAGAGATTGAAATGATTTCAGCCGTCAAGTCAGGGTCGGCCAATGTGATAGCCTTTGACATGATGACATTGTTGTTTTCTCCATCATATTCCAAGACGGCGTTGTCGGCATCCACCTTAATATATAAATAATAGGTACCAGGCTGAAGACCGCTGACACTGACGGAACGGGTGGCGGAATAGCTGTCGCCCTCATATTGATAGTCGCTACTGGCAATTTTGTAATATCCCTTTTGGGTAAATTGACCTGTCAGTTTGGCAGAATCATCCAATCCCGTATTCTTTGACGAGATGTAAACCTTGTCCTTCCAGGTATTGGCGAAAGGCACACCAGGGCCAATGTTACGAACGGAATAGCTTACGTCGAACTTCATTCCAGAAGAAATACGGTAAGGGGCATTCAGGTTGTAGGGTTCGAAATCAGCGCCAGGCGTGAGCAATGTGTTGATTAAATCGCTGACTCCAGAGTTGTTGGCTGTATTGGCCAGTTCATAGACAGCATCATTTACATCGGCATCTACGATGAAATAGGTATCGCCATACCAATCATATGGAATCGTGGCTGTAAACTCATCTGTTACCGATTCCCCTGCTTTAACTGTTAAGTTCATGGAGTGAGAAGACAAACGGAGTGACTTGCCGCTGCCCAGTTCTGGCGTACTACTGATATATAATACGTTGTTAATAGATGTACCGTTCACATCAGCGCCACCTTTGTTGGCAATGGTTGCAGTCACCTTTATTTTCTTTCCAGAATAGAATGCACTGCTTGAAGCCAGTCCTGCACTATTGATGGGAGATGGGGTTAAATCGGGGTCGCTGTTGTCAACCACAGCCACCACTCGCGGCACTTGTATGTCAGCCAATGGTGGTACTTGAATATTGATACGCTTGTAGAAGAAGTTGTCGCTAACGCCATCGTACTCGTTTTCTTCTTCTACAGTAACGTATGAAGCGTTACCCTTTGCCGTCAGGAAGCCATACTCGGCATTCTCCGGGTCGTATGGAACGGGAGCAGAACCTCCGGCTTTTGTAAAGTCAATATTAGTTGCGCCATACATATTGCTGGTGACAACAAGGTCATAATTGCCATAGATGCGCTCTTCGAGAGTGACATTAACAGTGTTCTCGTAACTTTCTCCTGACGCAAGAGCCGTGACATTATCCACGGATTTCAACAGCTTAGAGCCAGTCATAGATGTTCCTGCAGAGATGTTGGGTACTAACCAGATGTAATCCTTCCAAGAGGCATCGCCAGTAGAGCCGCGTCCGTCATTGCGAATTTTCCATTTAACCGTAAGTGGCTGACTGGCAATTGGCTCTGAACAATCTAGAGAAACCACATGCAGATTGGGCATACTCTTGATGGTGATCTTGCCTCCGTCTGCTTCCTGCAAGACATTCTGCCCCGATTTAACGCTCATTACTGCGGAGGAGATAGTCAAAGGGTAATCACCCTCATCAGTAACATTATCTGGTGACTTGACTCGAACTGTAAACAGCCGTCCGGCGATTCCATCTATTGCCGCATTGTTCTGCGACATAACGACGAATTTATAATTGCCGTTCTTCAGCTTTCGTGCCGTCATCTGATGATTTTTGGCACGCTCAGTCAATACAGCTGACACCGGATTGACAGTAAAGCCCGTCGGGACCTCCAAAGTGAATTCCACAGCGGTGATTGCTTCTGCATTGTCCATGAATACAGACAATGTAGCTTCGCTGCCCCTTGACATCTTCAGGTCTGGAATATAAAGCCTGTTTGTTTGGGTGTATGCTCCCACTGAAATCAATGTCATCAGGAGCGACAAGAATAGCGATTTTGTATGTTTCATATCAGTCTTTATTTTTCATTTACCATGTATTTCTTGCCGTTAGCATCAATGACGATAGAACGTTTGGCACCCAAAGGAATGCAGTAAACCTCATTGAGCCGTAGAGTGTCAGATGTGGTCGGATTGATTCCAGTAGGAGTAGCTCCGAATGCCGTGGTGATTTCATTGGCATCCGTATCGGCTAACATGGAATAGGTAACGACACCACCGTTCAATGTGCCAAGAACGTTCTCTCCTACAGGTAGTGTTGTCCCACTTAAAGAGTAGCCGACAAGGTGAATCTCATTGTCAGTGTGTTTTACTGAGCATGTGAAACCGGCTGACGTAAGAGCCTCGTTCATGCTAAATTCAGGACCTGTTGCAACAACAATGTCAAAAGATGACACGGGAACGGCTGCATTGATGACTAATTTCCCATTAGCCACAAATACTGTTGCATCATCGCCTGAAGTGATGGATGCTACCCTTTGTGAGTGATTATATGCCCACGCTGGTGCTGATGCGGAATTGCCTTCAAGGAGAATGTTTACCAAACTGACCGCATCCTGCACATTGATGACTTCATCTTTCCACAGATTTGCAGCTGTAAAGTTATAAGGCTTGTTCGTATATTCCTCAAACATATAGTTGATGGTGGTTTGCAGGTCGAGCACATTCACCTGACCATCGAAGTTACCATCACCCTCGTCAAAACTTAGTTTAATGCGGAAAGTGCTGCCCTCGCGCGTACCATTATTATATAATACGGCAACATTGAGTGTATCTCCACTTTCACCGTAATACGTGTTTTGTTCAGATACGTAGGGAATGGACAGTTGACCGTTCTGATAAGCCATCGTCATACCCCAGCTATTGTCGTCAGTGGTGCATTGCAAGTTGATATCTGTTTCCCATGTCTGGTTGGCATGGTCATATAGCAGGATGCTTGGCACTTTCGTTGCGATGTCATCAACAGAAAGGTTGGCAAGGTGCAAAGGCACAATGCGGGCAATAGCCTGCTTGCTCAGGTCAAGTTCTGTGACAGAAGGAGATATTGTCGGATAGACATCTTCGAGGCAGTTCTCTGAGGCATTTAGGCTCGTCAGAGATGGGAAACTGTTAGCGAAGAGGCTGACGTTTCCTGTAAGCTGGTTGCCAGAGATGTTCAGAGACTTGATGTTTGCCATCTGTTCAGGATGTTGCTGTGCAAATGCGTAGGTGGCGGTACCTATATCACCAGACAGTTTGTTGTTTGCAAGGTTGATGCTTTGAAGCTGTGGCAACGCCAAGATAGCAAATGGGAATGTTCCTGTAAGGTTCTGGTTCGCAAGGTCAAATCCAGTAACATGACCCTTTTCGATGTTGAGTCCTTGTATGGATGACACACTCTTCATGCCTTGCGAAGCATCCCAAGAATGTGACCAACCCATTTCTGTGAGTTGAGGCAACACTGTTTGCAGGATTGCCCATTCTTCAGCATTGAACTGATAGATGGAGAATGAGCCTACCTGTGTGGCAGGGCGACCATAGTAAAGCGAGCCGTCGGCAAATCCCAGATAGATGGCATAGTCGCCAGGCTCGGTTGGCTGGGTTGTAGTGCTTTCAGAATCGCCTTGTTTCAAATAGGTGATGGTAGCCTCTCCAACACCTTCCGACTTCGTGATGGATGCACCATGACTTTGTTCATCATAGGTGATGTCCTCATTGGGAAGGTTGATGATAAATAAGTTGTCAGCGAGTGGTGCTTTGTCAATACTGATGTTAGCCGTCAATGAGCCTGTGTAGTTGTTCTTTCCTGTGACGGTCAGTATTCCTGTACCGGGAAGCCTGTTGTTACTCCAAGCTACCGTATAGTCCTTGTCATATTCCAAGTTGGCATAGTTGGCGTTTGAGAACTGCCAATCAGGGGTAAATGTCTGTCCATTATAAACAAATGACGTTTCAGACAGTTGCAGTTCACCACTGAACGGCTGGGGATTGATGGCGAAGGTATATGTCTTTCGGCCAATGGTATAGGGGAAGACACCTTCGATATTGAATGATGCTGTTCCTGCGTTTATGTTGTTTCGATATGTCTTCAATTCGTATTGACTCTCATCCAAATCGCATGTAGCATTGACCTGGAAAAGCGAATCGCCAGTATAAGTCTTTTCTTCTATGCCAGTGAGTGCATGGAAACTTACGTCTTTATATTCAATTGGGTGCAGCAAAGTGGTATTCCCCACTAAGTCCCTTGTCCTGAACTTGATGACATGCGTTGATTTCGTTGCATCGAACATGGCTACAAGACTACCCGTAAACTCATCACCAGAGGCCAGTGTGTCTGTCAGAGCTATCCATTCTTCACTATCTTCTACGGCATAGTCGATAACACCGTCAAGCCCTGCAGGACTCTCGTATGAACCATTCAGTGTAAGGCGATGGGGACGGGAAAGGTCATTCCAACCTTCGGGGTCATCGGGAGTCACTTCAAATGTAGAGTTGGGTTCCAAATTCACCTCTCCGACACCGATAACGTATGAGAAAACGACCGTTGAGCCAGCGGTAATGGTGCGGTTTTTCCAGCACCAGCCCATGCCGCTGTCGTAATAGCCATTTTCCACCATATAACTATCACCAGAAGAATAGTTTCCTACCATTTGGTATGGTTCACTATTTAGATAGTAATATCCAAACCAGAAATCGCTAACAGCAGTTACTCCAGCAAGTCCAGAGCCAAATAGCACACAGAGTTGAGCTCCATTCCCGTCCTTCATGGTAAGTCCATATGTTTGCCCGAATGTGTCTATTCTTCTTTCTATTGGAGCAGAATCATTGCTTCCTATCATCACGTCTGCATGGGTTCCTAATGAAATGACAACATCAGTTTCATTTGTATTGGTGACAGTGTAGCAAATACGCGCTAATTCTCCTTGCTGTTCTACCGAAGGTTGGACAGTTACACCATTGACCGTCGTGCCATTCAAGCAATCCACACGCGTTGCACTATTACTACCTACTTGAACAGAAAGTTTATAGCCATAGTCGCTGTAGGTAGATGAATAATAGTACCCATTGTAATAGCCCATCATGTCGATAGCATCAGAGTACTGCTTGTAGTACAACTGGGTAGAACCAACCTGACTGTAGCCACTGGGTAGGTAAGAATACTTGCTGGCTCTTCGAGCAGAGGTTTTCTTTGCACCATTCTGTGCACACACATCTTGCACTATGCCTAATAGCAATAGTGCCATCCAAGGAATGATCATTCGTTGGAATCTGCATCTGAAATGTTCTTTTTTGTAATTCATGAGCTTTTATATTTTAATCATTAATAATCAAAGAATACCAGAAACGCAAAAAGTCCTACAACGTCAGCTGTATGGCAAAACGTTGAGGACTTTTTGGTTCCCTATATCCGTAGCGGATAACTATGTATTTGAGCCTAAGCGGAACATCCATATTTGCTCATTTTTCTTTTGGTAAGTAATTTCAAGATGACTCGTCTTTGCAAGTCTCTTATAAGAGAAAGCGCAGACAACCGCCATATCTCACACCAGGTTCAGCACGACCCCAAGTATACTATGGATGAAGCCTACGCTTATTAAGCGTGCTTCAACGTATACTTGGTTTTGCTCGATAATTTCTCTTGCGAGGTGCTGATTCGGTGTGAGAATTTGAGCAAATATGTCTTTGTATGTCACCATCGGGCATAATATGCCCTTTGGCAAATACGGGGGCAAAGGTAATGAAAAAAAGTCAAACAAATGCAAAATGCTTCGATTTTCTTTGACTTATTTGCACTATTTGCTTAATTTGTGCATGAAATGCTATCAGAAACACCAAAATTAGAACAAATAAGATATAGTTGAACACAAAAAACGCCTGTGTTAAGACAACCCTATAGATTACTTTGAGCACAGACGTTTTTTGAACACATTGCCCTATTGTTTTAGTCTCTCAGACAGCCAATAGGTATGACGAACACACTATCTTCCTTTCGTTGATAGGCAAAATCGCCGGTAGCCGTAAGTACCATGAGGAACGAAGGCTTCTTCATCTTTGTGGTGTCAATCTTATCGGCAAGAGTTTTCAATGCGGATGCACCATCGTTGATAAGTTCATCGCCACCGAGTTTAATCTCTATCAATCCATATTGTCCATTTCGCAAATGAAGCACGGTGTCACATTCCAACCCTGTCTTGTCCCTGTAATGATATACCTCGCCGTCCAAAGCGTCGGCATATACACGCAAGTCTCTTACACATAAGGTCTCAAAAAACAATCCCATCGTATTTAGGTCATTTATTAAATCCTGTGGCCCGAGTCCGAGTGCTGCCGTAGCTATTGAGGGATCTACATAATAGCGCGTGTCGCTTGTACGTATGGCTGTCTTAGAGCGCAAATTGGGATTCCAAGCATGCATGTCTTCTATGACAAAAATTTTTCTCAGAGCTTTTAGATAACTGTTTACGGTGTCCTCGTCAAGGGTGCTGCTGTCATTGGCCAGCATGTCTTCTCTTATTACGGCAAGAGCAGTCTGGCTACCTTGCTGACGTGCATATGAACGCATTAGTCGCTTGACTCTTTCTGGATCACGCTGAACACCGTCCACCCTCGAAGCATCAACATTTGCCACGGCATCGAAGTATTCCAATGCCCTGTCAAGGGCAATGTCCTCGCTTTGCAAGGTGGCTTTGGGCCAACCTCCCCTGCATATAAGATAAGCAATGCGTGAAAGGTCAAGGCTGTTTTCACTGTAAAGGCCTTCTGTCTCACCTCTAAATAATGCGTTAAGGCTTATCTCACCATTGGATTCTCCTGATTCAAACAGACTCATTGGACGCATTGTCAATCTTGCAATACGCCCTGTTCCAGAATGTACCATTACGTTTTTATCGTCCTTGTTCGCTTCAGGGGGTACTGATGAACCTGTCAGCATATAAAATCCGTCACCTTCACGATGGTCAACATCATATCGTATCGCATCCCAGAACTTGGGGGCTACTTGCCACTCGTCAATAAGTCTTGGCGTTTCACCTTCAAGCAATTTCTTTATATTGATGTCAGCCAATCGAAGATATTGGCTTTTGTGTTCCGGGTCAGACATATATAGCGTACTCTTTGCCTGTTGTTCACAGGTTGTTGTCTTACCACACCACTTTGGCCCTTCCATAAGAACAGCCCCACATCCTTTGAGCTTACGTTCAAGCAACTTGTCGAGAATCCTTTTCTTGTACATTGTAATGTTCTTTTTTATAGAAATCCGCTGCAAAGATACACATTTATATTTATATTCGGTGATTTGGCTGAATATTTTTCGGTAATTTGGATTGTTTTCGTTCGGAAATTTGGCTTTATTATGCTCGGCAATATGGATTTTGCTGAAATTCTCAAAGGCTTAACGCAGGAATATGCTTTCTTTCTCAAAGAAACAAGTCTTCTGTACATCGAAATTCTCAAAACATATTAATCAAACAATTATCCATCAAGTTTACAGCGCCCACCTTCTTCTCCATTGCAAAATGAAGACTGACAATGTAACGCAGTTATAAAACGCTCTTTGAAATGTTACTTATTTGTTACTTTTATTCATGTAGAATTACTGTATATTGTTATTTTATAACAATATATAAATATTCAATGGGGTAATAGCCTAATCCTACAAAACAGATGATGAAGAAGAGTTCCATAATGATTCACAAGAAAGTTAGTGTTGCCAAGGCTTCTTGATTAAAGAATCGTCATTAATGAGATTGCGGATGTAATCATCGAAAGGGGTGTTGTGGTTAAGGAAATCGACTTCTTTCATGAAGATGTCGGCAACGTCCTGTGGATTGGTATAGTGATAAATGTCATCCAGTTTATTCGCTTTATAGCAGTCTTTCAACTTCTGCTGTGACGGTTCGTCATTGTCCTTTACCGCTTCGTCGAAGCAGTCATTAATGATGTTGCGGCATAATGAGCCCCATGATGATATAATCCCTTCGGTGCGGTAATTGCTGAAGATGTCGCGCTTGTTGACTAGATACCAGCAGACAAGGTCATTGAGGTTTTCGCCTTTGGTGTACATCTCAATGAGGGTTGCTGCACGGCGGTCTAAAGTCATTTCGTCGGACTCGACAACGTTGTTCTCGAAGAATGCTCGTGGATTGGTCTTAATGCCATATTTCTCAAATGGATTGCTATCGAAATATTCCTTGTCCTTCTCTATAATCTTGAGAGTCTTTTGGTCGCGTTCACCGTTATAAAAGGCGTAAAGAGTTTCATCGAATATGTCATTGGGGCTGACAACGTCGAAAAGTGTCATGCAGGACTTTACCTTCATGGCATCTACGGGACCAAGGATCTCCTCTATATCGTGTGTTATGTCGTATGCGTCAACGAGTAGTGCATGGGTTATCTCTCTGAGCCGTTCTTTCAAAACGGGATGCTCGAAGTAAGCATGTGCCTCATATAGCGACTCTATTCCATACTTTTGCGACAACGGACTGAAGCCCAGTCCACGCATCTGCGGGAATATCCACCATATCCAGTGTCCGGATTTATAGCCCGACTTTATCTCTTTCAGCGCTTCGTCATAATATGACTCCTGGGGCGCAAGGAAGCGTTCTACATTCTGGTGCATAGTTACTTTAATTTAAGTTGTGTGAGGATTTTGTCGTAGTTGTCATCTCCGAGATTCTTTTGTGTCAAGTACTGGTTAATTGGATGCGGATTGACTATTGTTCTTTCTTGTGGAAGAGAATCCCCCATTAATTCCTTCCATTTGTCTTTTCCTCTCATTACAACGAATAGAGGCTTTTGAGGTTGGTCTTTTGCCAATTCAAGAACATTCTTTGTAAATTCTTGAGATGGCAGGAACTTGTCCCTATTGTTGTATTTTGCAAAGCTGTCTGGATATTCTTCGGAGGTGTAACCATTCAGTTGTACTAATGCAAAGTGCTTATAAAAGCCTTGCTCATCTTCTGTGTTAAGCTCCTTTTGGTATGTAGAGAGTAATTCTTTTAGCGAGTTTACCCAATACATGTCTGAAAGGAGTTTTACACCGATACTCGACATTAGGCAGTCGGACTCAAGTCTCAGGGACTTCTCCTTTTCTTCACATATTTCTCTTATGCTTTCAGGAGAAAGAATCGTAGGAAGCCATTTGTTTATGTGCTCTACATATCCGGGATTCTTGGACAAGATGATTATATCAGCCTTGAAAGGATTTCCCCAGAAAGGCTCAGGTGGAACTTCTACTATCAGACGTCTCCTATTCTTCTTATCGTGATTGGCATTATATTTTAGGATAATTTCCTTATCGTCTTCGAAAATGTAATTGCCACTTTCGTCCCAAAGATTATTGACCTTCAACTTTGCCCAGCCATTATTCTCTTTGAGTTCTTGTATGGTTTTGTATTTACCCATATTTCTTCGTCTTCTTTACTGTATAGCAGTGGTTTTTAATTCATTGGGCAAAGATAGCACTATTTGACGGGATTTGCAATTATTTGGCGGAATTTTATTGTACCTTTGTCTGCTGTTAATAGAATTGAAAGAACTATGGGACAATATACTTATGTTGTAACCGATGTGGTTGGTAAGGAAGGACATCACTATCCTTTGCTGACATCGAATGAGTATCCGTGAATGAACATTCAGATTGTTCCGACGCCAGATGAGGACAGGGATTGAATTCTGGCTGAACTTAAAAAGCAAGGAGGTTGGATAGCCAAAGCAGAAGGACGTGATGATTTTGTTGCCATTCATGCCGGTGGCGGTACCAAGGAACATCCGACAATCAAGATTACCCAGCAGAATGTCAATGAGGTTTGCGATGCTATGAAAGATTGCCTCTGGACTGCTGCTGAATGGTGGGCTAAAAACGGAAATAAGAAGTAAGCTATGGGATACAAATATAAAATTGACGTTGCGAATATTGAGGACACTGAGACTATTGTGAAGTTCCAACTGGCTATGGCAAAAGAGTCTGAGGGAACGGAACTGGACTATGAGACGGTGCGTGAGGGTGTGAAGGCTGGCATTGCTGATGACGGCAAGGCTACTTACCTTGTGGCTCGAAATGAGAATAACGAGGTTCTTGGTTCTCTGATGTTGACTACGGAATGGAGCGACTGGAACAATTGCAATTACTATTGGATACAGAGCGTTTATGTTCGTCCCGAGAGTCGGCATCAAGGGGTGTTTAAGGAATTGTTCGACTTTGCAAAGACCATAGCGCAGTCAGAGGGTGCCGGTGCTCTTCGCCTCTATGTCGACCGCCACAATGTTAATGCCCAGAAGGTTTACCAGTCGCTTGGTATGCATGAGAGCCATTATCTGATGTACGAAGTATAATCATATAAAACGCTCAAATACAAGGTTAAGACATGATGAACTTAATTTGTCCCGAATGTGGATGTTCGGAGGTCGTTGTCTATGACGACGGCACATGTGTATGTCAAGGTTGTGGATTTGTGGGCAGCATTGACATGTTCAGAAACTAAGTTGCCTGATACTTTCAGTTATCCACTGATTTCTGATAGACCAGTCGCTCATCTCCATTCTGCAAATGAATAATGCCGCAATAAGTGAAGCCGTACTTTGTTAGGCAGTGTTGCATGATGGTATTGTCCCTATGCGTGTCGATACGGATGTTGTGCACCTTTAAGAAGCACCAGTCAAGCAGGTCTTTCATGACACCGTGATATTGCGGCAGGCTTGCCACCCTATGGATAACGTAATAAGGCTCCATGTTCAGCCATGATCCTTCATAGATGACTGCGTAAGTCGGCTCAGGGCCATTGATAAACGCCCATGTGGCTATAGGCTTGTCGTCCTCGAAGAGCAGATAGCTGTTGCCGTTGGCGATGTCCTCCTCTATCTGCTTCCTCGACGGATGCCCGGCATCCCACTGATGCATGTTGCCGGAAGCTATCATAGTATTCCGACCACAGTCAATGAGACGCAAAACAGTTTTGGTATCACACGTCTTTGCTTTTCTAACACTCCGATTTCCTGTCATAGACTTGATTGGCTTCAAAATCTATAATAATTTGCACGTTTATAAATGACTCTCTACTTGTTCGTCTAGCCAAGAGACAATATCTTTATCGCTCATACTCTTTGTATCAAAGCAGAAGTATTGCTCAAGATCTCCTTGACCATTAGCGTTCTTAATGCTGTAGCTGTACGGATTAGAATCTTCCATCCGGTATATTAAGTCGTTGTAATACCATTGAAAATTCTTGCCTTTGTACCTAAAGTTGATGTTCCACTTGAATAGGAGATCGGTATTGTCAATCTTATAGTTTTTATCTACATCTATATCAGGTGTCTTCAATAGGAAATTGTTACGCCTTGAGGCATTGAGGAACACGCCATCACTGCTTGGGTAGATAGCAATGTGATTATTATATTTCCTGATCCACGACTCTGGCAACTTTTTTATGACATAGTCAAGTAAACCAGTCTGTGTCAGCAAGTAAAGTGCATTGCGTGTTTCGTCGCTCTCGTCTGGTTTTTCCATATCCTTAACTTCAGGATGTGAGTCAGTCAATAACTCATCAACTTGACTTCTGATTTTGTCATTGAGCAGATAGTAAAGCCACGTGGCAGGCTTATTATTAAAAGTTCGGTGCTTGTACCAAATGGTTTCAACATTGACATCCTCAGGTGTAAATTTGCTGAGTAATGATTTAAGCAACAATGCGTCATCATAATCAGCGTTCATAGCCGATTGTCCACGTCCTATTGTCTTTTTGAAGAACTTCCTTATGTTGTTCCATTTTTCGTCAAATTTTGACCAGTCAACGTTGCCGTTACCGTCAAGATAGAGAAATCTTATAGAACCATGAAAGAAGGAATAGTTCTCAGCATCCATTATGACTTCTTCCCACGTGTCATACTTGCTGCCGTCGGCTCTTCTACAGGTACCATCATACTTTCTCAGTGAACCATCATCAGCCAAGATCTTTCTTGCCTTTATTGTCTCTTCTTTTAGTTGTTCTTCTATAAGAGAATTAGGATTTATACTTTTCAGTCTCAAATCCTCATATATTTTGTAGCTATTTAGACTATCAATGAGTTCCATTGCCGTTCTCATTGCCGAAGTGTCCCTTATCTGCAATCCTCCGTCTTCTCCCTGAATAGAAACGATGTTCCATACCACCCTCATCCATCTTCGCAGTGATTCTAGATTGGGTTCGCCTTCACGAAGATATTTGCACACTGAGAAGAATGTTATGCGGTGTATCTGTGTTATTTTCTTCACAGAAAGATCCTCCACTTTCTCTACTTCCATATTGTCATATTCTGGAATAAAGCAAAAGTGATCATCATCCCAAGAATTGTGTAAGATGTTGGTCGAATCAGGGATAGTATTTAATTTACAATAGCAGTCAAATACAGTCTGCATGTCTTTGAATGTTTCAATGGGAGTCAATCTCCTCCCTTCCCCGTTTGTATAGAACATGTAAGGTTCAAAACCAGTATATTCATGACAGTCGTCGGCATTGAAATACCTGTACGACGAATTGTTGTTCTCGATGGTGTACTCGGTTTTGCCATCAAATGTGCGACTGCCCACCTGGAGGACATAACTGCCATCATCAAACTTAGACATAAATAGCTGGTTCCAGAAGAAGCGATTGATGAATGTAAGGTAAATCTCATCAATGGTGTTCAGACGAGAACGTTTAACCCAGAATGGCGCAGCCCAAGTGGTATCTAATTTGATTGATATACCATTTCTTACGTCAAGCAACGACTTCCATGCGTCTTCATTTTCACATCTTTTTCTGATGTAGCCTATTAAGTCTGCCTTTAGGTTCTCAAAAGGTGTCAACTGCTTACCGCGCGCATTCATTTTTATATAGAGATCGTCTGTGAGTCCATAGTTTTCCAATGGTAATTGATAAAACACGATAGGACAATCCTTGGATATAAGCCGCTCCCAATATTTGTTGAAATCGCAGTCGTCTTTAAATTCTTTTTCTATCCCATCTGCCAAGTCATCATCGGCAGTGCAATTTCCGTCTTCGGCATTCACTACTTTTCCACCAAGCATTCTTAACATAGCCTGTATTGTAGGATCTTGCTTCCACGCAGAATAGAACCATGTCTGTCGTTCTATGAAACTCACAATATCCGTACTGAAATTCTTGAAGTTTTCAGCTTTGCACAAATTCTCACAAAACTCTCTTGACGACAATCTTGTTTCATAAGTGAAATGATTCAAAACAGAGGAAGCTTCACTAAGTTTCCCCGCCTTCAGAGATATATAGAAGTGAAGCAACCACAATGTAGTTAGACGCTGCTGTCCGTCGAGAGGCTGTTGTTTACCATTCTCGTGCGAGCCATAGACAAAATCTAGTCTCAATTCCTTCTTGCTCTGACTTTCAAGTGCCTTTTTAAGACTAGCGAGAAAACGTCTGCGTAGGTGTTCCTTACCTATTCTTCCTTGCGCGTAATCACGCTGGATAATGGGAATTTCAATTTTGTTTTCGGAGAGGTATTTCCAAAAGTATGTCTTGTTCATAATGTCTACTTTTTTCTTAGTTTATCGATACATCTCATGATGTCCTCCTTATAAGATTGGGCATCATACTTTGACCAATAGTTGTTGTTGCCAATTGTTGATGAATAATATTTCAAGAACACCTGCTTTGTACACGGTGGAACGAATGATGACGTAGCGCTTCTTTTGTCATCTTCATTAATGACTAACCTACCGTCACGCGTGAGTTTTGGCAAGGGTAGGAGTTCACCATTCTCTTTACTTATAATGACTCGTCTTTTACCGGAGAAGATAGCATTGCCATAACTGCGATTGGTTGATGAATCTAGCAGAGTGTAGTTGCTTATTTGATTCTTTTCGCTTGGCGTCCATTCTTCCTCTCGTGAAACGCCCTTGTATATTGTCTTAAGGCATTCCTCCTTCAAGGAATCAAAGTCTTTGATAAATTTTTCTTCACCGCTATTAAACAGTTCTTGAATATGTCTTTGCGTTTCCTCTCCAACACTTAGATAAACATTGCAGAGCCATTCTTTCTGCGTTTTGATGTCAGCCTCTGAGTTTGTGGTACTGGAGTTTATATGTTCTACGTCCCAACCTTCAAGTTTAAACAGGTGGAAGGGAAATTTGTAGAACGTTCCTAGATGATATTTTTTATTCTTTACTTGTGCCTCATTTCTGCTCACTATAGTTTGTATATTATGGAACAGAAGTATAGGCTTGCACAAAGCCTTATTGCTTCCATCCTCATTATATTGCCTATCTACACCTATAGCATCTATTTTTTTTAAAATTTCTTTCTTGAGTATTTCTACAAATGCGTCCTTGTCTTGTGCAGTATCCCACTGGGTCATTAACCAAGCTATGCCTGTAGACTGATCATCATTGCAGGCAATAAGATAGCCAACATAATGGTAGAGTTTCAAATCATTATACCACTCCTTGAAAGTATAGAAGTATTTCTGTACCATCTCCCAACAGCTCTTGATAGTGTATTTCTTTGACTGGAAGCGATTGTAGAAGAATCGGAAAGTCTTATAATCGTCAGTACCAATAGCCCGTCGCTCGTCATCTGTGAGTTTCGACCACTCTTTTTCACAAATAAGCTCGAAGATAAAGTCGATACGGGTAGGACGTTCATAGTTTTTATCATGAAGAAACAACCAGAACTCGTCGTCCTGTAATGTATATTCTATGTTGTCCCATTCACTAGCAATCTCCTGCTGTTTAAGGCGTATACCCTCAATGGTTTGCATCTCTTCTTTATCAGAAGAGCCTTCTTTTTTTACAAAATTGGAGCGATTGAGGAACACTGCCTTTATAAGTTCGGAGTTTGTAAGCGATATTTTGCCTATGTTGAGTCTCGTAAAAACTTTAATTGGATCTTCGTCTACAGACTCATACCAAATAAACCTGACATTGTTAGCCTTGTCACGCCTGACTTTTTCGTCAAATTCTACCCAATCAGGTCCTGATAACAAGACAAAACTCACTTTGCCTGCCGCACCTTTTTTGATATCTGTAAACCATTTTCTTATAGTCTTCAAAGCTAAAGATATATGGTAGCGATCTATCGTAGAGGCATCATAATTATTTTCTGATGTCATGAATTGTAAGAATGCAGGATCGGACTCTCGATGAAAACGTATTTCATAAAGCTCCTCCGGCAGACCGTTTGCCTGTATTGCTGCTTTCGTGGCAGACAGAATAAGATATATAGTAATTAGCCTTTGTTGACCGTCAATAACCTCGTACCACTCATTATCAAGGTCAAGTTTATTTGACGTCTTTTCTTCGTTTGTCATCTTCCGTACGACAAGCGGCTGTAGACAATAGAACTGATAGTTCTTGTGATCGCTTCCTGCGAAATCCCAAAGGTCATTCAGCAAGTCCTTAACTTGCTGTTCTGTCCATCGATATCCGCGTTGGTAGTCAGGAATAAAGAAATGTTTGTCTAAAAGTTCGCTTACTGCTTTAACTTTTATAACGTTGTCGCTCATTGTTTTTACTATTTAGATGAATATAACATTTAACGAAAAACTTATGGATCATGTTCAAAATGAGACGTGCTCTATTATAAATTATAATGCTGAGCTACCATTTATTAAGTTTGTAGCATTTCCTTCTACTTTTACAGTTTCTTGCTTTGGCATGTGCTTCTTGAAGTACTCTTTTACTCCTGGATCGCAGAAGTAGACGTAGCACCCTTTCATACCACGGGACATGAGGACACGATAGATGTTGCGGACATCACCACCGCAACTCGTAGCAACAACAACGGTCAGCACCATCATCAGTAAGAACAGTAGTATCATTTTCATATTTTTTCTTTTAGTGAATAATTTTGCTTACGACGCGAATTCAAATAGCAAGTGCAAATTTACGAAAGCTTTTCGTAAAAGCATTCTATAGGTGTGTCAAAATTTAATTTTTCTCTTGGTCGCCTGTTAATTTTATGCATAATCCGGTTCACACATCTTGGTGGCTGACATCCTCCATTTTAGTTGATTTGGGTATGTACTGCCTGATAAGCCCGTTTTCATTTTCAATGCCTCCTTTCTGCCAAGAGGAGTAAGGATCCGCGAAGTAGACTGGTGCTTCCAGAGCCTGGCTGATCCTCTCGTGGCAGGCGAATTCAGTTCCATTGTCTGTAGTGATGGTCTTGATGATGTTCTTGAAAGGCTTGAGGAGATGTATCACCACTTCAGCCAAAGCCTTGGCATCCTTGCCCTTGTTGAGTTTTCGCATGAAGAGCATGTTGGTGCTTCTCTCAATGATTGTGACAATGGCACCATGGTTGTTTTTGCCAACAATGGTGTCCATCTCGAAGTCTCCGAAGCGCTTGCCGTCCGCCTCTTTTGGACGCTCGTCAATGCTTACCCGATTGGGTATAGAGGAAATCCTTCCGCCGACAGGTCTTGCCCTGTGCTTGAGCTGGTGACGGCAGTTCTTGTAGAGGTCACCGCCCTGCCGCTTGTCCTTGCGTATGATGGCATATATGGTCTCATGGGATATAGACAGACCCTCCTTTGCCAGACTGCCAGAGATCTGTTCAGGAGACCATTGCTCCT
>Ga0256406_1001622_pt1 | contig 35538 bp, 23 predicted proteins | sample RumenRJG_03DNA_FD_185986 | JGI IMG/M metagenome (GOLD analysis project Ga0256406, IMG submission 185986) | Bovine rumen microbial communities from Lethbridge, Alberta, Canada - RJG_03 | ecosystem: Host-associated > Mammals > Digestive system > Stomach > Rumen | place: Canada: Alberta | collected...
CGTTAATGCCATTACGCATATCCACACACCTTGTGCAGAGGTAATAATGCATGCTATCATTCAGTCCGAACATACCTCCGCCTCCTTCATTATCTTTATTACAAGCTCTGCCAATGCACCGGCGTCCTTTAAATCTCAAAACCCAATGTTGGTTGCTGCTTTTAAACGAATATCTGCAGATGAAGCCCCAATCATAATTGTAAAGACCCCTGGCTCAACAACAAATCGGTTATCACGATTAAAAAATCCAAGCTCCTTTTTGCCTAAGGAGAATGTTATGGTCTTTTTCTCTCCTGCACGAAGGTGAACACGTTCAAATCCTCTCAGCTCCTTTTCATAGCGAATGAGCGAGCTGACGTCGTCTTTGACATAAAGTTGCACCACTTCGTCACCATCCATGCTACCGGTGTTAGTGACAGAGCAACTTACTACAATAGAATCCTGTTCACCTTTCGATACATGGTTTATCGCAAGATTGTCATATTTAAATGAAGTATAGCTCAGTCCATAACCAAAAGGATAGAGCGCATGGGCTACTCTAACCTTTCCATTGGTGTCAGCTGACGGACGGAAAGGGAAAGCTAATGGAATCTCACCCACAGCTTTAGGAAATGTAACCGCAAGCTTACCACCGGGGCAGTAATCACCAAATAGCACGTCAGCTATCGCCTTTCCTGTAAACTCACCTGGAAACCAACCGTGTACGATTGCCTTAATATGTTCGTTAGCCCAGCAGATGGATGAAGCACGACCATCCAGCAATACAAGAACCAACGGTTTACCAGTGGCAGCCAATTCCTCAAGAAGATGTTCCTGTCGTCCCGGCAGAAGAAGTGAGGTGCGCGAGTATTCCTCGCCTACAGTTTTGTTGTTTCCTCCAAGCACCATAACCACAGCATCTGCTTGTCTTGCTACTGCAACAGCACTATCCATCAACGAGTGCTCCTCAGTATCAAGAGGAACCTTGTACAGTTCACTTTGAGGGAAATGCTTATCGATGATATCGCAACCTTTGGCATAAAGGACGTCTGTATTCGGCAGAGCTTCCTTAATTCCTTGATAAACAGAGATTATCGGAGCGTTTGCGGGACCGTAACGAGATCCGAGTAATGCCCTCTCATCAGCATTAGGCCCAATGACGGCCAGACGACCAATGTGTTTAGACAGCGGAAGCAGGTTGTCTTCATTCTTTAAGAGAACAATAGACTCCCGGGCAGCCCTTAACGAGAGCGCCTGGTGTTGTGCCGAATGAACTACCTGATCTGCCTTCCCCACATCACCTTTATAAGGGTTATCGAAAAGACCCAATTGCATCTTTACCCGGAGTATGTCGGCCACTCGCTCATCAATCGTTGCCTCACTGACGAGTCCTTGCGAGACTGCAGAGCGAAGCGGAAGTATAAAATCAGAAGGGCTGGTAAAATCAGTGCGAATATTAAGACCTGCATTTACGACCTGACTTATACCCTCCACAGCATTATTCGCCACATGATGCTTCTCCCAAACGAATTCCACGGCACGACTGTCAGAGACCACATAGCCTCGGAAACCGTATTGTTTACGTAAGACATCAGTAAGGAAAAAATGACTGGCGATGATAGGCTCGCCATCATAGTCATTATATGATGCCATAACGCCCATGGCGCCTCCGTCTTTTATACATTTGCGAAATGGCTCCAATAGAAGCGTATGCATCTCCCGGAAGGAGATGTTGGGATTTGTACGGGTGGCACCATCCCTGCCTCCGACTGGAATGCTGTAAGCTGCAAAATGTTTTAGCGTTGAGACAATACCCTCTGCTTGGATACCACGCACTTGTTGAAGGCCGAGCTCTCCCACAAGATAAGGATCCTCACCATAGCTTTCCACAGCACGTCCCCATCTTGGGTCCCGCGCACAATCAAGAACAGGACTGTAGATGTTGGTATAGCCTAAGGCCTTGGCTTCTACGGCTGTGGCTTTACCAACTTCATTAATGAGACTGCGGTCCCATGTAGCACCCAGTCCGCTCTCAGCAGGAAAGAGGGTCGCACGGTCATGACACAGTCCACGAATGCCTTCGTTGGTGAAGTCTACAGGAATTCCCAAGCGGGTGTTTTCCACAAACCATCGTTGGATGTTTTGCCGGTTATTAATGCTGACCCTATAAGGATAACTAATGCGACTGTGAAAACTCCCCAAGCCATTTGCCTGCTCATCAATGTTGCCTATACCGTCTTTCCAGATTGAATCAGCCCATGCCGCAGTGGGCCCTGCATCTTTCAGCACGCGCCCTGAACCATAAAGCGTAGCCATCTGACAAGTCTTCTCCTCAAGCGTCATCTGGCTTATCAAGTCTTTCACCCTATCCTCAATGGAAGCCTTAGGATTCTCGAAGATGTCCATCCGGCCGTTTTTATTAAAGTCAATCCAACCTTTATGATAGATCTTGTTGTTAGCATAAAGTGGAATTATCGACAGTAAGCTGATCAGAGTAGCCAAGATTTGTTTCATATGCTAAACATATTATATTATTCAACATTAATACAGCACCGCTTAGTTCAGCTCTGGTACCGGTATGTGTTTCCTCTGAGAAATGACGTGACTACATTCTCTACGGCTTAATGGGTTGTCTGATATTTTGTCAAGATTGCAGTTTGAGGCTGATCTTTTGAATAATTATCGACGGGATGAACGCCTAATATATATTTGTTCCATCTTGATCCCGCAGCCCAATATGTACCATTAACCCCATTCTCGGTAAGAAACGCCAAGAACAGGTCAAGGCATTCCAACCACCTGCTGTCGTTTCCCGGAACCCCATATTCACCGACAAATCCACGTTTGTGATTACGCTGCAGCCAATCAACGAAAGGACGAACCCGGTCTATTCCAACTGTAGGATAGGCGCCTTCTTCATCATATCCCTTCCTGTAGATTCCTGAGCCGTCGTGGTCAAAGTAGCAATGCGCTTCAAAAACAAGGTTGTCACTCGGGTCTGTCAGATTCTTCAGGTCATCGCTTACGGTTTGCCATCTCTCCGCGGAAGACCAGTGATTGCCGCCAACGACGATTGTTGTCAACCGGTCGTACTTTCTTATGCTGTCGATTGCTTCCTGGGCAATGGACTTCCATGTTACGCCGGTTGCCATATCATGAGGCTCGTTACATAGGCCATAACCATAAAGTCCCTCGCAATCTTTGAATTGCTGTGACAGTATGGCCCAGACATGTGCAAAATAAGACGTAGGAAGGGAATCGCCAATGATACGGTTCTTGCCGTTGTAGTTTCTTCTACCATAGTTGTGCATATCCAAAAGCACTTTCATGCCTCTGCGATTGGCCTCAAAGATAAAGTCTTTGATACAATTCACCTCATCCATATTCAAAGGTCCATTCGCTTCATGCTGGATGCGTTCCCATTTAAAGGGGAGCCGTATCAGCTTCATTCCTTTCTTTGCCCAATAATCAAGCTCTTTAGTAGAAGGATAAAAGTAATCCTTATTGAGATGGCCGACACCATTCATCTTGTGATGGAAGAATTCAGCACCTGCAAGATTAACACCAAAAGGAATGGGCTCCCTCCGGCTAACCTCAAAGGGCTGAATGCGCCACTGATTGCCACTGTCCGACAACTCGTATTCAATAGTAGCACCCTCGGTTATTTCACTGTGGCTAATCCATGAGCGGTCGAGCGTTTTTCCATTAAGAACGATACGACTAATGTAACGTGCCGTCGATGATGATTTCTTGACCTTGATATGAATGCGCTTTCCATTCTCCATAGTGACGACTACATCGTCAAAAGCGGGTGGAATGAGATAGTAATAGTCCTGTCCGGCATTGGGAAAAAGACCAATTGATGTGAAGACGTACCATGAACCCATTGCCCCACTGTCCTCATTGTCCGGGTAGCCTTTGTCTAATGAGAATGCAGTCCGGCGAAGTTGCGAGATGGCGTTGGCCGTGAGATCTGGACGATCACAGTGGTTGAAGATAAAGGGGGTCAGGAAGCCTGGCTCGTTTGATAAGTCAACCAAATGATGTTTGAAACCGTATTGTAACCGCTTTGCCATCTCTGATTTTCCTCCGCACAGTGCGATGAGTCTCGAGACCATACCGGGAGTAAACAACGTGTATGTCCATGAGTTTCCCTCGTAGAAGTACTCCACCCAGGAACCATAAACATGTGCTGGATCTATGGCGATGAATTCTCCCCTATCTGTTTTCGGCCCTATGAAGCCTTTGAAACCGTTGCTTCCCAATGACGTATTGAAAAGATTAGTCCATTGTTGCATTCTCCATTCCATAATCCGGGCGGTAGCCGTGTCACCCATTAGTCGAGCCATTCGGTAGACACAGTTGTCGTTATAGGCATATTCCATCGTATAGCTGCAGCTCATCTGCTTGTGCTCACCGCCAATCCAGCCTTGTTGTAAATACTTCGGGCTGCGGGCGTGGAGGGCATTCCACTTTAAGATGGCATAGGCTTCATTCTTGTCAAATCCGCCTATATTCTTTGAGATGGCGTCTGCAATCACATTGTCCACCTCGTCACCTCCTTGCTTTTGATCCCATTCCAGAGAGGAGGTAAAGGTAGGTGTACATTTGCCGTCGTGCCTGAAACGGTCGATGAATGAGTTGATGGTCTTACTGACGAAACTGGTATTAACCAGCGTCAGCAATGGATAAACCGTCCTCCATGTATCCCATAGGCAATAATGATCGTCGATATGTGGTAATGCGCTGTCCCAACGGGGATTATCTCCCGATCGGTCGCGCGGCATGACCATACTATGATAAAAAGCAGTATAGAATAACGAAAGTTCTTTGTCATTGTTGCTCTTTACATCGATGGTACCCAGCAAGTCGTTCCACTTGGCTTTGGCAGCCATCTTGATGCGTTCTAAATCTTGTTGATACAGTTCCGTGTCAAGATAGCGCTCTGCGTTTTCGATGCTTTTCAGCGAAACGGCAATCTTCAGGTTGACGACTTGCTTGTCAACATGGAGCCTTGCATATAGCGACTTCGTCTTGTTGTTATGAATGCTGACGACAGCATTGGGATCATCAGTGGAAACGGCAAAATAGACTTTATAGGGTGATGCGCTGCCGAAGCCGCCGGCATACTCACCCCATCCCGTGACAAGTTTGGAGGACGGGTTATAACTGATGTTGCCGCCAAGAAATTTACCTTTAACCTCAGGAACGATGTCCTGAGGGATGTTATGCCGTATGTCCAGCAGAATGTTTCTGTCTCCTTTGTCAGGATAGGTGAACCTATAGATAGCTGCGTGGTGCGTCGGTGACACCTCCGCTTTGATATTGTATCGGTTCAACACCACCTTATAATAATAAGGTGTAGCTATCTCTTCCGATTTTTTGGAGTCATGTCCGGTTTCGCTGCTTTTGAACCCAATTTGCGGGGATAGAAATATCTGACCGTATCTGGACCATCCGATACCTGATACATGCAATTGCCCGAAACCTCGTATCAGGTCGTCTTTCTTATAACCATTCTGTCCCCCATGAGCTGTTTGTGGGGAAGGATTGATTGAACCATGAGGCAGTTGAGGACCTATCACACAATTGCTGTTGCCACTGACGCCCATAAACATGTTGACATAATCGGTCGGGCATCGTGAATTTTTTGCCCGGGCTGTTGAAACAGTGAGTAAACAAATAAGTAATAGGTAGAAACTCCTCATGGTCCAGTCAAAGTTGGTCTTAATGATAAAGATTAATTGTCATTCTCCCAAATGCCACAACCTCCTTTTTTCGATAGGACTTCATAGTCATTGCTGGCTTGCCCGTCGGTTTTGACTCTGGGGCCGTTATTGCTATTGTTGAGTATTTGTGAGGATAAGGTCACTACATGAACTTTTACGTTCGGCTTGATGTAACTGGTTTTCATTTTTATTGTTTTTGATTTAATTTATTAGAGCATTCGTTTTTCAGCGTCAAAATTAGCACTATTTATTGAAGTGGAATGAGAATATCTTTCGATTGGCTACCACAATATTGCAATGCAAGGATATTGCTGTGCAGATTTCAGTCAATCTAATACATTCGTTTAATATTGGTATTCGTTTGAAGAATATTTGCCGAAAGCACATGATGGTTTTCTTAAATTTGCAATTGAATAAAACGAACGTATTGTCAGCGATTTCCAAAAAGCTAATTATTATATCCTTAAAATGAACACTTTCAATCATATTCGCGCTACACTCATCTTAGTGCTGTTCTTCTCCTCGTTCTGCAGTCTCCATGCCGCCAAGAACATGCAAATGCTCACTTGGGTGGATCATCAGTTGCTTTATTGTGATACGCAGGTTAGACGTACCCTTACGGCTTTACCCAACGACAGCATGCTGCCGAGGAGCATTGATGCACGAGGTGTTGATTGGCATACCGTGGATGCCTATGATTGGACAAGTGGCTTTTGGCCGGGTACATTATGGTATGACTATGAGAACCAGCGGAGACCCGACCTGCTTCAGAAGGCGGAGCATTATACGCATGAGCTAAGTGCGTTGCTATCCCCAAATCATGTGTGCGACCATGACATCGGTTTCCAGCTGCTTTGCAGTTTTGGCAACGCCTGGCGTATCACGGGCAACGATCAGTACCGAAGAGTGCTACTTGAGGGCGCTAACCGTTTAGCTCGTCTTTACAACAGCCGCGTCGGAACTATTTTGTCCTGGCCACACATGGTTAGACAAGGATGGCCTTACAACACTATAATGGATAATATGATGAACTTGCAGCTGCTCTTCTTTGCTGCCAAGTATGGGGGTGACCCTAAATATTATGATATGGCTATCAGTCATGCACGCAAGACTATGCGTTATCAATTTCGTCCTGACGGTACCAATTATCATGTGGCGTTATACGACTCTATTGACGGGCGTTTCTTGCGTGGTATTACTAATCAGGGCTACAGCGATAACAGCTTTTGGGCCCGTGGGCAGGCTTGGGCTGTTTATGGATACACCGAAGTCTATTTTGCCTCGCATGACAAGACTTTCTTGCGCTTCGTGGAAAAACTGGCAGATGTCTATCTGAAGAGGTTGCCAGAAGATTATATCCCTTACTGGGACTTCGACGACCCTAATATTCCCCATGCGCCGCGCGACGCTTCAGCAGCAGCCATTATGGCGTCGGCCCTGTTCAAGTTATCACAAATTGAAGACAACGCTGACAAATCCCGTCAATACCTAGATGCTGCTGTTAATATGCTGCAACAGCTATCGTCAGACCGTTATCAAAGCGGAAACCGCAATCCGTCATTCCTGCTTCATAGTACAGGCAATCTGCCAGCGCATTATGAGATTGATGCCTCTATCAATTATGCAGACTATTATTATATCGAAGCTCTCACCAGGTATAAACGCATCCTTGGAAGAGTATAGTGTAATCGGAAAAGTGGGGATTTCCCGGTTTTTGCAGATTAATGATAGTTGGTTTGCAATACTCTTGCATTAGTAAAAAGAACTATTTCCTAAATTTGCAGTTATAAATCAATATACAAATAAAAACTAAATTAATATGAAAAAGATCTTTACGCTCTTCTGCTTGTCCCTTCTCTCGTTGGGAGCATTGGCCGACGACCCTGTCCTGTTTGTCAAACCTTGGTTCGCACCAAAAGTGGACGGCTACTCTTGGGGTGGCGCATTGGAATCACTCTACGCCACAGGCAGCAAATATCTGATGACTAAGGTTGATGGATATGACAACCTTTACAAGTGCTCAATGGCACTTAATAAGGAATACGATCAGGTTGCGGATGCCAAAGGTAATACCAAGACGGCGACAGATTATTATTTTAATGTGGTTACGACTACAACCCCTGGCAATCTCAAATCAATAGCATGGAACAAGAATTGCGGGACTGACAATAGTGATGCGCTGGTGACATATCCTCAGGCATTTACGGTTCCCGCTGATGGTACTACAGTTACATTCTATGCGCTATACGACGCAACAACTCGCAAGGTGCGTTCGTGGTGTGATGCCGGCACAATTGATGTCCGTAACACTGGTGGCGTCCTTATGGACCGTCATATCCCAGCTGCTATTGGTAAAACCACATCCACTTGCCTGTTTCCACTTGAAGAAGCTGCAGGTCAACCAAAAGCCACAAAAGTTGAGATACGTCTTAGATTAGACTGGGGAAATGGAATTGATAATCATAATTATATCTGGCCTAATAACTACAATAGCGGTTCAAAATATGCAGTTGGCTCATATACAAGAGCTCCGATGATGAAAGCAACTTTTGATGCGACAACGTTCAAGATTGCTGTATCACAGTACTGGTCTGATGATGAAATCCCTTCTTATACGCTTAAAGTTGGTGATGCTGGCGTGGCTACCCTCGTCCTTCCATACGATGCACCGATACCCACCGGCGTAAGCGCCTATACGCTCGATTATACTTCAGGCAGTGAGGCAGTTGCTAAAGAGGTTACTGGTACTCTCCCTGCTAATACGCCGGTATATATCAAGGCAGTCGCTGGAGACTACACGTTTACTGCTTCAGCCGCAAAAGCAGACAACTGTTCAGCACGTCACCCACAAGTCGGGGCTTTAGTGGGAAACTATTCCACCTATACTGTGCCTGATACAAAGGCTTATGTGTTGCAAAATCAGAATGGTGAGATTGCATTCTATCCTGTCAAGGATGCCAAAATCAATATAGCTCCTTTCCGTGCCTATCTTGTTCCACAGGAAGCTACGTCAGCAGCTAAGATTGGCGTGCGCTTTGACAATACGACCGGTATTAATAATATCAGTATCAAACAACAGAATTCTGGTGCCCTGTATAATTTAGCCGGACAGCGCGTAGATGCTTCTTACAAGGGTGTTGTTATTAGCAATGGACGCAAGTTCATCAAGAAGTAATAGTTAATAGCAATTGTATTCAAGAAGTAGTAGCTTATAGCAATTGTTTTTTCGGGGGGCCAATGTTGCCCCCCTTTTTTATATTAATAAGATAGCCTATGACTCGGGAATTTCATATTAAGGCGTTATTGTCGATAGTTCTCTCGTATTTCATGGTTTCTGCATTCTGCCAGCGGTCATCCCATAACGACACCTCTTATGATATCGTCGTGCTTGGTGCTACCCCAGGTGGAATAATGGCCTCCATTGAGGCTGCGCGCATGGGTAAACAGGTGTTGCTCATCGAGCGTACAAACCACATTGGCGGATTGCCAGCCAACGGTCTGGGTGCTACCGACATAGCCACCCGTGGTGCTACGGCCGGATTGTTTGCCGAATTCGTCAATCGCATCGCAAGTTATTATACTGCCACCTATGGCTCCTCCTCGCCACAAGCTAAAGCCTGTAGCGATGGTTTTCATTTTGAACCCTCCGTGGCAGAGCATGTCTTTAAGACAATGATTGATGAGCACAGTCAAAACATCACTGTCCTCATGCAGCGTCAGTTTAATTTTTCTTACGGAGATCTTCTTATGGATGGCAATAGCATCCGCCAGTTGAGGGTAATCAATCTGAAGACGGGAAAAGAAGAATATTATCAAGGCCGCGTCTTTATCGATGCCACTTATGAGGGCGACCTTGGCGCCGCGGCTAAAGTTCCTTATTATGTCGGTAGGGAGCCTAGGTGGATGTTTAATGAGCCCGGGGCCGGAAGAGCCTACGACTATTGGAAGAGTGACCCTACGCCTGACGGAACAGGTGACGGTGACAACGCCATACAAGCTTATAATTACAGGTTATGCCTGACCGATGACACTTCTCGGATGATAAAAATACAGAAGCCTGATAATTACCGTAGAGAAGACTATGTTTCACTTATTGATGATGTATGGTCTGGACGCAATACCACTAAGGCCATGCGTGGTGTGACTGACTCCATGATGCAGGCTAACCGCAGGCATATAGAGCAAGGCGGACAAACGACTTTACCCGGCGACGTATGGGGCATCTATAAACTGGTAACGCTGAATCTTCTCCCTAACCATAAATACGATGCCAATAACCAGCATGCAGTATTCTTGTCTACCGATTTGCCAGAGGAAAATTGGCCTTGGCCGACGAGTTCATGGGAATGGCGTGACCGGTTTGCCCAACGATTAAAGGAATATACACTGGGACTCTTCTGGTTTGCCCAGCATGATGAAGCCCTTCCTGCCAACTTTCGCAAGGAAGTTAGCCGATGGGGACTGTCATCAACGGAGTATGCCGACAATGGTGGCTTCCCGAGACAGGTTTATGTCAGAGAAGGACGGAGGTTTGACGGGATGTATTTCTTTACAGCCAAAGATGCGTTGCCTGTTATTGAGGGTGCCCGCCCGCCCCTTCATTCCAGTAGTATAACTGCCAGTCACTATGCACTTGACTCACATGCCGCACGCAAGCGCGAGCAGGGCAAAGCCCATCTGGATGGCTTCATCAGTTATCCTACTGCTGTTTATACCGTACCTTACGGTGTAATAGTTCCCAAGCAGGTTACCAATCTGCTTCTCCCCGTTGCAGTCAGCGGATCACATATAGGATTTTCCACACTGCGTATGGAGCCATGTTGGATGGCACTTGGCCAGGCTGCGGGTGCTGCCGCCGCGTTAGCGCTCGATGAGAAGGTATCAGTGCAGCATGTGAATATTGACAGTTTACAGTCGCGTCTGCTGTCAGAAAAGGCTATGCTTTATTATTTCAAGGATGTAAAACCTGATGATCCCGATTTCCAGAAGGTGGAATACTTGGGCCTGCATGGGCTGATACCGGAATGGGAGGCCCGCCTTGACGACCACATAACGACAGAAGAGCTGGCGGCATGGCAGGCCGAGGCGGCATGCAAATTGAAAGCCATTGCTGGCAAAACCAAGCGTCGTGACGTCATCCGACAGATAGTGCTGAAATAAGCCATTGGCACACAGACGGCGAGACAACGTCTCGATTATGCGTTATGGCAGACGCAGGGCTGTTGCCCTACAAAAATAAATCCATCTTGCAGAATCCCGAGCGGAGAATGCAAGATGGATCTTATTATGGGTGTGTGTTTAAGGATGTCTCTTCTATTTCACGAGAACTTTCTTACCATTCTTGATGACTATGCCTTTGTAGTTATTGCCAATCTTCTGACCAAGCAGGTTGTATGAACTGTTGTCAATTTTCTTAGAGGTGGTGTTGTTGATGGTCTTGATGCCAGTCACCACTGTACCGCTCGTATCACCATTGTGGGCTACGAGATTGGCAATCCATATCTTTGAGGCGAAAGCTTCAGTATCACCTTCTTGGCCACCGAAGAACAAGATGTTGACAAGACGCTCCTGAACATTATTCTTTACATTCCAGCCCATTATGCTCAAGTCAAGGTCGAGTGAGTTCCATTGGTTGGCTTTGAGTTGCTGTGTCGGAATATATAAACGCAACTGTGAGCCATCAGGCATCCAGCGGATGAAGCTGTAGTAAAAATGAGTGTCTTCACTGGGCCATACATCCATGTGAAGATATTTGTAATTGTCAAAGGAAACGGCCTTACTAAATTGGAGCGGCAGAAAATCGAGATTGTCAATGCGGTAGGCTTCATCATCACCTGCTTCATCATAGTCACTTGTACATTTCTGCCCCCAAGTCAAAACCTTAAATGAACTTCCAGCGCCATACTCATAAGTCGATCCGATAATATTAAACACATCAGACGCATCCCAGTTTGGTGTAGGAGGAGTGGTGGGGTCTTGCGCACTAACAGTGCAGATGAACATTGTGGCTGCTGCCAGGAGAGTAAATTTTTTCATATGCTTTAATATTTATGATTACATGTCAAAGTTAGATGAAATACGCCATTTGAGATGGAAATATCTTACATACCAATGCAAATAACTTGTAACGGAGGCAATGATGTCCTAATTTTACAGCATAATGCCATTCCCATATGAATAAATTTATTACTTTTACACCATTAAATCAAAGAACTATATGAATCAGAAAATTGCATTACTTAGCATGCTTTGCTTCATGCTAATTACATGGCAGACTGTTGCGGTTGCCAAAAGTGACACATTTGAAAAGGCGACATCTTCCAATGTTCACATTGTAGGCCGCCATGCTATTGGTACTGATGGCTCCGTCAGTTTCGATTGGGTGGGCACTTATTTGGAAACTGATTACACGGGCGGTTCCATCAGTGTCAAAATTGCCGTAGACGGCAAGGCCTATTTTAATGTAATGGTTGATGGACGTGTCGTGAATAAAATTCTGGTGGAAGGCTCCACGCCGCAGGCTGTGGTTCTTGACGGTCGTTTGGGGTCTGGGCGTCACACCCTCCGCTTGCAGCAATGTACCGAGGGAGAGTATGGCAAGACTACGGTTTACGGCTTTACCTGTGAACCGGGACGGCAGTTCTTCCCTCCCCGAAAGCGCCAGAGACTTATTGAATTTTATGGCGACTCTTATACATGCGGCTTTGGGGTTGAGAGTAACAGGGCAGAAGATCCTTTTAAGTTGGAGACAGAGAACTGCAACGATGCGTACGGATGCCTTATTGCTAACTACTTTGACGCTGATTATGTGCTTATAGCTCATTCGGGACAGGGCATAGTCCGCGACTATGGCGATAAAAAGGATGAATCCGCAATTAATATGTTTACACGTCATGATAAGATATTTGACGCTCACGATACGGTGCGCTATGCCTTTCAACAATATCAGCCTGATTTGGTTGTTATCAATCTTGGCACAAATGATTTCTCGCCTAATAATATGCCACGTGTGGAGCGTTTCATCGAGAACTATAAGGCTTTGATCCATTCAGTACGCTCGCATTATGGTGCTGTACCCGTGTTTTGCGTCACGCCCCATTCAGCGAATATTTATCTTTCCGCTGCTATTGAAGCCTTACGTACCAGCCTTGCTTCAGATACGCTGACACATTTTGCTCAGCCGATGACAGATTTGATACATTATGGTGTTGATTTAGGTGCATCGTGGCATCCCAACCGTCTTGGACAACGCAAGATTGCGATGAGCCTGATTCCTCAAGTCGCGTCGCTGATGGGATGGAATCTGATGTCATTAGGAAGTCAAGCACCTGCCAGACAACAGGACTGGGCGCAAATAGGTAAATACCGTGATGACAACCTCAAACTCAAATCAATACACGACAGTCAGCGCGTGGTGTTTCTGGGGAATTCTATCACTGAGTTCTGGCAAGTCCGTCACAGTAGTTATTTTACAGCCCACCCGCATTATATCAATCGGGGGATTAGCGGACAGACCTCTTATCAGATGCTGACCCGTTTCCGCGAAGACGTATTGGCTTTGAAACCGAAAGCCGTTGTCATTAGTGCAGGCACCAATGATATAGCCGAGAATACGGGGCACTTTGAGCCGGAGGAGACCTTTGGAAATATCGTCTCGATGACTCAGCTGGCACAGCTTGCCGGGATAAAGGTTATCCTCACCTCGGTTCTGCCAACTAAAAAGTTCGGGTGGCGGAATATAGATAATGTGGTGGAGAAAATATCCGATCTGAATAAGCGGATTAAGCAGTATGCCACAAAGTACAACCTTGCTTATGTTGACTATTACCATGCATTGGTCAACGAAAAAGATTTTTCACTGAAGTCTGAACTGACAGTTGATGGTGTCCATCCCAATGCCCAGGGCTACCAAGTGATGGAGGAAATATTGGAACACTATCTGAAATAGAAGGCTCTTCAGTTACAAATGTCGTTATGGTTTTGATCCTCTGAAGTGCTGGTGTGACCATTGCTGAAATTCGGATAATGCCAACAAGTTGCGATATGTGTCGCCTTGGTAAGTAAAAAAGACGCTTCCCGGTTTGAGAAGCGCCTTTATCTTATGTATCAGTTAGTGTCGGTTGCGTTTTTAACGTCTGTTGCCAATCACTTCATCCGAAGACGCTTGATGCTGATAACGCCACCTGAAATATTTCTCAGGCTGTTGATGTGAATGTAGGCTTTGTATTTACCGTCTGCAGTCTCAACCCACATGCCGTAGCCGGCCTTCATGTTAACTGCATAGTCAGGGAATCCGTTGAGATCAATGGTTTGCAGGTCGACTTCATCAATATAGGTGCCATAGGCGGGCTCATCGGTGAGGTGGGTGTCAATATTGAGTTCTCCTTTACGGATCTTGACCTCGTTGTTCATACCGTCGGGGATTTTAATATTGTCAAGCCATTCCGGATCTGCTGCAGGAGCGGCAAACACGTGTCCAAAGTTCACGCCTTCGCTTGTCTTATTGCGCCAGAGATATACCAGGTCAATTTTATCCTTTATGGTATCAGCCTCTGCCAGCGTATAGGCCGCCATATTCTCAATGCTGATGTAGCAACGGGTCTTGGTCAGCTGGATGTCGCGTTTGATATCCATATTGCTGATGTGGTATGGCCCCATCTTCCGGCTTACGGTCTCACCGTCTGCCGATTTGGCAGTAAAGACAAATGAGACGTCCTTGCCCTTTGCCTCATTGGGAATGACATAGTAGTAGCGTAAGGCAGCCGCGCACGTGTCTGTAGTAAAGGTAACGGTTGTCTTGTTACCTTCATTGACGCATGGATCGCCAATCTTTACGGGAACATCGAAGCCGCTGGCATCGCTGTGGTAGGAATTGTTCTCAAGCATTGTGCCGTCGGCCCCCGTTATTGAAGCCTCTACGGTGCAACTTTGTATTTTCCCCGTGCCGTAGGGAACAGCCATTGCGTAGACGAAATATATTTTGTTGCCTGCAACGTTGGGCCCGACAGTCCGTTTGATGATGTCGTCTCTCAGCAGCTGGCCGTTGTCGGAATCAGACGAACAGGCGGTCATCGAAAACACGGCAATGGCTACCGACAAGACTGAGAAAAGACGGTATAGGAAATGATTTGTTTTCATCATGTTGTGACTATTTGTTTCTTTGTTGTACTTTTATATAGACGGTGTAGGTCTTCCGCACCTTGCGGTTACCTGAGATGACGGTGTACTGATGGGGATGGTCCAAGTCGGAGAAGTCGTCCACACCCTCTATCTTTGGCTCTACCTTTGCGTCAGTGACGACTGACAGAATGGGATACAAATGGTGAAGGTCAGTACCATACTGTACGGTGATATTAATAGTACCTTGGGTATCGTCAATCTCTGCAGAGCCAACACGCACCGATATGTGGTCGGCTCCCAAGAGGTCAAAATTGCTGGCATAGCATTCCTCTCTATCCGTTATGAGCAAATTGTCCTCGTCAAGGGGTGCATCGCCACATGACCATAAAATGGAGAAAAAGGCGATGACGAGTGCTGCTAAAGCAAAATTCTTAATTTTATCTTTCATAAGACTTCGTGTTTTATATTCTATACTAAGCTATTATCTCCAAGGCTTGTTCTGCGTAAGGTTGGGATTCCTATTACGCTCGCTTTCGGGAATTTGGAAGATGTAGCAGCGCTGATAGTCCTGCTCTGTGGCATTATCCCAGTATTTGTTCTGCTGGGCACCGTAGGTGTCGTACCAGATCTTGCCCGGTCCGCCGACGCCTCCGTACACGTCTTCCATCTCTCGCCACCGGCGCATATCCCAGATACGATGTCCTTCACCTACGAGCTCAACGATACGCTCTTGTTTGATGGCATCGAAGAAAGCTTCTTTAGTGGCATATTTGTCAGCTTTCAAGGGTGGAAGGTTACCACGATGACGAATCCTGTTAACAAGATTGACGGCATAGGGTTGAGGTCCATTCACCATATTGTCGGCTTCGGCATACATGAGGAAGACATCGGCAAGGCGGATTACCGGCCAGTTGAAGTCGCCGTCAGTACGGCTCTGTCCTGCATAGTTACGTACAAACTTACGGAATTCATAGCCAGAGTTGCAGTTGATATTTTCATAAGAAGTGTATGTTACACCGTTCAGCGTCACTTTCGATCCCCACAACTTATAGATGAAAGGCACCCATCCGGTTTCTTTCAATGACATCAATCCCATCGACATCTCATAGTCCCACAGCAGTGTTGACTTCATGCGGTAATCCCTGTTGGCATAGCTTTGTGGGTTCAACGCAGAGTTCTTTGCCGTGCGTGCGTCTTTTCTGGTAGATGGGTTCATAGGTATCAGTTTGTCGCAGAAATCACCGGTAATGGTGCTTTGATAGCGGTCGGCAAGGTTGGCTCTTGGAATGACCCATCCCTGAGAGTATTCTATGCTTCGGCCAGCGAAGTCACGCATCAGTTGTTCACTCTGATTAGTACCTGTACCACCTTGCGCAAATGCCAGGACAAACTCATCGTCGCCGTTGGCAGTAGGCAAGAAGAGATAATAATAGTTTGGCAGAATCTCGGCCCTGCCTAAACTATCGCAGTCACCGGGTTCACCATGACGGAAGAGGTCAAGTCCAAAGTCGTCGATGACATGGCGGAAATCCTTAGCTGCTGCCGTATAGGCCTTGGTGGCTTCATTCTCACTGGGCTTGAACGTGTCAAGCTCAGGCCAGCCGAAGTGGTTCCAGGAAGCCCAATATAATTCCACCTTGCCCCGAAGTGCGAACGCTGCAGGTCTGCCGAAATGGCCTGTGCTGACAGCTTTGTCAGGAAGGTTCTCCGTAGCGTATTCCAAATCGGCCATGATGGAGTCTTTGACAGCTGCTATCGGTGTGCGTGACAATGTTGCCACTTCATCGTTGCTCTTTGGCACAAAGCCAAAGTATGGAACATCACCCCACCAGGTGATCAGCCGGAAGTAGATGAGTGCACGCATGAGCTTCGACTCTGCGATAATCATCCTCAGGTTCTCCCTGGAGGATTCCGAGGCGGTGTTATCAACCATCTTCTGAACGTTCTGGATAACATAGTTGGTACGGTTGATGCCACCGTAGCAGTACCTGTACATCTCCGCAAAGTAGCCGCCAAAGCCCCAAGGCAGATAATCCCATCTGCCCATATAGGCACGGCCATTATAGCCACGGTTGTTCATGAAGGAGTTGCCGCAGTCACGTACATATTCGCCAAGGCCATCAAGATAATAGTCTCGGTTGAAAAGGTATCTGACATCAGAGAGCATGCCTGCCTCTGCACTAAGCGCATCATCCTCGGTTTTCCAATATTTGTCTGCTGACAACTGCTCGGTAGAGTCCTGGTCAAGCAAATCGGGCCTGCACGATGTGAATGCGACTGCAACCATTGACAGTAATGCTGGCAGCGCGATCTTTATTATTCTGTATTTCATACGATTTATCATCTAAAGTGTTAAAAAGTTATGTTTAATCCCACAGAGTAACTTTTCGTTGTAGGATAAAGGTCCTGTGAGGAGGCACCTTTCTCAGGGTCAAGTCCTTCGTAGTTGGTGATAGTCAGGAGGTTTTCCGCAGAGAAGTAGACACGTAACGACTCAACAAAGAATTTCTTTGTAATGGCGATAGGCACGGTATAGCCCAACTGGATGTTTTTCATCCTGAAGTAGGTGAGGTCACGCAGCCAGTATGTATTGTTGGTATAGTTGGTTGAGAAACCGCCCAGCCTTGGCCATGAACCGTCGCGATTTTCCCAAGACCATGGACGAGTGATGTGATCCTCAGTAGCCTGATAGCCCGATGTAGGCAGAATGGTTTGAGTATAACGGTTAATCCACAAGTCCTTTCTACCTGTAGAGCCTGACCATAACATGGAAAAATCGATGCCTTTCCAGTTGGCTTTTGTGGTCAGAGCAAAATTAGTTGTAGGACGGTCAGTCTGCCAATTCTTCTGTGCCACATAGTCGTTGGCAGTAATTTGTCCGTCACCATTCACATCCAAACGGATTACGTCACCAGGTGATAGGCCCTGACTGGCGTAGTTGTAAACGTCCTGGAAGGTCTGCGCAAGTCCGGCAGATGGTATGGAATAGACGAAGTGATAAGGCATATCGATATAGACATTGCCTTTGTCGAGGAATTCTCCCCATTTCTCCAAGTTGGTGTGGTTGTAGGAGACGTTGGCGTTTACCGAATAGTTAAAGTTCCCGATATGGTCTTGCCAGGTGATGTTTGCCTCTACGCCACGGTTGCGAAGATTGCCAAGATTGGCCTTAGGTGTCTCATAAGCACCCGTAAGAAGAATAGACATCTGTGAGTTTTGAAGCATGCCGGTAGTCAGGCGGTCGTAGTAGTCGAGCTCTGCCTGCAACCGCTTGTTAAGAAAGCCGATGTCCAGACCAAGGTTGAATACCTTAGTTTTCTCCCATGAAAGGCTTTGATTCACCATCTTGGAATAGACGAAGCCCGTTGCAATCTTACCATCGAACATGAAGTTGTTCTGATCCATCAGCTCCCGCTGCTGGTAGGCAGAGATTCCACTGTTATTACCTAATGAGCCATAGCTCACACGAAGCTTTCCGTTGCTGAGCCATGAGGACGTGATTTTCTTCATAAAGGGCTCTTCGGTAAAGCGCCATCCCAGTGCCAGTGACGGAAAGTATCCATATCTGTGACCAGGCTGGAACTTTGAACTTCCATCGGCACGGATATTAAACTCCAACAGGTAACGGTCATAGGCAGAGTAATTGACTCTTCCAATAAACGACCGCAGTCCTTCACGGCTGCTGGTTCCGCTGGTTGTTTGAACGGAAGTCAGTGCAGAGTTGATTTCTGAAAGTGACGGATGAATTCGGTCGGAACGGCTTTCGGAATTTGACCGGCTGTACCAGTATTCCTCGCTATAGACAAACATTGCCGAAAGATTATGATGCTCGGCCAATGTGACATTATAGTTAAGGCGTGCATTCATCATGGTCTTGTATCCTGTTGCCGTGCGGTCAGTAACCCCTGCATTCTCGCTTACCCACCATTTGTTGGTATAAGATTCGGTCTGATAATTATAGGCCCGGGTAGGAGTTGGGGCATACTTGTAGAACTGGTTGTAGTAGCGCAAGCCATAGTCCAAACGGGCGGTAAGACCCTTGATGGGTTCCCATGAAACAAACATCGTCGCGTTAATTTCCTGACGATCTTGCTTTTTCTTGTCCATCATATAGCTTGCGTATGGGTTGTAGGCCTCAGTGGACTCGCCGTAAGCCATCACGCTGCCATAGGTGTCCGTGAGGGCATCGTAAGGTAGTATACCGGCCACAGCCTGTGCAAAGTTCAGGTTCTCACCGGTAAAGCCATTGCTCTGGTTATACTGATATTTGCTCCAGTTACCGTCCAATTTTAAGCCTGTCGTTACGTTTTTCAATACCTTATAGTCGAAGTTCACACGTACGTTATAGCGATTGTAGTTGTTGTTAATCTGCAATCCCTTCTGGTTCATATAACCAATAGACGCATAATAGGAAGCCTTGTCGTTTCCGCCGCTTGCTGACACGTTGTAATTTTGTATCTTACCAGTGCGGAACACCCAATCAAACCAGTCGGTGTTTGGATATTTGCGTCCATCAATCAGTCCTAAGGCAAGCCATTGGTCAATCGTGCCATCCTTGAACATCTGGTTGTCACCGTTTGTGCTGGGGCTTGTTGCTGCTGACCTTTGCTCAAGCGTCATGGCGTATGGATAATTGCTCAGCAACTTATAGCTCTTTGTGGCTTTCTCCCATCCGAAAGAAGACGAGAAAGAAATGTGTGACTTCTTATCCTTGCTTCCGCTTTTGGTCTTGATAAGTATGACACCATTGGCTGCGCGAGAGCCGTAAACGGAAGCGGCTGTTGCGTCCTTCAACACAGATATGCTTTCTATATCGTTGATGTTCAGTCGATTGATGTCTACATCAGGCATATCGTCGACAACGATGAGCGGGCTCGCATTGTTGATTGTTCCCATACCACGTATTAAGAGCGAGGCCTTGTCGTTTCCTGCCATACCGCTGGTCTGGCTGACTGACAAGCCCGGCATCAAGCCTGCCAAGGCCGAGGACACATTGGAGAGGCTGCGGCTGGTCAGATCTTTATCTACATTGACTGAGGCGACGGCGCCAGTGAGGTCGACTTTCTTCTGAATGCCGTAACCGACCACTACCACCTGGTCCAATGACAGCTGATCGGGGCTCATGACCACGCTCAACTGCTTTTTTCCGTTTGCTTTGATGGTTTTAGTCTGGAAGCCGACATAACTGAAAACCAATTCCGCATTAGGGGCTGAAGTCTTAATGGTGAATTTACCATCTGCATCCGTTATAGTGCCCGAACTTTGATTCTTCACCTTCACCGTAACCCCGATGAGCGGCTCCTGTTCGGTGTCTGTGACTGTACCCTGAACAGAATAAGTTTGGGCGAACAATGCAGTAACGCCAAACATTGCTGTTAATAGCGTGCTTAATAACCTTTTTTTCATGCTGTTGTTCATTTAAATTTCTTTTAAGAATTCTTTAGGCAGTTTATGGAAGTATTCCTGGAAGCACTTTGAGAAGTAGGAAGGCGTGTTAAAGCCCACCTTATAGCACACCTCTACAACTTGGTATTTACCTGTGGCAAGTAACTCTGCAGCCTTATTCAGACGGATTACCTTGATGTAGTCATTGGGAGTATGACCTGTAATAGTCTTGATTTTAGTGTGCAGACTTGATCGGCTTATGAGGAAATCACGGGCAAGGCTGTCAATCGTATATTCCTCATTGTCGAGATTTTTCAGAATAAGCTCATTTAAGCGCTTTATGAACTCCTCGTCTTTCTTATTTACCTCCGGCTCATCATGAGGCTTCCTGAAATAGTCTAACGGCGATTGGATGAACTTAGCCTGGAAACGACGCCGGTTCTCAAAGATGCTGTTGATCTGTGCCTTCAGCTGTGCCACGGTGAATGGCTTCTCCAGATAAGCGTCCGCACCAAGGGAAAGGCCGTCAATCTTGCTGTCGACATCGGTCTTGGCAGACAGAACGATAAATGGCAGATAGGAATAGTTCTCATCACCTTTTACCCTTCGGCACAGTTCCATACCATCCATCTCCGGCATCATAATATCGGAGATAATCATATTGACAACGCTGACTTCCAATACATGAAGCGCCTCAATGCCGTTTGCGGCCTCTTTTATATTATAAAGATTGGACAGACTGGTTGAGATGAAGCTTCTCAGCTCATCATTGTCCTCAACAATAAGCAGTGTAGGTTTACTTTCGTCTTCTGCCTGTTTTTGTGCCGAACTGGGGGGGGCAGACTCTGTTGGCTTGTCTTCTGCTTGCAGAACCATTGGGATGAGCAAAATGAAAGAGCTGCCATGCCCATATTCAGAATTGACTGTCAAGCTACCATGATGCAGTTGTGCCAAATTCAATGCCAGTGGCAAGCCCAAGCCAGATCCGGGTCTCTTTCCGCTGTCGTCAACACGGTAGAATGTACGGAAGATCTTTTCCTGATCCTCTTTCTTGATGCCGGGACCATCATCGGTGACGGTAAGTTGGAATTGGCCATCTTTGGCTGTCAATTGTATATCTATATATTTAACGGCATATTTGAGCGCGTTGGAAATCAGGTTTCCAACGATTTTTGTTATCGCTTCACTGTCTACGGCGCAACTTATTTCCTGTGCTGGCAGTTGCGCGCGTAGTGTGATCTTATTCAGCCTTGCGTAATCGTTATAGTCGGTGATAAGGTTACTAATCAATTCCCGGATATCAGTCTTCTGTAAGTGCAGTTGCGTTTGCTGTTCTTCCGTTTTTCTGAAATCCAACAACTGATTAATAAGCTCCAACAGCCGTTTCGTGTTTCTTTGTATAACACCAAGTTCTCTTTTGGTCTTCGCATTTCCGTCTCCTGACTGGATAATCTCATCCAATGGGGCACTGATGAGCGATATCGGTGTACGTATTTCGTGCGCAATATTGGTATAGAACTTGATTTTCTGTTCGTAGAGCTCTTTTTCCTTGTTAATACTGAATTTAAACATCCGCTCTCTGTTCTTCAGCTCAAATTGCCTTTTATAGCGTTTCTTGGCATAGAACCCAGCAGTGATTACGAGCAGGATATATAAGAGCATCATCGGCGTGGAGAGAAGGAACGGCTTCTTTACCACGATTTCCATTTTTATTGGGCTGGAGCTCTCTGTGCCATCGCTGTTGTAGCCTTTAACTAGTAAGGTATAATGTCCTGCAGCGAGTTGGCGGAATTGAATCTCGTTGACTCTTGAATCCACATATTTCCAGTCTTTATCCATACCTTCAAGCTTATAGGCTATTTTGTTGTTTTCGGGAGAGACATAGCTGAGACATGCGAATCTAAACCCAAAACTGGTCTGTTTTGAGTTCAGAATAAGTTTCTTTACATTGTCAATTGAAGTATCAATGGGGCTATCGTCGCTTTCCGGCGTCTTTTCCTGGCCGTCAATAAAGAACCCCGTTATCACGACTTTGGGCGGAACGGTATTTTTTCTCAGATTGGCAGGGTTGAAATTGACGAAGCCGTTAGTACCGCCGAAATACAGGCATTGCCCCGTTTGGCTGAAGAAACCACTCCTTAGCGAGTAATGCATAGGCAGGAGGCTCTCAATATATGGGAACTTCTGCAACTTATAAGTCTTGTATGAAAGGCGAACAAGTCCTGCGCCTGTGGTTACCCATACATTTCCTTGCGCATCTTCGAAAATGCCATAGATGATATTGGATGGCAAGCCAGTCTCCTCGGTGAATTTCCTTATTACCTTGCCGTTTTTCGGATTCATGATGGCCAAACCCTCCCCTTCTGTTCCTATCCAAAGATTACAGCGGGTATCCTGCAAGAGACTGTTTATGTTATTAGTCATCAATTGGGATGTAGTGCTGGGATTGTGTATGTAAAATTTATATTGGTGATTGGTTCCCAGTTCGACCAATCCTTTCATGTGCGTGGCAAACCATATGGAGCCTTGATAGTCTTCGATAATTTTTGTTACAGAATACCCTTTGAGTTGCGGTAAATGAGTAACCTTGCCGTTATCAATAACATCAGCTCCTTGACTCGTTGCTACATATATATGGTTATTGCTCGTTCTCAGCATACAGTTCACAATATTTGACGAAAGTCCAGTTTTACTGTTTAGCTTCTTCTTTACCGTTAGACTTGGGAGGCTCAGCACGTAGATACCTTTGTTATATATACTCAGCCACAACTCTGTTCCGTTAATCATCAAGGCTTGGACATCGTTAAATCCGGCAAGAGGATAGCTTTTTACTATCCCCGTGGACGGTGAATAACTGGCTAATCCATAATGGGTCGTGGCTATCCACACCGTGCCTTGTTCATCTTCTGCGAAATCCTGAATGGTTATGGATTGCTCCATACTTACGCCATTACCCAAAGGATGACAAGTGAATTGATTGATATAGGGTGACCAATAGTTGACGCCAGAATAATAGGTACCCATCCACAAACCTCCTTCAGCATCCTTGGCCAAAGCAAAGATGTTATAATCCGTCAGATTGTTGTAGGTGTGATCTGTGGGGAAACGGCTTGCTTCTTTGGTAAACCTGTTGATTTGAAATACGCCATTTTCAGTACCTGCCAATAGCTCTACACCAGAATAGGAAATAATGCATTTTATATCTTGAGGTTTAAAGCCATCTTTCGAGATAGTGTTAACAGGGGATAGCTTGTGGTCATGAATGTTATAGCAGAACAGTCCATTTGTAGCAGTGCCAACCCACAGATTGTTGTTTTGGTCACAATATAGGGAATGAACGGCTATGTCAGGCATCAATACCTTGCCCATCTTATGGTTTCTTGTATTAATCCAGACTAAACCTTTAGCCATGCCAATCCACATGTTGCCGATCTGATCTTTTGCCAAAGCTGTTACGCGATTTGAAGGTAACCGCTTACCATAATAATGGGCTACAGGAAGAAGTGATTTATTGAGGACATAGATACCTTCCCGGAAGGTTCCAATCCAAAGTTTGCCTTCAGCATCCTCTTTTATGCTATATATGCTTGTCAGATCGTTACTCTTGTAGTTTGCCTTATCTAAAAGAATATGGTCAAAATTGTCCTTCGAACGATTATAAAGATATAATCCTTCTTTTGTGCCTACAAACATCCGGTGTTTGCTGTCTTCATAAAGGCAATGTACAAAGTTGTTTCCTAATGAATGGCTTTTCCCTGATGTCTTCCTGTAAACCTTGAATTGACTGCCATCAAAACGATTGAGCCCATCATTGGTGCCAAACCACATGAATCCCTGGGAATCGCACATGACAGCCCATACGCTGTTATGGGACAATCCGCTTCCAACTTCAAATGTACGGAAAATGGAGCTATATGCCACACAGTGCACAAGCCATAGGAGAGTGGATGCTATAAATATGATTTTCTTCATAAGAGTTGCAATCGTTTAAGGACCTTGTCTTCGATAGGTTTGGGGAAAGAAGCGTTAGTCTTTGTATTCTGATTAGATGCAAAGTTAAAAAACAATATGTTGTATGAATAGAAAAATCTTGCAAGAAAATGCTAAAGTTTTAGAAACTATTCGCAGATTTATATCATATTGCCATTTATCATTAAGTTATAATCTTTTGCTACTGCTGATGGAAGACTACGTAAATCTCACAACAACAGTGATGAACGTGGGTAAGCGTGTGAAACAAAATGTAAAAAGCTGCAAGCGGATTGTGATTTATTAGATTATTGCATCTGGTTACAGTTTTTTGTCATCAGGTCAACTGAAAATGTGTTTATTTTGCCAATAGAATGTCAAGCGCATATTATAATAGTATTAAATAAACCAATCTAATTAAAACTGTTTATGAGAAAGAACATTTTTACTTTGCTGCTATCAAGCATGGTCGCAACAATGGGAATGGCACAGGCTCCTACAACGAATGCGCCTAACCCAGAAAGACCGGACAGCTTGGTTAAGTCAGCTTATTCTGATGCCTACTCACAATTTACGAAGTGGGATCAGTACAGTTGGTCCAAGTGTACGTTCAGTACCTTCTATCCAGTGGATGACTCCAACAAAGTGTTGAAGTTATCTGATCTCTCATGGGCTGCCATCTCTCTTGGAGGACGGGATGTTCATAACATGACCTATCTGCATTTGGACGTTTTCACTCCTTCTGACTCTGCCGTCGTCAAGATGAGCGTGGGATTCGCAGGCTTCTCTGGCGGGGAGGTCTATAGTAATTCGCGCAGCATAACGGCAGGCCAGTGGAATCAGCTGGATATTCCGTTGAAGGAATTCTCGGGGTACAATTTCTATGGGACGGCAGTCTTAAGACTCCGTAAAGATGATGGCACCAATACTGTATTATATATAGATAATGTGTACTTCTATACAGAAGCATCCAGTTCCGGAGGTTCTGATTCTGAAGACAAGGGAGACAGTACAACAGATATTCCGGCTTCTCCTACGCCATCTTTGAAAGCTGACGAAGTGATTTCCGCCTATTCAGATGCCTATAAAGCTGCAACATCATGGGAAATCAAAGGCTATAAGTCGGGTTACACCGTAGAGGAGGTAGTCGCCGACGGTAACAATCATATGGAGAAATTCTCTCCATTCAACTGGACCAGCATCAGCTTGGGTGGCGCAGACGTGTCTTCGAAGAACTACGTTCACTTCGATGTCTATACGCCAAGTGGCAGCAAACTGACTGGTATTCAGCCCGCTTTTGGCCAGCAGGACAATTCCGGTACCAAATACGGTGCTTCTTATACACTGAAGGCTGGACAGTGGAACAGCTTTGATGTCAAACTGTCTTCTTTTGCCGGATATGATTTCTCTGCAACTCAGACATTGCGTATCAAGCGGTCTTCTGGTAATGATGACGACTTGTATTTAGACAATGTCTATTTCTATACAAAATCTGGTGATGATAGTGGACATACAGGTGGCGGTGACGACAGTGGCTCAACCGAACAGGATAAGATTACATCCGCACCTATGCCGCCTTACTCTAAAAATGATGTAAAGGCGATGTATGCTGACCGCTACACTTCTTTTACAAAATGGAGTCCTTACACTTACTCAACTTGCAAGTTCGCCACTGTCAATCCTGCCACTGGCGATAACGTGTTGAAGATGACCAACATGGGTTGGGCTGCCATTGCCGTAGGTACGCGTGATGTGAGTGACCAGACCTATTTCCATGCCGATGTCTTTCCGCTCACTGACGGAACGGTTACCTTTGGCTTCTCAAAGTATTCAGGCGGAGAGGTTTATGCAGGTGCCCAGACGGTAAAGGCCAATCAGTGGAACCAGATTGATATTCCTTTGAGCCAATTCTCTGGCTATAACTTTGCTGACTTAGAGGTGTTCCGCATCAAGCAGTCGGGCTGCCCGACCGTATATCTCGACAATGTCTATTTCTATGTTGAAGGTGCTGACACCACTTCAATCGATGATGAAGCTGAGATTCCTCACGCCCCAGTACCGACGCAGGAAGAGTCTGATGTGAAGGAAGTTTATTCAGACCATTACACCAACTGGGCTAACTTTGCGCCTCAGTCGTGGTCAAAGGCCTCTTTTGAGGAGATCAAGGTTGGAACCAGTGACAATGTATGGAAGTTCTCCAACATTGATTGGGCTGCCTGCAATATTGGTGACCGTGATATGAGTGATAAGGGATATGTTCATTTTGATGTTTATACGCCATCGGGCAACAACATTGAACAGGTGAACTTCGGTTTTGCCTACTGGAGCTCAGGCCAGCATTATGTAGACAAGTATTATACTTTGACGCCGGATAAGTGGAATAGTTTTGATATTCCTCTCTACCTCTTTGGCGATTTCGACTTCACGAAGACGAATGTGCTGCGCATCAGGACGAGTGGTCACAATGGTAACTCCATACTGTATCTTGATAACGTTTACTTCTACGGTAAGCCAGATTCGACAGGTTATGATCCTAACAAGTATCCCGCTATCCAGGACAACACAGATGGTGAATTGCCTGACATCAACAAGCCAATGCTTGGCGTGAATCTGGCTTCTGCCAGTGGCGGTAGCGTTCCGGGCAACTTCGGCACGGACTATAAGATGCCCAACAAGGAAGATCTCTATTACTTCAAGGCTAAGGGCTGCCGCTTAATCCGTTTCCCGTTCCGTATGGCACGTCTGGTTGAGGATATTGACGCTGACACCCTCGACTGGAACAAGGGCGCAAAGAGTGATATCGTTGCAATGAAAGCGATTGTGGATGAAGCCGAGAGACTTGGTATGTGGGTGTTGCTTGATGCTCACGACTATGCTGAGCGCACTATCAATGGTACACAGCAGCATGCTGGTGACAGTGTGTACACGGCTGCACGGTTCGGCCACACATGGAGGCTTGTTGCCGATGCTTTCAAAAACAATAAGAACATCTGGGGATATGATTTGCAGAATGAGCCGAAGATCAGTAGCATTACTCAGCTGAAGGAGGTCTATCAGGCTGCTATCGACTCCATCCGTACAGTTGATACTCATACGCCAATTGTGGTGGAAGGCCTTAACTGGGCATCTGCTTACCAGTGGACTTACGACTCTACGAAGGTGAACAGCAACTGGCCACTAAAGGACCTTGTTGACCCATCAGATAAAGTTGTGTATCAAGCCCATACGTATTTTGATAGAGACAATTCAGGTACCTACCAGAATTCGTATAGCTCAGAGGTACGTAAATTCAACGTCTATGAGACTCGTCTGAAGCCATTCCTCGAGTGGTTGAAGAAGAATGGTAAGAAGGGCATCGTCGGAGAGTTCGGTGTACCTTATGTGGATAGCACGAAGACTTATTCTGATGAGCGGTATATGGCTTTGCTTGACAGTACGCTCAATTATATCCGTAGCTATCAGCAGTCGGCCACTTACTGGTGCGCTGGTTCTATGTACGAGTCAAACAGCTTGTCTTGCCAGCCTGATAAGAGTACGCTTTACGGCAACTATGCGATTGAGAAATCTACTGCAGCTGTACTCGGTAAGTATTTCGGCAATTGGGTTCTGTCAGATCCTCTGCCAACGGCTATTGATAAGATTACCGTAGAGAAACGGGAAGAAAACGGTGTTATCTATAACTTGTCAGGACAACGTGTCTCTGCAAGCTATAAGGGCATCGTGATTAAAAATGGTAAGAAATATCTGCAGAGATAGTTCTTCCAGAAATATGCTACTTTAATGGGGGTGTATCAGAATTAGAGAAGTCCAGAAGTCCGGAAGTTAGGAAGTCCCGTCATTACAATAATCATACCTTATTATCAGGTATTTATGCATTTGACTGAACTTCCGAACTTCCGGACTCCCGGACTTCTTCAATTTTGATACACCCTCATTTTAACTTTATGTATATGATGAAATCCATTAAAAGCCTTATTCTGTTACTTGCTCTTGTTTTCTCCTACCATTGCTTCGGAGCGAATAAGTTGAATACTATACGTACAAAAATAAGGAATGAGTATCTTTCCACGTCCATTGACCCTAATGTCAACAAGTGGATAAACACGATGAAAGACAACGGAATCTGGGAAGATATAGACTATTCTGACAAATCTCGTGCATTATGGCAACTTGAGAAGCATTTGGACCGTATCATTGATATGTCCTTGTATTTTGAAAAAGTGCAACATAGTACATCTCTGAGGAAGCAGATTGTTAATGGCCTTCGTTATTATTATGCCGGGCACTTCCATAACGACAACTGGTGGTACACCAAGATAGGAATACCCCGCAGAATGTTATCTCTTGCCTATATTTTGGATAAAGACCTTCCTCAAGATCTACATGATTCCATATTAACCTCAATACGTATCATTGATAGTAATGACTATCCTGCCCGTCCAGGGGGTGACCGGATTCAAGTTCTGTCCAACCATGCTAAGGCTTTGCTATGGCAAAATGATGGTAAGGCAAGTATCCGTCTATTCAAAAAAATCGAGAAAGAAGCCGAGTTTGCAGTTGTAGAAGATACGATGTATGATGCAGCCGGCGGAGCTGAAGTCCGAAACGAATGGAGACCCGCGGGCCGCGGTATGCAGGCTGATATGACTTTTCATCATCGTGGAGACCGGGTCGATTGTACGTTGACCTATGGACAGGAATTGCCGTCGTTTTTCTGCTACTGGGCGGACTTGCTGAAAGATACGCCATGGGCATTCACAAAGCAACACATTCAGTTTGTTGTCGATTATTATTTGAATAGCGTATGCCGTCATTTGGTCAAATACCGTTGGTATGAGCCTTCGGCTTTCAATCGTGAGCTATGTCGACCTTGGGAGCGGGAAATAAGCAATACGCTAACAAAGAAACTCATTAGCATCTCTAATGGATACCGCCTGAAAGATCTTATGCATGTAGACGACATCCAAACGAATCGTGTAGAATTCTCTGATTCTTGGGCTGCCTATTTCTGGCAATCTGACTATTTCTCTTTTGCAAGGCCAAATTTCCAGACGGCAGTCAGAATGCATTCTGTCCGTAATGCCAATCAGGAGGCCGCGCATAATCTAGAAGGCATAAAAAATCATTTCCGTGGTGATGGCTCATGCATGCTGTCTGTGCAGGGAAATGAATACATGGGACTACAGCCGGTGTTTAACTTCAGTATGATACCGGGAACGACATCTCCATTGCTGTCAAAGATGCCGAGATGGCAGGATGTTCAATTGAGACACTCCAATACCATATTTTCAGGTGCTGTCTGTGATTCCCTCTATGGTGCAGTGGGGTTTGATTTTATTAGCGCACGCTATCCTTTAACTGCCAGGAAATCGTGGTTCTTCTTCGACGAGGGATATGTTTGTGTTGGGAGTGATATCAATGCAGATATTTCAGATACGCTTATTACCACTATTGAACAATGTAGGTTGTCGGGTCCTGTGACAGTGGACAAAAACTGGTATTTTCACAATCATAATGCGTATATCATCCTCTCGGGGAATCCCGTGATGGAGAGTGAGCAAAATCGCGTGGGGACATGGAGCAACTGTGTTCTTAACACAGAATATTCTTCACAGCAAGCTAAAGAATCTGTCTTTTCCTTGGCTCTTAGTCATGGCGTAAGGCCTCATAAAGATTCCTATGCTTATGCCATCATGCCACATCAAGACGCTCGTTGCCCCTTATGGTTTAGGCTGGTCGAAGTTTCTGATACTATACATGCAGTAGAGCATGTTAGTGGAAACATCTCTTATGTCGTGTTTTTCAAGCCTGGTAACGTATCCTTTACCTTCCATACCATAGCGGTTGATCAGCCGTGTATTGTCATGATACGTAACAATCAGGTAAGTATAAATGACCCTTCACGTTCGCATTCCTCTATAAACGTCGTGTGTGATGGTAAGAAAATGGTGGCCAAGATGCCTGGCGGGAATTACGCTGGGACGTCTATTAGCCTGAAATGAAACGTGAAATCACTTTGTACTTTAGAAATTCTGTAAGCTTAATAACCTGAATACAAAGTAAGCGTCTCCACGTTTGCGTCAACCCATAAAAAATAAGCCCCATGACAGATTCGCCATGGGGTACTTACTACATCTAATTTTGTTTAGTCCACTTGTCAGGCAGCAGATCTCGATATTTCTCTATTGGGCTTTTGGGATTCATCTGGGCGAGCTTGTCTATGACATCCGTAAAGTATTCAAAGGCATCAACACTATTAAGCATGCAAGACAGGGTCAGCGAGTAGAACATGGCTCCCCGCCTGGCCCCCTCGTCCGTAATGAAGAACAAGGAGTTGCGCCTTGATTTGGCTACATATAAATTCTGAGATTCGTCTTTTATCCCTTGCTGTTTGGCGACTTGTGAAATCCATTCCAAGGATCTGCTTTCCGGACTAATCATTTTCTGTTTGCGGTTTTATCGTTGTTAATATTTTCTTTATTGCGTCTTTTCGGTTTCTCCTGTCAGCATATCTCAGCATTTTTGCTTTGTTGACATCATAAGAACTGAAAACGTTTTGGAAAATAGAGTAAAGCTCCGATCCTCCGGCATAGTCAAATATTGCATCGCCAGTAGCATCCACTAAGACCTTCTCTATTCTTGGAACGCAACACCCGTCAACCTCAATGAGCGGAGACTCCTGAACAAGAGGGCGTATGACTACGGCGTTCATTGCATTCATATAGAGTTCAAGCTCTTTGCGGGACGGATTCAAAAGAACAGGCCGGTTTTCTATTGTTGCCTGGAGTTTCAGGAACACCGCCTCCATAGAATCTCTATCTACATCGACCAGGATGATGTCAACGTTGGGTACGTGCTGCATGAAAGGGGTCAGGCATGATGGCCTCCATACACAGAAGTCAATGAAAGGGAATGATGTCTTGATGAGACTGTAAATCTTCCGTTCTTCCTCAGTAAGCCTATAAACATATTCTTTTCCTCCTTCCGGCAAGCGGTAACTGCCATAACCTACACGCTCGAGCTTGCCAGAAGACACAAGACGGTTGAGCTGGAGAGAGAAAGCCTGTTCAGCCTTCTTGTCTCCTTTGACTCCCAAAGTCTCCAGCAATTCCTTCCTCTTGAAAGGTCCTGCATGAGTCGATGCAAAGGTCCTGATTGATTCCGTCGTTGTCATACTGTTCTTTTTTTGCAAAGATATATCATTTTTGGCAATTATACAAGAGATTTGCCGAAAATGATAATATTTTCTTGCTATACTACTTGCCGTATTATGGAACGCGAAGCTGCCAGCCCATCCATGATGTTGTAAACGCAGATGCCACAAGCACCACCTCGTGCTTGTGGCAGGTGATTCAATGCCACGAATCACAAAAAAGGAACCATATACATTGGAACCATCATGGTCTCTTTATCTTTTCGTAGGTCCTTGGTATAGACAAGGTATCGGGTCTGTATCCTCTTGGAATACTTCTTGCAAAATTCATCCAGTGATGCGTGAGTATTATAGCCACTTGACTTAACCTCCACAGGACAAAGTTTGGAACCTCTTAATAATAAGAAATCTATCTCATAAAAGTGATTGTTCGGAGCCGGCCATGTGTAATAGTATAGCTTATTTCCGGCGCAGCCGATAAAGTCCGTGGAGATGTACGCCACCGGTGACAGTGTAGTGGCCGGCCTGGTGCCGGCCACCAGCCGCCGGTGTTGCGGGCGTGTCTCCATCTGCGAGATCTGCGTAAGCGCTGATGTGTGGGAAAAATGCCATACCAAGGGTTGGTGGCCGGCACCAGGCCGGCCACTACACTGCTACCAAGGTTGCATACCTCCACGGACTTTATCCGCTGCGCCCGTAAAAGCTAAAACTCGGTTGCGCTTACGCTGATGGCGCTGATGAAATTAGGAGTAAAGGTTGTCTTGCAGTTGCGCCCGTGTTATTGTAATGTTCGGATTAGCTCATATGGATTTCACACAGCCAGCACAGGTGCTGCATCCCCAAAATCGGCGTAATCGGCGTGAGAAATAAGTTACGACAGCAACCCATGTACAGTTGGCCCGGTACAGACGCATCCACAGGGTTTGTCGGGTGCGCCGAAATATCCAGTGAAATGAGTTCCTTCAAATATATAGGAAAGAGAATCAAATTCGTTTTGTAATTGTCAAAGTAACTACGTTCACAGACATACGTCCCCATGATGATAATGGGGTGGTCAGAAGAGTTGTTCCTTTGTCGGATAATCAGCTTGCTGACGACTTTGTTGATGGATTTCTTAGTGCGTCCATGCTTTGTTAAAAGAACATTTGCCGTTCTTGCCTTATGGTGAATTGGCACGATGGCGACTTTTTCTTCCCCGTCCTGTAGTGTCAGGGCCTCTTCCCATTCAATCACATACTCCTCGCCACCGGCAAGGGCGAGCCAGACCAGTGGCAAGGAAAAGATAATGCTAAGATGGCTACGATGACAATACGACGGACTATTTCCATTTTTTATATTTCAGCACATTGCCCTCTTTCCATATCTTGTGCTTCCACGTTGTAGGCCTGAGGTCGGGCAGGAAGTCAATCCATTTGCCGTTGCTGTCCTCGCAGTTGCCTAAAGTCTCCGTGAATTCCAAGGAGAAGTTGGGGACGGGGGTGTAGTTGATGGCGATGGCGTGCGAGTCATAGACCACGGTTGCCTTTCCCCTGCTTACCACCACGATGAGCATCTCGCCGGCGTCGGTCTCCGTGTCGTAGAGCAGCCCCCCGAAGATGAGTGCGAAGCTGTCGTCGTCAAGCGGCACGGTAAGGAACGTGCGGTTATCGTTCACGTTCTTGGTCAGATAACTTACATTCCAGAAAGCACCCTCTGCCCATTTGGTGAATATTGTATGATTGTTATATTTAATTCGGACTGCTTGGCAAGATGGTACGCCTTCATCCGGATATAAGTCTATGCGTTGAACCTTATACGTATACTTGTCGTTGGATGACGAAACGGATTGTGTCCCCCAAACGTAGATTTGCTGGTCAGAGGGAGTATCATGATTTTCTATAGTTATAAACTTTGATTTCTCTACAACTTGGTTGTTTGCCCATGAAAAGAGATCTTCGCTTTGAGCCTGCGCTGCAATATGACTCAGGAAAACGCAAATGATAAATAATATTATCTTTTTCATTTTAATATGATTTATAGGTTATTTATAATAGTAGAATACTACGTCACTTTTCTTCTCACTACCAAAACTCTCACTGAGTAATTGTTTGGGGTTTCTTCTTCTTGGTCCTGTATCCATGGTATTTGGAACAATACCACCCCACTTTACCGACTTATCGCCTGGCCCCGGCACTACAACTACGACGTGTCCGCTTTGACCACTTGGGTTTACCCATCCCGCAACGACGAAATAGCCTTGATTGGCCATCTCCATAGCTTTCTCCATGGATATGCGCTGCCTTTTCCCCGGGTTGTCCCGCCAGTATCTCACCATTTGGTTAGCTGTGCAATTCAAACCTTTAGGCAGGTATCCGTATAGTCTCTTAAATGCCTCTTGCACGCCTATGTTGCACGCTTTCTGTAGTCTTCCCCATGCGCGCGCGAGTTGAGATGTGACCCCTTTGCTAATCTAAAAGTGACCCCCTTGCAGGTCACGTTTGCAAAGGTATAAAATCCATTTTACTTTCCATCTTTTTTCTGTATCTTTTGATTAAAATTCTTTGTTTCCTTGAGCCGATATGATACGCCATTCATATTGATGACAAGCGTCGTCGGTAGCTGCGTGCCATTCTAAAAAAGTATAGGGATTTATCTGCCAACAAGGAGGAGTAGGCAGCAGTGATGAAGAAGAAATTTGGATTAAGCTTAGTCTTTGTCGGCAAGGCGGACACACCCTATGACTATATCGTTGTTGACCACAAGAACAAAACGGTCTTTAAAGGTGGTGAGTTCCTTAGCATCAAGGAACTGCTTCAGTTTGAGGATGCCACCACTCGTTTTACAAAGATAAAGCAGACCATCGAAGATCTGCTGGCTGATAACCCGACTCTGACTACAGCTGACATCAACCGTATCCTCTATCGGCAGTTTGGCACACGAATCCACAGAGGCACAGTATCATGGAACGACGAGACCATCCAACTGCGTCCTGAGGTCACTGAGCAGCTTCGGCAGAACTATCTTGCCAGCAGGGGCATCCATCCGTCTGCTCACACAGCCACAAACAGAAATCCCCTGCCGCCTCAGGGAGACAACAGGGGAAATGATATTCATGTTCAGAGTCCGGCCAGCGCCGTTGCTGCGGCCACTAACCGCGAATGGGAATTAAATGGCAATATGGATATGTCAGTCGACGACGAAGAAGCTCAGAGAAGGAAGTGGAGGAGATGATATAAGAGCTCAAATATGTCGATAAAAACTTGCGTATTTTAAAACAAATTCTTATCTCTGCCTTAAAAATAGATATAATAATGGCAACAAGCAAAAAAAAGAATATCTCTAGAGAAGAATTGAGAGCCCTCATGCCTAAGAAGTTGAACAAACTTGGCGAATGGTTTTTCTCTAATGATGAGGATAAACTCTATGTTGAAGTAAAAGACATGAGAGCTGTCCTCAAATGAGTAACTCATATTAAGCTATTAATACCTTTGCGTCCTCTGCGCCCTTGCGAGAACAAAAATCTCTTGCGTGAACCATCTCTCGCCAAGCCGCCAAGCCCGCCAAGTCCTGCATTCCGTAGAAATTCTTTGCGTTCTTTGCGCCTTTGCGAGAAAATAAATCCTCGTGCGTGAATCATTAAAAACTCTCGCCAAGCCGCCAAGTCCGCCAAGTCCAGCATTCCGTAGGAATCCTTTGCGACCTCCGCGCCTTTGCGAGAACAAAAAATCTGCGTGAACCATCTCTCGTCAAGCCGCCAAGACCGCCAATTCCTGCATTCCGTAGAAATTCCTTTGCGCCCTTTGCGCCTTTGCGAGAAAATAAATCCTCGTGCGTGAATCATTAAAAACTCTCGCCAAGCCGCCAAGTCCGCCAAGTCCTGCATTCCGTAGAAATTCCTTTGCGTCCTCCGCGCCTTTGCGAGAACAAAAATCCTCACGCTTAATCATTAAAGTCTCTCGCCAAGCCGCCAAGTCCGCCAAGTCCGCCAAGTCCTGCATTCCATAGGAATCCTTTGCGTTCTTTGCGCCTTTGCGAGAAAATAAATCCTCGCGCGTGAATCATTAAAAACTCTCGCCAAGCCGCCAAGCCCGCCAAGCCCTGCATTCCGTAGGAATTCTTTGCGTCCTCCGCGCCCTTGAGAGAACAAAAAATCCACGTGAACCATCTCTCGCTAAGCCGCTAAGACCGCCAAGTCCTGCATTCCGTTGGAATTCTTTGCGTCCT
>Ga0256406_1001623_pt1 | contig 35534 bp, 25 predicted proteins | sample RumenRJG_03DNA_FD_185986 | JGI IMG/M metagenome (GOLD analysis project Ga0256406, IMG submission 185986) | Bovine rumen microbial communities from Lethbridge, Alberta, Canada - RJG_03 | ecosystem: Host-associated > Mammals > Digestive system > Stomach > Rumen | place: Canada: Alberta | collected...
GTTAATCAGGAACCAGTCGTATATCACTGGCACTATAAGCTTGACGAAATCACTGACGAAGAAGCTAGAACTGCAGGAATCAAGTCGAATGCTCAATGTGTCAGTTAGTTATTATTCAATGTACTAGCACATGTCGAAAAGTTCGATCGGTAAGTGGTGACACAGATTAATAAAGGAATGCATTGATGAGAAGTATAATACGGTATCATTCCATAGAATGCGTACTTTGATAAGCGCGAAGATCCAGTGTTAAGTTGCGGATCTTCGCTTTTTTTGACGGCAACATACGTGATACACAGTGTATACTGCGTAAAAATCATTATTTTACAAGGCTTTTCTGAGACAGGGTAAAATTTTTTGTAGTTCTGATCGGCCTGGTAATTATCTTTAAGAGTCAGCTTACAAGCCTGGTATCGAATATTCTGAGCAAGATCACCAGTAAAAGTCAGGGAATCTGAGGAAGGCGGATGAGGGACACCATGCGGAATTGGTTAACGGACAACCGGAGGGAGAAGATGAGCCGGGGCAGCATCACACTTTTTGTCAGTCTGCTGCTTCTGGTTCTCCTGGGGCTTATTCTTGCAGGGTTGAAATCCATGCGTCAGGCAGCCGCGAGAACCACGCTGGCAAGTGCGCTGGAGCAGGGGATGTATTCGGTATTCGCGCAGTATGACCGTGAGCTGTTTGAGGATTACGGTCTGCTGTTTGTGGACGGAGGATACGGGACGGCTGACCTGCGTCTGGACGAGGTGCTCCGGGAGACAGAGACGTATGCGGAGTATATCCTGGATCCGACGAAGAACAATCTGACAGGAGGCGGAAACCTTCTGAGCATACGTTTGAACAGAGAGAAGGGATCGGTGACAGGCTATGTCCTGGCAACGGATCAGGAGAATACTGCCTTTCGGAGACAGGTGTGCGAGCAGATGAAGCTTCAGGCCGGAGCAGAGCTTTTGAAAAAGCTGTCGGATGGTGTCTCTCGAGATGGAGATAAAGCGGATAAGCTGGAAAAACAGGCGGGGACATACCGGGCAGAGAATGCACAGGAATATTATGAACAGGATGTTGCCGAGGGGTTGTGTCGTCCGGTGCCTTCCATTGAACAGAGCGAGGACAGCGAGGAGGAAGTATCGGCGGAAGAAATCGCAGAAGGTTTTGGCGGGAATGTCGTACCGGTCTGGGAAAATCCGCTTCTTTCTTATCAGCTGCTTCGAGGGAGAGGGTTGCTGAAGCTTGTGTTCGGAGAAGGGGAAGCAGGGCTTTCCCGGAAAGAAATCAGAATGGGTGATCTGTTGAGTGACAGAGAGCATTCTCTGGGTATGGGTATGACTCCGTCCGAGTGGGAAGGTCCGATGGAAAAGCTGCTGATTCAGGAATTCCTGATGGAAGACTTTCCTTGTTTTTCAGATGGAGATCAGGAGAAGAGGCTTTCCTATCAGGCGGAGTATGCCATAGGAGGAAGGCGGAACGACCGGGACAACCTGAAGCTGGTTTTATCAAAGCTGCAGGTGCTCCGAGCGGCGTCCAATATGGCATTTCTGATGACGGATCCGGATAAGAGAGCGCAGGCGGATCTGCTCGCTGCCGGAATCAGTGCAGGGCTTCTGAATCCTGAGCTTGCGCCGGTTCTTGCATTTGCGATCCGGGTGGCGTGGGCTTATGGGGAGTCGGTTCTCGATCTTCAGGTTCTGACGCGCGGAGGGAAAATACCTCTCGTAAAGTCAGCAGAATCCTGGCAGCTTTCCATTGAGAATATCGGGAGATTTACGTCTGCGGCGGACAGGGAGAGAAAATCCTCGGCAACCGGACTGGAATACAAGGACTATCTGAGAATCCTTCTGCTGTCCGAGCAAACGGGGAAGCTGACAGAGAGAATTATGGACTTGACGGAGCTCAACATCCGGATGCATGAGGGTAAGAAAAATTTTCGTCTGGATCACTGTATCGATGCGGTGAATGTTGAGCTGGGAGTATCTGTCGGAACCGGCAGCTATACGGCGGAGAGAAGCTACGGATATGATATGTAATAGAAAATGGTTATACGGAATCCGGCGGGGTGTCTCCCGCTTTGCGGGAGGGTCCGAAATCCCCACACCCGAAACGACAAAATACTTTATGATAAGAAAGGACATGAGATAATTCTGCGAATCTATTCCCGGATCGGAACGCATTCGGGAGACAGCCCGGCGGATTCCGGACATAGATACAGGTGTTCTGCATGTGAGAAGCAACGCAGCAGCCGGTTTTATAGTATTGTGGTGCGGGAGGGCGTCACAATCGATGCCAAAAAGGTATGAAAAGAGATAACAAAGAAGAAAAAAGAAATGATACAAAAAATGATGAAAAAAAATGGTACAAGAAACGATATAAGAAAAAATAATAGAAAAGGCAGATGGCGGCAGGGTAGTTTGACCGTGGAAGCCGCATGGTCGGTCCCTCTGTTTTTCCTTTGCGTGACATCGCTGATCTGTATGATGGATATTTACGGCCTGTATGTAAAAAAGATGATCCGGCTTCAGGAAACGGTTGAAAAAACAGGATCCGTGGCCGGAATGACCGGCGTTTATTCGGGACCGTCCGTCATTGATCTGTGTGAGCCTGTTTTTTACAAGCCGGAATGGTTCCCGGTTCCGATTCCGGGCAGGAGCATCGCGGTTAGAGGACGGGTTCATGCCTGGACGGGCAGAGACCCGGAGGAGAACCGTGAGCTTCCTTCGGAGGAGGGGAACCGTCTTGTGTATGTGACAGAATACGGGTCCGTCTACCATACCCATTCGGAGTGTACGCATCTGGAGCTTCAGATACAGCGGGTGCCCTCCGTTCTGCTGTCGGGAATGCGAAATGCCGGAGGAGGACGGTATCATGCCTGTGAGAAATGTGTCGGTAAGGGAGAAATGCACGGGCTTGTATACATCACCGGCGAGGGAGATTGTTACCACAATTCCTCGAAGTGCAGCGGACTTACAAGAAAGGTTCATCTTGTACCGGCTTCGGAAGCGGAAGGAATGCATATCTGCAGCCGGTGCGCGGCAAAGGACAGAGCAGAAGCGGCATGAATCTACATCTGCAGTCGGTGCGCGGCAAAAGAGGGTGCAGAATCGGGAGAAAAGTTACGAAGCAGTGGAATTCGGATCGGAGGGAAAGGAGCGGGTCAGGGAGACCGTGGAGAGCTTTCGTGGTGGAGTGATGCTGATGATCCTGGCGGCGAATGGTCTGTCGGACCTGAGAACGCGCAGGATACTTCCCTTTTTTTCACTTGCGTTGCTTGTGTCCGGGATAATCGAAAGGAAGGGTATCGATTTAGCGGCAATGTTTCCGGGGACACTTTTTCTTCTCGCCGCGGTGTGGACAAGGGAAAAGGTTGGGCCGGGTGATGGGATCGTTCTTCTCTCATGCGGGGCTTGGAGCGATCTGTTTACAATATGCGGGATTTTAATTCCGGCACTCCTTGCGGTTTTTGTTACAGGTGCTGTCATAAAAGGAGTGCGTTCGACGGAGAGAGTAACCTTGCCCTTTGTGCCGTTTATGTGCCTGTCATATACGATGTGGCTCATATTCGGAGGGCTTACCGGGGAAGCGCTCCTATAAATTCAGGCTTCTTGCGAATACTTCAGATCTCCCGGGAATACATCATGTGTAACAATTGTTGCAGGTATCGTATCAAAGTTTTTCCTGCTGATAGACATGAGAAGGGAAGAAGTGGGAAGGGAAGTAATGAGAAGAGAAGAAGTGGGAAGGGAAGTAGTGGGAAGAGAAGAAGCGGGAAGGAAAGTAATGAGAAGGAAAGGAATGGGAAGAAAGCTGACGTGGCTTATACAGGGAAGCATGACAGTGGAGGCGTCGTTTATTGTTCCGGCGACGGTCCTGCTGACAGCGTTGCTCATTGTCATGTGTTTCTATGTGCACAACCGAAACTGGTATCTTGCGGCGGCAGCGGAAGTGTGTCTCGCGGGGAACAGCCGTTATGATCGAGAGGTTGACGCGCAAGGCATAGCGGAAAGGAAGGCGGAAGAAAGGGTGAAATCTCAGGTAATGCCGGCTTCCCGGCCCGCAATTGCCGTAACCTGCGGAAAAAGAGGAACGTCGATTTCTTTCTCGGGACAGCGCTTTTCGGCGTTTCAGGATATTTTCCATCTGTCGGTCAGTGCGGATGTGGATAAGGTGACTCCGGTGGGAGAGCTCAGAACGGCCAGAATGGTGAGGAAAAGTATCAGACGATAGATGAGCAGGAGAGGAGGGAGAGGATGAAAATTGAAAGCAGCCGGGATCTCTGTCACAATTACCGGATCCTTTCTGAGGGAAAAACGCCGGATCGCAGCAGTTATATCGTCCGAATGCTGACAGAGAATCATATCCCGGGATTTCTGGAGTGCCATATCCAAGAAATTGATGTCAGCACACGATATCTGTATGATGTGACATCGAGGCAGTCGCTGGAGGATATTCTGGCGACGGAGAAGATTACGGGACAATTTCTGGAACTTCTGTACTCCTCTCTGCTTGCATCCATCCACAATCTTGAGGAGTTTCTCCTGGATGAAAACGGGATACAGCTGCGCCCGGATCTTATTTTTCTAAATGCGGAGAGAACGCGGATCTATTTCATATACTATCCGGACGAAGAGGAATCTTTCTCGGATCAGCTGAAAATCCTCGGAGAAACGATGCTGCCGCATTTGGACCACGGGGACCGGAAATCCGTGATTATGGGATATGCCTTTTACCAAAAGGCCTCTGCGGGCGAATTATGTGCGGAGGATTTTGAGGAGCTTTTGGCGGAATGCCGCCCGAGACCGGAGTCAGAGAGCTTGGAGTCGGCGAAGGCGGAGGAGAAAGAACGGAAGGAGCAGCGGGAAAAAATTCTGGATGAATTTTTCGAGGATGATGATAATGCTACCGGGGATGGCTTCTTTTCACGGATTCGAAATTGGTTTTCAGGGAGAAAAGGACAGGACGAAAACTTCGTGGACGAGGGACCGGAAGAGGTAAGTGGTGCTGTTCGCGATAGAAAAAGAAAGGAGCGGGGAATTCGGCCGGAGCTTTCATCGGAAGATTTTTCGACGGAAGGATATGGAAACATATCGATAGAAAAATGCGGAACCGTATCGTCGGAAGGATATGGGAACGTATATTCGGAACGATATGGAAAGGTACCGTCAGACATGACCGGGAAGATATCGAAGGATATGCGCGAAGAAAGAGAGGAGGACACATCGGTCGATGAGGATGGAGGAAAGGAGACGGTACTCTTGACGGCAGCTTCGCAGGAGGCGGTGCCGAAGGCTCTGGCCATGCTGGTGCCGGAAGGGCGGGAACAACATACCGGGCATCGGACCGAAGATGGACAGGCGGAGGCGATTGTCCTGTGGAAGACAAATCATATTCTGGGGAAGAGCAGAAAGGCCGCGGATCTGATCGTGAGTGTTGCAACCGTGAGCAGAATTCATGCCAGGTTTGTCTATCGAGAGGCCGGTTATGATATCATCGATCTGAACTCCAAAAACGGTACCTTTCGGAATGGAGAAATGCTCACCTCCGGAGAGACATATCCGCTGAAAGACGGTGATCAGCTGTGTTTTTCCGATCAGCGGTACACCTATCATGCAACGGGGATTGTTCAACAGCCTCCGAAAAGTGTATAATGAAAGGAAATTCATGGATACACACAGGGAGGACAAGATTATGAAGGATTGTATTTTCTGTAAAATTGCAGGGGGAGAAATCCCGTCGGCGACGATTTACGAAGACGATGATTTCCGGGTGATTCTGGATCTCGGACCTGCGACGAAGGGGCATGCACTCATTCTTCCGAAAAAGCATTACGCCGACATCACGGAGATTCCTGAGGATCTTTTAGCCAGAGCGGCTGCGCTGGCGAAGAAGATTGTAACCTTCATGATGAAGGAATTGCCTTGTGACGGCTATAATGTCGTTCAGAACAATGGAGAGACTGCCGGACAGACGGTGTTCCATTTCCATATTCATCTGATTCCGAGATACAAGGGCGACGGCGCCGGCGTCACATGGAAACCGGGCACGTTGACCGATGAGGCAAAGGAGGAGATTCTGGAGAAGGCAAAAGGGCTTAAGTGAACCTTTGCCGGATCAGATGGATCAGGGGAGAAGATGTCTGCTGCAGAAGGTCAGACGGAATTCGCCATGTAAGGAACGAGATAAAACACGCTGTGCGAGTTTTATCCGCTCGCCGCACACAGATACTTCTCATTCGGCTGCGGCTCACTGTTCGTGTAAATAAGAAGAATGCGCGTAATGCAGCTGAGGGACAATATCGGCTGCATTACGCGCATTTTACGCAACAGACTGCACGTCAGAATGCTACAGGGCATATGTCGGCATACGATATGCCGGGTTACTTTGTGTATTTGCGGATGAGATCGAGGATCATCTGTATGGAATCGGTGTGTCTGCTGTTCTTCATTGCGGAGATATAGGTATCGCGGTTGTCATGAAGCTTCTGTACCGCGGCGAGAAGAGTCTCTTTGGTGAGATTTTCCTCTTCGATTACCTCGCTGTATCCCTGTTTTTCAAAAGACCGGGCATTTAATATCTGATCGCCGCGGCTGGCATTTGCGGAAAGCGGGATGAGCAGGTTCGGAATGGCAAGGGTACTGATTTCGCAGATTGCGTTTGCTCCCGCGCGGGAGATAATCAGATCTGCCATTGCGAAGAGGTCCGGCAGCTCTTCCTTGATATATTCATACTGGCGGTATCCGTCGGTGTGATCCAGGGAGTGATCCATATTTCCCTTGCCGCACAGATGCACAACCTGATATTGCTTCAGGAGCTCCGGAAGAGCCTGGCGGACATGGTTATTTACATTTACGGAGCCGAGACTTCCGCCCATGACGAGAATGACCGGCTTGTCCGAAGAAAGACCGGTGAATGCATAGCCGCGCTCGGCGTTTCCCTCTTGCAGTTCCTTTCGGATCGGTGTTCCGGTTACAACGGCTTTGCCCTCCGGCAGGTTGGAGAGCGTCTCCGGGAAATTGCAGCAGACCTTGGAGGCATAAGGAATACATATTTTATTTGCGAGGCCGGGCGTCATATCCGATTCATGGATGATCACAGGAACCTTGCAGTTTTTCGCCGCGAGAACAACCGGAACGGCTACAAATCCGCCCTTTGAGAACACGATGTCCGGGTTGATCTTTTTTATCAGTTTACGGGCTTCGAAAATGCCCTTTACCACGCGAAACGGATCCGACAGATTCTTGGGATCGATATACCGGCGCAGTTTGCCGGTGGATATTCCGTAGTAGGGGATTCCCTCTGCCTCGATCAGGTTTTTTTCGATTCCATTGTAGGAACCAATGTAGGAAATCTTATATCCCATCTCCTTGAGCCCGGGGATCAGGGCAATATTCGGAGTTACGTGGCCGGCGGTTCCGCCGCCCGTGAGAACAATGTGCTTCATCAAATAGCCTCCATAGATGCTGTGCGTGAATAATTCGGAACAGATGCTTTCCGATGTTTTCTATCCAGAAGCATTCTAGCTGATTTTATAGAAGAAATCAATTCCCGGGAAGTTACTGTTCACGCGCCACCTAAAACGGCTAAGATTTTACAGTACCTTTGCCTGAGCATTACTGGCTGTTAAAAGTTTTATCCGTGAATTCTTCAAGAAGTGGATTGCGAGGACTGTCTGACGAAGGCGCTTGCGCCTGAGGAGTTCCGCAGCTTCATAAAATTAGGATAAAACTTTGTTACAGCCACTTTGCGAATGGCAACAGGACTGTAAAATCCTTGCCGTACATAGTTGTGAGTGAACAGTACCCCCGGGAATTTTATCGGACGGGAGAGGAGATGCGTCCTCTTGTAAATGCGGCGGACAGTGGACTATAATTAGATCAGTATCGCAGGCGGTCGCTTACGCGGCATGAAAGCTGCTGCGTGGTTTTTGAAGATCTTATGGGGGATTGTTATGAAGCTTACATTTCTGGGAGCAACACATGAGGTGACCGGAAGCTGTTATTATCTGGAGGCGTCCGGAAGGAAGTTCCTTGTTGACTGTGGGATGGAACAGGGAAAAAATATCTACGAGAACAAACCGATTCCCGTTCCGGCGTCCGAGCTTGATTTTGTTCTTCTGACGCATGCACATATTGATCATTCGGGAAATCTTCCGGTTCTTTATGCCAGAGGATTCCGGGGGCCGATCTACACGACGGAGGCGACCGCGGATCTCTGCGACATCATGCTCCGCGACAGCGCGCACATTCAGGAATTCGAGGCTGAGTGGAGAAACCGGAAGGGAAAACGTGCCGGAAAGGAAGCGTATGTGCCGCCGTACACGATGGAGGATGCGATCGGCGCGATTGACCTGCTGGTCGGGAAGCCCTATAATGAAATGATCTCGCCTGCGGAGGGAATCCGAATCCGGTTTATCGATGCGGGACATCTGCTGGGCTCCGCCAGCATTGAGATCTGGCTGACAGAGGGAGCGGTGACGCGAAAGCTTGTCTTCTCCGGGGACATCGGCAATGTGAATCAACCGCTTATCCGCGATCCGCAGTACATTCAGGAGGCGGACTATGTCGTCATGGAATCCACCTACGGGGACAGAAGCCACGGTCCGGTACCGGATTATACGGCATCGCTCGCAGATGTGATTCAGAAGACCTTTGACCGAGGGGGCAACCTGGTCATTCCGTCCTTCGCGGTCGGAAGAACACAGGAGATGCTTTACTTCATCCGTCAGATCAAGGAAAAACACATGGTGCACGGACACGGGGACTTTCCGGTGTATGTGGACAGTCCTCTGGCTATTGAGGCGACAACTGTTTTCCAGAGGCATCCCGAAGAATGCTACGATGAAGAGGCGAGCGGGCTGATCGAACAAGGGATCAATCCGATTTCATTTTCAAATCTGAAGACATCGATCACAGCGGCCGACTCCAAAGCAATCAATTTTGATGAGACACCGAAGGTGATCATTTCGGCCAGCGGTATGTGTGATGCCGGTCGTGTGAAGCATCATCTGAAGCATAATCTCTGGAGACCCGAATGTACGATACTGTTCGTAGGTTATCAGGCAGTGGGGACTCCGGGACGCGCAATTGTGGATGGCGCGGAGAACATCCGGCTTTTCGGAGAAGAAATCGCGATACGAGCCCACATTCAGGTACTTCCGGGGATCAGCGGTCACGCGGATAATGAAGGCCTGATGAGATGGGCTTCCGCGTTCACGGAAAAACCGGAAAAGGTATTCGTATGTCATGGAGAAGATGCCGTTACGGAGATATTTGCAGAGCGGCTCCGGGAGGAGTTGGGGTACGATTCCTTTGCTCCGTTTAGCGGTACGGTATTCGATCTTGCCTCCGGTGAGATCATCGAGGCGCCTGCTGGCGTTCCCGTTTCGAAGGAATCCGGTGAAGCGGGCAAGGCTTCTCACCGCAGGGCCGCGGCCGTCTATGAGCGTCTTCTTGCCGCAGGTCAGAGACTTCTGGCGGTGATCCGACGGAATGAGGGTGGCGCGAATAAGGACCTGGCGAAGTTTACGGACCAGATCAATTCCCTCTGTGACAAGTGGGACAGATAAACAAGAAAGGTATAACAGGAGATTTTTATGAGTTTAATCGGAATTATCGGCGCTATGGCCGAGGAGGTAGCAGAACTGAAAGAGCGGATGACCGAGGCGGATATCCGGGAGAAGGCCGGCATGAAGTTTTACCGCGGCGTTCTGGAGGGAAAGCCTGCCGTTGTGGTACAGAGCGGTGTCGGCAAGGTGAACGCCGCGATGTGCACGCAGATTCTGGTGGATGATTTTCATGTAGACTATGTAATTAATACGGGAATTGCAGGAAGTCTCCAGAACAAAATCGACATCGGAGACATCGTTCTGTCTTCCGAAGCGGTGCAACACGACATGGATGCAACCGTGTGGGGATATCAGCCGGGACAGGTTCCGGGAATGGATACGTACCGGTTCCCGGGTGATACGAGGCTGATGGAGCTGGCAGAAAAGGTCAATGCAGAGGTAAATCCCGACATACACACCTTCCGGGGTACGGTTGTCAGCGGGGACCAGTTTATCTCCGATCACGAGGTGAAGAAAAGGCTCGCGGATGATTTTCACGGATATTGCGCAGAGATGGAAGGCGCTTCCATTGCGCAGACCGCATGGAGAAACGGAGTGCCGTTTCTGATCATCCGTGTTATTTCCGATAAGGCGGACGGAAGCGCTGTGGCGGACGACAATACCTTCACATCAGACTGTGTGAAGCATTGCGTGCGCCTGGTGTGTGGCATGATCCGAAGAATCTGAAGCTCCACCATTTGGGGTTTCGCGGTTTTGTAATACCTGGCGGTCATGCAGACCGCATTTATAAGGGAGTGCCCCACATTTCGCATATCTGTGATGTGGGGCGTGTTTTTTACGCGAACAGTGAGCCTCACCCGGACACGTAGCGTTCGAGTGAGGCGAGCGCCGCGATAGCGAGATAAAATCCGCGAAGCGCATTTTATCTCGTGTGCGATTAGTCTTCCTCCAGGACCTGGAGTTCGAGAAAATCAAAGGAGATCTCCTCTCCGACAAAGCTGTCCTGCGTGAAACGCACCTTCTTGGTTCTCTGAAAATCCCGGATGTTGGAATCCAGCCAGATCGGCACGCTCAGGTCCCATTCATGGCAGATCTGCTCCAGGGCATGGAGAACCTTGTGCGTCCTCGTCTCTTCACTTTCGTCTGTTATCGTCATATTCATCAGAATGTGATTGTCCCGTATCATTTTTCCCCATAAGCGCATGTTTGAATTTTCCTCCCGTCTTGCGAAATTAGTCTAAATAATATATGATAAACACGGAATTTGCAATCCACAGGAGGGATAATCGGGTATGATCGAATTACAAAATGGCGGAGTATATCTGGTAAATGGCACAACCGTGATTCCTGACGGGCCGGATGCTGCCGCACAGCTTCAGCAGAAAACCGGAAAGGCTGTGCCGGCGGATGAGGCAAAAAAGGAAACCATGGCATATAATATCCTGAAGGCGCACAATGTCTCGGGAAACATGGAAAATCTGCAGATTAAATTTGACAAGCTGACGTCGCATGATATCACATATGTAGGAATCATTCAGACGGCCCGGGCGTCCGGACTGGAGAAATTTCCGATTCCCTACGTTCTGACGAACTGTCACAATTCGCTGTGTGCTGTGGGAGGAACGATTAACGAGGATGATCATATGTTTGGCCTCTCCTGCGCGAAGAGATACGGCGGTATGTATGTTCCGCCGCACCAGGCGGTTATCCACCAGTTTGCCCGCGAGATGCTCAGCGGAGTCGGGAGAATGATCCTCGGATCCGATTCGCATACCCGTTATGGCGCTCTTGGAACAATGGCGATGGGCGAGGGCGGACCGGAGCTTGTAAAGCAGCTTCTGAACAAGACCTATGACATAGCCATGCCCGGTGTTATCGCGGTCTACATGACCGGTGCGCCGCTTCCGGGGGTGGGTCCCCAGGATGTTGCGCTCGCCATCATCGGAGCCGTATTTGACAAGGGATATGTAAAGAACAAGGTTATGGAATTCGTAGGACCCGGTGTTGCGTCTCTGTCGGCGGATTTCCGAATCGGCATCGACGTTATGACAACAGAGACCACGTGTCTGTCCTCGATCTGGACGACGGATGATACGATTCGGGATTACTATGCGGAGCACGGACGTCCAGAGGATTACAGCGAGCTGAATCCGGGTGCAGTTGCCTATTATGACGGCTGTATCTATGTGGAGCTGGACAAGATCAAGCCGATGATCGCTATGCCGTTCCATCCGAGCAACGTCTATACGATCGAAGAGTGTAACGCAAATCTTTTGGATATTCTGGACGATGTAGAAAAGCGCGCGCAGGTGGCGTTTAACGGAAAGGTAGATTATAATCTAAGAAACAAGGTCCACAATGGAAGGCTTCTCGTGGATCAGGGCGTCATAGCGGGATGTGCAGGCGGCGGATTCGAGAATATCTGTCAGGCGGCGGATATTCTTCGCGGTCAGTACATCGGCTGCGATGATTTTACACTTGACATTTATCCGGCCAGTGCGCCGATCTACAAGGAACTGGCGGCGAATGGGGTTATTGCGGATCTGATGGAAACGGGAGCTGTCGTGAAGACGGCATTCTGCGGACCGTGCTTCGGTGCGGGTGATACGCCTGCGAACGGAGATCTGTCGATCCGTCATTCCACCCGGAACTTCCCGAATCGTGAGGGGTCCAAGGTTCAGGAGGGACAGGTGGCGGGCGTTGCCCTTATGGACGCGCGGTCTATCGCGGCAACTGCGGCAAATAAGGGATACCTGACGCCGGCGACGGAATTCGCCGGGGAATATCGTCATCAGGTATATCATTTTGATTCCAATATTTACGCGCACCGCGTATTTGACAGCCACGGAGTCGCAGACCCGACCGTAGAGGTTCGTTTCGGACCGAATATCAAGGACTGGCCGAAGATGTCTGCGCTTCCGGAGAACCTGATTCTCAAGGTGGTGTCGGAGATTCATGATCCGGTTACGACAACCGACGAGCTGATTCCTTCCGGAGAGACCTCTTCGTATCGTTCCAATCCCCTCAGACTGGCCGAGTTTGCTCTTTCGAGGAAAGATCCTCTGTATGTGGGAAGAGCGAAGCAGGTGCAGAAGGCACAGAAGGCATTGGAAGAAGGCGGTTGTGCAGGCGAGGCGCTTCCGGAGCTGAAACCGGTGATGAAGGTGATCCACACGCAGTTCCCGGATGTATGCCACCAGAACATGGGAGTAGGATCCACAATCTTTGCTGTAAAGCCGGGTGACGGATCGGCCCGTGAGCAGGCTGCTTCCTGTCAGAAGGTTCTTGGAGGCTGGGCGAATATCGCAAATGACTACGCGACGAAGAGATACCGCTCCAATCTGATCAACTGGGGAATGCTTCCATTCCTGATTCCGGATGGCAGGCTCCCGTTCAAGAACGGAGATTATCTGTTTATTCCGGATATCCGGAAGGTGGTTGAGAATAAAGAAGACGTGATCCGGGCATATGTCGTCGGAGAGGATGCATTAACCGGATTCGAACTCCGTCTGGGTCAGCTGACCGATGATGAAAGAGAGATTATTCTGGACGGATGCCTGATTAATTATTATCGGAATCATAAGTAAGCTGCAAAAGTCAATAAGCAGGAAGAAAATAACGAGATAAAACACGCTGCGCGAGTTTTATCTCGCTATCGCGACGCTCGCCGCACACGAATACTTCGCATTCGGCTGCGGCTCACTGTTCGCGTAAATAAAGCCATAAAGCCGGAACTCCGAAATCTGCAGGAGCTCCGGCTTTATCGTGTTTACGCGAAGGAATTTCCACTATTAATTCTCTTCGTTTATGTGAAGTTTATACGTGTGAAGTTTATACGAAGAGTAAGCGGCATCCGGTACTACGCAAAACAAAAGACAGAATACAATATAATAATTATACAAAAAACAAATATTTAGAATATAATTATCGTGATGAGAGAATAAGTAAAAGATAATTTGAAAATGTATTGACAAGTCGTGTCTTGTGTGTTATCCTGAAGGCACATTAAAGAAAGGGCGACAGAATTAATCCGATAAAAGCTCCGTCCCAATATTCAGATCCGTTTTGGGAGTACATGAACAGAGGGAACGGCCTTTGATATCCTATCGGATAAACGTTAAGTCCGGATCTTTAATCCAAATACAAGAGAAGGAGGACAGTCCAATGGGAATTCCACCGGCACATCATCCTCAATATGAAAGTGGTATTGCATAAGCAGTTCCCTCAGAGAAGACCTTTTATAAGAGAGAAGAAAGTAACCGAGTTCCTGGTATAATCCGGAACCCATGATATGAAAGGTAATGTGAAGCTTGCAATTCATATTGAGTATATACCACGGAAGATCCGTTACAGCCAGAGGATTCGTGTAAAGAAACGAAGACCTGTGAAGACGAGAAATCACATGGATGTGACAGATTTATCCAGAACATTGGAAAGGATTAACGGGCGGCGTGTAGATATCACTTGCCGGATCGCGGAAGAGGTTCCGATGAATTCACAGAACTTTCTAAGCAGGATTCAGACATAGAGTTTGTTCTGATTATGATTCTATATCCTGACGATGCAGGGGACAGATAAGCGTTATCGTACTTATATTTCTTTCCGTGAAATTATTTGAGAAAGATGTTTCGAGAGAGACAGAGAACCTACCTGTAAGAGGAATCACGAAAGAGGAATAAGTGATTCAAAGCAGTTATTGATCAGATATGTGACGACAGTCCGTATTTTATCAGCTGTAATTCAGAAACCGAAAATACAAGAATCCATTTATCATTATTTATAACAGGTCCTTTCAGAAAGAAAAATTTAATAAGTTCGATTGTACAAGGAATATTTTAAAGAAAGTGTAGAAAATTGAATAACAGTGAACCATTTCAGTAGTGGCCGTCTTGTCAAAGAAATTTTGATAAGGCGGCCACTTCAATTTACGCGAAGAGTGAGCCGCAGGCGAATGCGAAGGATTCGGCTGCGGCGAGCGTCGCGATGGCGAGATAAAACTCGCGAAGCGTGTTTTATCTCGCTGGGTTGCTGCTTTTTAAGTTTGCAGATTGTGGGAGATAGGGTTGGGATGGGCGGAATCAGTCAACAGCATCGTCCGCAGTGTCTGTGCCGGAGCCTCCCCTGTACTTTTGCGGGCTGACTCCCTCGTACTTCTTGAAGATACGGGAGAAATAGCCCGGATCGTCATAGCCGACGGCTTCACCGATCATGTGAATGGGATAGCCGGGGTTCCGGTCCATGAGCTTCTTGGCCTTCTGCATCCGGAGGGATATCAGATATTTTGTCGGCGGCATGTGGTAGGTCTGAAGAAATACCTTGGAAAGATAGCTCGGGCTGTAGTTCAGCTTTTCCGCGATCAGGTTCATATTGATGTCGTGATCATATTCCCGTGTGAGGTAATCCTTCAGAAGCTCCGCGATTTCCCGGGAGGAACGGCAGGAGAATTCTCCGGAGAAGCTCTTCTCGAGCTCCTGCTCCTCCATGCGGTATTTATTGGCGAGAGAGGACAGAACCGTTCGAAGCTGATCCTCGTCAACCGGCTTGAGCAGGTATTCACGGACCTGCAGGTGGATGGCCCGCTTGGCATATTCAAAGTCCGAATATCCGCTGACGACAATGACATCAAGATCCGGGTGATTTTCACGTGCCTGTTCGATGAGCTCCAGACCGTCCATGACCGGCATCCGTATATCGGTGACCAGCAGATAGGGATTACAGGAGTTGATCAGATCCAGTGCCTGGATGCCGGTCTGTGCGTTGCCGACGACGGTGAAACCGGCTCCGGAATTTTCTATTTTCTTGATAATATTCTGCTGGATCAGTATTTCATCTTCCGCAACAATAACTCCGTATTTCATAAATGGAATCCTTTCTATTTCTGTCGCATTTCTGTCTCTGCGGGCCGTTCAGGATCAGAACGGTTTCCGCAGGATTCAGCGCTTTTTACAATCCCAGGACACCTCCGCAGGTATCCCGGGATTTTCATTTCTTTTCGGAAGCGTCAGATACCTCTGCGACATCCGGCGTTTTTCTTCCGATGAGCACATAGGCGTGCCCATCTTCGGTATTTCCAAAGTCAAAGACAATATTGTCTCCGCAGTAGAGCTTCCATCGGATATATACGTTGATCATGCCGAGACCGCCGATTTTGAGATCGGTGAGATTGTGGTTCAGGTCGCGGTTGATCGCGGCGATCTTCTGATTCAGTTCGTCGAGAACCTCTTCCCGGAATCCGTTCCCGGAATCGGAGACCCGGATGTACCACATGGATTCGTCCCGGAAGCTTGTAACCCGGATTTCCCACGGCGGCAGACAGTCGGTTCCGTACTTAATGGAGTTCTCGACGAGAGGCTGAATGATCAGCTTGGGAATTTTCTGCTCCATGATTTCGGGGAGAATATCAATGTGATAATTCAGACTCTCCTGATAGCGTACCTTCATGCAGTACATATACTCTTCAATATAGTGAATCTCGTCGGCGACGGTGACTATCGCGCTTCCGGTATTGGTGATATACCGCATGATGCGGGAGAGCGTCTGGCAGAGCTTCGTGACATCCCTGTTCTGACCGTTCTCCGCCAGTATGCTGATGCAGGACAGCGTGTTGTAATAAAAATGAGGGTTCATCTGCACCTGCAGCGCGATAACACGGGATTTCAGCTCGAGCTTCTGCGCGATTTCAAGCTCGGCAAGAGACTGCTGCAGGGATTCGCTCATCTTCTGGAATTCCTTGTACAGCTCATCGAGCTCCTCATAGGAGGCGTCATAATGATCAAGCTTTTCCTCTCCCAGATTTTCCAGACGCAGACGCTGAATCACATGCTTCAGATGCTTGATGGGCTTGACCATGTTATGAGTCAGATACAAGGAGAGGAGAACGGAAAACAGCACCATCAGGCAGGTGATCGTGATCAGGACCCGGAGCATCTGGTAGACCGGACGCAGAATGACGTTGTTCTGCTGAAGGGTCACATAGGTCCAGCCGCTGTAGGTCGAGGTCTGCCGGGCATACTGATATTTGATTCCGGATTCCGGATCGGTTCCGATACCGTAGCTGTCGTTCGTGCCGGAAAGAGTCTGATAGTAGGTCTGACTGATATCCTTCTGGGTTCCATTCGTATCATAGGGAAAAATCAGAGTCCCGTCCGAATCAAAAATTAAAATATCCGCCTGTGTGGAGCTTTTGCTCAGGTAAGCGGTGATATCATGAAAGAGAAGCTTGCAGTTCCTGACCGTTTCAATTCCGCCTATGACACGGTTCTGTCCGTCGAGAGAGGCCCGGTACAGAGACAGATACCAGGCCGACTTCGAAGCGCCGACGGAGTATTTTCGGGTCTCATAGGGAACACTCAGAAATTTATTTCCCCGAAGCCGGACGGCTTTGTCGAGCCATTTTTCCTGATCGGCGGAATAGGTATCATTTTTTGTGATGATTCCGGATTCCATGATATGCCCATAGAGATCGTAGATGTTGACCTGATTTGCGTTCAGATCGAGACCGTTCGACATCTGTACAATATCCAGAAAGGTATGACCTTCATCGGAGGTCACGCTGAAATCCAGGACGGCAGGCATGAATTTGGTCTTGCGGTTGTAGAAATTGATATTGGAGGATACCATATCCATGTCCTTGAGCTGTTTTTCGGTCTCATTCATCAGGGTTGAATTAAGCGTCTGAAGCACATTTTGTTCCCGGCTGATCAGAATATTTGAGGTGTATCGGAGAAAAAACAGCACAAAGAAGGCCAGAACTAGGAGCGGAGGAAGCAGGATATACAGAAAGAGCTTGGTCTGCAGCTTCCGGGGCTTTCTTGCTGATTTATGGCGCTTTCCGGCGGACAGGACGGAATGATTTCCTGTCGCTTGCGTGTCTCTGTCCTGGATATATGCTTTCAACAGATTTTTTCCTTTCGAAAAGAGATTTTTGTAAGTATCTATTTATATGGTACAGCTGGCCTCATCCGGCTGAATCATTACCGTCCTATTATAAACGTTTTACACGGAGTTGACAAATCAATGAGCGGAGGCGGAAAATCAGTCCGAAAATGTGGCGTATCACATGGGGAGAGAGGCTTCTGCACATAGACTGTTCGTGAATATTGCCATGGAATGGCGGAAAAATGAGATAAATTTGTCCAAACAGGACAATTTTGTTCAACTGGAGAAAGGTTTTATCCATGGTTTTAACATCGTTACCTTGTTATCATTATGGCATGTGGAAACGTCAGTTTATTCAACAATGAGAGAGGGAGGAGAAAGTATGAAAAGAAAAGTAATCTCTATGTTGATGTGCGGCGCTATGGCTGCGTCGCTGTTTGCGGGCTGCGGAAGCTCGACAAGTTCCTCTTCGGCAAATGCGTCGTCTTCTTCATCGACGGCGGCAGCTGCTTCTTCATCGACGGAGGAAGCGGCAACGACATCCTCTTCATCCGCTGCGGAGTCGGTGGAGACGACAGCGGTATCGTCGGCTTCTACAGCTTCCGGCGATAATGTAGTGGTCAAGGAGATTCCGAACGACGGCCAGTTTGACGGTCAGACATTGAGCATTCTGGTATCCGCCGGATGGATGGACAACCGTTACGATGCGACGATCAAGAGATTCGAGGACACCTACGGAGTTACCGTAGACCTTCAGACCATTCCGGCCGATCAGTATCTGGATATTCTGCAGTCGGATCTGGCGAACGGCACCTGCCCGGATATCTTCTGGATTCAGTCCAACCCGGTGGGAGCGATCGAGTCCAACATCGGAAATCCGGAAGAGTACTGCATCGATTTCTCCGGAGCAGACTGGCAGAACGTAATGCCGGAGACTCGTCAGGCGGCATGCATCAGTGACGGAAAGCTTTACGGACTGCAGATCTGGCACAAATCGCCTGAATATGTCATGGTTTACAACAAGACCATGTTCAAGGAACTCGGAATCAATGATGTTCCGACCACTTATGATGAACTGAAAAAGGATCTGAAGATTATCAAGGACTCCGGAGTAGAGACACCGTGGTTCATGCCCGGTGCGGACGGCTGGCAGCATCAGCTCGCGTTCTTCCAGATTGGCGGCGTATACACCGAGGATGACGCAGATCTTTATGACAAGCTGAACAACAACAAGGCGACCTTCGCAGACAACAAGAAGATGCTTGAGGTTCTGAATGAGTTCAAGGAGCTTTCTGATGACGGCTACTTTGGAGAGGATTGGGTAGGAACCGATTCTACAAACCTGAGCAATGAGTTCGGCGACAGAAATACAGCAATGGCAATGGCAAACTCCAGCTTCATCCAGCAGATCAAGGATGACACCGGTACGAAGGATGAGTTCGGAATGTTCCTGATCCCGCTCGGAGACAACACATGGTATCCGACAGATCCGGCCGGCCCGACGATGTTTGGTTATAAGGGAACAGAGCATGAGGATCTGGTAAAGGCCTTCTTCCAGTTTGTATGCACACCGGAGAGTCTGCAGGAGATTCTGGACAACTCCCCGCAGTACAGCAACCTGGATGTGAATGTAAATATCAAACAGCACTGGCTGCCTGAAGAAACAGAGTTCATGAATTCGATTGATCCGAGCAAGATGGGTGTAAGCGTACTCCAGAACGGAACCAAGTACACCAATGATTACTGGATGGATTTTGGCGCGGATATGATTTCCTTCTGCCAGGGTTCGATGGAGGCAAATGACGTCCTGAAGAACATGGATGAGAACCGTGCGGAATCGGCAAAAACAGCCGGAGATCCGGCATGGAAGTGATTCTGCCGGTTCGGAGTGAGAATAGGATAACCGGTATAGGCAGGATGCCGGCTGTGTGATACCGGCCGGTAACTGGCCGGGAATACAATGCCGGTATAGGCAGTAAGCGGTGTCCCGCGTGCGGGACAGGGTGGTTTACAATGAAGTGTCGCCCGGAGATCTGAAAGGGTCTTCCGCGGGCGGCACTCCTTCGTTACAGGACATGAACCGGGTGATTCATCATGATGCATGAACCGGATGGTGGGAAGGCGGATTTGCCGCAGCAAGATGAGACAAAATGCAGCAGCCGCTGACAGAAATTAGTATGAGGCAACTATGAATAAAAACAAGATTTATCCGAGATGGTTTGTCATTCTGCCGCTGATTATATATGTGGTGTTCTTTCTTTTTCCAAGTATCCTCGGTGTATTCTATTCCTTCACGGACTGGGGGAGAATGACGCCGAAGAACGGACTTCATTTTGTCGGTCTGCAGAATTATATTGACCTTTTTACATCCAATAAGAATTACATGGCGGGTTTCTGGAATACGGTCCGGTTCACGCTGATCTCCAATGTGGTGAAAATTATTCCCGCTTTTTTCCTTGCGATTCTTCTGAATTCCAGGCTGAAGGGCAAGAAGTTCTACCGCACGGTATTCTATCTGCCGTCTATTCTTCCATTCGTTATCATCGGAATTATCTTCAGCTCGATTTTTTCGTACAATACCGGACTTTTGAACAGCACATTTGCCGCTCTTGGTCTTGACGCACTGAAGCAGAAGTGGCTGTCCGATCCGCATATGGTGTGGAATTCGATCTTTTCGGTGGATGCCTGGAGAGGTATCGGTTATGTCATGACGATCTTCCTTGCCGGATTGAATACGATTGATGATTCCCTTTATGAGGCGGCGGAGATTGACGGTGCCGGTTTCTGGAAGAAGCTGTCTTATGTGACACTTCCGATGATGAAGGGACCGATCATGATTAATCTCGTATTTGGCATTACCTACGGTCTGAAGGTCTTCGATATTATCTATGTATTGACAAACGGCGGACCCGGACATAAGACTGAGGTCATGACCACCTACGTATTCCAGTTGTACGGAAGCGGCCAGTACGGTATGTCTACAGCCATGAATACCATTCTTCTGGCGGTTACTGCGGTGATTGGTGTGATCATTGTCAAGGTTATGAGCGGAAAGGAGGCAGAAGCATAAATGGGAAAGTCTAAGAGAATTCTTCAGACCATCATCAAGCAGGTCGTTTGTATTGCGCTTTCTCTGCTGGTTCTGGTTCCCCTCTACATGGTGGTCATCAACTCGTTCAAGACAAAGGGAGAGGCGGCCAGAATGAATCTGAGGTTTCCGACGACATGGATGTTCGGAAATTATGCAGATGTCATTCAGAAGGCCGGCCTGATCCGGGGGTTTGCGAACAGTATGATCTATGCGCTGGTTGCCACCTTCGTGGGCGTTATCATCAGTGCAATGGCTGCATTTGTTCTCAGCAGAAACCGGATCCGGATTAACCGGAGGCTGTACTACTTCTTTATCATCGGACTTTTCTTTCCGGTGAACTATGTAACGTTGGTTCGGGTGTTTCAGTGGTTCCATCTGACAAACACGAGACTGGGAATTATTCTGGTCTTCATCAGCTCGATGATTCCGTTCTGTATCTTCACGATATACAGCTTCGTAGAATCGGTGCCGAGGGAGATCGACGAGGCGGCCGTGATCGATGGCGCCGGACCGCTTCAGATGTTCTTCCGGGTAGATCTTCCTATGATGAAGCCGACAATTGTCACCTGCTTTATCCTGCAGTTCATGGGCGTCTGGAACGATTTCCTGACACCCCTGTATCTGTCGAGCAAGAGCAGCCTCTTCCCGATGACCATGGCGGTATATCAGTTCTTCGGGAAAAACCAGCAGTACTGGAACTATGTGTTCGCGGATATCGTGATGACACTGATTCCGGTAATTATTGTATACTTCATCGGACAGAGATATCTGCTCGAGGGAACGACCGGAGGATCGGTCAAGGGTTAATGCAGAAGCCGGGTGAGTGTGCTTTTTGTGCGGCGCAGTCACCCGGCTTATCTTGTATCGCAGGAAGATAAATTTTTAGGGAGAGACTTCAATGGATCATTATGAGAGAGTGAGAAGGTACAAGGCTGTGTATGACGGGCCGCCGCGGGCGGTTCCGGATGGCGACGTCGATGTGTCAGGCAATGGGAGATGGAGAATCTGGCAGTATACCGGGACAAAAACCGACGCTCCGGTTCTGGGAAACGGAGATATGCTGGCGGCCTTTGCGGGTCCCTGTGAATATCCGCAGTTCTGGGTTACGACGAATGATTTCTGGCAGATGGAGAGCAACCCGAACTGGGTGTTTTTTCATGATAATTCGACGGCGGCGCTGGAACCGGCGGTCACGCTCGGGGGACCGAGACCGGTCGGCCGCCTGGTGTTCTCGATACCGGACCTGAAGGGAGCGGCCTGCCGCATTGAACAGGAGCTCGCGGATGCGGTCACAGAGGCGCACTATGAGTGCGGGACAAAGGGAAAACTGACAATACAAAGCATGGTTGCGGCGACAGAAAACGTCCTTCTGGTACGATTTCACTCGGAAGTGGCGGAGCCGGTGCGGATTCAGGCTTTTTTCCGTTTTCCGGATGAGCCGGGCATGGGATGCGAAAAGGGAGTGGATCTGTCCGGGAGAAATGAGAGCGGGACGGACCTGAGGGGAACCGCTGTCGGTATGATGTGCGGCAAAACGATGGAAGAACAGAAAACGGTTGACGGAGTTCTGTCCGGATTCCGGGCCTTCGAGGAGCAGGTGGATGTGCCGGTGAAGGCGGGATTCGGCGGCGCCTTCCATCGACCGGAAGACCATGGCGATGGGAATAAGGCGTACACTCTGAGCGGCGATGCGGACCCGGATAAATTTTATGCGCGAGGTATGCGGGGCGAGGCAGAAAACCGGGAAGAGTCGGCGTCTCTGGTGCTGGGCCCGGGAGAGAGCGCGGATTATGTGTTTGTTCTGCGCACCTGGAACAAGGTTTCGCGGCCGGTGGAGATGGCTGCATCCAGAGCGGAGTGGATCACGAACCGGGAGATTTCGGAGCTTATGGACCTGCACAGAAGCTGGTGGAGAGATTTCTGGAACGTCTCCGGGATCTGTCTGGATGATCCGCTGATGGAGCAGCGGTATTACCTGTCCCAGTATGTAATGGCGAGCCTGAGCCGGGATCCCGATTATCCGCCGGGAATCCTCGGCGTGTGCACCTTTGATCGCCCGGCGTGGAACGGCAATTACAAAATCAATTACAATCACCAGTCGGCCTATCTCGGACTTCTGGCATCCGGTCATTTTCCACAGGCGGATCCCCACGATGCCCCGTATTTTGCCATGATGGATATCGGGCGGGAGATGAGCCGGAGGCTGTACCACCATGAGGGGACCTGTCTGCCGTTAGGACTCGGACCGAAGGGCATGGTCAGCGAGGCGCTTCTTCTGCACATGAAGTCACAGGCGGTGCACGGCGCGACGAATATGATCATGCGGTATTCGCTGACACTTGACCGGGATTACGGGAGAAAAATATACCCGTTTCTTCAGAGCCTCGCGGATTTCTGGGAGGGGGATCTGATTCAGGAAAACGGATGCTGGCATATCCTGGACGACAGCATGCATGAGCGGACGGAGGATGATGTCCGGAAGAACGGAGAATCGATGGATCCGGTCAACAGTCTCGGCTACCTGAAATGCCTGTTTCATTTCCTGCCGGTCATCAGCCGAGACCTGGGGCTGGATGAGGACCGCCGGAGTCACTGGGAGGAGATCGCGGATCACCTGGCGCCATATCCTGTGGGTACACTGGAGGATATCAGAGAGAATCCGACGCTCTGGGCGGAGGCGGAGGTGCCGCTTGGCGAGCTGGTTCCGGCGGAATGGATGAAAAAAACGGTCTTTTTCGATGAGGGCAAGGGAGGAAAGTGGTCCTATCATTTTCCGGGAAATATCATGCAGATTTACCCGGCGGGTGCGATCGGACTCGGATCCGATCCGGATCTGCTTCAGACGGGATGGAATACCGTCCATGTCCATTCCATCATTGAAAATCAGATGGCGGAATATCGGAAAACACACGATACCGGTGCGGACGACCTGGATAATGAACAGGGTGACTCCGATCCTCACTACAGAAAGGCAGGCGCATGGAACGCGACGAACCTGAGCTGCCTGTTTTTCCCTGCGGCGGTCCGCGTGGGCTACGACCCGGAGGTGATATGGAAGGAGCTGGAGGAGCGAATCCGTCACCGGGGCCTTCCAAACGGTTATATCAACCGGAATCCGCATGGCATCGAAAATCTGAGCACGGTGCCGAATACCCTTCAGGAGATGATGCTGTTAAGTCATGAAGGAATCCTACGTGTCTTCCGGGTGTGGCCGGTAAAGAGCCATCCGGATGCTTCTTTTGAGAGATTGTGGGCATATGGAGCGTTTCAGGTGAGTGCCTCGCTTGTGGCAGGGACGGTTGAGACGATCCGGATCCTGAGTCATGCGGGGAGAGAGCTGGTGCTGGAAAATCCCTGGGAAGGAAAAGAAGCGGAGGTACTGCATGTGCAGACCGGATGCAGAGAGATCACCGGGGGAGAGTACGTGAGAACGAAGACCTTCCCGGGAGAGAAGCTGGAGATCCGCAGGGCCCGGGAATCGTAGCTCTATAGAATACGTTCACGTCTGATTCTGTAAAATGTTTGCCGTCTCTGTGGTGTGTGAATGGTAAGAGATTGTTGTGAACGAGGAGCCGTTGGCGGCGCAAAGGTTGTAATCTTTCCGAAAATGTGGTATGACATATTTAACAATTCGGTGACAGAACAGATGTTTCTATTTATCAGAAAAGAGGACCTACCATGCTTGATAAAAAAGTGAAAGAATTAATCAATGATCAGATCAACAAAGAGTTCTATTCCGCATATCTGTACCTGGATTTTGCAAACTATTATTACGATCAGGGGCTTGACGGCTTCGCGCACTGGTACGATGTGCAGGCGCAGGAGGAGAGAGATCACGCGATGCTGATGCGCACCTATCTCCAGAATAATGGAGAACTGGTAACCTTTGAGGCTGTCGCAAAGCCGGACAAGACCTACAGCAGCCTGGACGATCCGCTGAAGTTCAGCCTGGAGCACGAGCAGTATGTGACCGGCCTGATCAATAAAATCTACAAGGCGGCAAGTGAGGTCGACGATTATCGCACCATGCAGTGCTTTGACTGGTTTGTGAAGGAGCAGGGAGAAGAGGAGAAGAATGCGGACGATCTCATCCGCAAGTTCAAGCTCTTTGGCTCGGATCCGAAGGGGCTCTATGCCTTGAATCAGGAGCTTCTTGGAAGAGTCTACGCTGCGCCTTCCCTGGTTCTGTAAGAAAGATTGCGACCTGACAGATAGGATCCGGCTAATCGGGGATCGGGTGATTTATGAGAATCAGTAGTGGATTAAGTAACAAGGAGAAGCTGGAACTTCTTGGGGAGTCCGGAGGCTTCGGTCTGGAAAAGGAGAGCCTTCGGGTGACGATGGACGGGCGCCTGGCACAGACGCCTCATCCTTTTTCCGGAGATAGTCATTTGGACAGGGATTTCTGCGAAAATCAGGTGGAAATCATTACAGCCCCGGAGAAAAGCGTTCGCAGTGCGGTGGATTGCGTGAGAAAATATCACGAATACGTCGTGGATAGACTGTGGAACCTGGACTCCGGCCGTGAGCTGCTCTGGCCGTTCAGCAATCCGCCTCGTATATCTGGGGAGGATGAGATTCCTGTGGCACGCTTCACGGGTGAGCTGGCGGAGCGGACGACGTACCGGAATTATCTGGCCCGGAAATACGGAAAGAGGAAGATGCTGCTTTCGGGCATTCATTTTAATTATTCCTATCCCGCCGAATTCCTGAGAAGGACCTTTGAAGAGAGCGGGGAGACGGACTACAGAAAATTTGTGGATTCTCTGTATCTGAAGCTTGCCAGAAAAGCGATGATGTACAGCTGGCTGATCGTGGCTCTGACGGCGGCAAGTCCACTCTATGATCTTTCTCTTTTTGACGAAGATCAGAGAAGCCGGGTCAAAGGACAGAGGCTGGCGACAATAAGGTCCAGTGAGTTCGGATACTGGAATGATTTTACGCCGACGCTCCGCTATGAAAGCACGGAGGCCTATGTGGCTTCGATTCAGCGCTATGTGACAGAAGGGCTTCTCGTTTCGCCGAAGGAACTGTACTATCCGGTGAGGCTGAAACCGGCGGGTGAATATTCTATGGAAGGCTTTTCCGGCGGAATCAGCCATATCGAGCTCCGTTCGCTGGATCTCAATCCCCTGTCTTCCTTCGGGCTGATGGAGGAGGATGCGGAATTTCTGCGGCTGCTTCTGTTCTGGATGACGCTCCAGCCGGATTTTGAGCTCAGCGAGGTCAGACAGAAATCGGCGATTCACAACATGAAGAAGGCGGCTTCGCTGGATCTGGAGAAGGTCATTCTTCGGAATGCGAATGGAACCAGAACAGGGCTGATCGATAAGGCACTGGAGGTTCTGGACCGGATGGAGGGGGATCTCGGAGGAAGCGAGGTGCTTGATTTTGAGAGGAACAAGATTCTTCACAGAGAAAATCGCTATGCGGAAATTATTCTGGAGCGCTATGGAGACGATTTTATGAAAGCCGGCCTTGCGCTCGCGTCAGAACAACATAGATGAGCATATCTTCATACAAAGTGCCGTCCCGGTTTATCACCGGGACGGCACTTTGTATGTAAGCGAACGGTGAGACGCATGCGGGCGCAAGGCGGCGGATAGTACGCGGCAGGTGTCTCTTGTACGGCGGAGAGTGCCTTGATACCGGGACTATAACATGCCGTGTGCAGTTCATACGGTCCGAATGCGCCCGGGGCGTAAGTCAGGGCTGCGAGGGGGCAGTGTCGGCGTTGTTCAGGAAGACGTAGAAAATATCCCCGTAGTAGACGCTGTGTACGAGCCGACAGCAGTTTTGGATGGCCCGGATATTTCCTTTTTTGGTCATGATGCGGCACTTCTGGCAAAATACGAGATATTCAGAAGACGATTCCGCAGAATTGGAAGGGTTCTGGTGAGCCTGATTGTAATCGCGGATGCACTGTGTGGTTTTTTCCCTGTCCTCCGGACAGAGAATAGATAGAAAGCTCGATTTCGAGTATTCTGTGAAGTCATCCAGACTGTCGCATTCGCAGAGGCGGATCAGATATTCGCTGGCATACAGAATCTGCAGCTCGTCTGCCATTTTGTAGACGAGAATAGCCTTCGGAAGATCCGTGGCGAGATCCGTGATGCTCTTTGAGAGCTGCAGGCGATTTTCCGAGCAGATTTCGGAATTGTAGATCCGATAGCTGTGTCCCTTTGTCTGCTTTGCGGAACAAAGGGCGGCGTTTGCCTTTCGGCAAAGGGTGCCGGGCTTTCGTCCCTGTTTCGGGTATTCCACAAGGCCGGCGGACAGAAAGAAGCGGTAGCTGCCCCCGTGGAAGTCAATAGTCATCGGATTCGACACCAGTCTCTTTACGATCGGTTCGGCGTCAGAGAGTACGGAATCCTTCATGAATACGATGAATTCATCGGCGGCGTTGCGTCCGATAATGTCTCCGTCTGAAAAATTTTCCCGGAGAGAATCCGCAAGACGGTTAAGCGTCTGGTCGCCGATATCACGGCCCAGAAGGTCATTGATAATCTTGAAGCTGTCGATGTTCAGGTCAATGAGCACGCCCGGCGTCTGCGGGAAGTTTGTGATGTACTGCCCGAGCTTGTGGTCGATCCCTCTTCTGTCCAGGAGCTTGGTGACGGGATCGATGTGCATCTGGAGATCCCTGCCCTGCGAGTACCAGAAGTCGAACATGTTCTCCTCGGCGGGGTTGCTGACCCGGTGAATGGCGAGGGTAAAGAGCTTCGCGTCACGGATATTCCGGATGATATTGTGAATCAGCCAGGAGTAGTTTCCGCTGTCATTTCGGATCCGGAAGGAATCGGAAAACTCATGAGAGCTGTCTTTTGAGACATGGTCCGACCAGCTCTTGGGGTTCATAAACGCCAGGTAGCGATCGTGGTCGTCCGGGTGTACGTTGTCTTTACAAAAGACGCGAACGGCTTTGCTAAAGGTAGAATCCGATCCGAATACGGGCTCCCAGTTCCGATAGAGCAGGGTATAATTGTCCTCCGCAGCGTTGATTTGAAGAATTCCCTGGAAGGAGGTGAGCAGATCCACCATGGATTCGTTCAGGATGTCAGGGCCGACGGAGGTATTCTGTGCGAGCTGATCCTGAAAGGCCCTGTTGTACAGGGAGTTGGTAATGTTACGGATGCAGGAGAGCACGATGGTGTTTCTTCCTCTCCGGAACGGGATCAACGTATAGGACTGGGCATGCTGCCGGTTTGTCTTGTCCCGTGTCGTGAAAATAGCAGTGATATGATTGGTGCCCTGAGCCAGCATGCGGCTCTTTAGCTTGCTCATATCATAGAATTCAATGAAGGAGGAACGGTCCTCCTCGTTCAGGTATTTCTCCGCGTAGGTTTCGATGGTCTTCTTGTTGGTATCGGCAAAATCCGTCAGCTTGTCCTGTGCGGTGTTGAGGTAGATATTCTCTGCCTTTCCCGTATCAAGATTGAAGAGGTCGATTCTGCTGAAAATCGTCAGAAGGTGGCGGATTCCGTCATGAATATTCATGGAACGGGAAATCGCTGAGGACGAATCCAGAATCAGACCGGTGAAGGCGAGATAGGCATAGCTGCCGGTCTTCGAGGCAATGGTGCGGAAACGGATGCTGCAGAACTTGTTGTTGATGACAAGGTCAAGCGAATTTACGTCACTGGTATCTTCCGGATTGATGATGGCGTGGCGGATGATGTTCCGGTACGTCGAAATGGACATGAGATACCGGAGAAAGCCATCAGCGTCCTTCTGATTGAGAGACCTTGCCATATCGTCCATCGCCGGGTTGTGATAGAGAAGAACGGTGTTCTCAACGGCTGTCTCAACGAGCATGAGAGGAACCTTGGAACCATGATCGTAGCTGCGGCCGAATTCCATCGGCGAATCGGACATCATGTTGATCGTGCCGATAGCCTTGTAGCATCGGCTTCTCTGAGGCGTTTCCAGACCGAATTCGGGAATCAGATGGCGGATGTCGGCGATCGGGAGAGGCCTTGAGTAGTAAAAGCCCTGCAACTGTTCACAGCCGATTGTTCTGAGAAATTCAATCTGTTCGTGATTCTCCACACCCTCGCAGAGCGTGTGAATGCCGAGGTGCTTGGCCATGTTAACAACAGAGGCGACCAGAGTCCTGGCCTTCTGGTTGTGCTCCATGCCGCGGACAAAAGCCTGGTCGATCTTCAGTACATCGAAATCAAAATCCTTCAAGGTGCCCAGGGTGGAGTAATGGCTTCCGAAGTCGTCGATCCAGATTTCATAGCCGGCTTCGTGGAAGCGGCTGATCTGGTGGCGAAGATATTCCGGTTCTGCCTCCAGGGTACTCTCCGTGATCTCGATATTGATCATTTCCGGAGAGAGACCGTGGTCTGTGACAATGGCGTTGACTTCCTCAAAAGCGTCAATTCCAAGGAAGTCATTTCGGGAGAGGTTAATGGATATCGGAACGACCGGATGTCTGAGGGCCTCGGCTGTTTTGATATCCTGGCAGACGTTTTCAACCATTCGGAGATCCAGTTTTTGAATCAGGTGGGCATCTTCCAGGACGCCGATGAAGAGGGCGGGAGATAGAATCCCCTTTTCCGGATCATTCCATCGGCAAAGCGCTTCGAAGCTGCTGATTTTCCCGCTGATCGTCCGGATTACCGGCTGATACCAGGTCTCAATATAGCCGTATTCCAGAGCCTCACTGAAATGATTCAGAATATAGCGCTGCAGCTCCTCCCTTTCGGCCATGTCGTCGTTGTATACGGCGACGTTGTGATCGTACTGATCGTGGATGCTTTTCGCGGCGAGTCTTGCGTGGTCGATCATCAGGGAGACATTGGTGTCATTGGAACCGTTCTGCACATAGATTCCGGCCTTCAGCTCGAGACTTACATTCTTCTGCAATACATGGACAAAGTGATGGAGGTGTTCAATTCTTCCAGAGACATCATCTTTATCGGTCAGTACAGAGAACTGGTCTGCGGAGAGGCGGGTAATGTTATCGCCGGGAAAGGTTTTCCGGAGTTCGTCTGCGAACTGCATCAGAAATGTATCGCCTTCCTGGAATCCGTATTTATGGTTGTAGTCACGGAAGGCGCAGATGTCGAAGAAGATCAGGACATGCTGCATTCCCGGAGAAAGAGTCAGAAAGTTTCGGACTGCATTCAGGAATCCCTTCATTGAAAGCAGTCCGGTGAGTTCGTCGTATTGAGCCAAAGTAATTTACTCCCCCGCAATTAAAAGTGTGTTAAATTATAACATTTTGGACAAAGAAAAGCTACATAAAGATAAAATGAAGGTCAATTTATCCCAACCTAGGAAAAATAATTCAAATCAGTATGTAAATCGACGCATGCTGGCCTGGAATTTTCGAAAAAAGCGGGTGCGCAGGGCGATATCGCTAGTGGGATTCGCGGTATTCGGTCGGAGAGACGCCCTCGGAGCGGCGGAAGAGCCGGCTGAAATAGTTCGGATCCTGATATCCTACCGCAGCGCAGATCTCTTTCACCGGGAGCTTGTTCTCCGCGAGAAGCTTTTTGGCATGACTAAGCCGGATGCCTGTCAGATATTCGATAAAGGTAACGCCCTCTTCTTCCTTGAAAATTTTGCTGAAATAGTAGGGGCTGATATTGAGCTCTCGGGAGACGTCATCCAGGGACAGGTCATTGGCGTAGTGGCTGTCAATGTATTCCTTTGCCCGTTTGGTAAGGCTGTTGGCGCTGCTCTTCGACTTGTCGGCGATCTTCGCGGTCGCATCGCGCACCTTCGTCACAAACCACGTATGCAGCTCCTTTACGGTATAATTGCAGACAATTTTCAGATAATCGCCGCGGTCGGCAAAGCGGTAAAGCCCGAGCCCTCCGTTCCGGTAGGCGATGTGCTCGGCCCAGAGCACAAATTCAATCGTCTTCAGGCGGACGTTATTTTCGTGTTCGGAAGCCTGGGTCTCTTCCATCCATGAAAAAAACTGGTCTGCGTACGTTCCGGCATCCCGGATTTCCCCGTTTTTTACGCTGTCGAACAGCTGTTTTTCAAGGCCAATCGGGTAATCCTGCTCATAAGTACAAGAGACAGGGAGATCGTCGGCGTGCGAGATCGTTTCGTTGTTTACGCTGAGAGAACGAATGGCTTCCTGATAGGAAATCTGCACATCTGAAAGGGGCATGACGGATCCGATTCCGACCCGGTAATTTACGCCGGTGTCCATTTTCAGACGGGTGATGGAGTCGCGAACCAGGTCGATCAGACGCACCCGGTCAATATACTCCATTTTACTGCTTTCATAGGGCACAAATACCGGAATTTTATTCATCATGATGGGACCGATGACGGCGTGAGCATTGCATTCTTTTATGATTTCCCGGATTTTTGCGTAATGCTTCTGAAGCCGGATTCCGGTGCCGATCGGATTGCCGAGGTGGTCGCTGTTACCGGAAAAGAAAACCGAGTCGGAATGGATGGAATTTTGATTCGAGCCTTCGGCGTCTCCGCATGCCAGAAGGGTGAAAAAACCGTAGGATTCCGGTATCTCGAGCAAATGGCAGTAGTTCGTCGTGACCTCCGGGGAATTATCCAGAAGCAGGGAATACACGAGACCGCTTTCAATCATGGGTACAACGGCATCCAGCTTCTCGCGGTTTGAGAGCTCGCGGCTTCGCTGTTCCCGGGTGCGGTCGATATCAGCCATTGCCCGGTTCATGGTATCCACAAAGATTTTGCGGTCGAGGGGCTTTGTCAGAAAACTCATGACGCCGAGGTTGAGAGCCTCTTTGGCAAAGCTGAACTTGTCATAGGCGGTGAGAACGATAAAGATCGTTGCCGGGCTGAATTTCCGGATTTCCCGGATTGCCTCGATTCCATCGATTCCGGGCATCCGGATATCCATCACGGCGATATCCGGACGGAAGGTCTCCGCCATCTCAATTACGGTGCGGCCGCTCCTGGCGGAGCGTACCTCACATTTGTCGTGAAATTCCTTGTCCATAATATAGGTGAGAGAATCGATGGCGATTCCCTCATCGTCTGCGAGAAGAACTCTGTACATTTTCAATTCCCCTTATACAGTTTGTGACGCAATGTATTGTATGAGTGTTTGCTGCATAGCTACGGCATCGGAATATAAAGCAGGACCTCGGTCCCGCGGTCCTCTCCCGGGCTGGTGATGTCGAAGACATCCTCACTGTTGTAGAACAAGCGCATCCGGTTGATTACGTTTGACAGGCCGACTCCGTTCGTCTCGTCCCCCTTTCTTCTGACGGGGGCGTTTCCGGAGAGAATCGCATTCATCTGCTGCTCGGTCATGCCTCTCCCGTTGTCGCGGACGGAGAGCGTAATATAGTTCCCGGTCCGGTAGACGGACAGGATGATGACTGCCGGACGGTCAATGTCCCGCACACCGTGATTGATCGCGTTCTCGATGATGGGCTGCAGGATCATGCTGGGAACGGAGACCCGCGTCAGGTCCTCGTCGATTCTCTTTTCATAGGTGATCGCGTCGGAGAAACGGACGTTGATGATGTACATATAGTTGTCCGCAAGAGCGATCTCATCCGCGAGAGTCGTGATCTGGTTCTCACGATTTGTCTTGTTCCGGAAGAAGGCGGCGACATTCTGCAGATATCTGTAGGTGCCGTCGGCCTCCTCCATCATGGCAAGCTGGGCGCCGGCATTGAGCGTGTTGAAGAGGAAGTGCGGCTTGATCTGGGCCTGAAGATATTTCAGCTCCGCTTCCTTGAGGTGAGCGTCCATGAGAAGCTCACGTTCCTTCAGCCGGTTTTCCGATTCCATGGATTCGCGCAGCTTCTGGAGATATCCCTTCATGCTGACGACCATCTCATTAAAGGCGGAGGCAACGATGCCGAGCTCATCGTCACTGCTTACGGCGAGGGGCGGGACATCGAAATTTCCCTTTCCGATTTCTCCCGCCTCTGCGATGAGGTCGTGCATCGGAGCGGTTGCGTGCCGGATGGTGGTGACGATCATGAAGATATCGAGAAAGGCAATCAGGACGATCATAAACAGGGAAAACGCTTCCAGGGAGTGGAAGGTATCGGCAAGCTTCAGATAGTTGTCAGAGTTTCCTTTCAGAAGAAGGTTGTTCATGCTGTAGATATAGGACTGAAGGATGGCGTTCATGCTTACGGTATCCTCATAATCATTCTTGTACCGCTGAATATTCCGTCCCCTCTTTGCGGTGAGCGCATTTTCGCAAAGCTCTGTGTAGTGCTCGGAGAGATTCCGGATGTCCCGGGTCGTGCTTTGGATCTCGACGTTGTCGGAAGAATCACCGAGCGCCGCGAGGCAGTCCGTGTATTCCGCCTGGACCTGATAAAAATTCCGCAGATTCTCGGAGCTTCCCACACTCAGATAGTCGGCCAGCCCCTGCTGCACATTGTCGAGAGCCTCGGAAAGAGTGTTGGTCTGAACATTGGAGTAAAAGACGCGATTTATCTTCTCGAGCGCGGTGTTGATATTCAGAACCAGGAAAAGGTTCACGGCAAAAATGGCGGCGGTGGCTAGCAGAAAAGCGAGGGTGAGCTTGCCCTCCAGTGTGTGGAGAGGACGCCTCTGTCCATATGTGGAGGGGGAGGCTCCCGGAGAAGAATGGTCCGGGCTGATTTTTTTCAGAATCATCAGGATTTTTCCTCCTTCTCTAGATATTTGCGGACGTTATCCGGAGTGATGATCTCGATGTCAATGGGGGAATATTCCGTGACAAAGCCGGTATCGATGTATTGCAGAAGGTTATCGACGGCGGTACGCCCGATTTCTTCCGGGGATACGGTAAGGGTCATTGCGGCTACCTTTCGCTGGACGGCATTGAGGATGGTGTCGTTTCTGTAGTAGCCGCAGATCGTCACGTCTCCGACATGGTTGGTGTCTACGATGGTCTGGCACACGCTGCTGGTTGTCGTTTCGTCCAGACAGACCAGAATATCGGGAAGACTGCTGCTTTCAAAGAGGTCAGTGACAGCTTCAGCAGTGGAAAAACGGTCGCCGTCGCCGAGAGTTTTGGAAGAGATGGAAAAGCGGTCGAGGACATGATTCTTCTCGAGGGAGTTCTTGATTCCGGAGATGACCAGATTCTGGCCTGTGGTCTTCTCCTCCGGGCTGGCGATGACGAGTACATTTTGCCTCCGGTTGTTAGCGAGGGAGCTCAGCGTATCGCCGTAGTCCTCCCCGACGTTGTAGTAGGATACCCCGACAAAGCTCTGCCTGCCGGATCCGTAGCAGTCCGTGCCGACGCAGATGACGGGGATGCCTGCATCTACGGCGTGATTGATGGCGCTCTTGAGATCCTCACTGTCGTCGCCGTTGACGATAATGCCGTTTACCTTGGACTGAATGGCAAGATCCATGAGCTGAGGTATGGTGTAGCTTGTGTCCAGGTTTTTCCCGGTGAATTCCATATAATCGCCGTTCTTTTCTGCCTCGCTCAATGCGTAATCATACACGGCCTTCTGAAAGGAACTGGATTTGTCTCCGATGTATGCAAAATTATACCGAAATTGTGAGCCGGCTGAGGACAGATCGGAGAGAGCGCGTACCTGGCGTTTAAAGATTGCTATACTTACGATGGTAGTGATGATCAGCGCGGATCCGAAAATCCAGAAGAACAGATTGAGGCGGCTGATTCGACCGCCGGACTGATTGTGTTTTTTTTTCATCATGACAACTTTTTAATTGTACCGTTTTGTAAAAATCAACAGATTTTTGTGAATATGTTTGCCGTATCTGTTAAAATATTATAATGATTCCTGCGGAAAAAGGCAATGAATGGTAGCGGGGAATACTGTGTGAGTGGGAGGATGTTATGAAGAGTGGGAGAATTTTGTGGGGCGTGTTGCTGCTTGCTGCAGCGGCGGCGTTTAGCAGCTGTGGTTCGGAAAAGCTGAATACGTCGTCGGCGAAGCCGACGGAGACGGAGCAGAAACCGAAGATCGGAATTGTGTTTGATTCGTTCGTGATTGAGCGCTGGGAGAGGGATCGCGATATTTTTACATCTACGGCAAAGGATCTCGGGGCGGATGTGATCGTGGGGAATGCGAACGGAGATGTGGAGGAGCAGAAATCGCTGATCAGCCATATGATTGATTCGGACGTAGATGTGCTGGTAATCATTGCAACGGACGGAAGTAAGCTGAAGCAGGAGATCAGTAATGCCAGAAAGGAGGGCATCCGGGTGATTTCCTATGACCGTCTGATTCAGAACGCGGACACGGATCTGTACATCACTTTTGATAATGAGACGGTGGGAAAGTTCATGGCGGATGCGGTAAACGAGGCGATGCCGAAGGGCGGAAACTATATGAAGGCGAATGGATCGCCTGCCGATTATAATGTGACGCTGGTGAATAAGGGATTCGATGCTGAAATAAATGATAATCTGAAGATGATCGACAGTTTTTCCTGCGACAACTGGGATGATAGCATTGCTTACCGTTATCTGACGGACCATGCGGAGGATGTGGATAACGCGGGTGCCTTTGTATGCGGCAATGATGCGATCGCCGGCCAGGTTGTGCGGGTGCTGGCAGAGCGCAAGAAGGCCGGGAGTGTTACGGTCACCGGACAGGACGCGGATCTGGATGCATGTCAGAGAATCATTGAGGGTACGCAGACGATCACTGTTTACAAGCCGATCGACAAGCTGGCGGAGACGGCGGCGGACTATGCCGTGCAGATGGCAAAGGGAAAGATGCCTAAGACAGAGGATACCATGAATGACGGGACCTATGATGTGCCGTACATTGCCATTCAGCCGGTGAAGGTTACGAAGGAAAATATGGACAGCACGGTGATTGCGAGCGGATTCCACAGGAAGGAGGACGTGTACCTCCATGCGCAGGGTGTGGAGGATGTGCTGGCGGGGTCGTGAGGTAGAAGCTTGCCCGGAAGAAAAAAAGAAGTTGCTGTTCACTCACAACTATGTACGGCAAGGATTTTACAGTCCTGTTGCCATTCGCAAACTGGCTGTAACAAAGTTTTATCCTGATTTTATGAAGCTGCGGAACTCCTCAGGCGCAAGCGCCTTCGTCA
>Ga0256406_1001624_pt1 | contig 35517 bp, 30 predicted proteins | sample RumenRJG_03DNA_FD_185986 | JGI IMG/M metagenome (GOLD analysis project Ga0256406, IMG submission 185986) | Bovine rumen microbial communities from Lethbridge, Alberta, Canada - RJG_03 | ecosystem: Host-associated > Mammals > Digestive system > Stomach > Rumen | place: Canada: Alberta | collected...
ACTACCTGTTAGGTAGTGCCAGAATAGATATTTTGCAAAGTGCCGAATATCAGTAAGTTTTGTATGATTTAGCGACAGATAGTAACAGATACTAACTGATATTTTTATCAAATCATTTGCCGATGCAAAAGTTATTCTTTCGCATTCCAACTGTATAACGATTAGTTTTAAAAACCTGAGTTGGGGGATTAGAAAAGTGTTTTGAGAAATCGCTAATCTCACATGATTTTATTACCCTTGTAGTTGTAAATAAAATAATATGTTTTGCGGTCAGCCACTTATCCATCAGGTGCTGATGAACAAAGAGTCTGTATTTTCATGTAAATAAGAAGGGATTTCTTTGGTAGTTTTCTCTTTTTGAGCTACCTTTGCAAATGTAAACCGTGATTTATATAAATCGCCATTAACATTTAGCACTTATGGAATTCTACGACAGACAGGAAGAGCTTAGGATATTGCATGAAAACGAGGAACTTTCCAAAGAACATGCCTCATTTATGGTCCTTATGGGAAGAAGGCGGATTGGCAAGACTACCTTGCTGACTAAGGCATTTGAAGGGGAACGGTACGCCTATCTTTTCGTGTCACGCGACAGTGAGGCCCTCCTTTGCGGCAAGTTCCAGAGGGCGCTGGAAGAGCAGATAGGCATCCACGTCTATGGCAGCATCACCCGTCTGCGGGAATTGTTCGAGGTCATCATGAAGGAATCCCTGCAAAGACATTTCACCCTTATAATAGACGAGTTCCAGGATTTATATAAGGTAAACAGCAGCTCATTCAGCGACATGCAGGACATTTGGGACAGATACCACTCCCGATCAAAGATTAATTTGATTGCGTGCGGCAGTATCCATTCACTTATGAAGCGTATCTTCGAGGACAATTCTGAGCCGCTTTACGGGCGCCCTACCTCAAAAATGACAATACGTCCGTTTACGACTGCCGTTCTCAAGCAGATCCTTTCTGATGCCAACCCCAGCTACGGGCCTGATGACCTGCTTTGCCTTTACATGCTTACCGGCGGCGTGGCAAAATACATAGAGCTGCTTATAGATGCCGGATGCACTACCAAGGATAAGATGCTCAATGCCGTTTGCCGTCAGGACTCTTATTTTCTGAGCGAGGGTCACGACCTTCTTGTCAATGAGTTTCAGGGTGAGTATGGCACTTATTTCTCCATATTGCAGCTCATTGCCTCTGGTCTGACAAGGAGGAGCGAGATAGACGGGACATTGCAGAAGGACGCCGGCGCCTTCCTGAAGAAGCTTGACGACGATTATGAAATGATTTCCAAACTCCAGCCTGTCCTCGCCAAGCCGGGCAGCAAGACAAGCATTTATGAAATCCACGACAATTTCCTGCGCTTCTGGTTCCGTTTCATTTATCCGTACCAGTCCCTCATCGAACGGGGTCAGCTGAAGATGCTGAGGAAACACATAGGCGAGCAGTACAACCAGTTCACGGGAAGAAGTCTTGAAAGATACTTTCAGGACAAGCTGATGGAGAGTGGCGATTATACTACAATCGGCAACTGGTGGGACAGAAGTGGCAAGAATGAAATAGATGTCGTCGCGCTTAACGAGTTCAACCATACCGGCATCATCGGAGAAGTGGAACGCAATCCGGAACGGCTAAGTATGAAAGACCTTAAAGAAAAGGCCGCAGCCCTGCCACGCAATCAGTTCGGAGGCTACAAGATGGATTTCAAGGGATTCTCATTAAAGGACATGTAGTTAAAACGCATGGAAGATATTCGCTGCTTCTGATAGTCGGTCCACAACCAGGGCAACGGCAACAGGTTCGGCAAGGGCTTCCGTCTCATTCGGTGGATAAAGGCAAGATTTAGGATGACGAGCTGCGCCCACTTTAGTAAGGCAGCGAATTCCGACATCGTATGCCGGACGGTTCTTGCTGAGCAGCTCGTTTATCAACTGGCTCCAATCAGTTGGGAGGGTTATATCAAAAAAATGCTTCCATAATGCGTAGTTTTGAAAGCATTTGGTATAGAGAAAAGGCAAACCGTCAGCATTTTGTGCTAACTTCTTTGCTATTTTCGATTAGCTATTGACTGAATTCTTTAAATCATACTACTCTGGTTCTGTATTGTCTTTTTCTTTATTTGGCTTATCAATTTTTTTAGAACTAATAGCCTCCGGCGGATTTTTTATTAGAAAAAAATTGCGGGGAGGTTACAGTAGGAACCGTTATAGAATCCCATGGAGTTACCGGCGGGACATCAGTTGTATCAACCGACGGCGATTGCTCGAGCATCTGGCTCCGCTCGTCGTCAATCTGCTCCATGATGTACTTCATGCAGCCATTCTTCATATTGGTGATTTGTGCCAAACGACTTTCAACGTCATCAGTGTTGCGGTAGCGACGATAGAAATCTTCGGAAGAGGAAAACTGACGGTAGGCTTGCTTCCAGTTCTTGAGGAACATATTGCAGAAGCCAAGGCGATAATAGACATCGCCTTTCTCATTATTGTAGCACACTTCAAGGTCTTTGGTAAAGTATTCGATAGCCTTTTCGTACTTCTTCAACTGGAAATGGCTTTCGCCGGCTGCATAATAGTAAACGCTACGCTCGTGAGGGGCAAGCCCGTCGAGCTGCGGCAACACCTTATCGAAGTACTTTACCGCCTTGTCATAATCCCATTCGTAGTAGTAGCATAATCCTATGAAAGCCCTGAAGCGAGGGTTCAGCTTGTGGTTCTTGTCCAAAGGGAGAAAGAGAAGCAACGCTTCATGGTACTTTCCGCTTTGGAAGTACTCAATAGCCATGCCAAGTTTGTCGACGTCGGAAACTTTTTGCTGCGCGCCAACACTAGCAACACCTGTAAAAAGCATTGCCGCAAGGATTATACATTTCAACTTTGACATTAGCAGGGATTAAACATCCATATCGCTCCAGATAAGCTTCCTGAGCTTGTGCTCACCATAGCGTATCAGGTCGAGGTCAATGCTGACCTGCCCTTTTACGTGGTTCTCATGGTTGTCACCCATGGTTATCTCTATCTGTTTCAGCCGGGCAAGGAGCCGTGGCTCGGTCATGTTGGTGTGACCTTCTACCAGACAGTTCAGATATTTGTTATCACCGGCAGGGCGGTCTGCCTCTGCCACAGGGTCAGTCCATACAGGTTCCGTAAAGGAAGCATCAGGGATAAGATGGCTTAATATTTCTCGTGCACGTTGTATGTTTTCCTCCTGATTACTGTTCGATCCGAGGGAAATAATTACTTTCATAACTGCAAAAGTAGTAATAATATTTTGTTTTTCAAATCATTTGCCGTATTTTTGCACTAACTAAATTCATAATGCTGATGAATCGAACCGTTTTGCTGCTTATTGCTGTCAGTTTTTCAGTGCAGGCTATATGCGGACCGCGATATCGTTGGAACTCACGGTACCAGAATTATATAGACCAGTACAAGGACTTGGCTATAGAAGAGATGCTAAACTACGGTATTCCCGCTAGTATAACGTTGGCGCAAGGGTTGCTGGAAAGCGGTGCCGGCGGAAGTGAACTTACTCAGAAAGGCAACAACCACTTCGGAATAAAGTGCCACGGCTGGGAGGGGCGCGCCGTCTACCATGACGATGATGCCGCCAACGAGTGTTTCCGTGCTTACGACAACGCTGAGCAGAGCTATGAGGACCACTGTAAGTTTCTGAAACGGAGCCGCCGCTATCGCAGCCTTTTCGACCTCGAGCGCACTGACTACCGTGGATGGGCACGCGGACTGAAAGCTGCCGGCTATGCAACTGACCCAAACTACGCACAGAGGCTTATCGACATAATCGAACTTTACAAGCTTCACCAGTATGACAAGGCAAAAAACTACGACAAATTCATGGTGAGGCGTGCCGAAATTGACAAACCGATTAGAGTTGGAATGACACTGCATCCAATCAGACGGTATAACGAAAATTACTACATAAAGGTTCGGCCGGGTGATACTTTCTATTCTATCGGCAAGGAAATCGGCATCTCAGGCAAAAAGATAGCTAAATGGAATGAGCGGAAATACGATGACAGACTGACGGTTAATGAGATTATCTGGTTGAAAAAGAAGCAGAAACGTGCACCAAAACAATATAAGAAGCATCCGCATCTCGTGAGAACAAATGAGAGTCTGTATGACATTGCACAGTTCTATGGCATCAGATTGAAGAGCATAATAAAGATGAACCCACAGCTGCAACGCAACGATTATCAAGTTCGCATAGGCGATGAAATCCGGGTTTACTAATCAACTGAAAGCGACTTTGAAACAGACGGATATACAAAACTAAAGCGGCGCGTCAGAGTTTTACCTCCGATGCGCCGCTTCTTTATGTCTTTCTGTGTACGATTTCGCTTTGTAAAATCATACTCAACGATAAGTTCGATATTACTTCTTCATTCCCTTGTAACGCTTGTTAAGACCTGCAACAACCTGGTCGGTGATGTCGTAAGCGTCCTGAGCATAGAGGATGTTGTCGCCCTGCTTTGCGAATATCATAGAGAACTTCTTGTCCTTGTTGTATTCGGCAAGGAAATGATGGATGCTGTCTGACAAAGCCTTGTTGTATTTCTCAGCTTCCTTCTGGTATTCTGCGCCTAAACGCTGCTGAAGAGCATCGCCCTCCTGTGCCTGCTGCTGAAGGCTTGCCTGTATCTGCTGTGCCTGCTGCTGGCTGTACTTGTTAGCCTGAACGCCCTGCTGGAAGTTCTGGGCTGCCTGCTGAAGGCTCTGCTGCTTGCCCTGAAGTGTCTTCTGGATATTGCTCTGCTTGCCCTGCATCAGTTTTGTTACATCTTTCCAATACTGATACTGGCTCATGATTGAATCAACCTCAACGTATGCAATCTTCAAACCATCCTTGCTGTCAGCCACCGTTCCCTTATCGGCAGATGCCTGAGTGTCGTTCTTCTTGGGCTGGTTGTTGCATGAAGTCATGCCCATGCCCAACATGGCTGTAACAGCCATAGCAATAAAAATCTTTCTCATTATTTATTAATCGTTGTTTATTTTCTTGTTACGTGCCCTCGCTTCTCTGTCCTGGTCGAGAACACAATGAATGTTTTTGCTTTTCAGATACGGATTGTCCTTTATATGTTGCGACTTAATAGTCCCGTCCTTTATAACAAAGAGCCTGACGCACATTAAAGCTACCGCAATAGCAATAATTAACATGCTCAGAAGGAAAATCTTAATCATTTTTCGTAACTTTGCATTAATTCTTTGCAAAGGTAGTGCAAATCGAAGACAATACAAAATAAAACCCTGTTTTTATTTTTATTGCCATTTTCGTCTATTGCATCTATTCCTTCTATCAAAGTCTATAGACACACATTATTAATATATAATAGCAATGGAAAAAGCAGATTTGAAACCAGCAAGTGTTTTCAAGATGTTCGCGGAGATAAACAAGATACCGCGTCCGTCAAAGCATGAGGAGAAAATTATTGAATTCCTGAAGAACTTCGGTGAGAGCCACGGACTCGAAACCAAGGTCGACGAAACAGGAAACGTCCTTATACGCAAGCCCGCAACAAAGGGCATGGAGAACAAGCCTACTGTTATCCTACAGAGCCACATGGATATGGTTTGCGACAAGCTCGTCAATGTCGACTTCGACTTCTCAAAAGATGCAATACAAACATATATCGACGGCGAATGGATGCACGCTAAAGGTACAACGCTTGGAGCCGATGACGGTATCGGCGATGCTATAGAACTTGCCATTCTCGTATCGGACGACATTGAGCACGGTCCTCTGGAGTGCGTGTTCACCCGCGACGAGGAAACGCAGCTTACCGGCGCGTTCGGAATGAAGCCGGGATTCATGACTGGTAAATACCTCATCAACCTCGACTCAGAGGAAGAAGGCGAGATATTCGTTAGCTGTGCAGGTGGTAAGAGTACTACTGCAACATTCAACTTCAAGCGTGAAGAGGCTCCTGTCGACTACTTCTTTATGCAGGCTAACATAAAGGGACTTAAGGGAGGACACTCAGGCGACGACATCGAAAAGAAGCGTGCCAATGCCATTAAGCTGATGGCAAGGTTCCTCTATAAGGAGAATGAGAAGTTCGACTTGCGTCTGGCTCGCTGGAATTCAGGCCGCATGCACAACGCTATACCTCGTGACGGCGAGGTTGTATTCGCTGTTCCTGCTGACAAGAAGGAAGAGGTAAAGGCTGACTGGAATGTATTCACTCACGACGTTGAGGACGAGTTCCACGTAACCGACACAACTATGGATTGGCATCTCGGAAGCACCGACCGCGAGACGGTTATCCCGAAGACTGTTTCCACCAATATCATCCGTGCACTGCAAGCCGTCGACAATGGCGTGTTCGCAATGTGTCAGGACGAGGCTCTTGCATGGATGGTTGAGACATCGAGCAACACGGCAAGCGTGCAGACGTCAGACGACAAGGTCGTCATAGTTGCTTCGCAGCGCAGTAACGTCATGAGCAACCTTGAGAATATGTGCAACACGGTCAAGGCTGTATATCAGCTAGCAGGCGCAACGGTTGAGCAGAACGACGGATACCCTGCCTGGAAGATGAATCCTAACTCCGAATTGGTTAAGATTGCTGTAGAGGAATACAAGAAACTCTTCGGCAATGAGCCGGTTGTCAAGGGTATTCACGCTGGTCTTGAGTGCGGTCTCTTCTCGGAGAAGTACCCTGACCTCGACATGATAAGCTTCGGTCCAACGCTCCGCCACGTACACACTCCGGACGAATGCCTGTACATTCCGTCAGTACAGAAGGTATGGAGTCATCTGCTGGCAATACTGAAGAATATTGATTAACACGCCAATAATGATATAATAAACTATGCTCCGGCAAGCGGATAATAATAATTCGCATGTCGGAGCATATTTTTTTAGTTCATTATTCGTTATTCGAATTATTTTTATTAACTTTGCAACATATTGAAAGGAATAATCAACCTTTAACATAAAAAGAGTAACCAATCAACAACTTATAAAAGAATTATGAAAGCATCAGTTGAATTAGAGAAGCTGAGCCAGAAGTTTCCCGGTCAGCCAGAGTACATCCAGGCCGTTTCACAAGTCTTGGGCACAATCGAAGAAGAGTACAACAAGCATCCAGAATTTGACAGGTACAATCTCATTGAGAGACTTTGCATACCTGATCGCATTATAAAATTCCGCGTCAACTGGGTAGACGACAATGGCAAAGTTCAGACAAACATGGGCTATCGCATCCAGCACAATAACGCTATCGGCCCGTATAAAGGCGGTATCCGTTTCCACGCATCTGTTAACGAGTCAATCCTTAAGTTCCTTGCTTTCGAGCAGACTTTCAAGAACTCTCTGACAACACTGCCTATGGGTGGTGCAAAAGGTGGTAGTGACTTCTCACCGCGCGGCAAGTCGAACAATGAGGTGATGCGCTTCTGCAACGCCTTCATGGACGAATTGTTCCGTTACATTGGTCCTGACACTGACGTACCAGCCGGCGATATTGGCGTTGGCGGCCGTGAGGTTGGCTATATGTTCGGTGAATACAAACGTCTGACCCACAACTTCGTTGGTATTCTGACAGGTAAGGGACAGGAATTCGGTGGCTCTCTCATCCGTCCTGAGGCTACTGGTTATGGTAACGTTTACTTCCTGAACGATATGCTACAGACCCGCGACATCGACATCAAGGGCAAGACTGTTCTTGTTTCGGGTGCCGGAAACGTAGCTCAGTACACTATAGAGAAGCTCTTGCAGCTTGGAGCTAAGCCTGTTACATGTTCTGATTCTGACGGTTACATCTACGACCCGGATGGTATCGACCGTGAGAAGCTCGACTATATCATGGAGCTTAAGAACGTTGAGCGCGGCCGTATCAAGGAGTATGCTGAGAAATATGGCGTTAAGTATGTCGGCAACGGTGCTAAGCCTTGGGGTGAAAATGCTGATATCGCTACACCATGCGCTACACAGAACGAAATCAACGGCGAGCAGGCACAGCAGCTTGTCGCAAATGGTGTCATCGCAGTCAGTGAGGGTGCTAACATGCCATGTACTCCTGAAGCTATCAAGGTATTCCAGGATGCTAAGATACTGTACAGCCCGGGCAAGGCAAGCAATGCCGGTGGTGTTGCTACTTCTGGTCTTGAGATGTCGCAGAACTCAGAGCGTCTGAAGTGGACAGCTGAAGAAGTCGACAACAAACTGCACGCTATCATGGACAACATCCACGAAAACTGCGTCAAGTATGGTACCGAGCCAGATGGTTATGTCAACTACGTAAAGGGCGCTAATGTTGCAGGCTTCATGAAGGTTGCACGCGCTATGATGGCACAAGGTATCTAATCGAAGAACCGTATAAACAAAATAAGGGGGCTGTCTGTTTCAGGCTGCCCCCTTTTACATATATAATAAAGAGAAACTAATTACAAGCCGAGACCCTTAAGAGCCTTATTCGTTGCTTTGTTTACTGCATCGTTGGCCTTCTGATCAGCCTTGTTGACAGCAGCATTGGCCTTGTTCTGTGCCTTTGAGATAGCGGCATTAGCCTTTTGTGTAGCAGCTTCCCTAGCAGCATTGGCCGCAGTTGTTGCCTCGTTTACCTTGCTATTGACTGCACTCTTGGCTGCATTCTCAGCAGTAGAGGCAGCACCATTGGCGATATTCTTTGCATCACTGGTAGCTGCAGAAGCAAGAGAACTTACTACTTTATCAGGGTTGAGACTCTTGACCTCATCTACAGCATTAACAATTGTTGCGTTTCCGTTGGCTATAGACTTAATCTCCTCAGCGTGCTGGTTGATATACTGCTGAAGCTGAGAGACATACTGCTTTGCCTGCTCTGGGTTTTCCTTAGCCAACTGGGCAATCTTAGCCTTGGCATTGGCAAGCAAAGTTGTCAGTCCCTGAGTATCCTTAGCCTTAATCAAAGCCTGAACCTTCTGAGTTAAGGCTGCGGCTGTTGCTGGTGCAGCGGCTGCATCACCCGACTTGATAGAAGAAACGGCAGAGTCGTTCTTTGCAGAATCAGCTACGACGGTTGAATCAGTAGATGTTGAGTCAGCATCTGCGCTGGCGTTACTCTTGTTGCCGCATGATGCAAATGTCAATGCAGCAACACCCATAATTGCGATTAATAACTTTTTCATAGTTAACTGTTTAAAACTAAAATACTTTATCTGCAAATATAACGAATTGATTTTAACGATGTTGCTTGTTTTGCAAGATTTAACTAAAATTTCCCGTATATTAATAAAGAAAAAAGGCTTCCCAACATTGGGAAGCCTCTTTAAAGTATTTAGTTAGACTAAAGTCAAATGAGATTAGATAATCTCGCTCCAGTCTTCCTGGCTCTTACGGATGTAAGTCTGATAACGGCGCTTTGCTGCCTTCTCTGTCTCAGAGTAGAGTTCCTCTGCCTCTTCAGGACGAACCTTCTTAAGAGATGCGAAACGAACCTCACCGAGCAGGTAGTCGCGGAAGTTCTCCCACTTCGGGGCCTTTGAGTCAAGCTGGAATGGGTTCTTGCCTTCCTTGGCCAGCTCTGGGTTGTAACGCCACAGATGCCAGTAACCGCACTGTACAGCGAGCTCTTCCTCGTGCTGTGAACGGTTCATGCCACGCTTCTTACCGTCAGCTTCCTTACCCTTGATACCATGGTTAATACATGGAGCGTATGCGATGACGAGTGATGGGCCTGGATAAGCCTCAGCCTCGCGGATAGCCTTCAGAGTCTGTGCATTGTCGGCACCCATTGCTACCTGAGCAACGTAGATGTAGCCATAAGTTGTCTCCATCAAGCCGAGGTCCTTCTTGCTGACACGCTTACCAGCAGCAGCGAACTGTGCGATAGCGCCAAGAGGAGTAGACTTAGATGACTGACCACCAGTGTTAGAGTAAACCTCGGTATCGAGTACCAGGATGTTGACATCCTCACCGGTAGCGAGTACGTGGTCGAGACCTCCGTAACCAATATCGTATGATGCACCATCACCACCGATAATCCACTGAGAACGCTTTACGAGATAGTGCTCGAGGGTCTTCAGTTCCTTCGAAATCTCGCAACCTGCCTCGGCATCCTTCTCGATGAGAGGCTTCAGAACCTCAGCTGCAGCCTTAGAGCCGTCAGCGTCGTTCTTATTGTCAATCCACTGCTGAGCAGCAGCCTTGAATTCGTCAGAAGTCTTGTCGCTTGCAATCTTCTCGTTCAGAAGCAATGTGATACGGTTCTTCATCTTCTTGTTTCCAAGTGCCATACCAAGACCGAATTCGCAGAAGTCCTCGAACAAAGAGTTGTCGAATGCAGGGCCCTGACCCTTGTCGTTAGTTGTATATGGTGAAGATGGAATTGATGCAGAGTAGATTGAAGAGCAACCTGTTGCGTTAGCAATCATCTCACGGTCACCGAAGAGCTGAGAGATAAGCTTAACGTAAGGAGTCTCACCGCAACCAGAGCAAGCACCAGAGAACTCAAACAGAGGTGTAGCGAACTGAGAGTTCTTCGGGCTCTGCTTGATGTCAACAAGGCTCTGCTTTGTCTTAACGTTCTTAACGAGCCAATCCCAATTCTTTGCCTCCTCAATCATATCAGGAGCGTCAACGTTGAATGGAATCATCTTCAGGGCCTTCTCACCGGTCTCACGGTTCTTGCCCATGCAGACGTCGGCACAGTTACCGCAGCCAAGGCAGTCGAGTACTGAAGTCTCAATGCGGAAGTGCATACCCTTCAGAGCCTTTGGAGCCTTCATCTCAAGTGTTGTGCCCGTGAAGCCAGCAACCTCGTTGTCGTCGAGAACGAACGGACGGATAGCTGCGTGAGGACAAACAAATGCACACTTGTTACACTGGATACAGTTCTCAGGATTCCAAACCGGAACCATAGCCTCAACACCACGCTTCTCATAAGCTGCAGTGCCATTATGCCATGTACCGTCAACAGTGTTGTTGCGTACGAAGTCAGAAACCTTCAGGAGGTCACCAGCCTGTGCGTTGATAGGACGAACGAGTTCCTTAACGAATGCCGGAGCATCGTCCTCTACCTTCTCGTCCTCTGGGAGATTAGCCCATGCAGGGTCAACGGTCAGCTCTTTGTACTCACCACCGCGGTCTACAGCAGCGTAGTTCATGTTGACAACATCCTCACCCTTCTTACCGTAAGACTTAACGATGAACTTCTTCATCTGCTCAACGGCCAAATCCTCAGGGATGACCTTTGTGATACGGAAGAATGCAGACTGCAGGATTGTGTTGGTACGGTTACCAAGACCAATCTCGCGGCCAATCTTGCTGGCGTTGATGTAGTAAACCTTGATATGGTGCTGAGCGAAGTACTTCTTCACGTGGTTAGGAATGAAGTTGATGAGTTCCTCACCCTCGAAGATAGTGTTCAGCAGGAATGTACCGTTGTCACGAAGACCACGGGTAACATCATACATGTGAAGGTAAGCCTGAACGTGGCAAGCTACAAAGTTAGGCGTATTTACGAGATAAGCTGAGTGGATAGGCTCGTCACCGAAACGGAGGTGTGAGCAGGTGAAACCACCCGACTTCTTAGAGTCGTAAGAGAAGTAAGCCTGACAGTACTTATTAGTATTATTACCTATAATCTGTACTGAGTTCTTGTTTGCACCAACGGTACCATCAGAACCAAGACCATAGAACTTAGCCTCGAAGAGTGACTCACCACCCATTGGAATTTCAGGAACCTCTGGCAGAGAGGTGAATGTTACATCATCAACGATACCAACAGTGAAGTGGTTCTTTGGCTCCGGAAGCTCGAGGTTGTTGAATACAGAAACAATCTTAGCTGGAGTTGTATCGCTCGAACCGAGACCATAGCGACCGCCAACAATAAGAGGTTTACGTGGGTCATCGTAGAGAGCGCTCTTTACATCGAGGTAAAGTGGCTCACCCTCAGCACCTGGCTCCTTTGTACGGTCAAGTACAGCGATGCGCTTAACAGTGTCAGGGATAGCCTTGCGGATAGCCTCAACAGAGAACGGACGATACAGGTGAACTGCAACCATACCGACCTTTTTGCCCTGCTTTGTGAGGTAATCGATAGCCTCACGAGCTGGCTCGGTAGCAGAACCCATCAGAATGATGATGTTCTCGGCATCCTTTGCGCCATAGTAGTTGAAGAGGTGATACTCACGGCCGGTAATCTTAGAAATCTCACCGAGGTACTTCTCAACGACCTCTGGAACCTTGTCGTAGTACTCGTTGCAAGCCTCACGGTGTGTGAAGAATGTCTCTGGGTTCTCAGCGGTACCACGAGTAACAGGACGCTCTGGTGAAAGAGCACGGTCGCGGAAGCGCTTGATGTAATCCATATTTACGAGAGGACGGATATCTTCCATATCCATCTCCTCAACCTTGTGGTACTCGTGAGAAGTACGGAAGCCGTCGAAGAAGTTGATGAACGGAACCTCAGTCTCGAGAGTTGCGAGATAAGGAACAGCTGTAAGGTCCATAACCTCCTGTACAGAACCAGAGCAGAACATTGCGAAACCTGTCTGACGGCAAGCCATAACATCCTGGTGGTCACCGAAGATACAGAGAGAGTGAGAAGCCAGTGTACGTGCAGAAACGTTGAATACACATGGCAGCAGCTCACCTGCAATCTTGTACATATTCGGTATCATCAGCAGCAGACCCTGCGATGCAGTGTAGGTAGATGTCAGAGCACCAGCCTGCAATGAACCGTGGACAGCACCGGCAGCGCCGCCCTCGGACTCCATCTCCTGAACGGAAACTGTCTGACCGAACAAATTCTTACGTCCTTTGGCAGCCCACTCGTCAACGTGCTCAGCCATTGGAGAAGACGGTGTGATAGGATAGATAGCGGCAACTTCTGTAAACATGTAGCTTACATGCGCAGCAGCGGTGTTTCCATCACAAGTTACAAACTTTTTTTCTTTAGCCATTTTGTAAACTTATTAAAATGAATATTGTTTATAATGTTTTTGAATGTTTCTACTTTCGATTTAATTACCACTGACGGCTAGTAAAGGAAGCCGAACAGCCACAAAGGAATTTTATTGTCTGCACCCACCTCGGTGTTGTATCGTGCATAAATAGTGTCATTGTTGTACCGCACTTTCTTATTAGCGGCATCGCAAATGCGGAATTTGTGTTTCTCATCTATTATATAGTAACCGCTTTTTGCGCCAACATTGACCTTATGGTCTTTACGCATCGTACCAACGAAAAATGTCTCCATGATATCCTGTTCTGTAAACGTCATGGGATAAATGACATACTGAAGGTTGGTGTTGTGGAGCATTACTTTCGCCGGTTTCTTAGGGAACTCCTCCCCCACCGGGTAGATTATATTGACAAGACGTGCCTCAGCAAGATACTTTATATAGTTCATCACCGTCGCACGACTTGTGTTTATGTCTTTTGCCAGTTCACTTATATTAGGCGCTTTCGGTCCATTTATGGCAAGCTGGTAGAACAATTTCTTTATCTTCGACAAGTATTTCAACTCTATTTGCTTAATAAGCAGAATGTCGACCTCCGTCATCATGTTCATTGTCTTAAGCAAATTCTCCGAGAAATTGCGATGTTCCAAGAAGAAAGGATAAAATCCATGATGCAAATAATCGGCAAAATACTTCTGAGGACTTACCTCAGGCAGTATCTGCTTAATAATGTGGTTGTAATTGCCGAGCAGCTCTTCAAGGCTGTACGGTTTGAAATTCTTGCCTGTCATCAGGTTCAAATATTCTCTGAAGGAGAACCCACGAAGACTATAAGGCTTAACAATACCGTTCAACTCTGGATTTTCCTCTTTCAGCCGCATCACGCTAGAGCCGGTGAATACTATTTTCAAGTTAGGATAGAAGTCGTAGCACTGGCGCAGTTCCTTACTCCAATTCGGCTGTTTGAACACCTGGTCAATGAGCAACGTACGTCCACCACGACGATAGAACTCACCTGCAAAGTCGCAGATTCCACGTCCTTGGAAGTAGAAATTGTTCATATTGATGTACAGGCACTGACGGTCGTGGGCGTCAAAGTGTTCCTTTGCGTATTGCAGCAAGAATGTTGTCTTGCCAATTCCTCTCGAACCTTTAATGCCAATCATACGATCATTCCAGTCTATCTCATCCATAAGGGTGCGACGGACAGGTGCGTTCGTATGTTCTACGAGATATGTATGGGTACGAAAGAAGGCTTCCATCAACTTGCTTTAGTTTCTAAGTGCAAAGTTAATAATAATTCTGTTATTTGCAAACTCTATATTGCAAAAAATCCTTTTTTTTATTATTTTTGCACTCTCGTTTAATAAAACAAAAAACTACAGTGACTTTACACGTTTTCAACCCAGAGCATGACATAGCTCTCGCACGTAACAACAAGTACTTCACAGCGCCCACAGTAGCTCGCCGTTTACGCTCTGACTGCGGCTTCCTGCCTTCAATTTGGGCAGGAAACGGCGACTATGTTCTCGTCAACGACGTAAAAGAAGCACAGAAGAGCCTCAGTTCACTCGGCTTAAAGACGAATGACTCGACTTTTGTTACTTACCGGGATTTGTCCAATCTGCCAACTGAAATTGATGTTTCGCCATGGGGATGGGACAGTTCAATTGCTTACCAACTAAAGAAGAACGGGCTAAGGTCTAACAAGATGCCCAGCGATGAGTGTTTTAACATCATCAGAGGACTAAGCAGCAGGGAGTTCTCATCGGAGATTTTAAGGCTTTTACACGACTCAATTGATTTTAATAAATATGGTCTTGTAGGTAATTCTACTTATGAGACAGAAATTTCAGAAACCATCTCGACAATCGAGAGAAATCGAAAATCTGTGCTAAAAGAGCCTTGGAGTTGCAGTGGCAGAGGCAACAGAGTAGTTGGAGCAGCACTGGACACCCCAACGGAGAATTGGATTCGTAATGTAATAAAAAATCAAGGAGGTATAATGATAGAGCCTTTCTATGATAAAATTGCCGACTTCGGAATGGAATTCCTTTCTGATATTACAGGTGTACACTACCGAGGACTATCCATTTTCACTACATCCAACGGCTTTTACACTGGCAATCTAATTGCTGAAGATAGTTATAAGGAAGAAATTATAGAACGGATGCTACCAAACAAAATACCGTCCATAAAAGATTTATTAGAGGAGATATTAACCGACAAGATATCAAAGAGGTACATCGGTCCACTCGGGGTTGACATGATGATTGTCAAGAACTACACGAAAGACAACAGTTCACCCTTTCTCCACCCTATGGTAGAGATAAATTTAAGGCGCACAATGGGACATGTCGCCATCGATATTCTTCATAAAGTCAACCTTCGGACAGCTTCCATGCATATAGGATATGATGGACAGCATTACAAATTAGCCATAGAGCCAACCCAAAGTAACTAGCGTCGCTATCTTGTAATAATATTTCTATTCCACTATCGTTGTCAAATAAACGACATAAGCTATAACAATAAGGGCCACTAAGACCGTAAGCGCAAGCAATACTCCTTTCCAGAAGTGGACCTTATTTGTACGTCTTCCGACATAAGTGCTATGGTCGTGGTTGTGGTGATGATGGTGGTGGTGATGATAATTTTCCGTTTGAGCAGTCATTTTAATAATTGGTTGTTTATATTTCTAAAGAGCTGAAGGGCGCGAAGTGCAACCCTTCAACTCTATTATGTTTACATGCAAGCAACTGTCAGTCCAGCCATTACGATGCTGACCATTGACATAAGCTTGATAAGGATGTTCAACGATGGACCTGAAGTATCCTTGAACGGGTCGCCGACGGTATCACCGACAACCGTTGCCTTGTGACACTCAGAGCCCTTGCCGCCAAAGTGACCTTCCTCGACATATTTCTTGGCATTGTCCCATGCACCTCCGGCGTTTGCCATGAACACGGCAAGCGTGAAGCCGGCAGCGAGTCCACCAACGAGAAGGCCGAGAACGCCGCTTACTCCGAGGATTAGACCAACAAGAATTGGTATGATAATAGCGAGCAGAGACGGGATAATCATCTCGTGCTGAGCGCTCTGTGTTGATATTTCGACGCAACGTCCGTAGTCAGGAGTTGCCTTGCCTTCAAGTATTCCCTTTATCTCACGGAACTGACGGCGCACTTCCTCTACCATCTTACCTGCTGCACGACCAACAGCTCCCATTGTAAGACCGCAGAACAGGAAAGCAGCCATAGCGCCGATGAAAGCTCCAACGAGCACCTTCGGGTTCATCAGGTTAACCTGGAAGAAGTTCATGAAGTCAGGAATTGTAGCCTGTGCGGCATCGATGGTATCGCCTGCAACGTTTGTCATTGTATCTCCAACACGGTGCATGGCAATCTTTATCTCTTCAATATATGAAGCCAACAGAGCCAATGCCGTCAATGCAGCAGAACCAATGGCAAATCCCTTACCGGTAGCAGCGGTCGTATTGCCCAGTGCATCGAGAGCATCCGTACGATTACGGACTTCCTCTCCAAGTTCACTCATCTCTGCATTACCACCTGCGTTATCGGCTATTGGACCGTAAGCGTCGGTAGCAAGAGTGATACCAAGTGTCGAAAGCATACCGACTGCCGCAATTCCGATTCCGTAAAGTCCGTGCTGTATGGACTCAGCACTCATCGACATGTCGAAGCCATTAGCGCAAAGATAACTGAGCATGATAGCAACTGAGATTGTCAGGACTGGGATACAAGTAGAAATCATACCCGTTCCGATACCCTTGATGATAACCGTAGCAGCACCCGTCTTCGAAGCAGCCGATATTTCCTGAGTAGGTTTGTAGCTCTGAGAAGTATAGTATTCTGTAGCCTGACCAATTATTACACCGGCAAGAAGACCGGCAACAACTGACAGACCTACGCCCAACCAATTGTCAAGACCCAACAGATAAAGTATCGGGAATGTAGCAACGGCAATGAGAATAGCGGCCGTGTTGGTTCCAAGACCAAGCGAATGGAGCAGGTCTTTCATTGATGCACCATCCTTTGTACGTACCAGGAATATTCCGAGAAGACTCAGAAAGACACCAACTGCTGCAATAATCATCGGAGCGATAACAGCCTTAAGCTGCATACCATCCGCAGCAGTAGCGAACGCCGTAGCGCCAAGGGCAGCCGTACTCAGTATACTTCCGCAATAGCTCTCATAAAGGTCGGCACCCATACCGGCAACGTCGCCAACATTATCACCAACGTTATCGGCGATGGTAGCAGGGTTGCGAGGGTCGTCCTCTGGTATATTCTCCTCAACTTTACCAACCAAGTCAGCACCAACATCGGCAGCCTTGGTGTAAATACCACCACCGACACGAGCGAACAGAGCCTGCGTCGAGGCGCCCATACCGAATGTCAGCATTGTTGTTGTTATGGTTATGAGCATTTCGCTGGTGTCCATTGTACCAGAATAGAAAGCATTCAGGATGAGGAACCACAATGCTATATCGAGCAATCCAAGTCCGACAACAACAAGTCCCATGACGGCACCGGAGCGGAACGCAATCTTCAGTCCTTTGTCAAGTCCCTTGCGGGCAGCCTCAGCAGTACGACCGCTTGCGTAAGTTGCAGTCTTCATGCCGAAGAATCCAGCCAGTCCGGAGAAGAAACCACCTGTCAGGAATGCGAACGGAACCCATTTGTTCTGGGCATTGAAGCCGTACGCCATGATAGCGAAGATGACTGCAAGGACAATAAACACAATCAGCACAACCTTGTACTGCTGTTTCAGGTAAGCCATAGCGCCCTTTCGGACGTACTCGGCGATTTCAATCATACGTGGTGTGCCTTCGTCGGCTTTCATCATAGACTTAAAGAAGTACCATGCCATACCCAAAGCGCACACCGATGCTATGGGCACAAGCCAAAATACTACAGGAATATTTTCCATACGTTTTAATAGTTAGAGTTTGTTAGAGTTCAGTTCTAGTCTGCAAATTTAATAAAATTATTTATTTAGAGCACAATTTGCTGTATGTTTTTTTGAATTTGTGTCAAATAAGACATAAACATGCAGCAAACAGACAGTTCCCAGATACTAAGCGAACAAGTCAGGCTCTGTTGGCGTTTGACGTGAATTGCCATTCTTTTCTTCATCTTCTGATGATGCGTCAGGTACAGCTCCTTCATTGAAAGATGAAGCGAAGCGGCTGATGAAATCATCTTCTGATATTATCGGAATACCGAGAGTCTTAGCCTTCTGGTTCTTTCCCGATGTTGAATTTATATCATTATTAATGAGGAAAGATGTAGACTTAGACACGGAGCCCGTAACCTTACCACCCTGACTTTCAATGTATGCCTTCAGTTCATTGCGGTTCTTGTAGTGGTGAACATCACCGGTAACGACAAAAGTGAGGCCCTCACAGATGTTTCCGGCAGCCTCATTGGAAGCCTGCGTGATATTCAGCTCACGCCGAAGATTGACAACCGCCTGCCAGTTTTCATCATCATGGAACCAAATTACGAACGACGCGCTCTTCTCCGGTCCTATTCCCGCAATGGTAGCGAACTCGTTTTTATCCTCAGTCTCATGCGCCTTGTTTATCAAGTCCTCATAATTATAAACTCCAAGCAAGCGCGTGCAAACGTCCTGCCCAACCAGTGGAATGCTCAATGCGAAGAGGAAACGATGCGCCTCAACATTCTTGGCATTTTCAACAGCACGCAACAATTTCACTGTACTCTTGTTTCCGAAGCCGTCAAGATTACGCATCTCGTCACTATGACTCTTCAGATTGAATATATCTGCGTATTCCTTTATCCATCCAAGGTTTATAAACTTCTGCAAAGTCTGCTCCGACAGCCCGTCAACATTTACTCCCTGCTTGCTTACGAAGCGAGCAAACTTCTTCAATTTCTTAGCCGCACAATTCGGATTCGTACAGTGCAAGGTTAGCGTTCCACTGCCTTCACTCTCCTTTACAATCGTGTCGGAGCCGCACACAGGGCACTTCTTCGGAATTTCGAATTCTCCAACCGGCTCAAGGACTTTGATGACTTTCGGAATGATTTTATTCGCCTTGATAACGCTAAGTTTGGTTCCCTTTCCGGCAATCCCCAACCGCTGGCACTCAGAAATATTACAGAGAGAAGCCCGTTTAACAGTTGTTCCTTCCAATTCAACTGGCTTGAAAACTGCAACTGGCGATATCGTAGATGTGGCGCACGACCATTCTATATAGTCAAGTTCCGTCTCCGCACTCTCATCTTGCCACTTGAAGGCATATCCTGCACGCGTGGCATGATGCCCGGTGACAGAACCTGTGGCTGCGTATTCAGTGTCATCGTAAGCAATTACGAGTCCGTCAACAGGGTAAGGATTCTGCTTGTTGGTCACCTTCACTGTCCAACGGTCGACAGCATCCTGCACATTGGCAGACGAAGGTGTGTCAATCCTCTCATGATCGACAACCTTAAAGCCTTCAGAAGTCAACCAATCCATTCGCTTTCCCCAACTGACAATGTCATCATCAATGTGAACGAGCGTGAATGGAATCCAATGGATATGACGCTGGCGCACTTCGTTGACATCTTTCAACGTCAGCGAACCTGAAGCCAGGTTGCGAGGGTTGGCGTACTCCTCATCGCTTTCCAAGTTGAATTTCTCAAAGTCCTCATAGCTGATAACTGCCTCACCACGGATTACAACATGCCCTTTATATTTTATAGACGGTAATATTCCGCTAATGGCTGTCGACAAGTGGGTTATATTCGTACCTATATGACCATCGCCGCGTGTAACGACCTTGGAGAGTCTGCCATTGTCATAAGTCACGACAAGTGTCAAACCGTCAAGTTTCCAGGACAACCATATCGGTCGGTTGTCGGCCCATTTAACCAAGTCAGAGACTTTCTTCGTCTTCGCCAAAGACAGTGCGGGGAACTCATGAGGCTCCTTTTGACCTGCCACATCGTCGGCACTGACGTTGTGGGTTGGCGAATCTTCAAGCACAACACCCGTTTCCCGTTCCAAAGTCTTGAGCCTGTCGAATCCTGCATCCCACTCGTAGTCGGTCATTAGTTCGCCACGACCGTTGTAGTAAGCATCCGACGCGGCGTTAAGTTTGCTGACGAGAGCCTGCATCTCGTCCATTTTTGTATTATCAGCCATTGCTTTATCCTATGAGAAAATCTACTTATATATATAATATGTACCGCCATCCGACTGACAGTATTTGCGTATGAGCTGCTGAATGTACTCTGCATTCTCACGCACTCGCTTCTCATCGCCGTCATATCCGTTGATGAGAACGACCAGATGGGTTGTTCCTAAGCCTATCTTCGTGCGCTCATTGTCAGAGGTAGGAGTCCCTACCCCGCCTTTACTGTCACGATAAACGGGCAGTCCCTCAATATTTATAAGTCCACGACCTATACCTTCGTAAGGCTCCCCGCTCTTGCCGACGCCCAGCGTAAGCGTATCGCCTTGGAACTTATCCGCATCGAATCCACCTATCGAATAACCATAGGCAATGCTTGCAAGATTAATGAGGTCAACAAGAGTATCAATCTGATACAGTTTCTTCCCTTTCAGCATACGGCGTATCAGCGCCTCCGATGCTGGGCGGTATCTCGAGGGGTCCTTACCGCAAGCACGGTAAACACGCCGTGTAGCCTCTATCGAAGGTATCTGTTTCAGCGACTCCGTGGTCAGCGTCTCACGGTAATGCTCGCTCATAGCCTCTATTTCCTTCCACAGTTCCTCACAATATTGCGAGTTAACTACATTGGCTTCAAGGCATGCGCCTACAAAGCCGGGGCAAACACTCTCAATCTCATCGGAAACAATAACTTTCATCGTTCTTCTCCTCCGTATATTTTCTGTATAAGTTTTGCATCTGCAGCCGTCCACTCTAATGTACCAAGCTCGTCGGGCTTCAGCCACTTTGCGTCGAGATGCTCTAGCAACTTGAAGTCGTTTTGGCGAGCTATGCAATCGTAGGCGGCAAGCGTAATGTCGAAGTCTGGATAACTGTAGTCGACGGTTGCAAGCCGGTTTCCTACATAAATATCCCAGTCCATTTCCTCACGAATCTCCCTTCTCAATGCCTCTTCAGGATTCTCGCCGTCTTCAACCTGCCCGCCAGGAAATTCCCAATGCTCACTTATATAGTCACGCTTTGAGCGGCACCGCTGCGTACACAGCACTTTGCCATTATCACTGACAACGGCACAGACCACCCTTAAATGTTTCCTTTCCATAATTTCATACATCCTTTAATTGCAACACATCAGCAACAGTGTGCAACCGATTTTCTGCAAAAATAGTTATTTTTTTCAAAAAAACGGGCAAACGAACAGAAAAAGATTGTAAAAAGATTTGGAGAAGAGTAAGATTAGCAGTAATTTTGCAGACGTAAGTAAAATATTTTAGTATATTCTTGAGTAAATTTAGTTTTATACCAAAGTACTAGCATTCCTCATCGTCGTGAGACGGTGAGGTCTTTTTGTTTTATAACGGTTTATTGATTTTTGCCTTTAAGTAAACGTTTACGTTACATATTTGTAATGTAGAGTTTGCAATTAGAATAGTTTTAGTACCTTTGCAATCGGAAATAAAAAATCAAAAAATCTATAAAATTTTAAAATGTCTTCATTAGCAATTGCAATCATTGTCGTATTCATCATCGGCTATCTCTTAATAGCCCTTGAGAGTGTGACAAAGGTGAACAAGGCTGCTGTTGCCCTGTTCATGTTCGTTGTAGTCTGGACACTCTACATGATTGACCCGGGCTCGTTTGTACTCTTGGAGCACCCGGCTGAGTTTGGAAGCCTGGGCGGCAACCACGACAAGCTCATCCAGTATGTCAACGAGATTATCACCAACCATCTCGGCGACACAGGTACGACCCTCTTCTTCCTTATGGGTGCAATGACAATCGTCGAAGTCGTTGACCAGAATGGTGGTTTCGACTGGGTCCGCAAGGTAATGCACACCAAGTCGAAGCGCGGACTTCTGTGGCGTATCGCACCAATGACATTCTTCCTTTCTGCAATCCTCGACAACATGACAACGAGTATCGTCATGATTATGATTCTCCGCAAGCTTGTCAAGGACCACAAGGACCGTATGGTATATGCTGCTCTCGTCATTATCGCAGCCAACGCCGGTGGTGCATTCTCGCCAATCGGTGATGTTACGACCATCATGCTTTGGAACAAGGGACTTATCACGGCTCTCGGTGTAATCTCTGAGATACTCATTCCTTCTATTGTTGCACTCGTTGTTCCTGCGCTCATCATGCAGTTCATGCTCAAGGGCGACCTCGACAATGGTGATGAAGACAAAGACAACGTTCCTCAGACAGCTGAGCAGGAGCTCGGCAACCGCCAACGCAAGGTTGTATTCTGGGTCGGTGTCGGTGGTCTTATCCTCGTTCCGGTATTCAAGAGCATCACACACCTGCCTCCATTCGTAGGCATTCTGCTCGTACTGAGTGTACTGTGGATTGTCACAGAGCTCTTCTATCGTCACCTGCATCGCTCTTCTGTAAAGAAGCGTGTCGTCAGCCTTATCCGCAACATCGATATGTCGACAATTCTTTTCTTCCTCGGCATACTGATGGCAGTAAGCTGCTTGCAGGAGATTGGAGCCCTCACAGCAATGGGTAAAGGTCTGAACGTAACCTTCAACGGCAACCACTTCATGGTAACGGGTATCATCGGTGTTCTGTCTTCTGTCATCGACAACGTTCCTCTCGTAGCTGGCTGCATGGGAATGTACCCAGTTCAGCCTACAGGCGACTTCGCTACCGACGGTATCTTCTGGCAGTTGCTTGCTTACTGTGCAGGTACTGGTGGCTCACTGCTCATCATTGGTTCCGCAGCCGGTGTTGTCGTAATGGGTCTCGAGAAGATAACATTCGGATGGTACATGAAGCACGCAAGCTGGATAGCATTCGTTGGCTACCTCGCTGGTATACTGAGCTACTACGTATTGCGTGAGTTCATCTTCACCAATCCGCTTTAACAGGCAAGACTAAACGACCAAATAAAATTCAAAGGGCGGACTCCTAATCGTGGGAGTTCGCCCTTTTTTGATACAAAACTTTCGTTTTTCCTTTGCCGTTCCACTCATTTGCAGTACCTTTGCACCCAGAAAGCAAAATGCTTTCCAAGGGGTGCCCGACCATTTGGCCGGAGCTGAGAACATACCCATAACCTGATCCGGATAATGCCGGCGTAGGTAAACCTTTCCCCCTTATATTTTTTAAAAATTAAAACATTAAGGTAACAATGAAAAAAATTGTACTCTTGTCCGCGGCATTGGCATGCTTTGCCGGAGCAGAGGCACAGGAGACCGTCGACACGTTAAAGGCTCAGCAGCTTCAGGACGTTGTCGTCAAGGGTGTCCGTGCATCAGAGAATGCTCCTTTCGCCATTGCAAACATTAAGAAGGACGACCTGCGGAGGTTCTCAAAGACCGGTCTTGAGCTTCCTTACCTGCTTGCCCGCACACCGGGCGTGCTGGCATGGGGTGAGAACGGCCTCGGCACAGGAACAGCCTACATGCGTGTTCGTGGCGTAGCAGGCTCCCGCATCAACGTCACCCTTGACGGTGTAGCTCTCAACTCACCTGAGGACCAGACGGTTTTCTGGGCAAACATGAACTCATACGCATCTCTGCTTGGCTCACTTCAGATACAGCGCGGTATCGGAACGTCAACCAACGGTGACGGTGCCTTTGGCGGAACGCTCTCACTGGCAACCGCTGCACCGAGCTTTAAGCCTAGCCTGGAGCTCACCGGAAGCTACGGAACATACAATACCTATAATGCCGGCGCAAGTTTCTCTACCGGTCTGCTTGGCAACCACTGGGTCTTCAACGGCGCTTATCATGAGACATCAACCGACGGTTATGTCCATGGCACAGAAGGCAGAAGCGGATCATACCTTGGCGCTCTGACATACTATGGCGACAAGTTCACTGTAAGCTACAAGAACATCGGCAACTTCGAGAAGACCGGTCAGGCTTGGTCCGGCGTCACAGCAGGTAACGACGACGTATCGCTCATGAGCTACGGCGTGAAGACATACAATGATATGTACAAGATGGGACTCGGCAAGTTCAATTCCCTCTATGAGGCAATGGACATCGACGACAACGGCAACGTTACAACTCATCGCTACCAGCTCCGCGACGGAAGTTTCTGGAAGAAGACAACCGATAACTTCTATCAGGACCACAACCTCCTGTCGGCTGCATGGCAGCCAAGCGAGCACTGGACTCACAACGCTACCATCCACTACACATACGGCTATGGTTACTACAGCGAGTTCCGTCCTAACAACAAGCTCTCTAAGTTCGGTCTGACATTCTACGATGCCGACGGCAAGCAGGTCAAGCGTTCTGACTTTATCCGCAAGAAAGGACTCTCTCAGCACACTTACGGCCTTGTGTACAACGTCAACTACAAGGACGATGCTTGGGATGTTATCGGCGGTTTGAACCTCCAGCAGTTCCGAGGCAACCACTTCGGTTACCTCACATACATCAGCAACGAGGCTGTCGAGGCAAAGTTCCGTCCTAACAACATGAACTACAAGTACTACGACTCTGACGCCCACAAGGACGACTACAGTGCTTTCCTGAAGGCAACACATCATCTTAACGACTACTTTGACGCATTTGCTGATTTGCAATTCCGTTATGTACGTTACAAGACAGATGGTCCTAACGACAAGTTCCTTAAGAATGAGGACGGTACATACAGCAACCAGATACTGAAGATTTACAAGAACTACTTCTTCGTTAACCCGAAGGCTGGTATCAGCTATCACAACGGTGGTCACAAGGCCTACGCTTCTATCGCTTACGCAAACCGTGAGCCGGAGCGCAACAACTTTACCGACAACGGCAACTACCCTGCTCCAAACCCAGAGCGCCTTCTCGACATCGAGGCAGGCTATCAGTACAGTGGCAGCAACTGGCACGCAGGTGTCAATCTCTACTATATGGACTACAACGGTCAGTTCGTTCAGACCGGTATGCAGAGTGATATAGGTGAGAATCTTACAACGAACATCGACGACAGCTACCGTCTTGGTGCTGAAATCACTGCCGACTGGAGCCCGCTGTCTTGGTTCACAATCGCTGGTAACGCAGCTCTCTCGAAGAACAAGATTAAGGATTTCACCGAGTATGCTGAGGACTGGTATACTGAAAGCGGCTATCGTAAAATCAATTACGACAACTCTACACTCGCATTCTCGCCGTCTGCAATCCTCAATGGTTTCCTCGATTTCCACTATAAAGGATTCCAGGGACTGTGGCACACCAACTATGTGAGCCGTCAGCACCTAGACAACACCAACAGCAACGACCGTGCTCTGCCTTGGTTCACACAGACAAACATCGCACTGAACTACACCCTCAACGTTGCACGCAAGTTCATCGGCCTGAAGGATGTTGTTTTCGGTCTTAACCTCAACAACATCTTCGACCGTCACTATGCTAACTCAGGTTGGGTTTACTCAGCTTACAACAAGGAGAACTTGAAAGACAGCGACCCACGCTATTATCAGATTGGCTTCATTCCGGCTGCTGGCTTTACAATGATGGGCAACATCACGCTCCGTTTCTAATGACGACAGAACTGACAATTTCATACTCTACTCTGCTCAGCACCCTCCCTATGGGAGGGAACTGGGCAGATTTTTTATTGCTGTCATGGACGGATATAACTGCAAAGGTACAACCGTTTCTGGCTGAACACTGGCTCGACATTCTCGGAACCATCACCGGACTCATATACATCTACCAGGAATACAAGGCTAGTATATGGCTATGGCTGACGGGAATCATCATGCCGATAATCTATATCTTCGTCTATCTCGATGCCGGATTGTACGCCGACTTCGGCATGCAGGTATACTATACCTTCGCAGCGATATACGGTTTCGTAGCATGGAAGTTCTTCAAGAAGGACGACTCCGAAAGCGACAGTGCCGAGATAACACACTTGCCGAAGAAGTACATCCTGCCTTCGATAGTGGCGTTTGCCGTCTTGTGGTACGGCATTTATCTTATACTGATACACTTCACCAACTCAAACGTACCGGTGCTCGACTCATGTGCCAATGCGCTGAGCGTCATCGGACTGTGGGCTTTGGCAAAGAAGTACATAGAGCAGTGGTGGATTTGGGTCGTCGTCGATGCCGGTCTCTCTGCTCTTTATGTCTATAAGGAGATACCATTCACCGCCGGACTGTATGCACTTTACGTCATAATAGCCATCGCCGGATACTTCAAGTGGAAGCGAATGATGGTGACTAACGAATAAATAAAATCATCATGGAATACGGATTAATAGACGGCAGCAGCAGGTTCGATGCAGCAATACTTGCAGCCGGGGACTTTCCGAAGAATGAAATCGCCGTTGACATACTCAGGTGCACTACCCCACTCCTCGTCTGCGACAGCGCTCTGACAGGCATAATCGATTTCAACAAGTTGCTCCAACAGCGTCGTGAGCCGGAGATAGCGCCTGCTGCAATAGTCGGCGACGGCGACAGTCTGCCTGTTTCGCTTAAGCGGAAATACGCTGACAAATGGCATCAGGTCGACGAGCAGGACTACAACGACCTCACCAAGACGACACGATTCGCCATCAGCAACTATAAAGGGGCGAAGTCAATAGCGTACCTTGGTACGACCGGAAAACGTGAGGACCACACCATTGGCAACCTCTCGCTCATGATATTCTACTTCCGTGAGTTCGGGTTGCTGCCGACTTTCATCACCGACTATGGCTGGTTCTCTGTCGCAAAAGACAAGAACACATTCAAGTCTTTCACTGGTCAGCAGGTCAGCATATTCAATTTCGACTGCAAGACTTTGGAAAGTGAAGGATTGAAGTGGAACAGCTATGCGTACAAAGAACTGTGGCAGGGTACTCTAAACGAAGCTGCCGGCTCGTCGTTCACAATAGACGGCGACGGAATATACGTCGTTTTCCGAACATTCGACAAGAAAGAAAAGCCAAAAGACTGATGTATCATAACCGTTTTCGGTATCTATTAGAAAGCGGTATATGCACAAGTGCAAGACGGAAGATGCCCAACCTGAATGCGAAAGATAAACTAATGCATTCCGATTGGGCATCTTTTGAAATGAAAAATAAATTATTTTTGGTTGATTTTTAATTTATTTTTCTTCTATTTTTAATTTACTTTTCCAGCAAAAATAATTTATTTTCAAACCTCAAAGTTATCGTTTGACATTCAGAAAGTTACGCGATGATAATTTAAGAGCCATCGACCCCCCTTCCAGCTATATAACAATAGCAGCCTAAATGACTATTTCTTCAGCTTAAAAGAATTCTCAATAGCCGACAATTCAGCACTGAAAGCCTCGTCAGCCTTAAGTCGCTGCTCTATCTGTGTGCAGCTATGGATTACCGTACTGTGGTCGCGACCGCCGATAAGCTTGCCGATTCGGCTTGCAGGCATCTTAGTGTACTTCTGCGCAAAGTACATGCAGACCTGACGGGCAACGACGAATTCGCGCTTGCGGCTGCGGCTTCCGATGTTCTGAACGGTCACGTTGAAGTGCTCGCCGACCTTCTCCTTAATGTCATCGATGGTCAATGGCTCATCGTCAACCTTCACTGCACGGCGGATAACACGCTCAGCAAGACGCATGTCGATATTGCAGTTGTAGACAACACTGTATGCGAGCAGAGAGTTTACGACGCCTTCCAAATCACGGACGCTGCCGTTGGCAGTCTCAGCAATGAACTGAATGACATCCTCAGGAATAGAGAGACCGTCACGCTTTATCTTGCTATGAAGGATATCAATACAGAGCTGAAGGTTAGGACGCTCAAGCTCAGCAATCAATCCGCATGAGAAACGGGTCAGCAAGCGGTCGCTCATGCCTTCCAAATTAGCTGGTGGACGGTCGGAAGCGAGAATTATGCGCTTGCCGTTCTTGAACAGGTGATTGAATATATGGAAGAATGTATCAAGCGTTTTCACCTTGTCGCCGTTGAGCCATTCCTGTATATCGTCGACTATCAGCACATCTATTGACTGATAGAAGTTCATGAAGTCGTTGAACGTACCAAAGCGTCGGCTGTTGGTGAACTGCACCTCAAAGAGCAATGCAGACACGTAGAGGACGCGCTTACGTGGATAACGCTTCTTGATAGCCATTCCGATGGCATTGATAAGGTGGGTCTTGCCACAGCCGGAGGGGCCGAATATGAATGTAGGATTAAACTGCGTGGTGTTTGGATGCTCAGCAATGTAGAGTCCAATGCTGCGTGGCAGCTTGTTGCTCGTGCCTTCAATGAAGTTGCTGAAGGTCTTATGGACATCAAGCTGAGGGTCCAAGTCGTCGTTAACGGAATCCAACTTGGTCGGACTTTGGTTAGCCCGTGATGTCGGACGACGGCTGTCGCACGCGTGAACATCATCCGATGGGTCTGCCTCAATGACCTGAGAGATATTGTTTGTCTTATCTGTCAGGACATAGTACTCGAGCTTCACTCCGCTGCCGAACACATTGTTAAGTGACTTACTGATAAGATCAATGAAGTTTTCCTCCAGATACTCATACACGAAAGGTGATGGCACCTGAACCAGAACCGTCTTGCTGTCGCTCTTGAACGACTTGAAGACGATTGGCTTGAACCAAGTATTGAATTGTTGTGGGGTCACATTTTCCTCCATCAAGTGGAGGGCTTGTTGCCACAAGTCGGTAGGTTTTGCTTTCATTGATATAATTTTGCAGCGAAGTTTAACTCTATGAAATCATGCGTCGTATCAGCAACGGAAAGCGTTGCACTAACGCATTTGCAAAGATAGGAATAATTTTTCGATTTCCATTACTACCAATTAACTGTCCATTTAGTCAACTTTCGCTAATCATCAGTATTTTAAGCACTTAACCAATTGTTGCCTTCAGAGGCTTGATTGTAGTGATTTGTTTGTTTACAAGGTCGTGATTTACAGTACCTTAACGGATTGTTTAAAGAAAAATCGCAACAATAGTGAAACATAATCTTAAAATCCGAAAAGTGTCTGACATACACAACAGTTACGCTATAGTCTTAAAGCGTGGAACTTGAACAAAAGTATTTAGACTTTTTTTAAATAGCCAATTATTTGTCCTTTCGTCCGAACAACGAGAAGTGGACATACCTCTTAGGATGCGCTTTCAGGTTGGTGACGAGAGAGTCGGCATCGCTGAGCGTGCGGTTGAGGTTGTTGTAGAGTCCAGGGTCGTTCATCAGAAGTCCAAGTGAGCCCTGATTGCTGTTGAGTTTGGCTGTCAAGTCCTGCATGTTTGCAAGCGTCCTATCAACTTTAGCCATTGTCTCGCTGACGTTAAGGTCGTTAACCTTGCCGTTGACGTTGGTTATCAAGCCGTTGGTGTTGCTTATCAGACCATTTACACCTCCCATTGAGCCACGCGCGTCGGTAACTAGTCCGTTGGCATTGTCGAGCAGTCCGGGAACCTTATTGTTCAACTGGGCAAGCAGGGTGTTGAGCTCACGGGTCGAGGTGGTCAAATCTGACGAAATCTTATCGACATTATGCAGCGTGCCTGCTATAGCCGGGTCAGCCAATATGGTGTTAAGGCTGTTCATGATGGAGTCAATCTTAGGTATCATAGCCTTGATGGTAGGCATGGCATCCTTGATTTCACCAAGGGCTCCGCCGTTAAGCATACCGTTGATTGTACCTCCCGGCTCTACGATACCATTCTTGCGGTCGCCGAGCTGCAAGTCGACCTTTACATTACCCATGAGGTCAGAGCTGATAACGGCAGTCGTTCCCTTCGGCAGCTGGAAGCCTTTGTCGATGTTGGCGTCAACAACTATGTTGCCAGGATTGTCGTAGTCGTAATCGATATCCTTGACTAAGCCAATCTTATAGCCGTTGGCATAAATCGGACTTGATGCCGACAGACCGCTGACATCATTGAAACGTATCTTGTAGATGTTCTCAGCAGCGAACAAATCGAGTCCTTTCAGAAACTGCATTCCGAAGAAAAGGATGACGATTCCTACTATTGCCACAAGGGCTATCTTGACTTCTGGGGTAAATACCTTCTTCATTTATATTCTACTTTTTTGTTTTATTCTTATTCTGTTTGTACTCCGCAATCGACCGGGAGAGGTTTGCAGGCTTGCCGTCTTTGTAAGCTACGATGTAGGCATTTGGGAAATCGGCAAGCAATGTCTTGCGCAACGAAAGGATACTGTTGTAGTCGTTGCTCGAGCCTATTGTGTATTTCACCAGCTTACTGCCACTGTCGATATTGGCAACAGCGTCCTTATGTCCCTTGAAAAGTGCATCACCCGATTCCAGTCTGCGTGAAACGGCAAATATCTGGACCTTGAACACGGGTTCTTTGGTATTCAATGGCCTTGCCGAAGGCTTGGCAGGAGCCGGGGTAACCTTCTTTGCTGTATTTGTATTGGTCTTTGTTGTCGTTGCACGGGGCGTCGCTGCGGGCTTTGGAGTTGGGCGAGGGGTTGTCGCGACCTTTGTGGTGTCAGTAGTGGCAGGTGTCTTCTTCGACAGGCTTGGTGTGCAGACCGGCTTTGGCTTTGGTGCAGCTGTCGTAGTTCCGCCTGTCGTCCGCCTTCCCGTAGATGAGACTACGGTTGCGACCTTACCGTGATACTTGTTCTTGTAATCAACAAAGGCGAGGTAAATGCCTTTCGCCAACTTGCCGACACCTTCATCGGTATTAAGGAATTCCTCTTCGTCAGGTGTAGTGATAAAGCCCAACTCAATCAGACAACTAGGCATAGAGGTCTCGCGAAGTACCAGGAAGCCAGCCTGATGGACGCCCATATTCTCACGGTCGGCTGTCGAGCAGACGCTCTTCTCTATCAATTTGGCAAGTGCGACACTCTTTTCCATGTTGGCACTCTGCATGAACTCGAACATGATATAGCTTTCGCTGGACTTAGGGTCAAAGCCCTGGTAAGTCTGCTGATAGCCGTTCTCCATGGAAATGACGGAGTTCTCACGCATAGCGACATCGAGATTATCCTTGGCACGGTGCATTCCGAGGGTGTAGACTTCAAATCCACGGGCTATTCTGCCATTCGGCAGGGCGTTGGTATGCACCGAGACGAACAGGTCGGCATTGTTGCGGTTGGCTATATTGGCACGTTCCTTCAACGGAACGAATACATCTGTTGTGCGGGTATAGATGACTTTGACGTCTTTGCAATTGTCCTCTACATACTTGCCGAAAGCCAATGCGACGGCGAGGTTAATGTCCTTCTCCTGCGATACGGCTCCTTTGGCTCCGCTGTCATGCCCGCCGTGACCGGCATCAATGACCAGCGTAAAGCCGTTGGCAGCATAAGAAATGGTTGCTGCCATAATGAACAATATCGTTAAAAGAAAAGACTTAGTATGCATACATTATATTATAAGCGATTGCAAAGTTACTGATTATATACGAAAAACCGAGAGTTCAGCATTCGGTTTTTTCATTTATTAAGTGTATTTCAACTCCTGCACCATCGGCATCGGCACCCATCGGCGGGTTTTCCTTTATTATCCGAATGTCAATAGACGTTATATCTGGATAGACTTCAAAAAGTTTGCCGGTGACTTTTCCGGCAAGCCGTTCCAGCATACCAACCGGTTCGCGAACTACACCGGCAACTATATCATAGACTTCGGCATAGTTCAAGCTTTCGTCGAGGTTGTCTGACGACATGGCACGTTGAAAGGGGTATCCGATTCGAAGGTCTATTGATATGTCGTTGCCGACTATAGTTTCCTGGGACATTACGCCTACTGGCGCATGAAAGCGAAGACCCTTAAGGAGAATGAAACAAGCAGACTTACTGTTCATGCTCCGGCTGTTTTGATGCGGCAGCTGCGGTAGTGTCGTCGTCGACATACTTCTTCAGAGCACGTTCCACACCATTCTTCCAAGTATTGATATTCTCGCTCTTCAACTGCAAGGAGCTGACGAGCTTTATGACATGGTCGATAGGCATACGGTAGCGGAGGACTCCGGAAATAAGCTTGGCATAGTTCCAATACTCAGGGTTGAACTTCTCGCTGAGTCCCTCGACGGTGGTCTTGTAGCCGCGTTTGTTCTCGAACTGGAAATCGTAGCGATGCGTGCCGTCGGGATTTGTCTGCTTGATTATCTTTCCGTGGGTGACGCTCTTTGGAAGCATGATGCCTTCGTCGTCGTCCTGCAAACCAGTGAATATCTCGTATGGATGACCATTGAGCAAACCGACGAAAGCGACCCACTTCTCTTTGTTGTTCTGGAAGCGGACGACATCGCACTCAAGTTCCTGCGGACGGTCCTCGACAATTTCCGTTTTATCGCTTGTCGACGGAGAAATATAACGTGAAGACTCAAGTAAGCGGTATATATCGTCTTCCGTCAGGGCCTCCTTCTTCTCGTTATAAAGTTTGAAAACAGCCTTGGCAATGCGGTGCTGCATCTCCTCCGGGTCTTTTTCTACAAGATTTCCGTTGCTGTCTTTGCGTGCGAACTTGTTCAACCAAGTACTGACAGCGGCTTCGTCGCCATTGAAATAGCCAAGGGTAGCCTTATAGGCTTCGTCGAAAGTGTATGTCTTGTTTTCTTGCATCTGCTCAAATTTGATTAAAATTATGTTGCGAAATTACAAAATGTTCGCCTAATGAAGAAACTTTTTAGTAACTTTGTGGCATTAAAATTTCTAAAAATGAAAAGCTTAACAAACAGAAGGAGTATCCGGAAGTATTCGAACAAGGAAGTTAGTGATGAACTTTTGAACAGTTTGTTGAAAGAAGCGGAGAGGACTCCGACAATGGGCAACTTGCAGTTATACTCTGTTGTTGTCACACGAAGTGATGAAATGAAGAAGAAACTAGCACCGGCACACTTCAATCAGCCGATGATAGAGGGCGCTCCGGTTGTTCTTACGTTCTGCGCTGATTTCAGAAGGACAAGCATTTGGGCAGAGAACCGCAAGGCAGAGCCGGGATATGACAACTTCCTAAGCTTTATGAATGCTGCTACAGACGCATTGCTATACTGCCAGACATTCACAATTCTAGCTGAAGATGCTGGGCTCGGAACATGTTTCCTGGGAACAACTGTTTATCAGCCGTCGGAGATTATCGATATATTGAAGTTGCCGAAGCTCGTGATGCCTATAGCTACGATTACCGTCGGATGGCCTGACGAAAAACCACAGCAGTCTGACCGTCTTCCACTGGAGAGCATTGTTCACAGCGAGACTTATCGTGATTATACACCGAAGGACATCGACAAGTATTATACACCGAAGGAGCGATTGCCAGAGAACCAGCATTTCGTTGAGATAAACCACAAGGAAACGCTGGCTCAAATTTTCACCGACATTCGCTATACGAAGAAGGACAACGAGGCAATGTCCAAAGGTCTTATTGAAGCTTTACGCAAACAAGGTTTCCTGAAATAAGGCGCTTAGTCGAAAGTCCACTTCGCAGCCACTGTAGGTATGGCATAGAAGCGGTTGTTCTCACCACGTTCATTGTACACAAAGTTGTTGCTTACCTCCACTTCGGAGCCAAGTGACAACTTTATTTTATTCCATCCCTTGATGGTATTGAGGTTGAACCAGAACTGCGGCTCTGACTGTACGATGATGTTGCCGTTGACTTTCTTGTCGTACCATGTATCACAATAGCCGCTGAAAGTACAGAGGCCATGTGCGAAAGTCGTGCTCCACACTTCGGTGAGCTGGCAACTGTTGAAGGGACGGAAGTCGCGATGATGATTGGCAAAATTGTATTTCCAAAGCAACTGTACGCTGAATGTCTTTGAGAAGTCTGACGAATGCCAGTTCCAAGCGCCTCCTGCCAACACTGCATGCTGGTAGCGGTTGCCGTAATAGTCTGATGGTGTCTCTCCTGTTTCGGCGCCACCGTTATACTCGATATGCGCAGCCCACTGCTTATTCTTTGTCACATTGAACTCGCGCGCAATCTCCCAATATGCTCCTTTTACTCCATCGTTCTTATAGTCTATATCGATAAAGAGGAACGTTGAGCCCAAATCGTCCGGCTTGAACATTTCGACAGTTGTCGTAACGCTCTGCCGGGGTGTCAAGTCTTTGTAAAGGCTGTGACCTAAATCATAATGAAATTGAATGTTTTGTGCCGTAGCACCACTAAAAGCTGCTACCAAAACGATGACGAGGGAAAATAATTTCTTCATTTTCAGTAATTATTTATAGTTTAAAGAAAGTCTTAGATAGTCTGTCTTTATGCTCTTACACTTCAGGCTTTTGTAAACTGTTTGCAAAGGTACGAAATAAAAATGTAAAAACTTTGATAATAAAAACAAAATCATTATCTTTGCAACAACCAAACAAACAATTCCTTTTAATATGTACGATGACGATAACCTGGTCTGAGGTTGTGGATGCCTAACGTGCAGTTTATGATTTCTCGATTTAACTTAGTATTTTTGCAAACATGATTGAAAATAAAAAGAAAAGATGTAGCTGGTGTGGTAATGACCCACTTTTGATAAAATACCATGATGAAGAGTGGGGAAACATTAACCACGACGATAAAACTCATTATGCTAATCTCATAATGGAGGCTATGCAATGTGGTTTAAGTTGGAGGACTGTTCTAACAAAGCGAAGTATCATAAGAAAATGCTTCGCTAACTTCAATTACGACGAAGTGGCAAAGTTCAATGAAGATAACGTTAATGTTATACTTGAAACAGAAGGGATGATAAAATCTAAGAACAAGATAAAAGCCATTATAGATAACACCAAAGTCTTTAATCAAATCAGAAAGGATTTTGGTTCTTTCGACAATTATATATGGTCATTTACGAAAGGAAAGGTTCTATTATTCGAGGACAACACCATAACAAAATGCAAGACATCAGAAGAAATCAGTAAAGACCTCAAGAAAAGAGGCTGCAAATACATAGGACCTGTTGTTATCTTTTCACACATGCAAGCAATGGGGCTTGTTCAAGCTCACGAACATCAATGCCATAAATACAAAGAATTTATACAATCATCCCTCAAAGTCAATCTCACAATAATCCCCAAATCAAGCTAAGACGACTTTTATCCAATATTAATTCTCTACACTCCTATCATCTTCTCCCATTTCCTCATCACTCTCTAGTCTATCCCATCTATCAAGACTATCCCCGTCTATAACCGCCATCAGCTCTTTTCTTCGCCTTTCATCATCGCCATCAGCTATCACCGCCTGTCATCGCTTATAAACGCTTATCTTAGCCTATCAACGCCTATCATCTCTTATCATCGCTTATAAACGCTTATCTTTGCCTATCAACGCCTATCAACGCCTACCATCTCTTATCATCGCCTATAAACGCTTATCTTAGCCTATCAACGCCTATCAACGCCTACCATCTCTTATCATCGCCTATATGCTTCATCTTTCACTCCATGCACAACGCCAAGCCACCGGACACAAAAAAAGGAGTCCCGGAAGCATCTCAGCTTCCGGGACTCCTGACTCTTAAAAAAGAAGGCGGCCTCCTACTCTCCCGCATTGCATTGCAGTACCATCGG